>Ga0335085_10010261_pt1 | contig 14019 bp, 14 predicted proteins | sample Lox_Sample_45_FD_206712 | JGI IMG/M metagenome (GOLD analysis project Ga0335085, IMG submission 206712) | Soil microbial communities from Loxahatchee National Wildlife Refuge, Florida, United States - Lox_Sample_4.5 | ecosystem: Environmental > Terrestrial > Soil > Wetlands | place: USA...
TCGGTTCGAGGACTAGCCCAAGTGAGTTTACACGCGCGCGCAAGATCCTATGGAACTCCGAAAGCGCGGAAAAAATCTCCGGATGCTGGAGATCCAAGCAAAACCGTGGATTAGCTGTTATTGCGACGCAGCTAATATCCTTTCCGTACTTCTTCCCAGCGAACGCCATTGCATTTGCCAAGGCAGAGGCGGGACCGCGTGACGCGTCGGAGCAAACCTCGAATGCATAAACGCCGGAGCCCAACCAGTGATATTGTCCAGGTCCGGGCACAAGATCAGAAGTCAATATTCCAATAACATTTCGCCTGGATGACCCGTGAAGCCCGGTGATCATAACTTACCCCACAGCCGCAAGATATTGCGGTCTCTGCGCTCACGGACACTAAATCTATGTGAGTCGGTAAGGGTTGTCTAGGTTTTGTGAACAGATTTCTTCGTTTCTGCATATGCCTCCCGCTTGGTTTCCGTAGCGGTACCTTGGAGAAAGGTGGTCCGACTCATTCTGTCGCCGGGAGGCCAGCCTTTACAATCAAAGTCTTCGCGTAGCAGCCGAGCCTTGAGGCCGAGTTTGATTCCGTAGTGGCTTGGCGATCTATGGGAAGCGAACGAGTGAACAATCTCTTGTCGTGCCGAAACGCCACTTCTCAGTTATTCAGTTCCCTTTCCCTCCCCGAAACACCTGAAACGCCACCGAGTCCCAGGCGTTGTGGATGGCCGTGAAGAGAAGAACCAGCGTCGCGGCGGCGATGGCGAAGAGGCCGTCGCGCGCGTGCGCGTCGAGAGCGAAGGCGGCGGCGGTCAGCGTCGCGTAAGCCACAAGCGGCAGCACGCAGTGGCAAAGCCAGTCCTCGACATCCGCGTCGTAAAAGGTTTGCGCGCGCATGCGCCAGCCGGTGACGAGCGCGTAGACGGTGCCGGCGATGCCGGTGGCGCCCATGAGGGCTGCGAACGGCGCGGGCGACGGCCAGGGCGCGAGCGCGAGTGCGGAGATCGCGAGCACCGTGCAGAAATGCACGATGGTCGGCGTGGCGAAGGCGCGGCCCGCGCTCGGCAGGCGGTCGGGGCGCGTGGCGACCAGCGTCATCACCACGAACTGAAGCCCGATCAGAGCGCCGGCCGCGGTTCCGGCGATGACGTAGAAACTGTCCCAGGGGGCGAGGGTCGGCATGGCGGGGACTCGGTGTGGGGACGCGCTTCTTTATGGCATGGATGGAGCGCGCGGCTGAAACACCTGGGTCCCGGGTCTGCGGTGCATCATTCCGGCTTCGCCTTCATGCTGCACCGCGCCCGGGATGACAATCAAGTTTTGCGCGCTGCAGCCGGGATGCTTACTTCCCGCCGACGAACGCCACGCGCAACAGGTTCGTGGCGCCGGGGGTGCCGAGCGGCACGCCCGCGGTGACGACGATGCGCTCGCCCGCGCCGGCGAAGCCTTCGCGATAGGCGATCTCGGCCGCGCGCTCGACCACGTCGTCCAAGTCGTGCGCGTCTTCCGTGAGCACGCAATGCAGACCCCAGGCGAGCGAGAGGCGGCGTGCGGTTTCGATCTTGGGGGTGAGAGCGAGAATCGGCGCTTCGGGGCGCTCGCGTGCGCAGCGCAGGCCGGTGGAGCCCGAGCCCGTCCAGCTCACGATGGCGCGCGCATGGATGGTGTGGGTGACCTGATGCACCGCGGCCATGATGGCATCGGGCGTGTTCTCTTCCGGCGGCTCGCGCGTGGCATCGATGATCGGCTGATACAGGCGTTCGCCTTCCACGCGGCAGGCGATGCGGTCCATCATCGCCACGGCTTCGATGGGATATTTGCCGGCCGCGGTTTCGGCGGAAAGCATCACCGCGTCCGCGCCTTCGAACACTGCGGTGGCGACGTCGGAGACCTCCGCGCGCGTGGGCATCGGTGCTGCGATCATCGACTCCAGCATTTGTGTTGCCACCACCACCGGCTTGCCGGCGCGGCGCGCGGCGCGGGTGATCTCCTTCTGGCGGCCGGGCACGGCCTCGAGCGGCAACTCGACGCCGAGATCGCCGCGCGCCACCATCAGCGCATCGGAAAGCTCGAGGATGCCCGCCAGCGTCTCCAGCGCCTTGGGCTTTTCGATCTTCGCCATCACGCCGGCGCGGCCGCGCACTTCCTTCTTGAGCTCCGCCACGTCGTCGGGACGCTGCACGAAAGAGAGCGCGATCCAATCCACGCCGAGCTCCAGCGCCGCGGCCAAATCGGCGCGGTCCTTGTCGGTCATCGCCGAGACGGGCAAGAGCGTGTCGGGGAGGTTCACGCCTTTCTTATCCTTGGCGATGCCGCCGACTTCGACGATGGCCTCCGCACCGTCGGGCTTGGCGGCGAAAGTGCGCAAGCGGATCTTGCCGTCGTCGATCAGAAGCCCGTGCTTCTGTTTCAACGCGGCAAAGACTTCGGCGTGCGGAATGGGCAGCGTGTCGGGATCGTCCGATGCCGCCGCGCGCGCGAGATGGATGCGCTGACCTTCCTTGAGCATCACCTGGCCGCCGGGCAGCGTGCCGAGACGGATCTTGGGGCCCTGCAGATCGACCAGGATGCCGATGGGCCGGCCGGAATCCTTTTCCAGCGCGCGCAGGCGCCCGTGCAGCGTCTTCAGCAGATCGGGGCCGGTGTGGCTCATGTTGATGCGGAACACGTCCGCACCCGATTCGAACAGCGCCTTCATCGTCTCCGGATCGGCGGAGGACGGGCCGAGGGTGGCGAGAATTTTCGTCTTGCGGGAGCGGCGCATCAGTCCGACAGCCTCTGGGTGAAATCGCGTTGGTTGCCGGTGTCCACCTGGAAGAATCCTTTCCGGTCGTAGCCGCGGCCCGCGCAGTCCTGGCGGCCGGGGATGTCGAAATCGGCCTCGACGGCGACGCAGAAGCTGTGGTCGCCGTCCCAATCGCCGGCGCCGCCGTTCGAGGCGTAGACATAATAGTAGCGGGCGTTCAATCGTTCCTTGACCAGCGTGACGCAGGCCTTGGGCGGGATCGTCCACCAGCCCTGGCTGCCCCATCGCGTGCCGTCGAAGCGGCCGAGCGCGACCTTGGCGGGCTTCGGCGTCTCGTTGCACACGCTGAAGCCCGCCCGCGCCGGAAACGCGAGCAGCGACAGGGCGAGGGCGGCGAGAAAGGGGCGCATCGCTTTGGCCACGGTGTCGCGCATGCCTGCGGCGCTGTCAACGCGGGCGGGCTGGTGCGCTATCATCGAAGCGTCATGAGCGACTTCGAACGCATCGCGCCCGGGCGCGGACAAAGCGGCCTCATCTTCGTGTGCGATCATGCCTCCAGCGCGCTGCCGCCGGCCTATGGCACGCTGGGACTGGATGAAGGCGATTTCGCGGCGCATATCGCCTATGACATCGGCGCCGCGGCGGTGACCCGCGCGCTGGCCGCGGCGTATGGCGCGCCGGCGATCCTGGCGCGATGGTCGCGATTGCTGATCGATCCCAATCGCGGCGCCGACGATCCCACGCTGGTGATGAAATTGTCGGACGGACGCATCGTGCCCGGCAATCGCAACGCCGATGAGAGCGAGATCGCGCGGCGGCTGGCCGCGTATCACCGGCCCTATCACGACGCCATCGATGCCGAGATCGCGGCGGCGCGGGCACGTGCCACCGTGCCGGTGCTGATCTCGATGCACAGCTTCACGCCGGTGTGGAAGGAATTTGCGCGGCCGTGGGAGGTGGGTGTGTTGTGGGACCGCGACGGAAGGCTGGCGAAGCCGCTGCTGGCGGCGCTGGCACGCGCGGGATTGACCGCGGGCGACAACGAGCCCTATTCGGGAGAGCTCGAGAACGATTGCATGTACCTGCACGGCACGATGAACGGCCTGCCGCATGTGCTGATCGAGATGCGGCAGGATCTGATCGCGAACGATGCGGCGGCACGCGCGTTCGCGGCGCGGCTGAAACCGGTGCTGGACGAGGCGCTGGCGGAGATGGGCACGCCCGCGATCCGCTTCACCCGGCCGCTGCGCGGCAAAGGAGTTGAGACGATGGACGAGAAGACACGCACCGAACTCGAAGCCGCCGTGTTCCGGCATCTGGTGGCACATTTGCGCGCGCGCACCGACGTGCAGAACATCGACATGATGATCACCGCCGGCTTCTGCCGCAACTGCCTGGGCGACTGGTATCGCGAGGCTGCGGCGGAGAAGGGCATCGCGCTCGGCAAGGAAGAAGCGCGCGAACTCGTCTACGGCATGGCGCCGAGCGAGTGGAAAGCGCGCTACCAGAAGGATGCCACGCCGGAGCAGCAGGCGGCGTTTGCCAAGACCTCAAGCAGCGAAACGGTAGGTCATAAGAAATGATCTCGAAAAAAGCCCACAGCTAGTCTTCCGTATCGCGTTGCATCGGACGCACGCGGGCGGCTAGGGTCCGCGTCCTTTCCGGTGGGGAAAAAGCATGGCCAAGTCCGGCTTCGCGAAGGAACATTTGCGGTCATTCATCGAGCGCATCGAGCGGCTCGAGGAAGAGAAGGCCGCGCTCGGCGCCGACATCCGCGAAGTCTATTCCGAAGCCAAGGGCCAGGGCTTCGACACCAAGATCATGCGGCAGGTGGTCAGGATGCGGAAGCTTGATACCGCCGAGCGCCAGGAACAGGAAGCGGTTCTCGATCTTTATCTTTCGGCACTCGGAATGCGCCATTAGGGGTTGGGTTTCGCGCAGCCCTGGGTTATGACCCATGGCTGCAATGTCGAAGACAGTTCTCATCTCCGGTGCCGGGGTCGCAGGACCTGCGGTCGCATGGTGGTTGAAGCGCTACGGCTTCGTGCCGACGATCGTCGAGCGCGCTCCGCAGTTCCGCACCGGCGGATACATGATCGACTTCTGGGGTGTGGGCTACGACACCGCCGAGCGCATGGGAATCCTGCCTGCGCTCGAGGTCCGCGGTTATCTGATGAAGCGGCTGACGATTGTGGACGATCGCGGCCAAACGCGCGCGCAACTCGACGTGAACGGAATGCGGGACGCGCTCGCCGGCCGCTATTTCAGCATCACGCGCAGCGACCTTGCGTGGGTGGTCTACGACTCGATCGAAGGCGGCGTCGAAACGATCTATGGCGACAGCATCGCCGCGCTGGGTGAGGACACCGGCGGCGTCAGCGCGCGCTTCGAGCATGCCGAGCCGCGCCGCTTCGATCTCGTCGTGGGCGCGGACGGCCTGCATTCCCGCGTGCGCAAGCTTGCGTTCGGCCCCGAGGAAACGTTCGAAAAATATTTGGGCTATTACGTCGCGACGTTCATCGCGCCGGACTATCCGCACCGCGACGCCGACACATATGTCGCTTATTCCCAGCCGGGGCGGCAGATCGGGCGCTACGCGCTGCGCGACGGCAGCACGGTATTTCTGCTCATCCTTGCACAAGACGGAAGGCCGGCGGCACACGACATCGCCGCGCAGAAGGCGTTGCTGCGCGATGCCTTCGGCCGCGACGGCTGGGAAGCGCGCGAAGTCCTCGACCGGCTAGACGAAAACGGCGATCTCTATTTCGACGCCGTCAGCCAGATCCGGATGCCGTCATGGTCGAAAGGGCGCGTCGTGCTGCTGGGCGATTCCGCCTTCTGCCCTTCCCTCTTGGCAGGATATGGGACCGCACTCGCGATGGCCGGGGCTTACCTGCTGGCCGGCGAGTTGAGCAAATCGGGCGGCGACCATTCCAGCGCCTTTGAAGCCTACGAACGCAAATTCCGGCCGTTCCTGGAAGCCAAGCAGGACGGCGCAACCGGTTTCGCAGGCGCTTTCGCACCGCGCACGCATTTCGGAATCGCATTCCGCAATTTCGTCCTGAATGTCATGCGCCTTCCGGGGCTCTCACGCATGACGATGCGCAGCTTCCTGAAGGACAATTTCGAGCTGCCGAACTACGGCTAGGAAATCAGCCCGCGGCCTGGCGCGGCACAATTTCGGGCTCGGCGATGTGCTCGTCGATGCCGAGGTCCTTGAGCTTGCGGTAGAGCGTGGAGCGGCCGATGCCGAGCCGGCGCGCCACTTCCGACATGTGGCCCTCGTAATGCGAGATGGCGAGCCGGATCATTTCGGATTCGACGTCTTCCAGCTTGCGCATGTGGCCGCCGCCGTCGGTGGCGGACAACGCGTAGGGCGAGTGGACGGAGGGCACGGGCACGGACGGCGCCGCCGAGCCGACGGCCGCCACCACCGGGACCGGGGCATGAACGGCACGCGTCTTGGCTTCGACGCCCATGGCCGCGGCGATCTGCGGGAAGTCGCAGACGTCGAGCACCGGCCCATCGCACAGAACGACCGCGCGGAAGATGGTATTCTCGAGCTGGCGCACGTTGCCGGGCCAGTTGAACTTCTCCAGCAGCGACGACGCGTCGGGCGAAAGTCCGCCGACCTGCTTGCTCTCTTCGGCCGCGAAGCGCGCGATGAAATGGCGCGCGAGCGCGGGGATGTCGTCGCGACGCTGCCGGAGCGGCGGCACGAAGATGGGGAAGACGTTCAGGCGATAGTACAGGTCTTCGCGGAACAGGCCTTCGCGCGTGAGATCGGCCAGATCGCGATTGGTGGCAGAGACGATACGGACGTCGACCTTGGTGGGCCGCTTGCCACCGACGGCATCGACCTCGCCTTCCTGCAGCGCGCGCAGAAGCTTCACCTGCATGTCGAGGCGCAATTCGCCGATCTCATCCAGGAACAGCGTGCCGCCGTCGGCTTCCTGGAACTTGCCCAGATGCTTGTCGGTGGCGCCAGTGAACGAGCCCTTCTCGTGACCGAACAGGATGGATTCGACCAGGCTTTCCGGAATGGCGCCGCAGTTCACGGTGACGAAGGGCTTGCCGGCACGGTCGGAGGAACCTTGGATCGCGCGCGCGACCAGCTCCTTGCCGACGCCCGATTCGCCTTCGATCAGGATCGGGATGTTGGATTGCGCCGCGCGCTGGCCGAGCCGCACCACCTGGCGCATTTCGGGGCTGGAGGCGATGAGGTCCTCGAAGACCAGACGATTTTCGGCCTTTTTCTTCAGCCGCGTCACTTCGCCCGACAGCGTGCCGATCTTGAGCGCGTTGCGGATGGAGACGGTGATGCGTTCGGGGCTGGCGGGCTTGACGAGAAAGTCGCTGGCGCCCGCGCGCATCGCCTCGACGGCAGAGTCGATGCCGCCCTTCGCGGTCAGCACGATCACCGGCAAATCGGGATTGGACGCGCGCAGCTTCGCGAGCACGGCCATGCCATCCATGTCGGGCATCACCATGTCGAGCAGCATCAGCGCGATCTGATCGCCTCTCGGTCCGAACACGAGATCGAGCGCGGGCTGGCCGCCCGGCGCGGTCACCACGGTCATGCCGGCGCGGGTGATGGCCGCTTCGAGCAGCCGGCGCTGTACCGGATCGTCATCGACGATGAGAATTGTCTGTGCCATTCGGGTCCGTCTCCCCCAGGGCCCGGATGGTTGCTTGCGAACGGTAAAGGGTAGCTTAAAAGATGTCTCTTTGCGGCACGCATGCGCCATCAAGGCGCCGATGGTGAACGATTGGTAAAGAACGACGACAGCGAGGACGGCTTTTCGCGCAGGCTGGCGCGGTTCGCGCGCGTATCGGCGGGATTGACGGGCGTGGCCGCGCGTGGCGGCGCGCGCGCGCTCTCCGGCACCGGCATGATGAGTGCCGCGAATGCCGCGGACCTGACGCGCGTTTTGGGCAATCTGCGCGGCCCGGTGATGAAGGTGGCGCAATTCGTGGCGACCGTGCCGGGCGTTTTGCCGCAAGAGGTGGCGGCGCCGCTTCTGACCTTGCAGACCAACGCGCCGCCGATGGGCGCATCCTTCGTCAAGCGGCGCATGGCCGCGGAATTGGGCGCGGATTGGGAGAAGAAGTTCAAGTCGTTCGAACGCGAAGCCGCGGCGGCGGCATCGCTCGGGCAGGTGCACAAGGCGGTGGCGAGGGATGGAACGCTGCTTGCCTGCAAGCTGCAATATCCCGACATGGCAGCGGCGGTCGATACCGACGTTCGCCAATTGAAGATGGCGCTCGGCCTGCAGCGCGCGATGGACGGCACCATCGACACGCGGCTGATCGGCGAGGAGATCGCGGAAAGGCTGGCAGAGGAGCTGGATTACGCGCGCGAGGCCGCGCATATGCGGCTTTATGCCGAGATGCTGACGGCGCGCGGCGATATCGCGGTGCCCGTGCCGGTGGCGGCGTTGTCGACCAAGCGGCTGTTGACGATGACGTGGCTCGAAGGAACGCCCGTCGTGGAATTCGAAAACGCGCCGCTCGAGGTGCGCAACGCCATCGCGGTGGCGCTGTTCAAGGCGTGGTGGCGGCCCTTCGCGCGCTACGGCGTGATCCACGGCGATCCGCATCTGGGCAACTACACGGTGCGCGGGGACGGCGGGATCAATCTCCTGGATTACGGCTGCGTCCGCACCTTCACCCCGCAATTCGCCGGCGCGGTGATCGATCTTTATCGCGCGATGCTGGCGAAGGACGGCCGGCTGGCCGCGCGCTCCTATCGCGCCTGGGGATTCAAGAACGTGACACCGGAGCTGGTGAAGGTGTTGAATCTCTGGGCGGCGTTCATCCTCAATCCGCTGATGGACGACCGCGTGCGCGTGGTGGACGACGGCGTGCCGGCCGCGGAATACGGCCTGAAGCAGGCCAACGAGATACACGAGAAACTGAGGACGCTCGGCGGGGTGAAGGTGCCGCGCGAATTCGTGTTCATGGATCGCGCGGCGGTGGGACTGGGCGGCGCGCTGATCCGGCTGCGCGCGGAACTGAATTTCCACCGCCTGTTCGAGGAAGAGATCGCGGATTTCGACGTGGCCGCGCTCGCCAGGCGACAGTATCAGGCGTTCAAGCGCGCGGGCGTACCGCTGCCGGAGGAGAAATGAGCGACAAGGGATTCGATTATTGGGACTTTTTTGTCGGCGAAACGCGGCGCGTGAACGCGCCGCTGTACACGCGGCTGACCGAAGGCATCGCGCAGGACGAAGACCTGAAGGCGCTCGCCGCGAATGCGCGCAAGGGCCAGCCGCATGCGAACATCCTGTTCGGGGCGGTGCATTTCCTCTTGCTGCGGGGCACGGAGCATCCGCTGAAACGGTTCTACCGCACGCTCGGCGGCGAGGCGGATCCGTCGCGGGACGATCCGTTTCCCGATTTCCGCGACTTCGTTCAAAAGAACAACGCGGCGCTTCTCCCGATCGTTTCGTCGCGCGTGACCAACACCAACGAAGTCGGGCGTTCGGCGCTGTTGCACGCCGGCTTCCGCGCGCTGGTCAAGGACGCTGGCGAGCCGCTGCATTTGATCGAGCTTGGGCCGAGCGCGGGCATGAACATGCTGTGGGACCGCTACGGCGTGCGCTATGTGAAGGATGGCGCGACGGTCGCGGAAATCGCGCCCGATGCGCGGCTGGTCATCGCGTGCGAAGTGCGCGGCGATGCGCTTCCGCCAACCGCGCCGACGCCGAAGGTCGCAAGCCGGGTGGGGCTGGAGCGCAATCCCGTCGATCTTTCCGATCCCGCCAATCGCGACTGGCTGAAGGCGCTGGTGTGGCCGGATCACCTGCCGCGCTTCCGGCAATTGGAGCGCGCGCTTTCGCTCTATGTGCCAGGCTCGGCGCCGATCCTGGAAGGCGACGCGCTGGAGCTTCTGCTCGACGCGCTGGCGCGCGCACCGGCGAACGAGCCGGTTTGCGTCTATCATTCCATGGTGACGTATCAATTCACGGAAGCGGCGCGGGAGGCGCTGGACAACCTGCTGATTGCCGCGAGCTTGCGCCGGCCGGTGTGGCGGCTATCGCTGGAAAACATGTACAAGAGCGGCGACAATCCGCTCACGCTCTTCAGCTATCGCGACGGCGCGCGCGCGCGGACGACGCTCGCGCTTTGCGGCCCGCACGGCACGTGGATAGAGTGGCAGGCGTCATGAACGACCTCCGTCCGCTCAACGAAGGCCCGCTCGCCGCGCTTCACGGTGCGGTGCCGCCGGCGCCGGCCTGGTTCGCGCGCGTGATTGCCCAAACGCCGGAGAGCGCGTTCGTGGAAGTGGAAGGCGCGCGCATCCATTATCTGCGCTGGGGCGATCGCGCGAGGCCCGGCTTGCTGCTGGTGCACGGCAACGCCGCGCACGCCTATTGGTGGAGCTTCATCGCACCCTGGATGGCGCGCGAATACAACGTCGCCGCGATGGATTTGTCCGGCATGGGCGATTCCGATTGGCGGCGCGGCTATTCCATGCAGACCTTCGCCAAGGAGCAGCTTGCGGTCTGCGAGGCGGCCGGCATGTTCGAATCCTCCGAGCCGCCGGTGATCGCCGCGCACAGCTTCGGCGGCTTCGTGACCATGCTGACCGGCGATCTCTACGGCGACCGGCTGGCGGGCACGGTCATCATCGATTCGCCGGTCAATCCGCCGGACCGCGGCCGCGCCGGCCCGCCGCAGCGCACGATCAAACCCCACAATATCTATCCCACTCTGCCCACTGCGCTGGCCCGCTTCCGGCTCATGCCGCCGCAAACGGCGGAGAATCTGTATCTGGTGGATTACGTGGCGCGGCATTCGCTGAAACGGGTGGGTGGAGGGTTCACCTGGAAATTCGATCCCGCGATCTGGCAGGATTTCTCCATCGGCGATACCGCGGCCCGCCTGAAGGCCACCAAATGCCGCATTGCCATCTTCCGCGGCGAGAATTCCGTGCTCATGCCGCCGGAGATCGGCGAATATATGTTCAATCTGCTCGGCCGCGCGGCACCCGTGGTGGAGATCCCGCAAGCTCAACATCATGTCATGTTGGACGAGCCGCTGGCCCTCGTGGCGGCGCTTCGGGCGCTGCTGGCCGATTGGAACCATTCGATCCCAAATAGGCGAATTTAGGGGCCAAGCGGCGGTTGCCCTCGGGGGGCCCTTTGCTATAGTCCCGCCCGCTTCGGGACATTTTTCGGGGATTCTTCCATGGCGGCAGACGCTGGAACGACGAACTCTGGCCACGGCAGCCACATGAGCGTGGCCGACATGCAGGAGCATTTGAGAACCTGGAAAGGCTTTCTCACCCTCGTCAAATGGGTGCTGATCGGCGCGTTCATCACCATGTCCCTGCTCGCCATCTTCCGCACGCACAATTAACCGGCCGATGAAACTCGCCGTCCTCAAGGAGCGTCGCGCCGGCGAAGCCCGCGTCGCCGCCACGCCGGAAACGGTGAAGAAGCTCAAAGGGCTCGGCCTCGACGTGACCGTCGAGGCGGGCGCCGGTCAAGGCGCGCGCATCGCCGATGCCGATTACGAAGCGCAAGGGGCGGCGATCGCGCCCGATGCCGCAACGGCGCTGAAGGATGCCGACATCGTGCTGAAGGTGCGCGGCCCGGACTCGGCCGAGATCGCGGCCATGAAAAAGGGCGCCGTGCTGGCCGCCATGCTTGCTCCGTATACGGAGAAGGACACGGTGGAGAAACTGGCGGCGCAGGGCGTGACCGCGTTCGCCATGGAATTCATCCCGCGCATTTCCCGCGCACAATCCATGGACGTGCTGTCTTCGCAAGCCAATCTCGCCGGCTACAAGGCCGTGATCGATGCCGCCGCGCATTTCGGCCGCGCCTTTCCCATGATGATGACGGCGGCGGGCACCATCGCGCCCGCGCGCGTATTCGTGATGGGCGTGGGCGTGGCGGGCTTGCAGGCCATCGCCACCGCGCGGCGCATGGGTGCCATCGTGTCGGCCACCGACGTGCGGCCGGCGACCAAGGAGCAGGTGGAATCGCTGGGCGCGACGTTCGTCGCGGTGATCGACGACGAATTCAAGCAGGCCGAGACCGCCGCGGGTTACGCCAAGCCGATGTCCGCCGAATATCAGGCCAAGCAGGCCGCGCTGACCGCCGAGCACATCAAGAAGCAGGACATCGTCATCACCACCGCGCTCATTCCCGGCCGCAAGGCGCCGGTGCTGGTGAGCGAGGAGATGCTGAAAACGATGAAGCCGGGCTCGGTGATCGTCGATCTCGCGGCCGAACAGGGCGGCAATTGCCCGCTCACCTGCGCGGACGAGGTGGTCGAAGCGCATGGCGTGACGCTGATGGGCTACACCAACCTGCCCTCGCGGCTGGCGTCGGATACCTCGAGCCTCTATGCGCGCAATCTGTTCAACTTCATCGCGCTGATCGTGGGCAAGAAGACCGGCACACTCGCGCTCAACTGGGACGACGAGATCGTGAAGGGCGCGGGGCTCACGCGCGACGGCGCGGTGGTGCACCCGGGGTTGAAGGGGACATGAGATGAGAATGAACCAAAACATTCCCTCTCCCCCGTCGGGGGAGAGGGTAAGGGTGAGGGGGAATATCTCGCCGCCATACCGCTCTTCGACAGTTTGCTCGCGTCGCCACCCCCTCACCCCGGCCCTCTCCCCCACATGCGTGGGGGCGAGGAAGAATGTTGGGAGGTCTTGATGGAATTGATCGATCCGTTCGTGTTCCGTCTGTCGATCTTCGTGCTGGCGATCTTCGTGGGCTATTTCGTCGTGTGGTCGGTGACGCCCGCCCTGCACACCCCGCTCATGAGCGTGACCAACGCGATTTCCTCGGTGATCGTGGTCGGCGCGTTGATCGCGGTCTCGGTTTCGACTATTGGCGCCGCGGCCTGGACGTCCAAGCTTCTCGGCTTTTTCGCGCTGATTCTGGCCAGCGTGAACATCTTCGGCGGCTTCCTGGTCACCCAACGCATGCTCGCCATGTACAAGAAGAAAGAGAAATGAACGTAAGCGAGGGCAGGATTCAGATATTGGTGGGCGCGTTCATCGGCGTCCTGATGTTCTGCGTGCTTTTCGTTCACCTGTCGACTGATTTTGTCGTACTCGGCATCCGGTTGGAGTCGCTCGATTTGGTCGCCATGTCGGCGGTCAACGTCCTATTGAGCGCGGCCATGCTGAATCGCATGCGTCGAATGGCGCGTCCGGCGGTCTTGCTTGACCTAGCTCTCATTGTGCTCTTTGCGGTCAGTATAATTTCGCAAACGCATGACCGAATTCTGATCGGCATGAATATCGCTGCGATCATCAACGCCTTGATGGCCGGACTATTGATCTTGACGGACAGCTGGTGGTCCAGAGGCACCCAATGAAAGCCGACATCGCAGCCCTTCTCTATCTGGTTTCCGGGGTGCTGTTCATCCTGGCGTTGCGGGGATTGTCGTCGCCGGTGTCGAGCCGCGCCGGCAACCGCAACGGCATGATCGGCATGGCCGTCGCCGTCGCCACCACGCTGTGGGTGGCCGGCGTCACCGATCCGCTGACCTGGGGACTGATCGCGCTCGGCATCGCCATCGGCGGCGGCATCGGCGCCGTCATCGCGCGCCGCGTGGCGATGACCGCGATGCCGCAATTGGTGGCCGCGTTCCATTCGCTGGTCGGCCTGGCCGCCGTCGTCGTCGCGGCCGCGGCGTTCTATTCGCCCGACGCCTTCGGCATCGGCGGCGAAGGCGCGATCCGCATGCAGAGCCTGATCGAGATGTCGCTCGGCGTTGCCATCGGCGCGATCACCTTCGCGGGGAGCATCATCGCGTTCGCCAAGCTCAACGGCAACATGAGCGGCGCGCCCATCCTCCTTCCGGCGCGCCATGCGCTGAACCTCCTGATCGCGCTCGCCATCGCCGCGCTGATCGTGTGGTTCGCGATGCATCAGCCGGCCTGGGCGTTCTGGGCGATCGCGATCCTCTCCTTCGTTTTCGGCATCACGCTCATCGTCCCCATCGGCGGCGCGGACATGCCGGTGGTGATCTCGATGCTGAACTCCTATTCCGGATGGGCCGCGGCGGCGATGGGCTTCACCTTGGAGAACACCGCGCTCATCATCACCGGCGCGCTGGTGGGTTCTTCCGGCGCGATCCTGTCCTACATCATGTGCGCCGGCATGAACCGCAGCTTCGTCTCGGTGATCCTGGGCGGCTTCGGCGGCGAGACCGGCGGGCCCGCCGGTCCGGCCGAAACCCGTCCCGTGAAGCAGGGCTCGGCCGACGACGCCGCCTTCATCATGAAGAACGCGGGCAGCGTCATCATCGTGCC
>Ga0335085_10010262_pt1 | contig 14018 bp, 13 predicted proteins | sample Lox_Sample_45_FD_206712 | JGI IMG/M metagenome (GOLD analysis project Ga0335085, IMG submission 206712) | Soil microbial communities from Loxahatchee National Wildlife Refuge, Florida, United States - Lox_Sample_4.5 | ecosystem: Environmental > Terrestrial > Soil > Wetlands | place: USA...
ACCACCACGCTGCGGACCCTCTCGGGGCTGCTGGCTCCCCGACGGGGCGACGTGCGCTTCGAGGGCAGCTCCCTGGTCGGCATCCCGGCGCACGACGTCGTGCTCAAGGGAATCACCCACGTGCCCGAGGGCCGTCGCATCTTCAACCGGCTGACCGTGGTGGAGAACCTCGAGATGGGCGCCTACACCCGCAGCGACCCGGATATCGCGTCGGACATGGAGCGGGTCTTCACGATCTTCCCGCGCCTCAAGGAGCGGCGGAGTCAGGTGGCGGGCACGCTCTCCGGTGGGGAGCAACAGATGCTGGCCATCGGGCGGGCGCTGATGGCGCGGCCCCGGCTGCTCCTTCTGGACGAGCCTTCCATGGGGCTGGCGCCGGTGCTGGTCGAGCAGATCTTCGAGACCGTGCAGGCCATCAACCGCCAGGGGGTCACGATCCTGCTCGTCGAGCAGAACGCGGCCATGGCCCTGTCCATCGCGGAGCGCGGCTACGTGCTCGAGACCGGGCGCCTGCCGCTCGAGGGGGGCGCCCGCGAGCTGGCCGATAATGCGGAGGTGCGCCGCGCCTATCTGGGCGAAGCGTGAGAGGAGAGCGTTCGTGAAAAGCCAGGGACTCACCTACGAGGAGCACGCGGTAGGGGCCGTGTACCACACGCTCGGCCGCACGGTCTCCGAGGCCGATATCTGCGCCTTCGTCAACCTGTGCGGCTTCAACGAGCCGCTGTTCATGGACATGGAGTACGTGGCCAAGGAATCGGTCTTCAAGGGACGGGCCGCGCCCGGCGCGATGACCTTCTGCCTCTCCGAGGGCCTGATCATGCAGACCGGGCTCATCCACGGCACCGGCATGTCCTACCTCGGCAGCGAGATCCGCATCGTCGCTCCCGTCCTCGAGGGCGACACCCTCAAGGTCAGCGTGACGATCGCGGACAAGCGGGAGACCAAGAAGCTCGACCGCGGCATCGTGACCTATCGCCACGAGGTGACGAACCAGCGCGGCGAGGTGGTGCTGGAGGCGACGGTCAAGCGGATGATCAAGCGCAAGTCTGCCTGATGCGGATCCTCGGCCGCGAGGACCTGGAGGCGCTGCTCACGCCCGGGGACGTCATCGCGGCCGTGGAGCGTGCCTTCCGCGAGTGCGCGGCCGGCCGGGCCTCTGCCCTGCCGCGGGCGGTACTTCCCATGGACCGCCACGGCGTCTTCCTCACCATGGTCTCGGCCTTGCCCGGCCTCGGGGCGCTCGGGACGAAGCTGGTGACCGTCGTGGAAGGCAACCGGCGGCGCGGGCTACCCACCATCCAGGCCACCTATCTCCTGACGGAGCCGGAGACCGGTGAGCCGCTCGCCCTGATGGAGGCAGGCTTTCTGACCGCCATCCGGACGGGCGCGACCTCGGCCCTGGCCGCCCGCTACCTGGCGCGAGCCAATTCACGCGTGATCGCCTGCTTCGGGGCGGGCGTGCAGGCCCGCCATCAGCTCCTGTGCCTGCGGGAGATCCTCCCGCTGGCCGAGGTTCGGGTAGTGGGTCGGGACCCCCGGCGGGCCGCGGATTTCGCGCGCCAGATGCAGAGCACGCTGGGCATCCCGGTCGACGTAGCGCCCGACCGCAAGGCCGCGGTGCGCGGCGCCGACGTCGTCACCTGCGCGACGACCTCCCCTCGACCGGTCTTCTCGGGCCGAGATCTCGAGTCTGGCACGCACGTGGACGCGGTCGGCAATTTCCGTCCCACCACGCGCGAGGTGGACACGATCACCATCCGGAAATCCCGGATCGTGGTGGATACTTATGAAGGGGCCTGGGAAGAGGCCGGGGACCTGCTGATCCCGATCAAGGCGGGCGCCATCAGCCGGCGTCACGTGCGGGCCGAGCTGGCCGAGGTCGTGGCCGGAGCCCGGCCCGGCCGGACCTCGCCCCGCGAGATCACGCTGTTCAAGTCGGTGGGGTTCGCGCCTGAAGACGCCGTGACCGCTCGCTTCGCGTACGACCGGGCGCGGGCGGAGGGGCGTGGCATCGAGGTGAGACTATGAGCCGAGGCAGCGCCCGCATCGTTCAGATCAGTGTCTCGCCCGGCGGTGTGCCCAAGCGGCCGGTACCCGCGGCCCGCGTGACCACGCTGGGCCTGGACGGCGACGCTCAACGCGACCACGAGCACCACGGTGGCCCCGAGCGCGCGCTCTGCCTCTTCTCGCAGGAGCGGATCCAGGCCCTACAGGCCGAAGGTCATCCGATCACCCCCGGCAGCATCGGAGAGAACCTCACCATCGAAGGCGTCGACTGGAGCACGGTGACGCCCGGGACGTACCTGCGCCTGGGCTCGGAAGTCGTCGCCCAGGTCACCCGCTACACGGCGCCCTGCGGCAACATCACCGCCTCGTTCCGCGACCGGGACTACTCGCGCGTGTCGCAGAAGCGGCATCCCGGCGACAGCCGGGTCTACGCGCGCGTGCTCCAGGAAGGCGCGCTGACCAGTGGAGATCCGGTGCAGGTCCTGAGCCACGACGAAGTCCTGGCCCTGATCGGCACGTCATGAGATCCGCCGAGGCCGTCATCATCGGCGGCGGCGTGACCGGGGTGTCGATCGCCTTCCACCTGGCGCAGCTGGGGGTCCGGCGGACGGTCGTACTCGAAAAACGGTTCCTCGGGGCCGGGGGCACCGGCCGATCCGTCGGTATCGTCCGCCAGCTCTACCCGACGCCGGAGACGACCCGGATGGTCCGGGCATCGCTCGACGTGTTCCGAAGCTTCGAGGATGCAGTCGGCGGACACTCGGGCTACGTCGGCTGCGGGGCGCTGATCGGCGTGTCTCCCGCGATGGCCGCGGGGCTTCGCGCACAGGTCGACCAGCAGCGGGCGCTGGGCGTCAAGGCGGAGATCCTCGATCCCCGGGACATCCGGCGCGTCGAGCCCCGGATCGATCCGGCCGGGCTCGGCGCCGTGCTGTACGAGCCCGAGTCCGGCTACGGAGACCCCGCTGCGGTGACGACCGGCTATGCGGACGCGGCCCGCCGTCTCGGCGTTTCCATCGAGCAGGGGGTGGAGGCCACCGGGATCGACATCGATGGCGACCGGGTGAGCGGAGTCGCGACCACCACCGGCCCGATCGCCACGTCGGTCCTGATCAACGCGGCCGGGCTCTGGTCACCACGGGTGGCGCGCCTGGCCGGCGTCACGCTGCCGATCGTCATCGGACGCCACCCCGTGTTCATCGTCGAGCGGCCCGCGACCTTCGGCACCGCGCATATGGTGTACCTGGACCTGGCGGGCGGCAGCTACGTGCGACCCGAGACGGGCAACCTGACGCTGACCGGCTCCCTGATCGACGACGAAGCTCAGCATCCCATGGACCCCGAGCTGCTGGGGAGCGAAGCGGGCTTCGACGAGGCGAGCGCAGCTCTCACGCGTACCGCGCAGGCCCTGCCCGGGCTTGCGGAGGCCCGGTTCAGCCGCGGCTACGCGGGCGCATTCGACATCACCCCGGACTGGATGCCCATCCTGGACGAGTCCGGGGTGAAGGGATTCTTCATCGCCGCGGGCATGTCGGGGCACGGCTTCAAGCTGGCACCCATGGTCGGCGCCATGATGGCCGCGCGGGTAACCGGCTCGACCTCGCCGGTGAGCCTCACGTCGTTTCGTCTCGATCGCTTCCTGGCTCGCGTCACCACCGGGACCTTCGTCTCGTCCTACCTGGGCGCGGGGCGGGTCGAAGACCCACGCTCGTGACCGTCCGCATCAGGGCCCTGATGCTCCTCCTCGCCGCACTGGTCTGCTTCTCGATCGTCGCCACCGGCGGGCTCGTCTACAACCACTACGCGATCATCTACGGGGTGCATGGCTGGGGGCCGCCCGAGATGGCCTTCCTGCTCGAGTACCTGCTGTTCGGGTCCGTCGCGATGATCCTCCTCGGCGCCTCCTTCGACCTCGCCATGGGTCGGCGCCTGACCATGGCCTTCGACGGCCTCGCGAGTCTCTCGTCTCGCTCCGCCTGGATCGGCGTCGTGGTCGTGTCCGCCCTGACCTTCGGCCTCGTCACCGCGGCCCGCTACGGCCTGTTCGGCAACACCGCGATCACCGACGACGAGAACGTGTACGCCTTCATGGGCCGCACGTTCGCGAGCGGACGCCTGTACCTGCCCTCGATGCCGGAAGCGGTGCGACCGTTCTTCGACAACCATTTCGTCGTCAACGACGGGAAGTGGTACGGCATCTACTTCCCGGGCCACCCCGCCGCGCTCGCCATCGGCGAGCGCCTCGGCCTGATGTACTGGGTGCCCGCGACGGCGGCAGCCCTGACCGTTCCGCTCTCGTTCGCGGTCGGGCGTCGAGTCTTCGGCCAGCGCGCGGCCCTGCTCGCAATGCCGCTCATGGTCCTGTCGCCGTTCTTCATCCTGTCGTCGGCTACGCTCCTGGCCCATTCCACCGCCGGCCTGCTGCTCATGGCGTTCGTCTACGCGGCCCTCCGCGTGCTCGAGCGCCCGGACCAGGGCATGTGGTGGCTCGCCGCCGGCGTGGCCCTGGGGTGGGCTGGGCTCACGCGGCCCCTGTCGGCCGCGGCTTTCGCAACACCGTGGCTCATCCTGCTCGTGATCGGACTGGGACCCCGCCCCGGACGCCGGATCCTGGTAGGCGCCGCGCTGTTCTGCCTCGTCGAGCTCGCCGCGGTCACGCTGCTCGCCGCGTATCACGTGGTGCTCTCCGGTGATCCGCTGGTCACCGGCTACCACACGTTCGGCCGCACGACCGGAATGTCCTTCACCCTGGGGGCCCTCAAGGCCCCGGCTCCCTTTCCCAGCCTCCACGAGCTCGGCTACACGCTCGCGCGGTTGAACTTCTGGCTCTTCGGCTGGCCTGTCTCCCTCGCGCTTCTCCCGTTCTTCCGTCGCACGCGCGAAAGCGTCACCCTGCTTCTCAGTCCCGCCGCGGTGATCGTGCTGTTCGCGGTGACCACGGTCCCCAGCATCAACGTGGTCGGTCCGGTGCACTATGCGGAGCTGGTCGGCCCCCTGGTGCTGATCTCGGCTAGTGGTCTCGACCAGCTGACCCACTGGGTACGCGATCGCTTGCACATCGGGGGGGGGCGCGTGCTCGGCCTCACCCTGGGCGCCATCCTGTGCGCGCTCCTGCTCTACCTGCCGCTCTATCTCGGCTCGCTGAGCGCCATGGGCCGGGTCGCGCGCGCGCCCTACGACCTCACGGAGGCTGCGCAGCTGAATCACGCGGTCGTCTTCGTGCGGACGCTGGGCGCCCTCGAGTTTCCCCCGTGGAGCTGGGCGTACTATCCTCGCAATCCGTCCCCTGGCCTGACCGACCGCGTCCTGTACGTCAAGGACCTCGGCGAGCCGAGGAACCGAGATCTCATCCGGTTCATGCCGGACCGGACGCCGTTCTGGATGGGCATCCAGAACGACCACCTCGTTCTGGTGCCGCTCGCCCGATAGGCCGAGCGGCGTCTGGAGTCGTCCCGGCGTCCCTGCTAGAATGCGCGCCATGACGACCCCGACCGCCCTCGTCGCCATCATCATGGGCTCGAAGTCGGACTGGCCAACCATGGCGAATGCCGCCAAGGCGCTGGACGCGCTGGGTATTGCCTACGAGGTCAGCGTCATGTCGGCCCATCGCACGCCTGCGCTCGTGGAGGAGTACGTCAGCGGCGCCGAGGAGCGGGGGATCGAGGTGATCATCGCTGGCGCGGGCGGCGCCGCCCACCTCGCGGGCGTCAGTGCTGCCCGGACGCTGCTGCCGGTGCTGGGGGTGCCGATGCAATCCAGCGCCCTCAACGGTATGGACTCGCTGCTCTCCACGGTGCAGATGCCCGCCGGTATCCCGGTCGGTACGCTGGCCATCGGCAACTCGGGCGCCACCAACGCGGGCTTGCTGGCGGCGGCGATCATCGCCAACAAGCACCCGCACATCCGCGCCGCGCTGCGGAAATATCGGGACGCCCAGACCCAGGCCCTGATGGGCCAGACCGATCCTCGCGCCTAGAATCACCCCTCGCGTCGTCGCCACACGCCGTAGCGCCCGAACTCCTCGACCTCCTCGAACCGCTCGCGGATGAACTGGTCCAGGATGGTGGCGCCCGCCGGATTCCGCACGTAGCCCGGATCGGCTCGCAGGACCAGATGGCGTACGCGGTGGCGCTCCAAGTCTTGCACGATGGCACGCTGGACCGCCGCGGTGGTGGCAACCCCGGGAACCAGCTCGTGGTACTTGGTCGCGCTGCGCCGGCCGGCCAGGAAGTAGAACATCACGTCGTTGAGTACCAGGCTGTCGTGGTGTGCGTTGCCGACGAAGATCCGCTCGTCGCGCGGTACCACCGCCTGCACGTACCGGATCGCGGCCTGCATCGATGCCATCTCGGGACCCACCGTGATGTGGGCGCCGCGGGGCCCGTCGAGCCCGAGGCCGGGCCGCCCCGGGATCAGCGCCGCCAACGCGTCCACCTTGGTCACGACCGCGCCCCAGACGAACACGGCACTCCACGCGACCGCCAGAGCGAGGCCAGCCGCACGCCACGGCCCAGACGCCGGCATCTGGTGGATCAACCACGCGAGGAGGAGCAGGGCAGGCCCCCAGGCCGGGACGATGTGAGCGATATCCGAGCGGACCCACGCATAGGGCAACAGGGCCAGCGCGAGGAGCCACACGAACACGACCGCCTGCGCCCCACCGGCTGAAGGGAGCCGGCGGCGGCACGCGAGGACGGACGCGGTGAGGACGAGCACCACCACCGGGAAGTAGAACCGGAGTCCGGTCCGCACCGAGGCCGCGTACTGGCCAAGCGAGATGCGCCCCGCCTGCAGCGGAGCCAGGTCCGGCAGCAGGGCGGGAAGCGGCAGGGCGCGCCCCGCCCGGTAACCCGTCAGGGGGTACACCACGAGGTCGTCGACCAGGTCGCCCGGTGGCACGCCGAGTCCCACCAGGATGGCGGTCGCCCCCGCGACGGGCACCACCACCGCCCCAAGGTACAACTCGAGCGAGACGAGGCCGCGGTGGGCTCCGCCCGGCGTGCGCCAATCCATCGCTCCGACCAGCATGGTCGCCTCGGCCAGCAGGAGACACCCTCCGATGTCGTGGCGGACGACACAGGCCAGGCCCATGGCTGCCCCGCTCACCGCCAGCCATCCCCGGTGGGGCTCCTGCAGGAATCGGAGGAAGCCGAGCGCGCTCCCGAATGCCAGCGTGAGCGCGGTGAACATCCCCACGCTGAGCGTCGCCCCCGCGATCGCTCCCACTGCCACGGTCCAGAGCGCGGTCGCGAAGACGGCGAGCCCGGTGGGCAGGCGCAGCCGACGGGCCAGCGCGTACACGAGGACGGCCGTGCCCGCGATGGCCGCGACGGAGGCCAGGCGCGAGACGAGCAGCGAGGTCCCGAACACCTTGAACAATCCGGCCAGGGCGTAGAACTGCCCCGGCGCGTAGACCGACCAGAAATCGCGGTACGGGCGGTCGCCCTCCAGGATCCGCGAGGCGCCCAGCACCGGAATGCCTTCGTCGTAGATACTGAGACCCCGGCTGACCCCCAGCGCCACGTAGCCGAGCGCGATCAACGCCAGCGTGGCCAGTCGAGCCTTCATCGATCCGGCGAGTCGTCGCACCGGCGCCTCCCCCAGACGAGTTCGGACATGCTAGGATACCGCGCAGCCATGATCGTAGCCGGTGCACCGACAGCCGCCGAGGGAGGCACGCGATGACCACCCTGAGCCCCTTCCGCACCAAGCTCGAGCACGCCGTCAACGCCCGACACAGCCGGATGAATCCCTTCACCGAGAAGTGGGTCGCCGGTGAGCTGACCCGCGCCCAGCTTGGGCAATGGGTCTGCCAGCACTATCAGTACGTCTCCCAGTTCGCCCGCTGGTGCGCCACCATCTACGGCGGTTGCCCCGACCCGGACGCCCGCGACTTCCTGCTCGAGAACATCATCGAGGAAGAGTCCGGCATTAAGCACGTCGATCTGTTGATCCGCTTCGGGGAGGCATGCGGAGTGAGTCGGGCCGAGGTCGAAACCACGCGGCAGCTCCCGAGCACGCGGGCGCTGACCGCCTGGTGCTACGAGACCGCCCGGCAGCCATTTCACGTCGCGGCGGCCGGGCTCCTGGTCGGTCTCGAGTCCCAGGTGCCCGGCATCTACAGGCGGAATCTCCCTCCGCTCAAGACGCACTACGGGTTCACCGACCACGAGGTCGAGTTCTTTGCCATCCACATCGAGGCGGACGAGGTGCACGGCGAGCGCGGCTACCAGATCGTCGAGCGGCACAGCACGACGCCGGAGAGGCAGACCGAGGCCGCCGACGCGGTCCGGGAGGCAACCGAGATGCGCTGGCAGTACATGACGGGTCTGCATCGCGCCTTCGTCCTCAAGGAAGACGCGTGACCCAGGCCCGGCGGGTCGCCTCGCTCGACGAGGTCCCGGCGGGTCGTCCGAAGCTGGTGGAGCTCGACGGCACCCGGATCGTGCTGGCCCGGGTGGGCGACAGCGTGTATGCGGTTGGCGACGTCTGCACGCACCGCGGCGGTCCGCTGGGTGAAGGCAAGCTCAACGGCAACCGGCTCGTCTGCCCCTGGCACGGATGGATGTACGACGTGCGCACCGGACAGTGCCTCTTTCCCGGACGCGGAGCCGGGGTCCCCGTCTATCCGGTGCGCACGGACGCGGGGGAGATCTTCGTGGAGCTGCCGTGATCACGGTCAAGCGCCTCACCCTCGAGGACGCCCTCGTGCTCCTCAAGGCCGCCGAGCAAAGGGCACGCGAGATCGGAGTGACCGAGACGATCTGTGTCTGCGACGACGGGGGACACCCGATCGCGCTCCACCGCATGACCGGCGCCCGCATCACCGGAGTGGAGATCGCCACCGCGAAGGCGTTCACCGCAGCCGGGCATCGCCGGGCCACCGACAAGTTCAACCAGCCGCCGGGCGGGCCGGCGCTGCCCGGAAACGAGGCGTTTGGCATCCACGCCATGCACCCCGGCCGGTTCGCGATCTTCGTGGGCGGATTCCCTATCGAGGTCGACGGAGAGGTGGTCGGGGGCATCGGCATCAGCGGGGGCAATGGCGAGCAGGACACCGCGGTGGGCACCGCGGCCCTTGAGGCATTCCGGCGCCATCTGGCCGGTGGGGCGCGCTGAGCCCTCCCGGGGAGGCCGGCCAGCCGGCCTTTCTTGACCCTTAAATTGCCGCCCCCGTAGACTGGAAGAGATGTCGCTTCCTGCCGGGGCCATCGCCGAAGGGTCACCCCGCCGCCCCGGCTGGGTGCTGCCGCTCGGCCTCGCGCTCTCGACCGCGCTGGTCTTCATGTCGTCTCTCCGCGGGGACTGGGTAGACTGGGACGATCCGACCAACTTTCTCGACAATCCTCTCTACCGCGGGCTGGGCTGGGCGCAACTCCGCTGGATGGCCACGACGACCCTGATGGGCCACTGGATTCCGGTGACGTGGCTCACCCTCGGCGCCGACTACACCCTGTGGAAGATGAATCCTTTCGGCTATCATCTGACGAGCCTCTTCCTCCACTCGGCGAGCGCCGCACTCTTCTACCTCGTGGCGCAACGGCTCGTCGCTCTCGCGGCGACCTCTTCGCCGTCCTTCGTGGTCCGCCTCGCGGCCGCGACGAGCGCCCTCTTCTGGGCCCTCCATCCCCTGCGGGTCGAGTCGGTGGCGTGGATCACCGAGCGACGGGATCTCACCTCCGGCTTGTTCTTCCTGCTCACCGTGCTCGCCTATCTCAAGGCACACGAGCCCGGCGCCCCGCCAAGTCCCCGCTGGCGGTCGGCGGCGATCATCTTCGCGGCCTTGGCCCTCGCCTCGAAGTCCGTCGTGATGGGCCTGCCCCTGGCCCTGGTCATCCTCGACTTTTACCCGCTGCGCCGTTTAGGCACGGAGCGGTGGGACTGGCTGGGCGCCCGGGCGTGGCCGATCTGGAGGGAAAAGATTCCGTTCGTGATCCTGTCGGTCGGCACCGCTGCCGTCGCGCTTCACGTGCAGCGCGCCACCGGCTACCTCACACCGAGCGAACACTATCCGCTGCCGGCACGCATCGGCATGGCGTTCTACAACGTGGTCTTCCACGCATCCAAGACATTCCTGCCCCTAAATCTGTCGCCACTCTACGAGCTCCCCGCGAAGGTGAGTCTCCTGGACCCTCCCTTTGTGCTCAGTGCGCTGGCCGCGCTCGCGCTGACGGTGGCGGCGTGGGTCGCCCGTCGGCGCTGGCCGTTCCTCTGGGGCGTCTGGGCCTTCTACCTGGTCATGCTCGCCCCGGTGAGTGGGCTCGTCCACACCGGCTACCATCTGGGGGCCGACCGCAATACCTACATCCCGTGCGCAGGCTTCGCGCTTCTCGTCGGCGCGCTCTCGTGTCCGCTTCTCCAGGGGTGGCACGCGCGGATGGTGCGGACCCCGGTGATGGTCGCAGCCCTTGGGCTGGGGATGGTGTGGATCGGGGGACTGGCGCTGGCGACCTGGAGCCAGGTCCAGGTCTGGCGGGATTCCGAGACTCTGTGGCGCTACGCCATCGAGGTCGACCCCGAGTGCGCCGTCTGCCATAACAACATCGCAACGGTGCTCGCTCGGCGTGGGGAACGAACCGAGAGCTTCGGTCACTTCCAGAAAGCGGTGGCGCTGCGTCCCGGCCGGGCCCAGTTCCGCGCGAACCTCGGACTCCTCCTGGTCCAGAGCGGGCGCCGACCCGAGGGCATGGCCGAGATGCGCGACGCGCTGAGCCGGCAGCCAACCGATGTGGAGACGCGGACCAATCTGGGCATCGCGCTCATCGAGGATGGCCGGTACGAGGAAGCGATCGGCGAGTTGCAGACCGCGCTGCAACGCAAGCCGGATCACGTCACCACCCTCACCGCACTCGGACGCGCGTTGCTCGCCGACGGCAAGGCGGATCGGGCGACCGTCACCTTTGCTCATGCCGTCAAGGTCGCCCCGCAGGCGCCTATCCCGCATCTCGGCCTCGCGCGATCACATCTGGCCCAAGGCAACACGACGGCCGCGCGCGAACAGCTCCGAATCGTTCGCGCCCTTGATCCAAAGCTCGCGGATGCCGCCGAGCCCGAATTCCGCTAGGCCCGCGCCCGCCGCCGCCCTCTCCGGCGGTGTGCTGGCACCGGCCTCCTCCTGGCTCACGCGCGTGGCCGCATGGTCGGTCCCGCTGGAGATCGCGCTGGTGACCGTGCTGGTCTTCCTTCCCGTCCTGCGAGCCGACTGGGTCGATTGGGACGACCCCACCAACTTCCTCGACAACTCGTACTACCGCGGCCTCGGATGGCCCCAGTTGCGATGGATGATGAGCGCGACCCTGATGGGACACTGGATCCCGGTTACCTGGCTCACCCTAGGCGCCGACTACGCGATCTGGGGGATGAATCCCTTCGGGTACCACCTGACGAGCGTGATCCTTCACGCGCTGAGCGCAGCCCTCTTCTATCAGGTCGCCTGGCGTCTCCTCCAGCTGGCCGCGCCGGCGGCGGCGCCGATCGGGCGTGGGCTTGGCGCCGCTGCCGCCGCTCTCTTCTTCGCGATCCATCCCCTCCGCGTCGAGTCGGTCGCCTGGATTACCGAGCGACGGGATCTCACCTCCGGCCTGTTCTTCCTGCTGACGATCTGGTGCTATCTCAAGGCCCACGAACGGCGCGAGACCGTCCGAGCGGGCTGGCGATTGGCCGCGCTCGTCGCCGCCGCGCTCGCCCTGGGCTCCAAGTCGATCGTCATGGGGCTGCCGCTCGTGCTGGTGATCCTCGACGTGTATCCGCTCCGGCGCCTCGGTCCGGTCCGCGAGTGGCTCGGGGCGAGCGCCCGGCCGGTCTGGATCGAGAAGATTCCGTTTCTCGTGCTCACGGTGGCGGTGGCGACGGTCGCCTACACCGTGCAGCGCCACACCGGCTACCTCACCGCGGCCACCCCGTCGGTCCGGCTCGCCATGACCGGCTACAGCATCTGCTTCCACGTGTGGAAGACGTTCGCGCCCCTGAACCTGAGCCCGATCTACGAGATGCCCCCTCAGCTGAGCCTGATCGAGAGTCCGTACCTGCCCGCCGTGATCGCAGCGATCGCGGTCACCGTGGCGGTATGGCTGGCCCGCCGGCGGTGGCCGGCTGGACTGGCGGTCTGGGCGACCTATCTGGTGCTGCTCGCACCGGTGAGCGGCCTGGCCCACACCGGCTATCATCTCGGCGCCGACCGCAATACGTACCTGTCGTGCGCGAGCTTTGCAGTGCTGGTCGGGGCTCTGGTGCTCGGTATCGCGGAGACGTGGCGACGTCGTTCGCTCCAGCCCGCCATCGCGGTAACCGGCCTCGGCCTCTGCGCGTTGTGGATCATCGGCCTGGGGCTCAGCGCGAGGGTCCAGACCGCGGTGTGGCGGGACTCCGAGACCCTATGGCGCTATGCGGTGGAGATCGACCCCGCGTGTTCGGTCTGCCAGCACAACCTCGGCATCAGCGTGGGCAGGCGAGGACACTACGCCGAGGGTCTGGCCGCATTCGGACGCGCGATCGCCCTGCGACCCGATCGCTCGGAGTTCCGGGGCAACTACGGGCTGCTCCTGATGCAGATGGGCCGGCGCGCGGAGGGACTGGCCGCGCTGCGGTACCGGCTCGCCGACAGCCCCGGCGACCTCGTCACCCGGAGAAATCTCGCGCTCGCGCTCATCGAGGACGGCCGTCCCGAGGAGGCGATCACGGAGCTCGAGACGGTGCTGCGAACGCAGCCCGACTCGGTATCCGCGCTCGACACGCTCGGCCGGGCGCACCTCATCGAAGGCCGGGTCGAGCCCGCTATGGCCGCGTTCCGGCACGCCATCGCGGTGAGCCCCAGCGATCCGGTCGCTCATCTCGGCCTCGCGCGCGCTTATCTGGCCGGGGGAGATCGGACCGCCGCGCGTGAGCAGCTCGGAATCCTCAGGACGATCGATCCCCGGCTCGCCGGTCAGGTCGAGCAGGAGTTTCGGTAGGGTCCGCCCGCCCGTTTCGGTGTAGACTTCCCTTCGCAGTGGTCACGGAAGCCATCTCGGTTCAAAGCCTGTCAAAGCTCTATGCCACCCGGGACGGTGGAGTCGCCGCCCTCGAGCAGATCAGCTTTGCCATCGACGAGGGTGAGTTCGTGGCGGTGGTAGGACCCTCCGGGTGCGGGAAGTCCACCCTCCTCAAGATCCTGTCCGGCCTCCTCGCCCCCAGCGGCGGGAGCGCCTCGCTCCGCGGCACGCCGATCGCCGGTCCGCGGCGAGACATCGGCGTGGTCTTCCAGGCGCCGGTTCTGTTCCCGTGGCGCACCGTGCTCGACAACGTGCTGCTGCCCATCGACGTGCAGGGGCTGGGCCGTGACCGGTTCATGGCCGCGGCGATGGATCTGCTTGCGCTGGTCGGCCTCCGGGAGTTCGAGCGGCGGTATCCCTGGGAGCTCTCGGGCGGCATGCAGCAGCGGGTGGCGATCACGCGGGCACTCATCCACGATCCGGCCATGCTCCTGATGGACGAGCCCTTCGGAGCCCTCGACGCCATGACCCGCGAGCACATGAACCTCGAGCTCCAGCGGATCTGGATGGAGCGGAAGAAGACGGTCTTCTTCATCACCCACTCGATCCCGGAGGCCGTCTTCCTCGCCGATCGGGTGCTCGTGATGACGCCGCGTCCGGGCCGCATCGTCGACGATCTGCGGGTCAAGCTGGGGCGACCGCGTCCCCTCGACGCCATGACCACGCCCGAGTTCGGGGAGTACACTCGTCATATCCGCGCGCTCTTCAACGTCAAGGGAGGGCTCGACGCGTGAGGAACGCGAAGAATATCGGGCTGAGCGCCCTGCTGTTCTGCGCCTCGATCGCCGCCTGGGAGGCCGTCGTGCGCGGCTTCGAGATTCCCGCGTTCATCCTGCCCCCGCCCTCTCAGGTGACGCTCGCGCTGTGGCGGGGCTTCGCGAGCGGGCTCTACCTCCAGCATCTCGGCCACACCCTGCTGGAGACGATGCTGGGCTTCATCGCGGGCTCGGCGCTGGGCCTGATCCTGGGCACCATGGTCGC
>Ga0335085_10010265_pt1 | contig 14017 bp, 10 predicted proteins | sample Lox_Sample_45_FD_206712 | JGI IMG/M metagenome (GOLD analysis project Ga0335085, IMG submission 206712) | Soil microbial communities from Loxahatchee National Wildlife Refuge, Florida, United States - Lox_Sample_4.5 | ecosystem: Environmental > Terrestrial > Soil > Wetlands | place: USA...
CATCCCGTGCGCGAGCATCGTGTCGATCCGCTCGCGCATCGGCACGGAGAAGCTGCAGTTCGGATGATTGCAGTTGGCGACCGTCAGGCCGCATCCGCATTGGCAGGTAAGTCCCTCCGCGATCTCCTGGCGGGTCGCGGCGGCCGCGTGCGCCGGGCGTATCGGCGCCATCAGCGAAGCGATCAGGATTGCGGCGAGCACCGCGGCCATCGCTGGCGCCGAGAATTCCCGTCCCCTGGCATTCATCCGGTCAGTCGCCTCCCGGCGCGGGTTCGGCGGCAATCGCCTCATCCGCCCGCTCGAACGCAGCGGCCATCGCGGCGCGTTCGCGCACGTTGGGCCACATCACGACCACCGTGCCGATCGCCATCATCAGGCCGCCCGCCCAGAGCCAGAAAACCAGCGGCGTGAGGAACACCTCGAAGGTGGCAAGTCCGCTCTGATCGTCAACGCCAGCGAACACCACGTAGAGGTCGGCGAGCGGGGTCGAGCGAATCGCGACCCGCGTGGCAGGCTGCTGCGGGCGTTTGTAGAAGAGCCGCGCGGGCGTCATCGTGGCGATCTCGCGGCCGCCGCTTTGCACGTCGAGGCGCGCGCTCAGGTCCTCGAGATGAGCGTTCTCGACGCCCTTCATTCCGAGATAGGTAATCTGGTAAGCGCCGATAGTGAAGCTCTGTCCTCTGCGCACGCTGCGCTTGACCTCGGTCCTGAAGAATGATGAAGCGACGATTCCGATAAACGCGAAAATCACGCCCAGATGGATGATATAGCCGCCATAGCGGCGGTTGTTCTTGGCGACGAGATTGACCAGCGCGCGCGCCGGGGTTTCGTGCACCAGATGGCGCCGCGCGATCACGCCGCGGCGGAATTCGACCACCACCGTGCCGAGCGCGAACACGGCCAGCGAAAGCGCTGTCAGCACGTACCATTGGCGGAGCCCCATCGCGAAGACCGCGATGCCTGCGCCCACGCCCATCGTGACCGGCGCAAGGAAGGTCCTAAGCAGTGTCTGCGGCGACGTCCGCCGCCACGCGATCAGCGGTCCCACACCCATCAGAAATATCAGCCCAAGCGCGAGCGGCCCGTTGACCTTGTCGAAGAAGGGTGGCCCCACGGTTATCTTCACGCCGCGCACCGCCTCCGAGAGCACAGGAAAGACCGTGCCCCAGAAAACCGCGAACGCGATTCCCACCAGCATCAGGTTGTTGAACAGGAACGTGGCCTCGCGCGACAGATACGATTCGAACTCGGCCGGACTTTTCAAATCCCCGACGCGGCTCAGCAGCAGGGCTGTGTATGCTACGACGACCGCGATCAGGAACGTCAGAAAGTATGGACCCAGGCCCGATTGGGTGAACGAGTGAACCGACGAAATCACGCCGCTGCGGGTGAGAAACGTGCCGAACAGCGTCAGCATGAAGGCCATCCCGATGAGCGCGAGGTTCCACACCTTCAGCATGTCCTTGCGCTCCTGGATCATCACCGAGTGCAGGTACGCGGTCATCACGAGCCACGGCATGAAGGCAGCATTCTCGACCGGATCCCACGCCCAGTAACCGCCCCATCCCAGCACCTCGTAAGCCCAACGCGCGCCGAACAGATTGCCGAGCGTGAGGAAGAACCAGGAAAAGATCGCCCAGCGCCGCGTCGTGCGGATCCATCCGTCGTCGAGCCGGCGCGTGACGAGCGCGCCGCAGGCAAAGGCGAACGGCACCGCCGCGCTGACGTAACCGGTATAGAGCGACGGCGGATGAATCGCCATCCAGTAGTTCTGCAGGAGCGGGTTCAGGTCGGAGCCGTCGGGCGGCACGCTGGCGAGCAGGTCGAACGGGCGGGTGACGAAGTTCAGCATCCCGAGAAAGAAGATCGCGACTCCGGCCAGCACGATCAGCGCCCAGGGCGTAATCTCGGGATTGCGCCGGCGGTTCTGAAAGATTGCGATCGAGGTGAAGATCGAGAGCAGCCAGGTCCAGAAGAGCAGCGAGCCCTGCTGCCCGCCCCATAGCGCCGCGACCTTGTACTGGATCGGCAGGGTAACGCTGGAATATGAAGCGACGTACTCCAGCGAGAAATCGCTGGTCAGCAGGCCGGTCCACAACGCGCCCACCGCGACCGTCACCATCGCGCACATCGCCCATAGCGCGTGGCGCGCGCTCAGCAGCAGGTCAGGCGAGTTGCGGCGGATGCCGAGCAGGTTGGCCGCGATCGAATAGACCGCGACCATCAGCGCAAGCGCGAGAGCGAGCTGACCTATGAGCGGCATTGTACCTTCACTTCGCAGGCTGTTTGGGCGCGTACTTGGACGGGCACGACGTCAGCACCTGCCGCGCCTCGATTGTGCCGCCGGCCCCAAGGCGCCCCTCGACGATCACGTCGCGTCCCGCCGCGAACATGTCGGGCCTGGGCTCGCCGCGTGCGATCACGCGAAACTCGGTGGCGTCGGTGACGGCGACCGGTTTGACCGGCGAGCCGTCGGGATTGGGCGGCGAGACCATCGCGAAGCCGAGCGTCAGCGTCGCCGGGTCCCAGCTGATCGAGCCGGCCTTGACCCGTCCGGCCACGCGCAGCATCTGGCCGCTCAGTTGGGCCTCGCGCGCGCCGACTTCGTTGACCGTCAGATAATATTCGGACGTGTTACGGACGGCCGTCACGATGAGGTAGCCGATGGCGAGCACGATAAGGCCCGCCCCGATCACAAAACGCAGCTTCGAGCGCATCGAATTCTCTTATCCTTCAGTATCGTAGCAATTGTGGCCGAGCGAGGCCGTTTCAAGCAAGCGCCGCCTCTTCGCGAAAATCGCCGCCGGGCGCGGGAGATCCGCCATCTCAGCAGCGTCCGCAGGCAGACAAACCGGCACAGATTCCGCGGCGCGCAAGGAGGATCGCGAGCCTATGCATCGCAGCGAATTCACCATTCTCACGCTGAACATCTTCCATGACCTGCCGGCATACCGCCACCTGGAGCGCCGCTGCGAGCTTATCGCCGAGGCTATCGCGGCGCGCCGTCCGCACGTCGCCGCACTCCAGGAGGTGCTGCGCGCAACGAGCACGGGGGATATCGGGGCGAAAATCCGCGACCGTGTTAATCAGCTCTGCGGCGGAGAGTCCTACAGGCTCGATTACGTGGCGGCCGACGGCGCCGGCGAGGGTGAGTTTTCCTTCGATGAGGGCGTCGCGCTGCTGAGCCGCGTGGCGCCGGCAGGCCCGGCCAAGACGCTCAAGTATGCGGCGCAGGTCGAGCTAGCGACCGAGGTGGCCGGACATCGCTACCGCCTGCCGGATGACCGTGTCGCGTTGCGCCGGCGGTTTCGGCTGGAGAACGGCGCCAGTGTCGACATAGCTGTCTCGCATCTGACGGACCGAGCGGAAGCTGTCGGCGGCGCCGCGGTGCGGACGATGCAGGCGCGCGAGCTCGCCGCATGGGCCCCGGCCGAAGGCGATACGGACAGCACGCTGATCCTTGCGGGCGACTTCAATGACGTTCCCGGGTCGGAGACGATCGCTGAATTGAGCCGCGCCGGCTTCATCGATCTGCACGAAGCCTTCGGCAGCGGCCCCGGCTACACCAACGATCGCGATGATCTCGAGCTGAATGCCGAGCATGCATCGCACAATCAGCGCATCGACTACCTGATGATGCGTCCGGCAGGCCGCCGCGCGCCCGAAGTAAGCGAAGTCGCGTTGTTCGCCGACCGGCCGCATCGCCAGAGCGACGGCACGTGGCTTTGGCCGTCGGATCATATCGGCGTAATCGCGACGCTGTGGGTGTAGGCGCAAGGGTCGCGGGCAAGCTCTCCGACTCATCGACGGCATCGCTCACATAGCTGAAAGCAGCGCTCATTCCGCTGCGCCGTCGGATCCCGCATCGTCAGCGCTGCGCGGGCCGAAGGCGACGCCGCGGCGCGAGGCGCGGATGAACTCGACCATCTCGGCCACTTCGGGCGTCATCGGGCCCGCCGCTGCCAGCTCCGCAAGCGCCAGCTTGAGATTGCGCCGCTCGCCGAACAGGGTCTTGAAGGCGCGGCGAAGGGCGGAGATCGCGCGCGCATCGATTCCCGCGCGCCTCAGCCCGACGACGTTTATTCCGCGCAGCGTGTGAGTCCCGTCGGCGAGGCAAAAAGGCGGGATGTCGCGGCTGGTGCGGCTCATCCCGCGCATCATCGCGAGCCGCCCGATCCTGACGAACTGATGCACCACGCAGTTGCCCGAAACCAGCGCCCGCTCGCCGACTTCGGCCCATCCCGCGAGCAATGCGCCGCCCGCGATGATCGTCGAGTTGCCGACGCGGCAGTCGTGCGCAACGTGCGCGTTCTGCATCAGGAAGTTGTCGTCGCCGATGATCGTGATGTCGCCGCGCTCGCTGCCGCGATGGACGGTCACGCCTTCGCGAAAGACGTTGCGCGCGCCGATCCGCACGCGGCGCGGAGCGCCGCTATAGGCAAGGTCCTGCGGCTCGCCGCCGATCACCGCGTTGGGATGCAGCACGTTGGCCTCGCCCATCTCGACCTCGCCGAGGACCGTAACGTGGCCGATAAGCCGGGTGCGCGCGCCGATCCGGATCGCGCCGTCGAGCAGGCAAAACGCTCCGATCTCGACGCCCGGCGCAAGCACGACCTCGGGCCCAACCACCGCGCTTGGATGGATCCGGGCCGGCGCCGTAGCCTCGGCCGGAGCATCGGATTGGATGCTCAATTGAGGAATTTCTTCTTCAGGTCGTCAGGATGCTCGCGATCCTCGACCTTGTTGCCTGCGACGCGATAGTCCTCTCCCGCCCACTTGCCGAGGTCAAGCATCTGGCATCGCTCCGAGCAGAACGGGCGGAAGCGGTTGGCCGGCCTCATCTCCGCAGGCTGCTTGCAAATTGGACAGCGCATCGCCATTCACCCGATTCGAGAATTGCCAGATGGCGGCGCGGCGCGCAAATCCTCATCCGGCTCGTCATCATCCCGCACGTCCAATCAAAAGATGTCGGAACCCCGGCAGCTATCGGTTCCGCCGGCCGGCCTGAAACTTGCCGACCGATAGTCGAAGACGACGCGCTCGCTATAGCAGAAGATGTCTCCGCTCGTGCCCTTGTACTCCGCGTGCACGTCGATCATCAGGGTCTCCTTCCCCGCGACGACGGCTTTGTACGTATCCGGCGGAAAGTAGGTATAGAAAAAGTGCGGCACGCCGGGCGAAAGCATCCCCGGCGACGTCGAGGACATCTCGCCGGGCGTATCGGCGAGGCGCTTGCCCTCCGCCAGCGCGGTTACCGTAAGGATCGCGCCGCTCGCCGGAATTTTACCGAAGTTGCGATATTGGATCACGGCCCGCGGATTGGGCGTGTCGCCCTGCTCGAAGGTGACGTTCTCGATACCGACAAACGGGCGCTCCTCGAGCGCGAAGATGTGCGAGGTTACCTGCGCCGTCCGCCACGCCGCGTACGCGCTGAACGCTGTCGCTGCCACCATCAGCAGGGCCATAAAATCGGCAAACTGCAAGACCTCGGTCAGCCGCCGCATCATCGACTTCTCGGCGGGCGTCAGATGATCGGCGGTCGATTCGACTTTGTTACTCATTTAATTTCGCTGACTAGGCCGTTGGAGCCCAGGATCTGGCTGACGCCGGGCGGTTGCTAACGCTTCAGAACTCGCAAGAATTTAGATATGCTAACTGGATCGATTTCTCGTAATCAAAAGTCGCTTGATTCCATGTGGCCGTGAATTTTAAACAGAAAAATCGTCCTGTAGAAGGCCGCATGCACTAGACAGGCTAGGTTGGTTCCGTATTCACCACAGACCCAAGGCCCGCGGTCGTGCGCAAAATCGGGATGTACCCTTCGGATCCGAATCAAAAGCTATTGGGGAAGCCAGTAGTCCCTCCCGCACGATATTCCGACGCACCATAGCCGACGACCTGCCCACATTCGCCCGCGATACTCCGGCGGAGCCAAATCCTTTACGAACAGCACGCCAACCAGGTCTTGGCTTGAGCGCTGTGTGAGTGAGGTCGCCCAGCCGGCGTGAGATTGCTCCACGCGATTAGTTGTGGCGTTTTGTCACGCGTCTTTGCACACAGCTTCTTTTTCTTGGCAGATAAAGATTCTCTAGGCACTACATGGTGTGCGTAAGCGATTGCTTCGGCGTGGGAACGAAGGTTGCTACCCGCATCGACGGCGTGGCGGGGACTACGGAGAAACCACTGGACGCTCATAGAAGAACAGACTTCCGCACAGGAAATGTCCCGGGCGGTGGGGAGGGGTAACATGTTCGATTTCAACGCTGATGAGGCATCGCACTTAGCATCGCGCGTTGTCCGAGGCGGTCGCGCTTTATTTTCGACTGGCAAGAGAACCATTCTGCGTGTGGTCTGTTTGCTAGCGGCGGTTTTTATAGTTCCGGCGATCGCTGCGGCACAGATCTGTCCTATCCAGAATGCCGCCGGACTCCCAGCGCAGCCCGGCCATCCCTGGACCAAGCTGGCGAATTGTGTCAGCGGCGGTAGCGCGGTGATAGGCGGGACGGTTGGCGGAACCGACTGCACCTACGCCTACGTGAGTCAAAAACAACATGAGGGACTCTACTACGCTGCGGATCTATCGACCATCACAATTCAAAGCGGCGGCACGCTGGTGTTTCTTGATCAGAGCTATCAGGTTCATGTCGGAAACATCGTTGTGGAGAACGGTGGGACCCTCCAGATCGGCGCACAAGGCTGCGCGATATCGAAGCAAAACCAGATAAATCTCTATTTCACCGGTTCCGAGGGTGCCGTCAAGGGAATCGATGTGAAAGCGGGCGGGACGCTGCGTATGTGGGGTCGCCATGGCAACACCGCCTTCACTAATCACGTGAGCTGGGCTCATCTGGCTGAGCCGGCCGGCCCTGAGAGCTTTAGCGCAGCCAAGGGGGTTGCGGCGCCTGTGACCGAGGCAGCTAACGCTCTGATGATCGACAAGATTGTGGACTGGCATGTCGGCGATTGGATCGTGGTCGCGGGAACCGACTTCTCACCTGATTCTGGGGAAATCGTTCAAATCCAAAGCGTCATGCCCAACAGCGTGACCGGACATACTGCTATCACGCTCAATCAGTCCCTGGTCGAATATCACTACGGCGGCAAGTCGCCCACTTGCAACCCGGGCGATGTCTATTGTGGTCCGTCGGCGAAGAGCTTCAACGACGGCAAAGCGAAAAACTACGGCGTTGATGAGCGAGCCGAAGTAGGACTGCTTACGCGAAACATCCATCTCACCTCGATCACGCCTAATCCGTATCAGTCGACCAAAGGTGAATGGGCGCTGGTCAATCCGCCCCCGGCAGGCCTGCATTGGGGCGGCGAAGTATTGCTCGAATCAGAATTCGCTACCGCAGAGATAGCGGGCGTTGAAATCGAAAAATTCGGCGGTGACGAAGACGGCCAGTTTCCAGTCTACTTTCAAGGCACAGGCACCAACCCACCGATCATCTCCAGCAACAGCATCCATCATTCATACAACAAGTGCATCGCGCTCGCTGGACTGGCTGGCACCCCCGGTAACCCGATAACCATCAATGACAACGTCTGCGCGCGAATTGTCGGCAATATGTTCTATCTTCGCACCGGAGCGGAGCAAAACCTCAGCTTCATCCATAATCTCGGCGTGGGAGCCATGAGCAATGCCTTCACGCTCAATCCCGACGGCAACGCCCCGCCGCCATATCAGCTTTGGTGGGCGGGGGACAACCTGACCAATCAGCCCAGCGCCAAATGCCATCAACCCGGTGTTTTCTCCGGCACTTACAACTGCTACGACGGATTGAACATAACATTTACCGACGATCAATCGTTACCGGCAGTCCAATCTGAATCGTACACCTCCGCTGGTTTCTGGATTACGAACCCCGCGAACTATTTTCAAGCGAATTCGATCGCGGGATGCCAGGACCAGGGCATAGGTTTCTGGTACGATCTTACGCCAGGCAATGCGACAGTCCCGCTTGGTATAATGCAGCATGGTTCGCTGGTGGGCTTCACTAACAACCGCGCACACGGATGCTATTACGGCCTGAATACTCCGGCCCAGCTCTCCCAGGGCGCCAACTACACACCGCAGAACTCGCAGCAACTCGATCTGATCGCGCATTTCGACGGAATCACGGCGACGCGCAATCGTTACGCGGGAATCTGGGTGCGGCCCAATTGGTATTCGCTTACCAACGTACGCTTGGCCGGAAATGTTCAGGGTGCGAGCCTAGTTTCTGCCGGAGGCACTGAGGGTTCGCCGCCCGGCGAATGGTCCCAGATTTCGCACGGCGTCTTTGTCGGAGAGAGCATGAATAATCCCGAGCGCTTCGGGCCGTGCCCCTATTACACCGATGGCGTGATCCCACACGGCGACACCGCGCCACCGCCACCCGTCTGTGCTGAAACGCCTGGCGCCGCGGGACTTGGCATCGGCTATCCCGATCCCAAACGGAATCAGCTCGGGTATATGTTTTATGATGGGCCGGCACGGATCGAGAATTCCCGTTTCATAAATTTCCTGATCAACCCGTCTCCGCTACTTACTAAAAAAGACGCAAAGTTTCTGTCGGCCTACACCGCCATCGAGAAAATGCCTTGCGATTCTAATACTGCCTTCACGTACGAAGGGGACGCCGCGATGGGATGGTTTCAGGCCAATGTTAACTCATATCCGCCGACCCAGTACACTGACAACTTGTCGTTTGTGAACGTCGATCTTCGCCATGAAGTCTATACTCAGGAAGTAGGCGTAACCTGCGTGAGCAGTACTCAGGTAAATTTCCAGGATGGCGACAAGAACACTGTAATCCGCGATCACGACGCGACTCTCAGCGGATACCAGGTAGTTGACCAGGCAGGAACTCCCATTTGGGGGAAATTTCCGATTTCGCTCAACAACCTGCCCTTTCTGGCGGTCGCCGACACGACGAACAACGCGATGAATACGGTCGATGAGTGCTACGCGGAAGGCGCACAGGATGCTCACTACGAGAGCCGGCCGAGTGCCCAGATGAGCCCAAATGACTACGCCACCCTTGAGTTCTCTGCGGTTCCGTGCGCGCTGGAAGCGGGTAGCTATAGTGGCCCGTGCACTAACTCGAATGTGATTACCCTGACGAAGGATCAGCAGGACTACGGTCAGCATCAGTCGATGTCGTTGAATGGGCGAAATGGCAACGGCATTTACGAGCCCAAGGTGATGAACGGACTCGGTTACACGGTGCAGGCCCAGTACGAGATGCCGCCCTTCGTTTCAATCACCTATACGGATGCGTCTACCACGCCTTTCCAGACCCGCATCGGCATCTGTTACACCACAGACCAGGGTCCATATCAGTGTCCGGGTGGAGACTGTTCCGGCGTCTTCACGGTATCCAAGGGAGTAAAGACTCTTGCTGGACCCGGATCAACCAGTCTTGCCGCTCTGGCGCCATACTTCACGAACTATACCGTGTGTAACGGCCTGGATAATCAGTATGGCTATCCGTCTGGGTGGAACTTCCCGAACCTCGCGCTATGTCTTGATCCGTCGCTGGATGCGTCCAAGAGCGACGATATTCCGCCGACCCCGACCCTGCTCACTCAGGTCAGCTCGATCGGTGCTTTGACTCCATCCACCTATTTTTACGATCAGACCACGGGACTTCTGTTCTTGGACGTTGAACAGGTAAACCCGAACGGAGACCCCAGCTACAAGATTCAATCCGGAGGCACCGGAGGCGGACCTTCACCGCTGGGCGATTGCGACGGCGCGAATCCCGATCCCGCATGCCCTGACTTCAGCGCCGGATACAGCTTTTACTCCTGCCCAGCCGGCGGATGCGAGTTGTACATGGTGCAGGTCAACCCGGATGTCTACGCGTACGACCCGACCAAAGTAGGAATGACCTGCGTACCTTATCCTACGTACAACCAGCAGTATCCGGCCGACCTCAACCTGCTCAAGAATGTGGCAACCGGAGTGGTTTTGAAACCGAATGTTCTGACGCCGACAGGCACCTCGGGCAACTTCCCGCATCTGGTCGATTCGTCAGGGAATCCTTGTCCCACGACGACGCCGACACCTACGCCGTAATTGGAAACCGGATGCCCGCCTGTGACGGCCAGGACCGAACGCCCGAAGGTGTTGACCAAGGCCTTCGGTCCGGCCGTCATCTGTTTACTTGCACTGTTTCCATGCGCAGCAGCCATGGCCGGCGGCACTAACGGGATTCTGTTCGAGGCTGATGATACCTCGGGACGGATCGCCACCTACCGTCCTACTGGCAGGGATGGCAACAATCCATTTTTCCAGCAGCTGGGTAGCAACGGCCGTACTTGCAATACCTGCCATCGCGCAAGCGACGGCTGGTCGATAACACCAGCTCACATCCATGAACGATTTGCAGAGACGCTCGGGAGTGATCCGCTGTTTCGACCGATCGACGGCGCCACGTGCCCCACTGACGACATATCTTCGGTGGCGGCAATGCGAACTGCGTATGCGCTCCTGCTCAATCGCGGGCTCATTCGAATACCGTTAAGTTTGCCGGCGTCCGCCGAATTTTCGATCACTGACATGATCGATCCTTACGGCTGCTCTCAACTTGATTCGCAGGGTTCCGGCGTAATTTCCGTATATCGCCGGCCATTGCCGGTGACCAATTTAGTGTTTTTGACTTCGATAACGTGGGATGGCCGCGAGCCGGACCTGCGCACCCAGGCGCTCAATGCCGCGCTGCAGCATGAACGGCCGAAGACGTCGCCGAGCGAGGATCAGCTCGATCAGATTGTAGGCTTCGAGACTGCAAACTACACGGCGCAAGTGTTCGATCGCGCTGCCGGTTCTCTGCGCGCTTGGGGCGCGACCGCCGGGCCGGTCGCTGTTTCCGACCAGCAATTCCTGGTGGGCATCAACGATCCATTCGGCGGCAACCCAACCGGTGCGTTGTTCGATCCCGATGTTTTCGTCCTGTATGAGCCCTGGTTGCAGGCGCCTCACACCGCTCTGACGCCTGCTCGACAGGCCGTAATTCGCGGAGAGCGCGTCTTCAATGAGAAATTGATTACGATAAGCGGCGTGGCCGGGCTGAACGATGCGCTAGGGCTGCAAAGGATCGCCGGGGCATGCTCATTTTGCCACGATACGCCCGGCGTCGGGAACCATTCGACCGATCTGCCGCTTGATACCGGTGTGTCTGAACTGGGCACGCGAGACCTTCCTCGGTTCAGCTTGAGCTGTCATTCAGGGCCGCTTGCTGGCGCAAGCTTTGCGCTCACCGATCCAGGGCGCGCAGCGATAACCGGCCAATGCGCCGACATCGGAAAGTTCAAAGTTCCTACCTTGCGCGGACTGGCCGCCCGCCCGCCGTATTTTCATGATGGCTCGGCGAATACCCTGATGGATGTCGTCAATTTTTACGACCACCGTTTTGCTATAGGCCTGACTCTTCAACAAAAGCGCGACCTGGTTGCTTTTCTGAAGACATTGTAGATCACTCTGTGCCCCGGGTCGTCTCTCCGGCCCCGCCCGGCAGCCACCCGCCCCTTCCCCTCACCGAGCTCTACTTGTCAGGTGATCACGTATCGCACGAGCGGCCAGACCTACTGCGCGGCCGTTGGGGAACCTTCCTTGCCTTACAGGCGTTATCTGCCCAAGCAAACGCGCATAACACGTTGGAGGAGGACTGGCATGAAGGGCTTTATCAGGCATGGACTGGCCGTCGCGATGGTGCTGGTGACCGCGATGCCCGCGATGGCCAGGAGTTGGGTCGTCTGCGTGGACACGACCAAGGACGCGCGATTTTCCACCACGAATACGTTCTTCGTCGGAGCGGCACCGATTTATCCCGGCGGCACCGATGTATCAGCCGCGAGTGACTGTTCAACCGCGACGATCGGGAAGGCGACGGTGGGAACCTTTTTCACCTTGGGCGGCGCGGTCGCCGGTCTGCCAGTATCGACGCCGTCCAACCCGGCCGACGGATTCTACGTGGTGTGGCATTTCCGAATCGACGGCAGGGGCGCGTTCGACACGACCGGGCCCACTCAGACCGCCACCACCTATCCTCAGACCATTACCGGCTCGACCAATCCCGGCCTGGTGCCGACTCACGGCAAGGCGAGCGTCACCAATCTGAGCAACGCGACCACGGGGACAACCAACGCCGTACTTACGTTCAAGATCACCACGCCGGAAGGTCACTAGCGCTGCGGCCGGCCACTCCTTTGGCGAGGCGGGCTGCGTTTGGTCTGGCGCTCGCAGTCGTGATGGACTGCCGGATGATCCGGCGACGCAACCGTCAGCTCCTTTAGCCCCGTGCGCTCCGCCCGCGGCCGAGCGGCCGCGTGCGGAGTTTTGTAATCGTCTTCAAGCCTAGGGTTCAAGCTCAGCCAAGGAACTCGGGCATGACCTCGCGCGCAAAGAGATCGTGCGATTCCTCGGAGTCGGGCAGGACGACGAAATAGCTGACGCCGATTTCTTCTATCCGCGAGCGGATCTCGCGCCGGAGTTCGTCGGGCGTGCCGCCCAGGATCGAAGGCGCGCGCCGCGCCGCCTCCGCATCGGGAAAGCCGAACCTTTTCGCTACCTCCGCGACCGCCGCATCCACGCGATGCTTGTCCTTTGAAACCGTAACCAGGCTGAGTCCGCTGAGCTCGATATCGCGCGGGTCGCGTCCCGCCTCTTTGGCGAGGCCGTGCAGGCGCGCGATCCGCCGCTTGAGCTCGGGCTTGTCGAATCTCACAGCCGCGGCGGGATCGTTGATCAGGTCTTTGCCGTTGAAGATCGGCGGGATCAGATTCGCAATGTCGGCTTCGGCGGCCGCTATCTTGAGCAGCTTACTTCCCGATCCGCCGAGCATGATCGGCGGATACGGCTTCTGCAGCGGGCGCGGATTGTTGTAGGCCTTATCGATCGAGAAATGCGTTCCATGATAGGTCGGCTCGTCCTGCGTCCACATCGCCTTGATCAGCTTGATCGCGTCCGCAAGCTGGTCGAGGCGCTCGGAATTGGAGGGGTACGGATAATTGTGCGCGTCGTATTCCTCGCGCTCCCATCCGGCGCCGAGCCCGAGCACCATCCGTCCGTTGCTCACGTGGTCGAGGGTCGAGGCGATCTTGGCGAGCAGCGCCGGCGAGCGGAACCCGATCGCCGCCACCAGCGAGCCGACGCGAATTTTCGTAGTGACCGCGGCGATCGCGCTGAGCGTCGTGAAGCACTCGAGTTGCGGCTCGCGCGGCGGGCGGAAGGGCGAGAAGAAATGGTCGTTAAGCAGGATCGAGTAAAAGCCCTGGCCGTCGGCGCGCTTGGCCATTTTGAGCGCCTGGGCATAGTCGCCAGTGATCGAAAACAAGCCGAACTTAATGTCGCGCATTAGATTTTTATACTCCCTCGTTTCGAGTCAGAAAACTCTGGCGCGGGGCGGAACAATAGCCCGCGCCGCCGGGAACTGACAAGCGAACTCCTCGGCCAAGACGGTCAAAATCCCTCGGTTGCTTCGTTTTTGCCGCGCGGATACTGTCGGCAGACAATGGCGTCGATCGATTGGCAGGTCGCAGCCGCAATCGCAACCGTCGTCTCGACGCTCGCCTTCATCGCGAGCGCCGTCGTGGTCGTGCTGCAACTGCGCCAGGCGGCGCGCGAGCGCTACTTTTCGATCACCGCGCATCTGTTCGAGATCTGGCAAAGCTCCGACTTCCAGCACGATCAGCTTTTCCTGCTGCATATGCTGACGTGCGCAACCTGGGACGAGTTCTGCCGGATGGGCCGTGGAGAACGCGCCGATGTCGCGATTCATCGCGTGGGCGGCTACTACGACCGGGTCGGCAACCTGGTGCGCCACAACCTGATCGACAAGCAGGATATCCTGCCCACGATCGGCGGCTATGCGGTCGCCGTATGGCATCGTATCGAGCCGCTGGTGAAGGAGTTGCGGCTGCGCGAGAACGCGCTCTTGTTCGAGAACTACGAAGCGCTGCTGCCCGAATGTCACGAGTGTTACGCGCCCGGGATAGCGCATCCCGTAAAGATGGCCGACGCGCCGGCCCT
>Ga0335085_10010266_pt1 | contig 14017 bp, 14 predicted proteins | sample Lox_Sample_45_FD_206712 | JGI IMG/M metagenome (GOLD analysis project Ga0335085, IMG submission 206712) | Soil microbial communities from Loxahatchee National Wildlife Refuge, Florida, United States - Lox_Sample_4.5 | ecosystem: Environmental > Terrestrial > Soil > Wetlands | place: USA...
GATGCTCGATCAGCGCTTCCAGCTCTCGATCATGCACAATACGGAGCCGAGCGTCGGCGACCTCGCTGCATTCGAGAGCGATCTCAAGACGCACAAGATACGGGTCTTGTTTTACAACAAGCAGGCCTCGGACAAGATCGTGCAGCATCTCGTCGATCTTGCTCGCGCCTCCAAAATTCCCGTGGTCGGAGTGACCGAGACCTGCCCGCCTGGCCTGTCCTACCAGAATTGGATGCTGAGCGAGCTCAACGCAACTGAAACCGCGCTGGCCGGACCCGCTTCATGAACGTCATTGAATTCGATCACGCGACGCTTGCAATCGGCGACCGCAGGATTCTTGTCGACAACAGCTTTGCAATCGGGACCGGCGAGTTTATCGGCGTGCTCGGTCCTAACGGCGCCGGCAAGACCACACTGATGCGCGCGATCCTCGGGCTCCTGTCGCCGGTCACGGGAGATGTCCGCGTCTTCGGCCGCGCCCCACAACGCGGCAATCCGGCTATCGGCTACGTTCCGCAGGTGCGCATACTCTTGCCGGACTTGCGCATTCGCGGGTTCGACTTCATCGCCAGTTCGGTGCGCGGTGAGCACTGGGGCATGCCGTCGCTCCGTGCGGACCGAGTCAAGATCAATGCGACACTGGCAGCGGTGGGCGCGCGCGAACTGGCCGAGCGCCCGTTATCGGCCATGTCGGGCGGTGAGCGCCAGCGTCTCATGCTCGCTCAGGCGCTGCTCGGCGAACCACGGCTGCTGCTGCTCGACGAGCCGCTGATCAGCCTTGACTATCGCTATCAGGAGACGGTCATCGACTTGGTGCGCCGCTTTGCCCACGACAACAACATCACAGTGTTGTTCAGCGCGCACGAACTCAATCAGCTCATCGGTGCGCTCGATCGCGTGCTTTATCTTGGTAATGGCCATGCTGCGCTGGGCACCGTCGATGAGGTGGTCACCGCCCCTGTTCTGTCGCGACTCTACGGCGCCGCTATCGACGTCGTGCGCACCGACGGACATATCTTCGTCCTGTCGCGCGGGCGGGATGTCGAACGCGCCGATCATCTGCATGATGACGGTCATCACCACCATAACCATGATCATCACTACCATGCTTGAATACGATTTCATGCGGAACGCGTTTGCCGCCGCAGGCGTGGCCGCCATCGTTTCGGGACTTGTAGGTTACTTCCTGGTGCTACGCGGGCAGACTTTTGCCGGTCACGCGCTGGGTCATATCGGCTTCGCTGGAGCGACGGGCGCGGTCCTGATCGGCGTGGCCTCGGTCTGGGGACTTGTCGTTTTCACGGTCGCAGCCGGGATCGCCATGGGCCTGATGGGCGACCGGCTCAGCGGCCGCGATGTCGCCATCGGTGTTGTGCTAGCGCTGGCGCTTGGCTTCGGACTCCTGTTTCTCCACTATTATACGGCATTCGCCAGCCAAGCGACGGCTTTGCTGTTCGGCAATGTCCTCGCCGTCGATGCCGCGATGATCGGAACCCTCATCGGGCTTAGCGTTATCACGCTGGCCAGTCTGGCCGCGATCATGCGGCCGTTGATTTTTGCCAGCCTGCAGCCGGAACTTGCTGAAGCCAAAGGCGTCCCGCTGCGTTTTATTTCAACCGCCTTTCTGGCCATCGTCGCGCTCGCAGTTTCCGAAAGCGCGCAGATCGTCGGCATACTTCTGGTTTTCAGCCTTATGGTCGGCCCGCCCGCTGCGGCGCAACTCCTGGCGACAGGTTTATGGAGTGGAGTGGCGCTGGCGGCCGGGCTGGCATTGGCCGAGGCTTGGCTCGGCATCGCCATTGCCTATCACACCGATTGGCCGGTCAGTTTCTGCATCGCCATGTTGAGCGCGCTGGGCTATTTTGTCGCCCGCGGCAGGTCGTTAATTAGCCGAGCCACGACAATTGCTGCATCTGGTCGCTGATGAAAAGTCCCAAGATTCGCGCCTCCTCGGGTCCAGACGCGGCGCCTCGATTTTCCTACCTGTCGTGTCAGCAGACTAATCGCCGGTGCTAAAGAGCGACGTCGGGTGCGAACCAGCGGCAAAGTGACCTTCCTCCTCGTCGTAGCCCATCTGTCCGGATGAAAGGTGATCCTGCATGCACTGGGCGTAAGGCGCTTGCGACCCGTTCAATGCGGCGATTCCCGTGGGGCGCCCTTCCAGAGTCACACATCTCACTGGCTTGGCCGCGAGATTTACTTGGCTCAATAATTCGTCAGAGGACGAACTGCACACGCCAAGTCCGACGGCCCAGAGCGATCACAAAACTATCAGCGGCCATCTGGTCATATTCCTCGCTTCGCTCGTCTTTATCGCCGCCCTGGAACCGAGAGAGGGCCCGCACTTGTTAGTCTCCCTAGGCCCGCTGCCGCCTGCAGTCCGAAATTGACTTGGTAATCGCTTTTTGGCGATTGGTTGCAATTAGGCCACAGTCAAGATGAAAAGATATTTTGCCAGTCGGCTCAAGCGATTTGGGCGCGTTGCCGCCAAGAGCGAATGCGTGCATACTGGTCAAAGGGGCAAGTACCGGCAAAGGGAAGACCCATGTTGCGAGCGACGCAGGTTCGGTTCGTGGCGATTTTATTGTTGGCAGTGGCCGCAGCCTCGCTAACCGCCGTTTCCGCACGAGCATTCAGTCTTGGGAACGGTGGAACCACGGGGGGCGGAAATGCCGCATTTGCGGACCCAGACGAACAGGTCAGCAAAATGTTGGGTCTCGACCAGGGTGGGGAACCATCCCAGTTGAGCGCTCCGGCGCCGTTTGATCACCAGCCGGGCAATTCAAATCCATACCAGCACTTTCACATCGACAGCCTTACTTCGCCGCCCGATCCTCTTTCCCGCCCGAGCAACTGACCCCTCCAAGTGCTATCGCGGCTTCAACTTGGCTGCATCGCCGAACTTTGAACACAACCAAAAGCCCCGGCGCGAGGGCGGCTGAGTTACAAGCGGCATCCTCTGACGTCCATTGTTGGCCCCGAGCCGAAGCGGTTGAATGTCCGCTATTGCGCCGCTATTGGGGGCAAACGGACATCAGGGGCCACTACTCCGAGCGGCCGATTTTATGAGTACGCGCCCTAGTGTCAGTGCCTCTGCCGAAAATGCAGTACCGCTTGGCGGATCATGATCACCAGCGGCGTCGCCACCACGACGCCCAGCAGGCCGAAAAGAGCCCCAAACAGAGTAAGACTGGCCACGGCTATTGCCGGGGGCAGGTCAAGCGTCTGTTTTTGGATTAGGGGAAGGACGACCGCGCCCACGAGCATATGGAAGATTGCATAGAGCCCCAGCGCGACCACTACTGTGAAAGTCCCGAGCGGAAGCGCGATGAGGAGAATCGGGATGGCGGCAATGACCGAGCCGAGATAGGGGATGAATTCGAGCAAGCCCGTCTGGATGCCGAGCAAGAGCGAGCTAGGCACGCCCAGCGCCAGCAGCGCAATCCAAGTTAACAGCGCCAAAATCAGCATCGCGGCCACTTGCCCTATCAGCCATCGCCGCAAAGATTTTGAGAGTTCATCAAGCAGCAAGGACAACGATCTCCGCCGATCTAGCGAAAAATACTCCAAAACGCGTTCTCTGTAAGTCGTCGGATCGGCGGCGACAAAAACTCCGATCAGTACAACAACGGCGGCATCTCCGATGCCACCAAGCGTGCGGCTGAATGCACTTTGGGCTGAACCCAAGAATTGATTGGGATCGGGGAATAGGAAACGAAACAGTTCGCCGAACGATGCGCTGTGCCCGCTGGTAGCCGGGAGCGCGAAACCAAGATCGGCCAATTTTCCTTCGAGGAAACCGAGTCCACGATTGAGCGCTTGGATTAGCTGGTCGATCTGCAAACTGATGCTGTACCCGCTCCAGAACAGCACCCCGACAATGGCAACCGCAAAACCGAGGCAGACGATCGCCAAATTCCAACCGCGACCGATCGGCAAGACCTTGGCAAGTCCGCGCGTACACGCATCGAGCAATGCCGCGAACAGCAGTCCCGCAAAGATCAGGAACAGCGTGTTTGCAGCCATCCAGGCAAGAAACAGGCCGGCCCCGCCGGCCAGCCCAACGAGCACCGCGTGCACGGTCCTGCCGCTGAACGCCCGAGAATGCGCTGCGGGTGGTTGAGGCGCGGAATCACTCACGGCTGTCACTCACCTGCTCTATAATGATAAATGATGGCGTCGCGGCCGCAAACAGCTTTGCGTCCAACCTGCATCCTTAACGGCAAGTCCGTTCATTTGCAGGCGGCCATGAGGCTTCTCCCGCGCATTTCCGCTGAATTCGGTGCCGAGACGCAGCTCGTCGTGACCAAACGCGGCGACGACATTTCGTCCCTGGCCGCTCACGCCTTGGCCGAGCACCGTCAGCCGGTTGTAGCTGGCGGCGGCGACGGCACTATCAACGCAATCGCAGGTCAATTGGCCGGCACCAATGCTTTTCTTGGTGTACTCCCGATGGGCACTCTGAACCATTTTGCCAAAGACGTCGGTATTCCGCTGAATCTGGAAGCTGCCATTTATAATCTGTTCAAAGGCAAAATTGGTAAAGTGGATGTCGGCGAGGTGAACGGCCGGGTATTCGTCAACAATTCGGGTATCGGCTTCTATCCACACTTCGTGCGCCAGCGCGAAGAGATCCAGCGCCGGGGATATGTAAAGCGCGTTGCCGCACTGATCGCGCTACGCGCGTTATTTCGGCGCTATTTTCGGCTGCGCGTGAAGTTGCATATGGATCAGGCCGAAGCATTGGAGCACCTCACACCATTCCTTTTCGTTGGTAACAACCGATACCAAACATCCGGTTTGGACATAGGGATGAGACCTAACCTGGATTCCGGCCGCCTCTGGGTCTGCACCGCGCCGAAGACGGGCCGCAATAATATTTGGCGGGCCGCGCTGCGCACTCTTGTTGGCAACCCGACCGATCAAGACCTTAGCGTGTTCGAGACGGAGGAACTACGGGTCGACCCAGGAACCCCCCGCATCAACGTCTCGACCGACGGTGAGGTCTGCGTCATGGACGCGCCCCTCCATTACAGAATTCGCCCGCGGGCGCTTCAAGTGATCGTTCCGGATACCACTACCCGTCGTCGACCGTTTGCAGTTGCGAATTAGCTTGCGGAGCAGTCCTTCGCCTGGTGCCATTCGTATCTTTGCACGCCGTACTTGTGCGCTTTATATCACTCGGGCGCAGGCAACTTTTTTGCTCCATCTGCATCACCCACCTTTGACTTGCAGTCCTTCTGCGAAGAAGATTGAAAGCCGTGACAACCATCCGCATCATTCTGCACGGTAAGGCAGCCGGTGACGCTCGTTTGAGAAGCGCTGTTTACGCCCTGCGCAAAGAAGGCCGGGTTGTAGAGGTGAGGGTCACGTGGGAGCCCGGCGACGCCGCGAGATTGACTGGCGAAGCGGTTGCTGACTCCGCTCTAGGAAAAATCGATTGCATCGTCGCCGGCGGCGGTGATGGCACCATCAACGAGGTTTTTGCAGCCGCGCATGCGGCCGGATTACCTGAAAAATGCTCTCTCGGCATCGTTCCTCTGGGGACCGCTAACGATTTCAGCCATTCAGCGGGCGTACCGACCGAGGACATCGAGGCGGCACTGCAAATGGCGGCGAGCGCGCCGGCGCGATGGATCGATGTCGGCCTCCTCAATGGCAGGTTATTCGTCAACCTGGTTTCAGGCGGCTTCGGTTCCCGCGTCACGGTCGAAACCGATCCCGAGCTTAAGCAGCGACTGGGCGGGTTGGCTTATGCCATTACCGGCATCTCGCGCTTTGCGGAGCTATCGGAGAATCGGGGCACCTTCCGTGCGGACGGCTTCACGTGGGAAGGGCAATTCTTGGCCTTGGCAATCGGCAACGGGCGGCAGGCTGGCGGCGGCATACCGCTTTGTCCGAACGCGCTGATCGACGATGGTTTCCTCGACTTGACGATTATGCCGGCAATGGATCGCCCCGCGCGCTTGGATGCCTTCTCGCATTTGCTCCGCGAAGGTGCGGTAGGCATCCGCAGGAACCTGATCACGACGCGAAGCTCTTGGATTGAATATGAATCCGAGCACGAGCTTAACGTAAATTTGGACGGCGAACCGGTTATCCTGCCGCGCTTCCGTGTTGAATGCCGCAGGCGCGTCCTTCCGGTTCGACTGGGTGAAAGCGCCCTGTTCTCCAGCGTCAACTTGGTAGAACAGGATTCGAAGATCGGCGGTGCAATTTAGCTGTGACGGCGATGATGTCAGACCGATACTCAAGGACCACAAAAAGGGGCGCGCTGATATCTGTCTCGTCAGTAGCATGTCTGCTTTTCACATTCGGCGTCGTCGCTCAGAACGTCATCGCAGGGACGTCGTTCGAGCTCGATCAGAAAATCATGCTCGCCTTGCGGGACCAGGCCAACCCATCCGCGCCGATTGGCCCGGCATGGCTTCAAGAGGCAGCGCGCGACCTCACAAGCCTCGGCAGCATAATCGTACTGGCAATGATAGCGTTTACCTTTTCCGGCTATCTGTTTTTGACTCGCAAGCACGCGGCGGCCTGGCTGATACTCGTAGCCGTGTACGGCGGCATTGCTTTGAACGATTTACTCAAGGCGGCGTTTGCCCGGCCCCGTCCAGATTTGATTTATCAAGCGGTACGGGTCTTCACATCGAGTTTCCCGAGCGGACATGCCGAGTTGTCGGCCACGACCTATCTGACGATAGCGGCGGTCTTGGCGCAAAATCAATCATCGTTCAAGGTCGGTCTTTATTTCATCGTGGTGGCGGTACTCCTCACGATCCCTATAGGTATCAGCCGCATCTATCTCGGGGTTCACTATCCGACAGATGTCTTCGGCGGTTGGTGCGTTGGCGCGGCCTGGGCCTTAGGCTGCTGGGTATTCTTGACCTGGCTCCAGCATAGAAACCACTCGCTGTAAATCGGCGTGGGGTCCCGACGCCCATCGGCTCGTTAAGCTGCTGATCTATTTGACATTGGAGGGGTCATTTTTGGGCGCCTATTCACAAGTGTCAATTGTGTGACGGCCGCAGGCCCTTCCGGCTTCTGTGCGCAAGGGGCCGGCAGGCAGCATTGCCACGAACGATTGGAGATCTGGCGTGGTTAACAGTACGTCACGGGATTCAAACAGGGTTGGTTTTATTCTCGCGGCGCAACCAATAATCAACGTGTTTCCACTACCAGCGACAGTGCCAACCCGGGCCTGCGGAGCGTGGCCCGGCGACAAAAGAGGCGCGCTGGATATGTTGCGAAGTCTGGCAAAAATCTGCGGCCGCACAGCACGAGTTCTGTCTCGGTTCGGCCGGGCGCGCGCGGGCACGACCGCGGTCGAATTCGCGTTAGTCGCTCCGCCGTTCTTTGCGCTGCTTATCGGCGTATTCGAATTGACGCTCTATCTGTTCGCCCAGGCGACTCTTCAAAATGCGGCGACCGAGGCCGGCCGTCTCATCATGACCGGGCAGGTTCAGACCGCTGGCACCACGCAGAGCCAATTCGCCAACGAAGTTTGCCCGATGGTTCAGGCGGTATTCAATTGCGGCAGCCTGATGATCAACGTGCAGAACTACAGCAATTTCGCCAGCGCCAACGCCGGCGCGCCGACCATCACCTACAATCCCGACGGGACCGTCAGCAACTCCTGGTCCTACAGCCCCGGCACGCCCGGCCAGGTCATGGTGGTGCAACTGATCTACCAATGGCCGATCGTCGGCGGACCGTTCGGCTATGTGCTGTCGAACCTGGGGAATGGCACCACCGAGATGATGGGTGTCAGCGCCTTTCGCATAGAGCCCTACTGATGATGCGGCGTTTGATCGGAACATGCCGGAGTTTTGCCGATTCGACCCGGGGCGTCGCCGCCATCGAGTTTGCTGCCATCCTGCCGGTGATGGTCGTCATTTTTCTCGCATCGTACGACGGCGGCCGCGCGATCGCCGGCTACATGAAGGTGCGCACGGCCACCTTCGCGCTGGCCTCGATCACCAATCAATATGCGACGATCTCATCGACGGACATGTCGGCGATCCTGAGCGCGACCTCGGTGGTGATGTCCCCCTACACCGCCCCGGCGCCAACCGTCACGGTTTCGCAGATCAAGATCAGCAACACGGGCGTCGCCACGATCGAGTGGAGCGCTTCGCAAAACGGCACCGCTCGGGCCGTCGGTTCCGCCATAACGCCGCCGGCTGCCATGATCGTCAACAGCTCCTATCTGATCCTGGCGGAAGTGACCTTCACCTATATCCCGCTGTTCGGCTTCTTCGGCCCTTCCACCGGAATCACCTTCGCGGACAATCTCTATGTGACGCCCCGGAGCGTCTCCTGCGTCGTGTACACGGTGCAGAGCAGCACCTGCTGATTGGGCTTCGCTTTGCTGCGGCGCGCCGCGCCGGACCTCTTTATCGGAGCCGGATTCGCAAGGCCGGCGCACCGGCGGCCTTTCATCAATTGGTGATGTGGGCGGTGCTCACGGCCTGCTCGAACATCGTGACCAGCGCGTTGTTGATGTCGGCGGGACTGTTGGCGGTATAGAAGAAATTGGGCGACGCACAGGTTTTAAGCGATCCCGGAATATTCGGGATATTGGAGTTGGCGTAGTAGTCCTCGCTGTTGGCGAAGGTGGTCGGATTTTGGATAGTCTGGTACGGAATGTAGAGAATGGCGATGGTTATGCCGCGGTTCTTGAGCGTGGTGCACAGTGACGTATCGAGCGTCGTCGCCGAATTGTTGCCGGCCCAGCTGCCGCCCCATTGCGTCTGGTTGTTCTGCGACCCGTCGGTGATGAGGAAGACGTAGGGCAGCGCGTTGGACGAACTGGTGCCGGTGCCGACGCTGCTGATCAGCGTGTTCATGCTCGGGAACGCGTTCTCGAAATGCGTGCCGCCCGATCCCAAGCTTGCATTGGCGCCGGTATCCAAAAGCGTTGCGAGCTGGGTGGCCGCGTAGTTGATCGTCCCCGAACCCGTTCCAGTCAGGTTCGTGGTCAGGGGAAAGTACGAATACAGATATCGAATGAACGGATAGAGCCCAACTTTGTATTGATTCGTGACCTGCTCGCTGGCAGCCGCGGTGGTCAAAAGCGTGGTCACCGCATAGCCGACGGCGTCGGCGCGTAACTGGATGCAGGCGGTGGTTCCGGGGCTCGAACAATAGGTCACCGGCGTATTGGACCAGTTGATATTGGTCGGGGTGATGGTTCCGGTCGCCGGCGTGGTTCCGAGCCGCGTGATGGTGAAGCCCTGGCAATAGCCGCCAGGGCTCGGATTGTAGGTGCTGGTATATTGGGACGGAGGCACGCCGGATCTCTGCTCCGACTGCGTGCAGGCGCCCTGCCTTGTGAAATGACAGGCGAACGTGCAGCCGCTCGGATAGAGCGTGTAATTGTCGGGGTTGACCGCTTCGAGTCTGGTTTGCTCGGCGCTCGTCGAGGGGAAGCTCATGGAGCCCGACACGTCGAGCATCAAATAAAAGTTGATGTAAGTCGGCAGCGAATAGCCTGCGGTCGATGAGCCGCTGACGTTGAGGTTGGTATAGCCCATGACGCCCATGAAATAAGTGGGGATCTGGGCCGTGAAGGCCACCCGGGCGGTGACCGTCGATCCGCTCAGCGTCACGGTCGATGCCGGCGTGAGATTGGAGTAGCCGACATCCGCCGGAGCCGTGCTCAAGTTGGCGTTGAAGAAATTGTTGGCGAAGGTCGCGCCGCCCGCAACCGTGCCGCTGCTTGACATGGCCTTGGCGGTGGCGACCACGGGCGAGTTGACGGAGACGGTCGCCAACGCGGCCGAGTCGGCAGCGGCCTGCAGCTTGGTCTTGATCATGCTCGCGTTCGTGTAGTCGATGACGCATCCGACGCCCGCGACCATCGGCAGGCATGCAAGCGCGGTAATCACCGCCACGTTGCCGCGTCTGTTTGTCCGGAAGCTCGCGAGCAGCCGCCGCATTCGGGCAAACTGAACGCGCCGACCCAACCGCTTCGTCAAAATCGTGACCATGGGCGCACCTTTGCCGATAGCGCGCCTTGTAGGCCGAATTTGCTAGGAAAGCGTTACTTGAAACGATGACTCAGGGTTAAATCGTCTAGTCTTTTCAACGCCTTAGACGGCGGGCCAGGAACTCGCCGCCGTGCCGCAGGCCTTCAGCGTCGATGCCGTGGCCGGTGCCGGGCGACAGGTGCCATTCGACCGGCACGCCGAGCGCGGCGAGCCCCTGCGCCGCCTGGAACAACGCCTGTGGCGGAATGAGATCGTCGCGGTCGCCATGCACCAAAAGGACCGGCGGCCGCGACTTGATTCCCGCGGCGAAGCTTTGGGCGTCGCCATCCGCCGGCACGACAAGAAGGCCCGAATAGCCGACGATCGCGGCGGGCGGCGCGGCACGGCGCAGCCCGACGTGAAGGGCCATCATGGTGCCCTGGCTGAATCCCACCAGCATCAGCGCCGAGGGCGGCAGCTTGTGGCGGGCAAGCTCTCTGTCGAGAAAGCGGTCCAGGACAGGCGCTGCCTTGTTGACGCCGATCCAGCGTTCGTTCTCGTCGCGGAACGTCAGCGGAAACCATTGCCGGCCCGTCGGCGCCTGACCGCAAGGCTCGGGCGCATGCGGCGAGACGAAGGCCGCTTGCGGCAGATATTGCTGCCAGGCGCGGCCGATATCGATCAGGTCGTTGCCGTCGGCGCCGTAGCCGTGCAGAAAAACGACCAACTGCTGCGCGGCGCCGGAGCGCGGCGCGAGCCGCGGACCATCAAGCTCGGCGGCCATTTGCCCCTCGTTTTCGTTTGCTCGGCTGGACCGGCGCGCCTTCGCGCCCTTTGACGGCCCGATAATAGGTCCACAGGATGCGCGCCGCCACCGAACGCCACGGCCGCCATGATTCGGCGAGCGACAGCATCTCCTTCGCCGTCGGCCGTGTGCGCAGCCCGAAGGCGAGCCGCGCCGCCTCCTGGAGCGCGAGGTCGCCGGCCGGCCAGGCATCGGCATGGCCGAGGCACGACAGCAGATAGATGTCGGCAGTCCATGGGCCGATGCCGTGAACGGCGGTGAGCGCCGCATGCGCCGCCTCGGCGTCGATATTTCCCAAAGTCGGGAGCGCCAGGTCGCCACGCGCAACGGCGCGCGCAATTTCCTTGAGCGCGCGGATCTTCGGCCCCGACAGACCGAGCTTTGCAAGCTTTGTCGGCCGCGCGCGGATGATCGCGGCGGGTTCGAGCGGATCGAAGGCGGCGGCAAGCCGCGCCCAGATCGCGCCGGCGCTCGCCGTCGACAGCTGCTGCGACACGATGATGGCGGCAAGCCCCGCATAGCCGTCGGCGCGCCGCCGCAACGGCGGCCGGCCGGATTTCTCGATCAGCGGCGCAAAACGCGGGTCAGCCGCGACCAGCGCGGCGATGGCCTGGTCGAGCTCGGCCTCGGTGTGAATGCGATGGTCGGGCATCAAGGATCAGGAAACAGGGATCAGGAAAGACTTGAGGATGCCCTGATACCTGATTCCTGTTTCCTGATCCCTGCCTACAACGCCACCCATCCCGGCGGCGGCGTGTTGCCGGGATGGACGGTGCCGCAGTTCGGGCATTTGCGGGCCTTCGCGTCGGCGTAGAACGCCTCGTACAGCGGCGGCAGGTCGCGCACCACATGCTCGACCTTGACCTCGATACGGTGGACCAGCGCGCCGCATTCGAAGCAGTACCAGTTGAAGCCGTCGAGCGCGTTCGGCCGCGCCGCCTCGACCACGAGGCCGATCGACCCTGGCTGCGGCCGTTGCGGCGAATGCGGCACGTGGGCCGGCAGCAGCAGGACTTCGCCTTCGCGGATCGGCACATCGTAGAACTTGCCGTCCTCGGCCACCTTGAGCAGCATGTCGCCTTTGAGCTGATAGAAGAACTCCTCGACCGGGTCGTCGTGAAAATCGGTGCGCTCGTTGGGCCCGCCGACCACCTGCACGGTCATCTTGCCGTCCTCGAAAACCTTCTTGTTGCTCACCGGCGGCTTGAGCAGGTGCTGGTTTTCGGCGATCCATTTCTGGAAATTGAACGGGTGAAATCTGCCGGAAGTGCCGGCCGTCGCGGACATCGCCTTGCTCCGATCGCTCATGGACTGCTCTGCTTTTGTCTGTCAGCCGCTATCCTGCAATTTTTCGGGCGGGATTTCACGTCCAAACCGGCACCCTGCAGTTGACCAGTCACGGCGCTTCGGCCCAGCATGGCGAATGTGATCGCAGCTACGCGTGTCTTTCGCTTCGCGCCCAGCCCCAACGGGCATCTGCATCTCGGGCATGCCTATTCGGCCTTGCTCAACTTTGACATGGCGCGCGAAGCCGGCGGCCGGCTGCTGCTGCGGATCGAGGACATCGACAAGGCGCGCAGCCGTCCGGAATACGAGACGGCGATCTACGAGGACCTCGACTGGCTGGGCATTTCGTGGGAGCAGCCGGTGCGCCGGCAGAGCGAGCATCTCGTCGATTATCGATCGGCGCTCGCCAGGCTCGAAGCGATGAATCTGATCTACCCGAGCTTCGAGAGCCGCAGCGAGATCGCCGCCCTGGTTGCCGAGCGCGAGCGCGAAGGCCCCTGGCCGCGCGATCCTGACGGCGCGCCGCTTTATCCCGGTCGCGCGCGCGACATGCCGTTTGCCGAGCGTGAACGCCGGCGCACTGCGGGTGAGCCGTTCGCGCTGCGGCTCGCCGTGGACGCGGCGCTGGCGCGCGCCGGCAATTTGCGCTGGACCGAGACCGGCGCCGGGCCGCAGGGCGAAACCGGCCGGATTGCGGCGGCGCCGCAAATGTGGGGCGACGTCATCTTGGCGCGAAAGGATATGCCGACCAGCTACCACCTTGCCGTCACACTGGACGACGCGCTGCAAGGCGTGAGCGACGTGGTGCGGGGGCAGGATTTATTCTGGTCGACCGGCATCCACAGGCTGATCCAGGCGCTGCTCGGCCTGCCGGAACCGATCTACCATCATCACCGGCTCATTCTCGATGCCGACGGCCGCAAGCTGTCCAAATCCAACCGTGCCAAAAGCCTGCGCGAATTGCGTGCCGCCGGCTCTAGCGCGGTGGATATCCGCCGCATGGTCGGTCTTGGCCGCTGAACTTTGCATGCCGCCGTGCCATGCTGAAGATGGCGCCCGGGGGGCTCCATGGCGCGATTGAAACCGAGGAAGAAGAAGCGGGACGCGCGGCCGGCGCGACGGCGCCGTCGGGCGCGGGCCGTTCCCGCGACGGAGGCAGCGCTGGCGGCCTTCGCCCACGACATTCGCACTGCGCTGACCGGCATCCTGGCGCTCGGCGAATTGCTGGCGAGTTCGAATCTCGGCGAGCGCGAGCGGCGCTGGGCCGCCAGCATCAAGGGCACTGCCGAGCACCTGTCCTCGTTGACCACGCTGGTGATCGACGCCGCCAAGGCCGAAACCGGCCACCTCACCCTGCAACGCGACGTGTTCCGGCCGCGGCATCTGATCGAGTCCCTCGCCGACAGCCTCTCGGCGCGCGCCGCGGCCAAGGAACTCAAGGTCGAGGTAACGATCGCGGACGGTCTGCCCGATAGGCTCGTCGGCGACCCAGTGCGGCTGCGCGCGGCGCTTGAAAATCTGATCGACAATGCGGTGAAGTTCACCGAGCGCGGTGCGGTCCGCCTCGAAATCAACGCCGCGCGTGCGGCGGGCGGGCGGGCCCGGCTCGTCTTCACCATCATCGACAGCGGCATCGGGCTGACGGGGGCCGAGATCAAGCGGCTGTTTCGTCCGTTCGTCCAGGCCAGCGCCGACATCGCGCGGCGCTACGGCGGCGCCGGACTCGGCCTTGCCATCGTCAAAGTGCTGGCGCGGGAGATGGGCGGCGACCTCACGGTTGCCAGCACGCGCGGCAAAGGTTCGCGCTTCCGGCTCTCGGTCGCGCTGCCGGTTGCGCCAATCGATTCTGGCGGCGCTGTTCGCGCGCAGCCAACGCCGGTGGCGGTGCGCCGTCTCGCCGTGCTCTGCGCCGAGGACAATCCTTATGGGCGCGTCATTCTCAACACCATTCTCA
>Ga0335085_10010268_pt1 | contig 14015 bp, 17 predicted proteins | sample Lox_Sample_45_FD_206712 | JGI IMG/M metagenome (GOLD analysis project Ga0335085, IMG submission 206712) | Soil microbial communities from Loxahatchee National Wildlife Refuge, Florida, United States - Lox_Sample_4.5 | ecosystem: Environmental > Terrestrial > Soil > Wetlands | place: USA...
GTTTTCCGTGCTGTCCCGGTTTTCCGTGATCTTAACACCCAAGCCGCATTCAATCGCGTGACTGCCGTCATCGGCGCCGTTTCGGAGAAGAGCCGAGCCAAAACGTCGGCGGTTTGCGCATGTGTAAATAGGAGGAAACACATGGCAGATCACAAAGACGAGAAAATCGCGAAGAAGCATCCCGAAGAAACAAAGGGAAAACAACAGAATGACGGGCAAATCTCCGAAGCGGACCTGAAGAAGGTGTCTGGCGGAGGTACGAAGGATCACAGCATTTAAGAAAGTCTCCTCTTGAACAGAACGTTAGGAAAGCGGGACAGGCACGATATTTCCGGTTTTGACGACAGCATCTTGCGCATCGGCTGGGGCCAAGCAATTAGCTGGAGCCGTGCACCATGCACTCGAAAAATGGTATATATCGTGCCTGTCCCGGTTTTCCTGTCCCAGTTCTCCCGCGTAGGCAGTGGAACTCCGCTGCTAGACCGCCGGCAAGCGCCCAACCCAAGACGTCGTGAAGCGCTAGCTTCCGGAACGTATTGAACGCTCGCTTCGAGTCATCGACGCTCAAGAAACGCCGCATGCCGGAATCCCTGAATACCGCTCGCCCTCTCTGCCTTTCTACTGCCTCTCATCATCAAGTGCCAATAGATAGCGCGCTAAGGGACTCATGCGGCTGCGGGCCGCAGAGAGTAGGCGATTGCGAAAGTCGAATCCAGACCGGGCGCTCCGTCGAACAAAGTAGCCCTGAATAGACCGGCGCGGTTCTGGAGTGACATTCGCAGTATGACCATGCCAGATTGCACCATTGAAGACGATCATCGTGCCGCGTTCTCCGCAGCCCAAGACTTCGTCCGAGTATTTCGCTCGTGCGTCAGACAATCGATCACACGGAAGATCGGTCCAGTTGTGCGATGTGGGCACAAAGCGTGTCGCTCCATTCTCTTCTCGGAACGAGTCGATCATGAGAATGAATCCAACCAAGGGGGCATCCTCAGAGCCACGAGGCAAGTCCGCATGCAGTTCTTGCGCGGGCGTTCTCGCTCTGAGAGTTCTAGCCGAAAACGAACTGAGTTTAAACGGTTCTCCGATGATGTGGCTGCAAGCCTCAAGGAGAAGTGGATAGAGAAAGACGTCGTCAAACACGGAGCCGTAAGTGAGCAGATCTGACATTCGGGTCGTGGTGCTTCCGATTTTGAAATCTGGTCCTGCCGCTACAGCCATCACTTCGTCGTATGCCGCAGTCAGTTCGTTGAATGGACTACCTGAGAGCGGGCCAGGAACAACTACGAAACCTGATTCGACAAGTTGCCGAACTGATTGGCTTGGCAACATACTGCCAGAGCAGATCTGTTGAAACTGGGTATCCACTGCATCAGTGTAACACTTTGAGATCACCGACCCACAGATCGGTCCTCGCTAAACGCGCTTCAGTCCTTCTCTTGGGCAGTTGGTCGGTAATTGGGAAGTGAACTTCTGGTCAGGCGTCATCAGCCGGAATTTCCATTTTCGACTCCGGCAACGCTCCGTAGCATACTTCTGACTGCCGGTGAAGGCAACCGTCAGTCGGGTTAGCGTCGCTCCATGTCTCGCTTGACCGCACACGGCCCCAGTTCTTGCTCTCCAAAGCCTACTAAGGCTTGGAACCATCCCTCAGTTAGCCGACGTCTCCGACACTGTTCCGTCTCCCGCCGTCTCGTCGCTGAAGTTGGCCCGGTCGGCATCGGCCCTATCCCGCAGGGAAAGCGGGACAGGCACGATATTTCCTGTTTTGACGACAACATCTTGCGCATCGGCTGGGGCCAAGCAATTAGCTGGAGCCGTGCACCATGCACTCGAAAAGTGGTATATATCGGCTGTCCAGGTTTTCCCCCGGTTTTCCCTGTCCAGGTTTTCCACCCAAATCCGCAATTGAAAAGGCGCCTGAGGGCGGATAAAATGTCACCCAGGTCACACCTCAAGCAGGGATATGGAGTGGATCTATGGAAAAAGAAAAAAAACAAAATGAAATGATTCCCCAAAACGCGGTCCGGACGGAAGAAGAACTCAATAAGGAAGAGCTGGCGAACGTCACGGGTGGCGTGAGTGACATCGTTGTCACGAAAAAAACTGATGCCACCAGCCCGTCGCTGTTCAATGAAAGCCTCGCCGGCAAAGCAACAAAGTAGCCCGTTGGCGAATGCCTGTATCGTGGCCGGGGCAGATATGCCTTTCAATGTCTGCGGTTGCGGAGTTGCGCAATCGGAAAAACGCAGACCCCACAAGCGGGTAGCCCGAACCTCACGGCGAGGGGACCATTCTGTAGCGCCTGCGGTTCAAGAAAAAATGGGTCAGGAGCCTTTTTTCGGCTGCCTCCGACATCCACTCGCCGATTTCTGCCCATGACGGCGTTCTATTCCCTCTTCCCCGACGAGAAAAGGCTCCTGACCCGTTCCCTCCTGACCGGTGAGAAAAGGCTCCTGGACCCCTTTCCCCGTCTTCACAAATCAAAACGAAAAAGGGAGAAAAGAGAATGGACACGATTACGACGAAAGATGGAACTTCAATCTACTACAAGGACTGGGAAAGGGGACCGGTGGTCACGTTCTCGCGCGGAGGGCCCTTAAGCGCCGATGCCTGGACGCACCAATGTTGTTTCTCGGGCAGCAGGGTTATCGTGTCATCGCCCATGATCGTCGCGGCCACGGACGTTCGGGCCAGATTTGGCAAGGGAACAATATGGATCAATACGCCAACGATCTGGCCCAACCGATGAACCATCTTGATCTTAAAGATGCCGCGATGGCCGGCCATTCTGCCCGCGGAGGCGAGATTGACTTGCGAATTAAGCTGGTAATACAGTTGTTGCCCTTTGTTCCGAGTGTTCCTCGGACTCCTTGTTGGCACCTCCAACGACCCTTTCGGCCTCATTGTCCGAGATCTCATCCTTCTTAGCGCCGGCAGGGGGGTTGGTTACTTGGTCTTTCTCAACTGCCTTTTCGTTATCTTCTGCCATGAGCGGTTCCTCCCTTTTCAACGAATTCTGAACGAAAACATTTCGAAGCCCCCGGTGGTCGCAATTCACTTACAGTTCCAAAAGCTTGCGCTATTCCTTGAACGATGAGGCCACTGTGCCTGAGGTCGAGGGAGGGCGTCAAGGACTTCTTGTCAGCCGCCTGGGAGCCGGCTGGCTTTGCGCCAATCATCCGGACTTCAACCCATCAGGTTTGAGAGAGACCGGGGTCAGGAACGTGTGAAAAAATGTGTTTCGAGCAGCGGCGAGTGGAAATGGCAGTCGCGCCAGGCGTCGGGAGGACTGGCACCCGTATCCCGATTTCCCCCGAAGAGACGCGGACCGCAAAGGCGGCGGTCCACGCTACGGACTTGGGCGGCCGGCACTCGCGCGCGCTGAATCGTCGGGGCAGGCGCTGCCTCGCCCCGTGACGCCGGCGGGAGTGGCATGAAACCGGGACGAATTTCCGCGGACATTGAAGAACATGGATCTGCGGCGTCGCGCCTCGGCGCGTCCAACGCGCGGATGATCATCGAGCCCCTAGCGGGGACCGCGCTGGATTGCCCGCCCCGTGCCGCTTAGCCTGCCTTGGGTGGGGTTGGCATTGGCGCCCGGGTCATTTCCAGCGTCGCTGCGGCGCCCATTCGCATACATGCGATATTGCCTCCGCAAAACAGCAGATCGACTCCGGCCTGCGTCCACTGGGGCACATCGGCGGGGGCGCACGCCATGGCCGTGCGCTTGCCGTGCGCTTTGGCCGCGCGAATGGTGTGCTCCATGGCCTCCAGCACCTTGGGGTGCCGGGTGTTGCCGGTCACTCCCAGGCTGGTGGAAAGGTCGCCGGGGCCCAGGAAGATTCCGTCAATGCCCGGCGTCTGGCATAGGTCGGCGGTGCGGCCCACCGCTTCCGCGGTTTCCACCTGAATCATCAGGCAAAGCTCGTCGTTAATCCGCTGCTGCTGTTCCCGGATGCTGTCCACCATGCCGTAGCGCATGGCGCGCGAGATACCGAAAAAGCCCCGCTCCCCCGCCGGTCCGTAGCGCGCGTGGCGCACGAACTCCGCGGCTATCTCCAGCGTGTTGACCATCGGCACGTCGAGAATGTCGGGATCCTGCTCGGCCGCCTTCAGAACGTTCTCGCGCCGCGCATCCGGAATGCGAATCATGGTCAAAAGTCCCAACCCGGAAGCGATGCGGCACAGCGTCCCGGCCTCGGCAAAGGTCAGCGGCCCGTGTTCCATCTCCATCCACAACGCCCCAAAGCCGAGTCCCGCGATAATTTCGACGAAGATCGGATCGAACGTGTAAACCGACAGACCCACGATAGCGTGGCCGTTGGCTTTTGACAGAGCCTTATCCAGACGATGCATCGTCACCTCCGAAGAGTGTTGCGTTGGAAAATAGGGAGTGTACCAAAACGATCGAGTGCGAGCCCGCCCTTCCGTCTGCGTCCAAAAGTGGTGAGAAGTTCTGGCTAGGCTTGTGTCGCAACGCGGACCCTACCGGGGCAAGCCGCGCAGCCCCTTGTTGCTGCGGGGGTAAAATTACGCCAGCTCAAAGCCGTAAAGCTCCGCGTCGCGCAGCGTAAATTCCAATTGCACCGGCACCCCCTTCAGCGCTGCGAGCTGACCCGCGGCTCGCACCGGATGCGCGGTCGAATCCCCCCGGATCGCTTCCACTTCGCTCTCGCCAAACCCCTGCAGCGGCCGGCCTTGATGGTCCAGCAGGCGGACGTGCAAGCCGCCGCGCACCAACCTTCCCTGCGCCTTGGAATTGTTTCCTGAATAGCGTGCAAGTAAGCTACCAAGCTCCAGCACAGAAGCGAGGTGAAGAGGGGCGTTTCCAGGCCCGACACGGTTCCGGCAATGAAGTGCGTGTTGCTGGCCGTCAGAATGAGGGCAAATCCATACATGGGAGTCTTTTCCGTAGCCACTTGGCGGCACAGAAAATAGCCTCCGGCGAGTACAGACAGTTGGAAGATGATCCCCAGTATCTTGGAAATCAGGATGGGGTCGGAAGTGACACGCGTACCTGCCGCCAGCAGAAACACCCACAGGAAGCCCGTGTAGCCCTCCACCCGCTGGCCCGCGTTGAACACCAGCCCCCATCCGTTTACAAGATTTCGAGCGTAACGGAAGAGGATGTAGGAATCGTCCCAGGTGCAAAACCATATGGAGAGGGAGCAGGCGATGAGCCACAAGGCAGAGACCGCCAGCAACCCCTGCCGCGATTTTTCACGAATGAGGGTTGCAGCCAGCCGAAGGGAGCTGCCGGACTTTGTTTCGGTCTCCGCAGTTGTAGCGATGCTGCTCATCAATTTGGAATATTAGCGCTGCCTCGCCCGGGTGAAATGGCAGAGCAAAACTACCGGGACCGGGCGGACCACTGCAAACAGTTTTGACTTGCCGGCCCGTGCAAAAGTCGGCCGCTCCGGTTCGCCCAGCCGGCAATCAATGGACTGAATGCAGTCGAAACCGCTGTTCTTCCAGACGGCCAGTAGTTCATCGGTAGACCGAGGCCAGGTGGCAATCTCCACGCTTCCACTTTCGTCGCGAAAACCTGTGTACCATCCGTGCGCATACGCGAGAGGGTGAAGGTCGCTCACATAGACGTCAGCCCCGGCGGCAGTGACGCGGCCCACTTCCCGGATTACGCGCGCCACATCGCGAATGTGGCCCATTACGAAGGAGAGTATCGCCAAGTCAAACTCCGCGTCGCGGAGAGGAATTGCCCGGCAGTCCCCCAGCACCAAGCGGTTGCGAAGTTCAGGTTTCTGGTGGGCGGCCGCCAGCATGGCTGGCGAGAAGTCCACGCCCAGGCCGGAGCTGGCGCCCTGGCTCAACATCCAGGCCAGCCATCGGCCCGTGCCGCACGCTAAATCAAGCACGCGCCGGCCGTCCAGAGGAGGAAGCGTACGGCGGAGTTGGCGTTCTTCCAAGCCCAGCAAGGGGTTCGGGCACTTGTCGTAGGTGGGCGCCCACCGTTCGTAGCCGTCCTTAACGGATACCCAGTGATTTGCGGGCGTCCGTTGGGCCTCGGACCCGAGAGTTTTTTCGCAATCCTCTCGCCAGCGCCGATTCCGAACCAAGCTCACAAGCTTTCCACCTTGGGCTTGCGCAAATCGATTACGCGTTGCGCCCACTTCAGCTCGAACGGTGCGGCATAAACCCCAAGGCGATACCGCCAGTCGCTGAGGACCTTCAGCAGGCGGCGGCCCCAAGCGGGTAGCCGAATGTCCTGTATGGTCGGCCAGCGCGACGACACTACCAACTCAAAGTTGTCGATCATCTGCTTGGTGCGCGGATTCAGCCACGGGGTCGAAGGGTCCTTCTGAGTGGCGAATCGCTGCCAGCGGTCCGTGGCCCATTCGTCAGGGGTGGTGGGGAACTGAAACTTGTTTTCGACCGCGCCATACATTTTTTCACGTTGCGGGACTGGGGTGTAATGTTCCACCACAATTTCTGCGTCCCCATTCAGCCGTTTCAATTTGCGAACGAACTTAAAACACTGGCGAGTATCCCCTTCCGGGTCACGCGGGTTCCCGAAAATTATCGAAAACTCCGGTATGATCCCAAATTGCCGAATGCGGGTGGCAAGGGCTAAGGTATCCTCGACACGCAGATCTTTATGCATTTCCGTGAGGGTTTCGTTGGACCCGGATTCCACCCCGAAGAAAATCATCGCGCATCCCGAGCGGCGAATGGCCTCCCAGGTCGCGTCCGAGTAGCGCATCATGATGTCGGCGCGCGCCTCGCACCACCATCGCATGTTCAAAGGGGTTATCCGCTCAACCAGTTCGCGGGCGTGATCCTCGCGCAGGAAGAAGTTGTTGTCGTAAAACTGCACGGCGTCTACACCATAAGTGGAGGCAAGATGCCGCAATATCGCTTCGGTGCGGGCAGGTGATTCCATCTTCTCGCGGCTGCCTGAGAACGTGACCACACCGCAGAAATTACAACGGTAGGGGCATCCGATGCTGGCCTGGTGAACAGCCGTACGCCGCCCAAGGAACGTGGGCAGCAGGTATTGTTCAGCCGGTACACGGTGATAAGGATACCAGGGAAAGTCGTCGGGGAGCTTGAGGCGGCGCTCGGGGTTATTCCTGTGTAATCCGTCCGATTCCCGGTACGAGAGTCCCTGAATTCCCTCCAAGCAACGTTCACCGCGCAGGGCGGCAAGGAGTTCCAATAATGTAGCTTCCCCTTGTCCGCGCACTGCGTAGTCCACATAGGGTGCGTTGAGAACCGCCTCCGTATAGTTGGAAGGGAAATACCCACCCCATACAATGGGGATTTCCGGATGGACCGCCCGGATTCTCCGGCAGGATCGTACGGCGCTCACCGTCTGGGGGCCCGGCATCACTGTAACGGCGAGGAGTTCAACCGGTTTTTCCCGCAGGAGAGCGAGCAGCGTTTCATCTACTTTCGGGTCGAGGTTGCCGTCGACAATGACATATTCCTCGCGGCCCTCCAGAACGGCCGCTACCGATAAAATGGAAAGCGGGAAGCGCCGGTTGCGGAATTTCGTAGCCTGCGGGTTGTAGAGGACAATCATGAGCAGCTCGGCGCCGTCTCCGGCCCCATCATCTTCGCGTCCACTTTTGGCTTGGGCAATTTCACAATGTTCTTCAGCAGGCGATTGGCCCAAAGTTCAACCGGGAATCCATACACATCGTGGTCCAAGCGCCAGCGCGCGGGATATGCCGTGAGATGCTTGACGGCCCGCGCGAACCCCCCCGGCCCGGTAGCCGCGATGGGCGCACGGTCGAAGGCAATGCGCAAGTAATCCCGCATCCTCTGCACCTGCCGGTGGTCCTTGCCTTTAAGCCAAGGCAGCGATGTGTAGCGGGGGAAGTAATCCACCCAGCCTTCCAGTGACGTGGGCACATCAATTCCGAGCTCCCGGGCCCGATGGAAGATGGGTGATCCCGGGTACGGGGTAAAAATGTTGGTCCAGAACTCCGCACCCGGAAATCGCTGGCAGACGTCCATCATGAAATCCACAGTTTCACGGCGCTCTTTCACGCCCTCACCCGGATAGCCGAAGATGATATTGAAAGAGGGTATAACTCCTGCCTTAATGCATCTCTCGGTGCACTGATAGATATCGCCCAAATCTTGAAACCCTTTGTTCATAAGCTTCATGACTTTCGGGGAAGCGGTTTCAATCCCCTGGCACACCTGATGCATTCCGGAGCGGCGCAAGAGAGAGAGTTGATCGATGGTTAGCCGCGCGGTCAGGTTGGTGGTCGCTTGGATGCTCCACTTAAACTCACTGCCGCCGCGTACCAGGCCCTCCGCGATCTGCAAGGCGCGCTCGATATCCACCAGGAAATTGTCATCTGCCATCCAGAGGAGCTCCAACCGGTAGCGGCGAGTAAGGTCGAGGGTCTCTTCCACCACTTGCTCGGGAGGCAAGGCGTTCCACTTGCGGCCATAGACTCCGGCATTCGTGCAATAGGAGCAGTCGAAGGGGCAGGCGAGGCTGGAAACGTACATCGCCCACCGCCGGCCACAGACGCGCTCATAGGCGTCAAAGTCAGCAAGGTGATAGGCCTTGGGTGGAGCCTGGTCCAGCGTCTGCAAGGGGCGCTCCGGGGTGAAATGGATCTTTCCGTTCTGCTTGAATCCGATACCCCGCACTTCATCCAGGGGCGCATGATCACTCAGGCGCTCGACCAGTTCGAGAGTGCTCTCCTCGCCCTGGCCCCGCACGATGATATCGATGTAATCGGCTTCGAGTGTTTGCGAGGGCAGCAGCGAAGGATGCCAGCCCCCCAGGATTACCGGGAATTCCGGGTTCCACTGTTTCACCGCCTTGGCCGCCTCCACGGTTTCCTGGATCATGGGACCCGTTACCACGGAGATGCCCAAACAAAGAGCATCTTTCACCTCGTCCAGAATGCGCTGCTTGTAATCCGCGGTGATGGTCGAGTCGATGATGCGGATCTCATACCCTGCTCGGAGTAGAGGTGTGGAAATGGCCAAGAGTCCGAGGGGAGCCGTCGCCTCAATACTCGAAAATGATGGAACAAAAAAGACGATTTTCTTCTTCGATGTTTTCACCCGAGTGTCCCCACTTTTGTGGAATGCAGTCTCAAACGCCACCACGATATCGAAAGGCCCGCCCAGGGTTGTCAAGGACATGTCATGACGCTGCAAAAAGCCGCTCACCAGGTTCCACCACCCGGAGCCGGAATTGTTTACAAATGACTGACAGAGTTCTGACACATCCAGGCCGTTGATCAGTGAAGCTAAATTCCTCGCGGGCCGTAGCGCGAGGTTGACAAGAATTACATCGGAGGCATGCAAACATAATGGGCGCGGGAGACTTTCTTCGCACGGGCGCGGAAACTCCGTTGACCGGGCATTACCTGATGGCCGGAGCGGCGGGATCGATTACCACGAACTCCAACTCAATTCTTGCCGCAGCGCGAGATTGTTTTGACTCGTCCGAGAAACCTTCAATTCAGCCTCGTCTGCAAATGCGGTTCTGGGTTGACCCCAAGGGCACAACCCGCCACCCCTGGCCCAAGCCCTACTTCCGTGGCCAGGACCACTTGATCTTCGCGGGATTCGATAACCAAAACTCGATTTTGGTTGATCTCAAATGCCGGCGGGCTCTCGGCCGATTTTCTCCCGCTATGGGCGCCGATGGCAGCTATTGGAAGACGGTTGTATTCCCCGTCTTGATTTCCATAATGGGCGGAACGGTGGGCATTACGGAACTCCATTGCGGTTGCGTAAGCCAGAAGGGAAGGGGACTCTTACTCGTGGGCCCGTCCGGATCGGGCAAGTCCACAATTGCCCTGGCGTTGGCCCAAGTTGGGTTTGACTACCTCACCGATGACCGGACGTATATTTCTTCGCGGGGAGGCTCTATCACGGCGTGGGGACTGCCCACTTTCCTCAAGCTTCGATCTGACGCGACGAAATGGTTTGGAGAACTTGGAGGCCTCGCGCGGTCGATGGGCGAGGACCAGAAGCGCGACTTGCGGATTGATCCTGCGCAGGAGCTTGGAGTTCACCGGCTTCGCTGTTGCCAGCCCAATGAAATCATTTTTCTGCACCGGCAGAATCATCCCGGGTTCGATATGGTCCCGATGCCCCGCGCTGAGGCCGCCCTGCAACTCGAACAAGATCTGATAGCGGAAGCGCCCGAGGTCGTCGAAATGCAACGAGGGATGATTGCGAAGTTGGTGGCTCGCCCGTGTTGGCGGCTTGGATATGGGGGTTCGCCACATGTTGTTGCCCAGCAATTCAGCCGCCGCGGATCATCGCTGCCGGTACGCCCGTGAGGGGCTCCCGGAAGGTGTGGGCATTTAATGGAGATTGGCGGAGCACGGCGATGACACTAAGGGCCTCAACACTGACTCCCCCTAAGGGAAAGGAAGGCGTGGCGATTGGCTTGGGCCGGCGTGACCCCGTTCGGCGTTTGATGCCAACACCGCTCATGGGCCATCTCGCGGTCATGGGGCGTACGATCCGGCTGGAGACGAATAGCCCTGCGATCCTTGCGCGCACGCGGTTTATTTTGACCAGGCAACAGAAGCCTGCGAGTGGCCATCCCGATTTTCTTTGGAAGATTGTGTGTGAAGGCCATCCACAGACAAATCCGCCTTGGCCGGAGCTTTCTGCCTATTCTGAACCGGGACTGCGCTATGTCAGCTTCGGCCAGCATAGTTTCATCGCCATTGATCTTGAGGCGAGAGAAGCTGTGGGATACCTGGCTGAAGGCTTGCTCGCTGATGAGGCGGGCTTCGCGAGTCCATTCCTGACGACTCTCTTCATCCTGACAGCGGGATCCCTCGGGTTGACGCCCCTGGCGGGCGCATGTGTGACGATGGGAGAGAAGGGTCTGTTGGTGTTGGGCATGCCCAACAATGGTAAGACCACATCCAGTTACTTGGCGGCTAAACGGGGGCTGAACTTCTATTCTGACCGGACAGTGTTTCTAGACACGGCCCGCGGCAAACTGCGGGTCTGGGGGGATTTCGCGCCCGCCTTATTTCGCGCGGAAACTGCTCAGTTCCTCCCCGAACTGCAGATTTTAGGCCGTCCCTTTCGGTACGGTGATAGGACGTACTTGTTTGTTGAGGAGGGCACCTCCATTCGTTCCAATGGGCATCCCGTAACGCCCGTTTCTTGTGTCTTTCTGGAAAGGGGAGGGGCAAGCGCGCCGCACTTGACTCCGCTTGACCCCTCCGAGGTTGCTCATCGACTGGCAGAGTGCGTTTCTTTCAGGGATGAGGAGCGGTTCAAAATGCAGCAATCCCGCGCCCTTGCTGCCCTTGCCCAAATTCAGGCCTGCCGGCTTGTATACGGCAATGACCCCGCTGGGGCTGCGCCGTTTTTGCGAAACCTATTGGCCGTTTGTGATTTGTTGCAGGGGAACCGGCAAGCACTTAGTCCCTGTCCGTAGAGGTTGGCTGCGAAATTCATGCCTACTCGCGATCAGCTCCGGAAGGCCGTTGTGCGAATCGTCTTCGGCGCGCCCGATTTGCATCAGCAGTGCGCAGTCGGCTTGCCCGACCCGCAGACAGAGATCGGCGTTTGGTTCAATGGGACGGGCGTCCGCCAGGACGTAACTTACTCTCATGTCATGGCTGCTGCCCAACCGCTCACGCTAGGGGTGGGGCTCGGGCCCGGATGTGATTCGGTGGCGATTCGGAAGGGCTCATCCTCCCTGGAGTTCCGAGAGCGGAACGGCGACAAGCGGTTGCTCGGCCGGATCAATTTGCAGTGGCATGACGAGGTGCCCCTAGGGGAGGAATGTCTGCAATTGTTTCGAGTCAGAAGTTGTCGAAACTACTGTCTGCCGCGGGGGAGGATTTGGGCCCACTACTCATACTACGCCTACCGGCGCTGGCGTGAGCGCAAACGCCAGGCGGCCCCTGGCTTGCGAATGGTTGTACGCGAACTGCACAGCGTTTTTGTGTTTTACATCTGCCCGCGTCCGGTGGTTCTGGTGAGTGTGTGCGAGGGAAACCTCGCGAACATTTTTCCAATGGACCTGATTGGCCAGGTTGACCCCACGCACTTTGCTTTGGCGCTGCACAATTCCAGCATGGCAGTTCCCTTGTTAGAGCGATCGGGCCACATCGCGTTGAGCAGCATCCCGGTGGAACAAGCCCCGCTGGCGTATGCACTGGGCAAGAATCATAAAAGGACGACGGTCAATTGGGCGGAGATTCCACTAGCTACTACCCTCTCTACCCGATTTGCGATCCCCGTCCCGCAATTCGCTCTGCGCGTCCGGGAGATGCAGATCGAATCGGTTCGCCCATTGGGAAGTCACAACCTCTATCTTGCCAAATCTGTCCTCGACGCTCATTGGGCGGAGGGAATGCAGATGTTTCTTGTCCACGGCATTTATCAGGCCAGAAGGCTCCAGCGGCAGGACCATGGCAATTACATGAGGAGAGGATGATCCGAGAAGTTTTCTCAACCAACTCACAGGCAAGACTTGAATCCGCGGCCCTCCACCGGCAGCCCGGGGGCGCTCTGGAAGCAATATCTCTTTTTCGGGGTCCCAGGTACGGTCGCGGCCTTTTGAGGGCAATGCGATGAACCAAGTACGAGTCGGCGAGTTGGTTGAGTGCCTGGCAGTCTCCGGTCCATCCAACGAGCGCCTCCAGAAGTTGAAGAGAATTAGCAAGCGTGATTGGGAGGCATTGCTTCCTTGGATGGACCTTAGCGGTATCGCCTTGCCGCTCTGGGACAGCGTTCAGCGGGCCGGGGCTGAGGGCATCCTTCCGCCTCAAATCAGGGCGGTTTTCGAGATGAAGCTCGAAAACCATCGCCAGAGAGTAACCGATATGGCCCTGGAATTCGATTCGCTCAATCGTCAGTTTCAGCACGCGGGTATCGATTGCGTCGTCTGGAAGGGCTTTGCACTCATTCCCGATTATTGTCCCGACCCTTGCTTGCGTCTCAGCTACGACTACGATTACCTGGTCTCGAGAAATGACTGGGACAAGTCGAGAACAATGTTAGAAGGCTCCGGTTATATCCTCAAGCCTGACCCGGACACCCAGGTTCACCTTACATTTGTCCTCCGGCATGGCGTCCCGAGGCAGTCAATTTCAGCGGTCGGACTTTACGCTCCCGCGCTTCCGCGCAAAGTGGAACTGCACCTTTCTCCCTGGGATGAAGCGGCATCCCATATTCCGTTAAGTGTCCCGGCGGGAACCCTGGACCGGAAGGTGCGGCGAATGTGGCGAGGCATGAGTTTCGATTCCCTGGGGGAACTCGACACGTTCGTGTTTCAGATGATTCACGCCTTTCAGCACATTCTTCACAATTGGTGCCGGTTGGGGTGGCTGAGGGAAATTGCCTATTTCCTCGAACGCCGATCAACCGACAGGCAGTTTTGGAATTCCCTGGACGATTATTTGGGCTCGGACGGCCTCCTGAAAGAGGTGGTGGCGCTGGTGGTCTCACTAGCTGCCCGGCTCTTTCACGCGACCTTATCGCCGCCCGTCGAGCGGCAGATGCGAGGAGCAATGAGGCGCCCGGTGGCCCTTTGGGTGGAGCATTACGGATTGTCTTCGGCCCTCAATAACTTTTCCGAAAACAAATACTCCCTGTTCTTGTATCGCGAATTCGTGAGGGAAGAGGCCTATTGGCAGGAGATTCGTAGATGCCGCTTGCTTCCGCTGCACCGGCCAAACCGCATCGCTGATGCGGCCCCGGCCGCCCCCTTTGTGCTGCTTCCGGAAAGCTGGAAGCAAGGGTGGTATGTCGTTCAGCGCCTGATTCACCATACGGTAAGCGGAGCCGGCTACGCTTGGGAGTCCGCACGCTGGCAGCGCATGCGCCGCCTTTGCGTCGACCGGGTTCTTCGATGAGGATGACAAAATGAGCCTTCAGAGCAGACTTGCTGGAAACTTCGGTGTCCGCCGGGCGAGGGGGTTTTCGCAATGGAATTGGGGATTATGGCCCCTCCTCGGTAGCCTGCCATTGCTACGGGGATTCGCAGTTGTAGCTGTTGTGTTCGCCCAAGAGCAAGAGCGGCAGGAACGACC
>Ga0335085_10010269_pt1 | contig 14014 bp, 9 predicted proteins | sample Lox_Sample_45_FD_206712 | JGI IMG/M metagenome (GOLD analysis project Ga0335085, IMG submission 206712) | Soil microbial communities from Loxahatchee National Wildlife Refuge, Florida, United States - Lox_Sample_4.5 | ecosystem: Environmental > Terrestrial > Soil > Wetlands | place: USA: Florida...
CCTTCTGATCTGATTCCGGAACTGCAAGGCCGTTTTCCCATTCGAGTGGAGTTGCATTCCCTGACCACTGAGGACTTCATCCGCATCCTGAAGGAGCCCAAGAGCGCCCTGGTGAAGCAGTATGTCGCGTTGCTCGAGACGGAGGGCATCAAGCTGTCGTTCAGCGACGACGCACTCCAGGAGATCGCCAAATTCGCCGCAGCGGTAAATGAAGCCACGGAGAACATCGGAGCGCGCCGTCTGCACACCATCATGGAAAAATTGCTGGATGAAATTTCCTTTGAGGGGCCGGACTTGAAGAAGAAAGTCGTACGCATCGACGCTGCCTACGTGCAGAAACAGCTAGCGGACATCGTAAAGAATCAAGACCTCAGTCGATACATCCTGTGAAAACTGAAATGCGCGTGACGCCGGCGCCCAGCCCCCCATCCTCCCGTTTTCACACCGCCCGGCTCGATCGAGTCCTTCCGGCCTTGATCCTGGCTTCCGCGGTGGGCAGCTTGTTCGGATGCGGTGCGCAGGGCACCCCTCATCCTCCGCGCTTGGAGAGGCCGGCGAAGATCGCTGACCTTACGGTGGTACAAGTTGGGCAGAGCCTGGAAATCCACTGCGGCCTTCCCCAACTGGCAACAGACGGCGAACGGCTGACCAGGCCTTTCGAGGTGGAGATTCTGCGCGCCGTCGCTCCCCAGGGTCCTGGAATTGCCAAGCTCCCCGAGCCGGAGGTTTGGACGCGGCTGCTTCGCGAGGAATGGCTTCCGTACTCCAAGGACAATAACCTCGCTTACGTTGCCCACTTGACGGACCGCGAGTTTCACGAATGGCGTGGGCGCACGCTGGTGGTTGCCGTGCGCACGTTGACGCGGGGTTTTCGCCACCGCCCTCTGGAAAGCGATCCCTCCAACTTCGTGGACGTGCCGATTTATGATGTCTCGCCGCCCGCCGGAGGCGTTCATTGCGTAACCACCCAGAAGTCCGTGGAGGTGCACTTCACTCCCCCAGCCACTACGCTCAGCGGCGAACCTCTCCATGACCTGGCGGGATATCGCATCTATCGCAGTTCTACGGGCCAAGCGTCTGGCTTCGAATTGCGGGGAGAGACGGCTGCTTCTCCCTTCCGCGACAGCCAGTTTGAATTCGGCCAGACCTATTACTACCAAGTGCGGGTGGCCTTTGGCCAGACCGGCCACCTGGCGATGAGTGAAGCTTCGCCGGTTGTCAAGGTCACGCCGCGCGACGTCTTTCCGCCCGCCCCGCCGATGGGACTGTCAAGCATCTACTCGGCAGGCGCGGTAGAATTGGTATGGAAGGCCAGTCCCGAAGCCGATTTGGCGGGATACAACGTCTATCGTCTGGAGAACCAGGCGCCCCTGCGAGTGAATAAGGAACTGGTGCGCACGCCCATCTTTCGCGATACCACGGCGCCACCGGGAGCTGATCTCCTTTACTACGTAACCGCTGTTGACATTTCCGGGAATGAGAGCAAGCCGTCGAAGAACGAAGCGGTTGAGACGAAATGAAGCGTAAGGGCCAGGTCGATATTGATCGCCGACCGAAGCCGAGTCGCGTGCTGCCGCCCATTACTCTTTGGGGTTTAACCTTCTAACATACATTTACAAGATTGGGAATGCAAGAGTCGTGACGCTTTCCAAGAACCTGGGCATTGTCCTGGCGGCGACGGCCGGAAGCGCACTGGTCGGGGTGTGGGCGTGGAAAATCGCGAGCGGCTGGCGGCGCAAAAGTCCGGAAGAAATTGAGCGCCTGCGGCGTCTGGGCGTCAATGCGTGCGGACGCATCGGGTGGGGAAGAATCCTGGAGCTGGCAGAGCCTGCGGCCGATGGCCCTGCCGGACCGATCCTCCTCTATGAATATGAGGTGGCGGGCGTCACCTATGAGGCGGCGCAGGACGTGAGTTCCTTGCCGGAAATCGCTGCCGCCGCCCAATTCCTGCCCGGACAAACCACCAGCGTGAAATACGATCCCAAACAGCCCACCAATTCGATTCTTGTCTGCGAAGCCTGGTGCGGCATTCCTGACCTTGAGCCCCAACGGGCCGCAGCGCCGCCTCCTGGCGAAGACTCCGTGCCGCAAGCCTGATCAACCAAAACTTGCGCAGCGGGCAAGAGTTTCCCACTTTGGAGGTCCGCTGGGGCTGGTTCTTGCCTACTGGCGGCCGCACTAGCCACGGCACTTCCGCTCAAACATCGCCCTGTCATCGGTTTACCTCCAACGCCGCAGCCGGCGCGAACGGCACGCCGTTTGCACGTGGCAAGGCATGTACGTTCTGAAATTCTTGCGAGGTGGACGATGTCTGTATCCGGCATTACGTTGAGCAGTTCTCTCAGTCAGAGTGTGCAATCGTGGCAGGCGAGGGCACAGAAGATTCAAACCGAATTTCAGCAACTGGGACAGGATTTGCAAGCAGGAAACCTCAGCAAAGCCCAAGCGGATTTCAGCGTCCTGAGCCAGAACCTTCCGAACACTTCCGCCAACAGCGGCACCCTGGCGCAGGCTTTTAGCGCATTGGGGTCAGCGTTGCAATCTGGGAACCTCAGCTCCGCGCAGCAGGCCTACTCGGCATTTCAGCAGGACGTCCAGCAAGCCGGCCAATCTCACCCTCACCACCACCATGGGGGCGGCGGTGCGCTGGCGGCGGGTTCCACCACCGGCGGAACGTTATCGCAATTGTTTAGTACTTTAGGTTCTGCGCTAACCTCTGGAAATTTGTCGGCCGCACAGACCGCTTATTCGACGCTTACTCAAGGTCTTTCCGCGTTGACCGGGAGTTCGGCATCGACCGCGCTCTCCGCGGCGACGGGTGTGAGTTTTGTAGGGTAGTAATTGATTCTACTGCCTTGATCGACCAGCGCAACGGATAATGACCAGGGCCAGCGGCCAGCAAATGCGCACTTTGTCGCCTCGGCCCACTCGCTACTAACCACTGCCCACTGCCCTTTTGCGCCCTTGCCTGTAACCGCCTTTCTCGACTATAGTGCCGTTCAGGCTAGGGATGACTCGTGAACAAAAACTCGAGGAGCTTCAGCGGCGCCGGGCGGCGGCCGAAGCCGGCGGCGGTGAGGAGAGGCGCGCCCGCCAGCACGCGGAGGGCAAGCTCTCGGCGCGCGAGCGCGTCACGCTGCTCTTCGACGAAGGTACCTTCGAAGAAATCGACCAGCTTGTCGAGCACGGGTCCCTGGACTTTGGCATGGACCAGCAGCGTATTCCCGGCGACGGGGTGGTGACCGGCTACGGGAATATCAACGGCAGGCTGGCCTACGCCTTTGCACAGGATTTCACGGTCTTTGGCGGCTCGCTGAGTGAGGCCAACGCCGCTAAGATCTGCAAGGTGATGGACCTCGCCATGAAGGTGGGGGCGCCGCTGGTGGGCCTGAACGACTCCGGGGGCGCGCGCATTCAGGAGGGCGTGGCGTCGCTGGCGGGCTATGCGGACATTTTCCTGCGCAACACGCTGGCCTCCGGCGTCATTCCCCAGATCTCCGCCATCATGGGGCCGTGCGCGGGCGGCGCGGTGTACTCGCCCGCCATCACCGACTTCAATGTGATGGTCCAGAATTCCAGCTACATGTTTGTGACGGGGCCGGAAGTCATCAAGACCGTCATGCACGAGGATGTCAGCATGGAAGACTTGGGCGGTCCCATGACCCACAATGCCACCAGCGGCGTTGCCCATTTCATGGCGCGCGACGATGCCGATTGCCTGGCGCTTATTCGCGAACTGCTTAGCTTCATGCCGCAGAATAACCAGGAGGACGCGCCGTGCATCGAGAGCAGCGACCCCATCGACCGGCGCGATGAAGCCCTTGACTCGCTGGTTCCCGTGGAGCCCGACAAACCGTATGACATTAAGGAGATCGTGGCCCGCGTGGTCGACGACGGCTACCTGGTGGAAGTGCAGGAGCACTTCGCGAAGAACCTGATGGTGGGGTTCGCGCGGCTGGGTGGGCAGAGCGTGGGGATTGTCGCCAATCAGCCTGCTTTTCTGGCCGGCTGTCTTGACATCAACGCCTCGGTGAAGGGAGCGCGCTTCGTGCGCTTCTGCGACGCCTTCAATATTCCCCTCATTACTTTCGAAGATGTTCCGGGGTTCCTGCCCGGCACACAGCAGGAATATGGCGGCATCATCCGCCACGGCGCCAAACTCCTATACGCCTACGCGGAAGCTACGGTCCCGAAAATCACGCTCATTACGCGGAAGGCTTACGGAGGCGCGTACTGTGTGATGTCGTCCAAGCACCTGCGCACCGATGTCAACCTGGCTTACCCGACCGCGGAAATTGCCGTCATGGGCCCGGAGGGCGCGGTGAACATCGTCTACCGGCGCGAACTCCAGAAGGCGGAGGACCCTGAGCGTTTGCGCCGCGAAAAGGTGGAAGAATTCCGCCAGCGCTTTGCTAATCCCTACATCGCCGCCGAGCGCGGTTGGGTGGACGCGATCATCATCCCGCGCGATACCCGCCCTAAACTGATTTCCGCCCTACGCATGCTCGAAAACAAGCGCGACACCATGCCTCCCAAGAAGCACGGGAATATACCGCTGTGACGAAACCGCCGACACGCTGACGAGGTCCAGGCGGCGTGTCCGCTCTTTCCCGGCGTGCCCGCCGCGTGGTGGGGGCTTGCATCTACTCGCATTCTGTGACAAATATCTTAAACCTGACAGGGAATCGGCCCAACGATGCGTTTCTCAAAATGGTGTTTGCCAATCTTTACCGCCTTGATGTTCGCCGCGCTTGCCATCCTCGGGCAAACGCTGCCTAATATTACGAAGTCCGCGCGCTCTTCCGTGCCGCAGCATGGTTTGCAAACCTTTCGCAACGTGGGCAGGGCCTATTACGAACAAGGTAAATATCCCGAAGCCATCGAGCAATTTCAGAAGCTTGTGACTTCCGGCAAGGCGCAGGCCACCGACCATTTGAATCTGGGTTTGGCCTTGATGGGGGCAAACAAACTGGACCTGGCGCTGGGCGAAATGACGACGGCGCAGCAGATGGATCCCCAATTGGTAGCCGCCGAGTATAACCTGGGCATTCTCTACAAGCGCGAATGGCGCAATCCCGACGCGGAGGCCGCTCTGAGGCGCGTCTCCACTGCTGACCCGCAAGATCCCGCCACCTGGTTTAACCTGGGGACGGTTTATTGCGCGGAAAAGAAACTCGACGAATGCCTGGATGCTTATCACCACGTCATCGCCATGGGCTTCAGCGGAGGCCAGAACTTTTACGTCGCATCGCTTTTTCGGACCTTTACCGCGCTTGTGCGGCTGAAGCGCCAGGAAGAAGCGCAAAAGGTGCTGAAGCACTGGGAGACTGTGCGAGACCGCGTTCCCAACATCTCTCTCCAGGACCCGGCTCTGGAAGGCGGGAAGTACGGAGTTATTCAAGCGCCGCAAGCTGCGCCGACGGAGGCCGCCCACCGCGCCGACCTGGGCAGGGTGACGTTTGCAGAAGTGACACAGAAGCTGGGCCTCGACCTCGCTGTGGCCGCTATCCCCGCCTTTGATGCGCACAAGCCCATCAAGGCGACGGATTACTCCCGTGACTTCGCCCGGCAGAATCTGCTGCCGCTTTTCGGCCCCTCGATTGCGGTCGGCGACTACGACAACGATGGCCATCCGGACCTTTACATGGTGATGCCCGCCGGGATGAACCATCTCTTTCACAACAACGGCGACGGAACCTTTACCGATGTGACGGCGAATGCAGGCGTTGCCGGCACCGGCGGTAGCCTTTCCGCGACTTTCGGCGACTTCGACAACAGCGGCAAGATGAGCCTGTTCGTTGCGGGCCTGGACGGCGTGAAGGTTTACCAATATGGCGGTGACGGCGCTTTCCAGGACATTACGGAGAAGGTCGGCCTCAAGTCCATACCCGGCGAAGTGGATACGCGCGCTGTTCTCTTTGACGCTGACAATGACGGCTTTCTGGACATGGTCGTCACAGCTTATACCCATTTAAATGAGCCTCCCGGCAAAGAAGCGTTTGTCTTCCCCAACGATTTTTCCGGCTCCGCCACGCATTTCTTACGCAACAATGGCAACGGAACGTTTACGGACGCCAGCGCCTCCGCCGGGCTTGACTCTGCTCAGGGGAGAATGCGCGGCGCAGTGTTTGCCGATTTTTCGAACCACGGCTACAACGATCTTTTCCTCTTCCGGGATGACGGGCCGCCGCTGTTTTACAAGAACCTGGGTGAAGACAAATTCGCGCTCCAGCCGGGTGTGGGCCCGGTGCTCGACAAAACGGTGGTTCTGGAAGCGCAGGTGGCGGATTTCGATCACGACGGCTACTTCGATTTGGCAGTCTGGTCGGCGTCCGGCGGCCAGGTAATGCTCAACCAGCGCAATGGAAAGTTTGCCGCGCCCGCGGGAATGCCTGCTCTTTCTTCCCCCACCGGTCCTTGGGCGTTTTTCGGGACGGTGGTCGACGTGAATGGCGACGGCTATGCGGATTTACTGAGCGCGGACGCAGCCGGCACTATTCACTGTTTAATGAACTCCCCGGGTCGATGGCGGGACAGTCCGATCGCGCTGCCGGCCGGCGGCCCCGCACCGTTGATACGCCTTATCCCCGCCTGGCTTGAGAATCCCGGCCAGCTCAGCCTGCTTGGTGTGACTCGCGAGGGGCGATTGCGGGTCTTTGAGAAGCAAGGGCCGCCCGCGCACTGGGTGGAAGTCAAGATGACGGGCATGAAAAGCAACACGCAGGGCATTGGCAGCATAGTCGAATTCAAAGCAGGCAACTATTACAACAAGGTGGTGGTTACCAGCAGCCCGCTGCGCGTGTTCACAGGTGATCTGGGCAAGCTCGATGTCATCCGCGTGACCTGGCCGAATGCCGTCGTGCAAAACTGGATTGACGTGGCCACGGACAAAGCCGTTGAGGTCCGCGAATCGGAGCGGTTGGCGAGTTCCTGCCCGTTCCTCTACTTGTGGAATGGACGCAAGCTTGTTTACGTAACCGATGTGCTGGGTGCGAGCCCGCTGGGCGAGTTAAATCCCGACGGCACACGCACGAAGCCGTTCCCGGAGGAGTTCGTCCGCTTGCCCGAGTGGGCTCAGGACCGCGGCGGAAAGCTGACCGTGCAGTTGACTGATGAAATGCGCGAGGCCGACTTCTTTGACCAAGTGATGCTGGTGGCGGTGGAACATCCCGCCGATGAAGAGGTCTTCGCGAACGAAATCTACGCCGCGCGCGGGAAGCGCTCTCCGGTGTCTGCCGTGGACGATCACGGCCACGATGTGCTGCCCCTGCTTTTAGAGCAAGACGGCCGCTACCCGGCAGACTTTCAGCTTGGGCGCATTCCGGGCATGGCCGCCAAACATGCGCTTACTCTTGACTTAGGCGAGTTGCCGGCGAACGCTCCGGCCAGCTTGTGGTTGAACGGCTGGGTGTTCTGGACCGACTCGAACGGGGCGCGCGCCCTGGTGTCCAACAACCAGGTCCAGATGCTCCCCCCGTACTTGCAGGTTCGCAATGCCTCCGGGGATTGGGTAACCGTAGTTCCTGACATGGGCGTTCCCAGCGGCACGCATCGCACCATGCGCGTCGACTTGACGGGAAAGTTCCTCTCCGCCGATCATCACGTCCGCATTGTGACCAACCTCTGCGTTTATTGGGATCAGATCTTCTTCACGACCGAAGGAACGGAGTTGGCCGCGCCCCGTGCGCTCGTCGAGTTGCCCATGACCAGCGCCGACCTCCACTACCGCGGCTTCTCGACGCCCACCAGCGACCTGCGGCACGTCCAGCCGGACACTTTTGATTACGAGCAGGTGATGAGCGTGGCGCCCTGGAATCCCTTGCGCGGCCACTACACGCGTTACGGCCCCGTGCAAAAGTTGCTGGAGCGGCCCGACGATGAACTCGCCGTCATGGCCCCCGGCGATGAAATGACGCTGGAGTTTCGCACTTCATCTCTGCCCAGCCTCAAGGCTGGATGGAAGCGCTCCTACTTCCTCTATGTCCGCGGTTACGCCAAGGATGGCGAGCCCAATACTTCATTTGCATGGACGGTTGCCCCGCTGCCCTTTGGTGGGATGTCGAACTATCCTCCAAGCCCCGCCGACCACGCGCCAGATTCGGCGGAATACCAAAACTATCTCCGCGAGTACCAGACGCGGCCCAGCTATGCGTTGATTCCGCCCCTTGCCCCTTCGGTGCATTGAGCCCTTGGCAACGAGAGCGAGCGGTGCTAAAAACTTGCGCCCAAGGCCCCTTGGAGTGCGGTAGCAGCATCTACCGCTTTTCCTTCACCCAACCCACGACTAAAGCGCCCTCCATCAACCGTAGGGGCGATGCACCGCCTCGCCCCTGCGTAGCCATGACGAGCGCCAATCCTTGGCCGCAGGAAGGGCGGTAGCTGCCGCTCTCGACTCCAAGACACTACGTGCATCGACGCTTTATGGGAGTCGCTGGAGAGCAACCGGCGCAGTGTCATTCCCGGCGTGGTCAAAGGAGATGCGCCCGGAGGCGCCCGCGCGAGAGGCTGTACCTGCCAGTGCGTCGCGCAGCCGCGCGCGGTTGGCGCCCGACTGGCGGAGAGAGGTCGCCAATAAGTGAACTGCATCGTAGACTCGTGCGGCGTCGAGGCTGGGTTCCTCACCGAAGCGCTGCCGGTAGCGCGCGGTAAAATCGCTTTGGGCAGGCGAGTTGACGCCCGCTGACCCTGCGGTCCAAATCCCTGCACCATCGCTTCCACCGGGCCAAACCGGTGCATTGTTGCTCACCGCGAATTGAGCGGCTTTACTGCAAAGGTAGATCGGCCCAGAGGGCAAACCCTGGCGTAATCTTGGGGCAAGGAGATGTGCTGTGGCGGCGTCGGTCCAAAAAACGACGGCTTGTACACCTTCGATTCCGGTGGGTATCGGAGCCGCGGTGGGCTGATCGGGATCGACGGTAACCTGCATCACCTCCGGCGCCTTCATCGCCCGTGCCGCTTTTTCGAAGCCCTCGCCGCCCACCCTGCCATCGTGATCGTTCTGAATGATCAAGAGAACGCGGGACAGCTTTCTGTTCTGGTAAATGTCCCGCGCGATCAACTGCGCTTGCGGTGCATCGGCGGGACCCATGCGGAAAATCCAGGGAAGGTTGATTTCTGTGGTTGTCGCGTCGCTCGCGAGCGTCAAGACGGGCACGCCGATTTTGTTCGCCACCTGCTCGGCGAGATGGGCCGACGCTCCGTCGCTCGAAGTGATGAGCGCCACATCGCGATCGTCGAATACCATATGCACGATTTCGCCAGAGACGCGGCCCCACGGACCACTCTCATCGCGTGCGACCAGAGCGAGGTGAGGACGGCCGTGTGACGAGGCGGCATTCTCCTCCTCAATTGCCATCTCCGCAGCCCGGCGCAATGCCTCACCCTCTCCTTGGCGGCTGCCTGTCAGCGGCGCCAGCAGCCCCACACGGATTTCGGGGCCAGTTAAGTCGTGCCCTAGATCTCGGCCGGTGCCGTTGTATTTAACAGCGGCCGGATCAATGGCGGCGTAAGGTTCCTGCGCGAAGCAGTTGGTAGTAAGCAGAAGGCAGAAGGCAGCACTTAGTAGGCAGAAGGCAGAAGGCAGAAAGCAGCGCTGACGCCGGAGGGAGCCGGATTGAATAGTCTGTGACTGGGCAGAAATCACAGGCCAGAAGGCAGCACGCTGCAGGCGGAAGGAATTTGGCAAAAGGCCCAGCGGGAAATCAAAAGGCACAGCGCAAAAATCAAAGGGCAAAAGTTGCCGGCTTCGCCTTTGGCCCATTTCTTTCGGCGGCACCGAATTCGACATGATTTGATTCAACTTTCAATCGTCGACACGCTCCAAAATGCTGAAAGGAGCATCGGGATTACAAAGAGGCCGTGATCTGCCGCATGCCTCATGGCTTTGTCTTTTGCAATTTGCTTACTGACTTGCACCGTGTATCCGCCCACGCTTACCTGTCGACTGCTCGCTGCCTGCTGCTTTCTGGCCTTCGGCTCTGCTACCGCCCTCCGGAGTGTGAAATGCCTTCGTGTCCGGCCTGGCGCGGGGCCAGCCAATATTCAAACTTTCCGTCGCGGACGCGCGCCATATGCAGCGGCGCAATGTTGTTGAGCGTGTGGTCAAAGTAGGCGTCGCCGGTTACTCCCTTGTAGATCTTCATTTGATAGTCGCGCAACACATCCATGATGCGGCCGCGGTTGAGGCCGGCCTTTTGGATGGCGGCCACGAGCAGGTTCATGCCATCGAACGCATACGCGGCGTAGTCCTGGGGATCGTCGTGGAACTTCGCTCGGTAGGCGTCGCGGAAGGTGAGCCACGGCGGGTCCGTCCGGGTGGGGTCGAGGGTGCTCGTAACCACCAGCCCTTCAGCGGCGGGTCCGGCGATTTCGATCAGTTGGGGATAGGCCAACCGGCTTCCCCCGAATACCGGCTGCTGCAACCCCATCTGGCGCATCTGCTTCAGGATCAGACCCGCCTCGGGAGCTTCCGCCCAGATGATGACGCCCTCCACTTTCGCCTCGGCCAGCATATGGATTTGATTGGAGAAATCCTTATCGCCGCGCTCAAACTTCACCTCCAGCACGGGCTGGCGTCCCATGCGGCGCGCCTCGTCGTTGAACTTTTCCACGCCGACTCGCGCGTACCGGGCCTGAGTGCGAATCACTCCAATGCGCTTCAGCTTGAGATTCTTGAACACATAATCCGCCAGGGTGTAACCCTGCTGGCGGTCGTCGGGAAAATTATGAAGCAGCCACGGGATGCGTGTTTCGGTGACGGTGGGGTCGGTGGTGCCGGTATCGACAATGGGAAGCTCCAGCTTAAGGGTGGTGCGCAAGACGATGTGGCAGTTCTGGCCGTCCACACAGCCCAGCATGGCCCAGCAGTTGTCGTTGAACAGCATTTTCACCAACTCTGCGGAAGAGGCGCCCCAGAGGGCAGATTCGTTATGAATCTTGAGGACGAAGGGTTTGCCTTGGTACCCGCCGCGGGCGTTGGCCTGCTCAACGGCCAACTGCGCTCCCTGCATCGCGGGAATGCCGAAGATGGATTCCGGATTGTTCTCGACCGGCTCGAAGAGGCCAATCGCGACCTCGTGCAAGCCGCTCAAGTTGCCGTCGGGACGCAGGTCAGCCGCGCCGTTGTATTGGAGGGTATCTTCCCGCACGAACCAGTCGTAATAGGGCTTGGTGAAGCGACGGTAAGGGACCGCTTCATCCGGCATGTTGGCGTAGCGATGGTCGGGCGGCGCCGTTTCGTCCCGCTTGATGACCGTGTCTTTGGGAGTCTCCTCCGCGTCCTTGTATTGCGGCGAGGCCACGACGAGCGCGGGCAAGGTCAAAAAGATCACCACCAAGACACCAAGGCACCAAGGGTAAATACGAAACCAGAAAGCAAAATCGCGAATTCGCCCCCATATCGGGTTTTCAAATCTGACTTTTGCAGTTCTTGGTGTCTTGGTGTCTTGGTAGTGCATCTGGATGTCTCCCCTAAGCCGCAGCCTTGGCTTCCGCGCCGTTTCCGGCGGCGCCACGGTCGGAGTCGAAGATCGCCATCGCTTCCATTTCCACCAGCAGATCGGGGCGGCATAGAATGGCCTGAATGCCGGTGGAGGCGGGCAGCGGGTTGAGCCCCTGCTCCTTGAAGAACTGCGTGCGGATGTGGTTGAACTCCGCGTAGTCGCGTTCGATATCGCGCAAATAACAAGTGGTCCGCACCACGTCTTTCCAGGTGGCGCCTTCGGCTTCTAGCAATTTCGTGATGTTCTGATAGGTGCGCCATGTCTGGGCGCCGAAATCGCCGATGTGGATGGTGCGTCCATACGCATCGATGCTCGCCGTGCCTGAGATCATCAGGATGGTAATGCCTTTGATGTCCAAGCGCAGGCCGCGCGAGAAGGAAGAAGGCTTGGGATATTCATAGGCCTCGTTCAAAATTTCTGGCGCGCTAATGGCCTTTTTGGGGATGGCTTGGTGTGAGGTTTCCGGAGCCACGAGAGTCTCTGGCGTGGTCATAAAGTTGGGTCTCCTTTTGAGGTTCGCGAATTCCGTGGCTCAGCCCTTGAGCTGTGGCCACCCATATGTCTTCACCCTGAAAGTCCAGGTTCAGGGTGTACTGGTGTGCGAGTGCGGTGGGCGCGGCAAGCTTCTGCTTCTTGCCGTCCGGCGCGGTGATTTCGATTTCCCCCTGCCCTTTCTGTTTGCCGGGGCGGTAGGTGACCCACGTGCCGGAGCGCTCATCCAGCATGCTGAGCCCCTTGTCCGTGCAGGGCCAGACCTCGTTCCGCTGCGATTTGACGGCATTGATAAAATCGGAGGCGAGGCCGCTGTCCTTGGTCAAGTAGTTATGCCAGTTGCGACCGTCATAGCCGCTCAACCCAAAGTAGGTTGAAGCCCAGACCATTTTCGTATCCGGATTGTAGGCAACGCCGGAAACGATCACGTGAATCAGTCCTTGATTGCGGAAGAGCACCAACTCCATTTCGCCATCGGGGTCCGTATAGGCTTTCATATAACCCTGCGCCTGGTCGTACTCAATCAAACCTCCGCCCCACATGGCGAAATATATCTTGCCGATGTTGACGGCTGGGGCCACGCCGTAAGTCCAAGGCTCGTGGAAAGGCGAGTTCTTTTCACTCCAGCCCGTCCATTCGCCGCTGTAAGTGTTGTAGCGGCTGATGCCGGCGGTGGTGGCCACCCATACATAGCGGTCCTGAACCGCAATGCCATAGCAGATGTCGTTGAGCAGGCCGCTGGTCAGGTTGGTGAAATTCTCGAAATGGCCGCCGCTGAAGTGACTGACCCCCCCAAAAGTCGCGAGCCACAGGTCGCCGGTGCTCTTATCGACCGCAATTCCCATGACCACGCGATGCGCCAGGCCGTCCTCAGTCTTGAAGACCTTTGCCACTTTGCCGTTCTCGATGAGTGCCAACCCGTCTTCCGTGCCCGCCCACACGCGGTCGCCATCCACAGTGACGCAAAACACCTTGGCATCGGGCATGCCGTTTGCCTCGGTGTAGTTCTCCCATCGCGTCACGAGGCGCGGCCTTCCTTCCGCTGCGAAGGACAAACCGGAAAGGCAAGGCAAAAGACAAAGCGCAAAGGTCAAAAGCCAAAGGGGAAGTGCGTGGGTTACGGGGCACGGGATACAGGACACGGGATATGGGACACGGGCGACGGGGGGTGGGACATGGGACACGGGCGCTGCGCTAGGAGACACAACGAGGCAGGAATCGATCATGCCATAGGCCGCTTGCGGGCCAGGCCGGCTTTGCCTTTTGACTTGCTCTTTAATCGCTCGCATTGCCACCCGTCCTTAACGTCTGCCTTGCTTGTCACTCGTCACTTGCCACTGCCTTCTCGCTAAAGCGTCTTCAAGAACTCGATAAGGTCATTGAGCTGTTCCTTGCTCATATCCGACGTCACGCCATGCGTATCGCGATTGTTGTACACGGTCCAGATTTCTTCCAGCGTCAGCGCCTGGCCGTTGTGCAGGTAGGGTGCGTCCTCGTAGACGCGATCGAGTTGAGGAACATCGAACAATCCGCTAGTGTCGTAGGCGTTCGCCGAACCCACCTCGGTGCTCACGCGGCTGGTGAAATGCGAGTTCGGAGGGTGGCACGTATGGCAACGGTTCTCCACGGAAATCTCACGGCCGTTGTTGGTCGCGGTGCGATAGAAGATGGTTTTGCCGCGCTCCTGGGCTTCGCTCAAATGCCCGTCCGGCGCCAGATGGCGGTTGGGCGGGAGAGGGATGTTATTAACATAGGTAACCACAGCCAGAAGCTCTTGGGCGTTGAATCCCTCCGACCGGAAAAGAAACTTGGCGATGCGCGGGCCGCACTGCGTCGCCAAATCAGGATTGTGGCCATTCCACTTATAGGGCGACGTGTCGCGAATGCCCCGCAGGGTGCGATTGGCCACGCGGTCGCGCCCCAGTTGCGGCGTCTCCAGGTTCCACGCCAGCCCGTCGAGGTGCGAATTCGGATGGCAAGTGGCACAGGCGAATTGGCCCTGGAAACAATACCTGGCGGAG
>Ga0335085_10010270_pt1 | contig 14014 bp, 9 predicted proteins | sample Lox_Sample_45_FD_206712 | JGI IMG/M metagenome (GOLD analysis project Ga0335085, IMG submission 206712) | Soil microbial communities from Loxahatchee National Wildlife Refuge, Florida, United States - Lox_Sample_4.5 | ecosystem: Environmental > Terrestrial > Soil > Wetlands | place: USA: Florida...
GCCGGGGCCGGCCGAGCGTGGCCCAACTGCGAGGCCAGGCACAACCCGCCGCCTAATAGGCGGACAAAGTCACGCCGCGTCACAGGAAATCCCCTAGGGCTGGTCATCCTGGTCCCGGTAGGAGGAGTGCTGGAAAGCATCGGAAAGTTGACGCGCCGAGGCAAATGCCGCATTGGCCTCCGAAGTCTTTCCCAATTTGCGGAATACTGTCCCCAGAAGATAATGCAAACTCCCCTTTTGATCAGGATAGCCATGTTGCAGCGCCGGTTGCAGATTGTTCAGAGCTTCCTGCAGAGCTCCGGTTTGCGCGCAGGCGGTTCCCAATTGAACCCGCAGGCTCGCATCTTGGGGATCATGGACCAGTAATTCCCGCAGATAGGGCAGAGCGACATCGTATTGGCGTTCCTGCATCGCAATCTTCGCCAGGGTTCGCTTGGCCGACAGGCGATGAGGATCAAGCTGTAGAGCCTTTTTGGCGCTCGCGTCCGCGGCGTCCACCTGGCCCGCGCCCAGTTGGGCTTCAGCCAACCGATCCCAGACGCTCGCGTCCTTGTCACGCGTGCGCAGCGCGGCGCTGTATTCCGCTATGGCGCCCTCGCTATTGGCTTGCAGGCGCAACAGGATGTCTCCGCGCATCATGTGGACCAGAGCATCTTCACCACCCGACTGCTGCACCTGTTCCGCCACGGAGCCCGCTTCCCGCGCATAACACATGGAAAGCAGAAACATGTTCTCGACCGCCCCGGAATGCGGGCCCAGCCCCTTTTCCAGCGCTGGAATAGCCGGGTCACACTGGTTGAGATGTGCCAAAGCTGCGCCGCGATAGAACCACTCTTCTTTACTGGTGGCCGCAGACACCGGCAATTTCGCCAGCTGCTCCCAACGTTGCTCGCGAAGCAGGACACCGGAAGATGCTGCTTCTGCATGCGCCGCGGCAGAGAGTTGCCCCTCCAGCACTCCCGGCGTACAGTGTTCATCGGTCTGCTTCAGGCAATTGAAAAATGCCCTCGCGGGACCGGATGAGATATCCAGGTTCGGGGGAGGCCGCAGTGTCGCCGGCCAGTCAGCCACCGCTTGTGCCAGGATGGCGGGGGAATGCCGCGCAATCGAAGTCAAGCCGGCGATCACGCCATCCCAATTGTTCTCTTGCGCGGCCAGTACGGCTTCGGCTGTCCACCCCCGGAGGTCTACCCGCCTCTTTTGCCGCGAGGTGTGCGCGGCGGCCTCTGCGGCTTTCCAGTCGCCCCCGGCAATTTCCGCCAGCGCGAGTTCGCCCCAGATTCCCGGCGCTTCGCCGTCGAGATCAGCAGAGCGCTGCAGCAGTTGCAAACGCAACGAGGAAGTCCTGGGGTGGGCCATTGCTTCCAGCCGGTATTCGGCGGCGAGGCCTTCGCGGGAGCTTCTCAATTTACTCGAGAGCGTGGCGAATCGGGCCAGGCTGAAGTCGACCCAGCCCACTGTGGCCTGAGGCGATTGAGGCGCAACGTGCACCGCCTGTGCGTAGGCCGTCGCGGCTTCTGCAAAATGCCCGAGATCCGATTGTGCCTCCCCGAGGTATTCATAGGGAAAATCCTCCGCCGGACGAACGCGGGACGCCTCTTGCAGAAATCCAACCGCCTCGGCCGCATGCCCCGTCCTCAGCAAATCAATTCCCAGCAGCAGGTTGACGAAGTAGTTGTGCGCATCAATTTTCCAGGCGCGCCGGAGCAGCGGAATTGAATCCGCATAATCTTCACGCTGGTGAGAATCGAATCCGCGGCGGAGCAAAGTCTCAAAATTCGTGGCGGGAGCAGACTGTCCCTGGCCATAGATCGCGAAAGGCAGGAGAATTGCCAAGGACGCCACCCGGATCATGGTACGGCGAAACGCATTCCCCCTTGCCCCTATGATCCGGCATCTCACGGCCACTCAGAATACCCCGGTCTGCACCACAGGAGCAATTTGTCACCGAATTCGTGCCAACAAATTCAATAACCGATGGCTTTCCCCGGTCGCAAGGGCTATTCTGCCAGCCACCTCAACCGAGGCGGCCGGTCCAGACCGGACCGTTCGTGTTCCGGAGGACCTTCTTGTTCTGGAATGCGACCGCAGGCCGACCTGCCCAAGACGGGCTGGCTATTTCGATGCGCCTTATCTGCGCCTTAGCGATGTTGTTGACCGCACTTCCGGCCGGCGCGGCCGAAGCGCCCCTGCCCGCCCTTCGGGATGGCATCACCATAAAAGGGCCTGGCCGGTTTCGTCACGACGGACAGCTCACTATCCAGGGGACAGTCCGCCTGCAGCAGCTGACCCTCGACCTCCATGGCCCGATTCGCCTGGAAGCAGGGAGCACCCTGCAATTGGAAGATGTCCACCTGATTGTTTCCGATCCCCTGGGTGCACCCAATGGCACCAGCGGGCTGCGATGCGTGGGGCCGGCAAAAGTTGTAATTCGCGATTCCACCATGGCGCCGTCCGGCACAGCCCATCCGATGTGGCAACTGCAAGGAGATTTGGACGTCGAGAATTTTCGCACTCAGAATTCCGAATTTCACCTCGAGCATGTGCGTGCCAGGCTGGATCACCTTACAATCTTCGAGCTGGAAATATCTCACGACAGTGATGTCGTGGCTCACCATCTCACGCTGGTGTTTCTTTCCACCCACAGCGGTGACGATGACCGCCTGAGCTTCTCCGACATTCCTGCGGACCGGCCTTTTTCCAAGACTTTGGCGCTCGGGTCCGGAGCAAAGGCTACACTGCATGATGTCCGGCTGCAGTTCTTTCTCCTTTACGTGCACGGCCAGTCGCAGGCGACGCTGGAACGTATGGGACGAGTACAACTGGCGATCTTCCCGCGATGCAGCGGCCGAATGCAACTGCCCCGCGGATATGTGGGCTCGACGATGAAGCCTGCGATCTTCCCTGAACCGAGTTTTACCGATTGCGCCTTTCGGCTATCCTTGAACGACGTAAATGTGGACACCTGGGACGTTTACAGCGGCGGCGCGGCCGATCTCACCTTCACCAACAGCCGCATCGATGAACTCACCGCCGGCGACCACGCTCGGGTGACGGTGCGTGACTCCATGGTTTACGCCGACTGGCTGGCCGCCAGCGGCGATGCCCGTCTCGACGTCGCGGACTCCACGGTGGGCGCGCTGAGTTTGGCCGCACAACGGCCTGATCTGGCGACGAGCCAGATCCGCCTCACCGGGAGTAGCCAATCCGTGTTTTCGCGCGTGCGCTTCGATTGCGGTATCTTCGCTGGTGATCAGGCCCATGCAGACATCAGGGGTTCTATAGTTCCGCCGAAATATATTCGACGCGGCGGAGCTGCGATGGTGCAGGTGGAAAACGGCACAACAACCCGGAAAGTTGAGGGCCAACCCTGAATGCCTGAATTACGGCTGAGCACAGACTGGACCTATCGCGGTCTGCGCGTAGTCTCTGTGGAGAATCGCTTCTTGCGGCTGGTGATCTTACCCGAGGCCGGAGCCAAGCTCTGGCAGATTACTTACAAGCCGCATGACGCCGATCTGTTGTGGAACAACGCCCGCGTGGCTCCGGCCCGGCTGCCGCTCAATTCGGGCTATGACGATGTCTGGTCGGGCGGATGGGATGAGCTTTTTCCCAACGACGAAATTGCGGTCATTCATGGCGACACCTATCCCGACCACGGCGAGTTGTGGACCGGCCGGTGGGAGGCGGATCCCTTCTCAAACCGCGACGAAGCAGGTGTCAGGCTGACCTTTGTCACGCCCATCAGTTCGATCCGCGTCGAAAAGACCATTATTCTGCGCGAGGGCGACTCGCGAATCTATTTCGCACACCGCTTCACCAACCTTGGCCGCGTCCCTTTTCCGTTTCTATGGAAGCTGCATCCGGCGATGGAGGTTTCCCCGCATCATCGGCTCGATTTTCCGGCCATGCGCGTGCTTCTGGAACCTGCGTTCCCCGGTACGCTGGCGGGAGCTTCCCAGGAAAATATTTGGCCTCATGTTCGAATCGGCCCGCGGGAAATCGATCTCCGCTGCATTCCCCCGGCGACGGCACGCCAGCTTTATTTCTTTTATGGCGCTGAGATGGAGGCCGGCTGGTGCGCCTTGACCAACACTGCGACGGGATTGGCCTGCGGTTGGCGGTTCGATTCTGCAGTCTTCCCTTGCTGCTGGCTCTTTGCCACGTATGGAGGATGGCGCAACCACAATGTTGCCGTCATTGAGCCCTGCACCGGGTATCCACTCAACTTCGAGGCTATGCAGGCCGCCGGACGCCACCAGACGCTCGCACCCGGAGAATCGCTGAGCACGGATATCTTATTTAGCGTGCAAGAGAAGCTGCGGTCGGTGGGCGGCGTGGAACCTGACGGAACCCTCATCGAGGGCACCTAGCCGCCCCTCGCCACGGCCGGAAACCGGGCCCATGCAGAGGCATGCGGCAAGCGCCGCACAAGCTCGCAAGCGGCTCACTTGGCAGGAGAAGGCGGGCTCGGCTCGAACGAGAGCAGGATGGCTGCCGCGATAGCCACCACGATTCCGATTGCCTGTACTCCAGTCAACTTTTCGTGAAGAAAGGTAACCGCGAACGCCACCGTCACCAGCGGGTACAGTGAGATCAGGGAGATCACAATTGAAGCCTTGCCGCCCGATTCCAGCGCGGTAAAACTGGTGAGGGCCCCCAGACCGTTCAGCGCTCCGCCCGCCGCCGCCAGCCAGAAAATAAGCGGCCGCACGTGGTAGTGCATGGGGACAGTAAGCGCGAGCACCGCGGAAATCGCGATCATCGCATAGGCGAACCACACGAACGACAATTCGCTGGAAATGCGATTCGTGGAAAGCTTTTGCGTTACGCCGGTGATTCCCCAGAACACCAGCGCAATCGTCGCGAAGATCAGCCATCCCGGAAGCCACGCCATAGTTGATCCCTACATGCTCAGCAGATAAATCGCCACCAACGCCAGTACCAAACCAGCCTTTTGCGCATTTCCGATGCGCTCGTGCAAAAAGGTGATGGCCAGAATTACGGTGACCAGAGGGAAGAGAGCGGTGACCGGCGTGACAATAGAGGCCTTGCCGCCGATCACGAACGCGTGAAAGAAAGCGATATTGCCCGTCCCGCCGAGAATGCCGGTCAGAAACGCCCAGGCAATGCCGGACCGGCGATTGGCGCCTCCGCGCATGCGCGGGGAACGCCACACGATGAAGATCAGCGGCAGCAGGCCGATGGTAAAAAAAACCTGGTTGGTGTCGGCGTCGATGCCTTCCGACGCCATTTTGGAAACGGCTCCCCACGCTCCCCACACCAGAATCGTGAGCAGTGAAAACGCCAGCCATCGCGGCATTCCCAGGATGGCGCGGTTCGGCGGGAGCGAAGAATCGGCTGGAGTCGCGGACATGATTGGCAAAGGGTTTGAGGATACCTTCTGCCCGCCCGCCTGACAACATTGCATGCGCTCACAAACCGTCGGTTTTCTGATACTTCTTTCGCTTTAGCGCGCCGGTCTTTAATTCTGCCTGCGCCAGCCGGAACCCTCCCGTATCATTCTGGTCAAACTTTCCGGGAGCGGCGGATGAAAATCACCGATGTCGAAGCGATTCACCTGCGTGTGGAAGATCCCAACATCGGCCTGTTTGATGGGTCGTATGACGACTGCGTCATCGTTGTCCATACCGACGAAGGCCTCACCGGCCTGGGGGAAACGGAATCGCTGGCTCCCGCCATCCAGGCAATTGTCAACGGTCCCTCGGCCCACAGCCACGCCCGCGCTTTGAAGGAAGTGTTGATCGGCTGCGATCCCATGGACCCGAATCTCTGGCAAACGATGTATGACGCGACTGACTACATTGGCCGCCGCGGCCTGGTGATTCACGCCATTGGCGGGGTTGACCTTGCCCTCTGGGACCTGCGCGGAAAGATTCAAGGCAAACCGGTGCATGAACTTCTGGGGGGCGCGCAGCGCGACCGTTTACCGGCCTACGGAACAATCTATCCGATTGAGCGCACCGAAGACGGAGTGAAGAAGCAGATCGAAGAGGGCAAGAAAAGGAATCTGCGCGCTTTCAAGCTCTGTGCCGACCCCTGGTGGATGGACGACCTCAACCTCACGCACCGTCTGCTGCAGGCGGCGCGGCAGGCGGTGGGGCCCGAGGCCCGGCTGATCGTGGATGCGGCGCTTTCTTACTACACCGCCGAAGAAGGGCTGCGTCTGCTGCCGCTGCTCCAGCAGGCGGGCATCTGGTTCCTCGAAGCTCCCCTGCCGCTCGACGATGTGGAAGGCCACGCGCAGATGGCGGGCCACGGAATCCCTCTGGGCGTGGGGGATCTGGGGCTCACGCATGTGCGCGAATTCATCGAGATGATGGATCGCGGCGGCGCCGATATCTGCCAGCCTGACATCACCGAGGTCGGAGGATTCACTGGCATTCTCAAGGTGGCGGCGGCGGCCGAGCAGCGTGGCAAGCGTGTGATCACCCACGGATATAAATCCAATATCGAGGTCGCCGCCAATCTGCACTTTCTGGCTGCCCAAAAGAAGGAAGAGATTCTCGAGTACTCCCTCAGCTACTCTCCATTGCGCTGGGGAACCACGGTGGAGCGATTCCCGGTGGAAAGCGACGGCTGCGTACGGGTTCCGCAGTCTCCCGGCCTGGGAGTAAGTCTCGATCCTGAGGCGGTCGCGCGTTATCGTTGGCGCTAGAGCGTGCCGAAGCTCCTAACCAGGCGCAGTACACTAGAAGGAAAATCGTGCCGAAAACTGCAGTGAGCGCGCGGGAAGTTGACTCGTGATTCCTGGCAATGGTTTTCCTAGTCCGGCGGGGACGGCGACGCCGTTGCCATACGTACCGCTGTAGCCCACAAAGTTGGCGTGGTTGAAGACGTTGAATGCCTCGGCCCGCAGTTTCAGCTGCAGTCGTTCGCTGCCTAGGGAAAATGCTCTCTCCACAAACGGGGACACATCGTAAATCGGTCGTCCCCGTCCGGCATTGCGGGGCAGCACTGCGCCCTCAACCACCGGCCGGTCGGTTGTGGCGCCCGTATCTCCGCTATTCGTGGTTCCCGTGACGATGTTGTACGGCAGCCCACTGGCCAGGGTGGTGATTCCTCCGATGTTGATCTTCAGTGGGGCCATATAGAAACCACTCAGCACGAACCGGTGGCGCTGATCGAAAATGGCGCTGCCGATTTCCTGCTTTCCGGGAAAGTTGGGATCGTTGGGATTCTGTCCCGGAATGTCCGGGTCCACATTGTCGATCGCGTGCGACCAGGTATAGCTCGCCAGCAGCGACAAGCGGCTGGTGAAATGGTGGTTCAAGTTCACATCCAGAGCCTGGTAGGTCGAGACTCCATCATTGACGTCGCTTTGAATCAAGGCGTAGGGCGGCTGTGGATTGCTGGCCTGCGTCGGGTCGCAGGTGGAACCATTCTGCCCGTACCAGAAGATCCAATACGGCCGCGTGCAGTTGGCGGCTTGCGCGGTTCGAGTCTGTCCTTGCGCGGTGCGGAGAAACGGCGCAGGCGGATCCACGTCCAGAGGGCGGTTGATCTTGAGGCTATGCGAGCCGACGTAATCAAGGCTCAGCACCCAGTTCGACGCCAGTTCCTGCTCGACGCCCAGCGTCCATTGTTCTGTGTAGGGGTTCCACAAACCGCTCTGGTAACCAACCAGGGCTGATGCCGGAAAAAACTGATCGTAGTAGCCGCTCCGCCCAGGACGCAGGTAAAGGCTCCGCAATGGGACGGCCGCGCCCGCTGGAAATGCCGGCAGGGGAGCGTCGGCGACCGTCGCAGGGAAACCAATCAGGCCCGGTGTCGCAGTATAGTTAAACACTCCGGTCGGTCCGGTAAGGGCGTAACTGGCGGCGGAATTGTCCACGATCTGCGAATAGTAGAATCCGAATCCGCCGCGCACCACGGTCTTCCGGTTTCCACCCAGGTTATAGGCAAGTCCGATGCGGGGAGCAAAATCCTTGTTGGAATCGGTGAACGTCTGGCGCTCATACCGCAGTCCCATGCTCACTACAAAGTCGGGACGCCAGCGGAATTCATCCTGAACGAATCCTGACCACAGCGTGTCGTCGACGGTGTAGTTCCCATTTCCGTAGCTCTGCGTGTATTTCTGCACATTATTGATGTCGCTCAAGTAGGCGGGGCTTTCGCACACCGAAACCGTCTGCGAACACGGGTTGTAGGTAAACTGTCCCCGGTAGATGGGCCCGCCAAATTCTTTGCTGTCCCCTCCGTTGTGCGCGCGGATCACATCGCCGCCCGCTTTCAGTGTATGCCGCCCTCGCACCCACGAAAGTGTGTCGTTCAACTCATATTGCCGGTTCTGCAGGAGGGCTGACTGGGAGGTACCGGTCGTGAACGTCGCCGCTCCGGCAATCGGTACTACGAATTGGGTTCCATAGAACACGGGGTCAAACTCCGTAATCGGTGAAGCCAGCTGAAATTGCAGATGAAGGTTATTGAGCAGAGCTGGAGTCAGGACCGCCGTTTCTCTCAGTTCCTGGGTGTAGGTACGGCGTTTGAACACGCGATCCACGGTAGGCAGGTTGTTGCCGCCCACGGCGCCGTTGGGGTTGGTGTCGCGAAACTGGTCGAGATTGCTGCGAAAGAAAAGACTGTTCCTGCTGTTGATCTGCCGGTCCAGACGAAAAAACGCGAGCCAGTCGTGGTAGTGGCCGACAAAAGTTCCCGGATCAAGCACTGAGGTGACGGGCGATCCCCGATTCTCCCAGCTGTATTCGCTGGAAAGAAAGAAGTGCGTCTTGCCGTCGCCCCCAATCGGACCAGAGACGGCAGCAGCCGTCTGCCCCAGACTGTCGCTGGTAATGAAATTACCGTTCGCTGTCTGCGGTGTGAAACCGGCAAGGCTGGCGGAGGTGTCGGAAGGCCGCCACAGGCCCTGCGCATCACCGTGGTACCGCTGGCCTCCGCTCCTGGTGATGATATTTACCACGCTGCCCGCGGTTCGCCCGTACTCCGCCGAGAGCGAACTGCTGATTACATTTATTTCCTCCACGTTATCCAGTTGGAGATTCGTAAAAATCGTCTGTCGTCCCCAGCTGTCCATCGCGTTGCTGCCATCCACCTCGAACCAGGTTTGTCGCCGTCCAGTTCCGTTGGCGGTAAATAGATTCTGGCTCATGAAGACATCTCCCTGATTTATGGCAGGACGATTCGCTGCATTTAGCAATGGCAGATACGTAATTCGGCGATTGAGCAGAGGAGTTTCTTGCGCCTGCTCCCCATCCAGACGCACTCCCACTTCCGCGCCGATGGTTTGGATTGTGCCGACTACCCCCGTTACGGTGATCTCCGTTTTTTCTCCGGCAGGGTTGAGCCGGAGGCGGATCTGAGCCTCGCCGCCTCCGGACATCCTCAGATCTGGCACGTTCGCTTCGGCAAAGCCCTGCTTGCGAGCCGTAAGATTGTAGGTTCCGGCCGCCGGCAACCCCGAAATCGCGAATCCCCCTAACCCATCGGTCTCTACCTTGCGTTGCAGGCCGGTCTGCTGATTTTCTACGACGATCTCCACGCCCGGCAGCACCCCACGAGCCTGATCGGTCACCCGGCCGCGAATCATCGCCGTTTCCGGCGTTTGTCCGTACAGTGTCGGGCAAACAAAACAGACGCTCGCAGCGAAGATTCCGAACCACAGTTTCATGCGACTGGGCATTTTCTTGTCTCATTTCCTCCCTGGCATCTAAATCCAGGAGCTTCAAAGATCACATGGAGTTATTGCGATTGCTAGATTCTCTCAGATGGCGTGTTCCCTGTCTTGTGCAGATAGGCCGGCAATCCGACGACCGCGAGAGCTTCGATTTCGCCGTCGCGGCCGCGTGCTTTGAGCGTCAGCCCGCTCAGGCCAGTGTAGGATTGTATTTCGAATTATCGTTGGAGAACGCATTTGATCCGTGCCCATCGAAAACCGCGACATATTCTGACGATCCTCCAACGCGGTGCCAAACTCTTGCTTCTGTTCCTGTTCGCGGCTCTCGGCACGTTTGCGCAGACTGGCTCTCAGGCCAGCAATCTGCTTACCATCAATGCCACAAGGCCTGCACCACCTCCGGAATCCGGCTACCTTCAAATGGGAGACAGTGGGGCAGATCGCGCGCCCGGCGGGCGCGTGCTCTCCGTCAACAGTCGCTACCTTACGATGGACGGCAAGCCATGGCTCCCGGTGATGGGCGAATTCCACTACACGCGTTACCCGGAGCGCTACTGGGAAGAAGAAATCCTCAAGATGAAAGCCGGGGGGATCCAAATCGTCTCCACCTACATATTCTGGATTCACCAGGAAGAGGTGGAAGGGCAATTTGACTGGTCGGGGCGGCGCGATCTGCGCAAATTCGTGGAACTGTGCGGCAAACATGGGATGTACGTTTATCCCCGCCTCGGGCCGTGGGCGCATGGCGAAGTTCGAAATGGCGGCCTACCCGATTGGTTGCTGAAAAAGGGACCCATGCGGGTCAACGATCCGGCTTACCTCTCTTACGTACAGACGTACTACAACCAGATCGGCCAGCAATTGAAAGGCTTGCTCTGGAAAGATGGTGGCCCGGTCATTGGAATCCAGCTCGAAAACGAGTATTCGAACCGCAGTCCCAATGGAGGCGCCGCTCATATCGAGGAACTCAAACGCCTCGCCCTCGCCGCCGGCCTCGAGGTGCCGCTCTATACGGTCACAGGATGGGATAACGCCGTTTACCCGCCGCGCGAAGTGATCCCGGTTTTCGGCGGCTATCCGGATGAATTCTGGACCGGCAGCCTGAAGGAATCTCCGCCGGACGTAGAAGGCACCTACCAATTCCACGTTCAGCCCACGAACGGCGCCGCCGGCATTCTGCAAGGCTCCTCTACGAAGTCAGACGACGTGCAACTCTGGCATTACCCCAGATTCACGGCCGAACTGGGAGGAGGCATGGAAGTCGCCTATCACCGCCGGCCTGCCATCTCTCCGGATGATATCGCTCCCATGGCCTTGGTGCAGCTTGGGTCGGGCATCAATCTGCTTGGTTACTACATGTTTCAGGGAGGCATAAATCCGGAAGGGAAATTAACGACCCTGCAGGAATCGCAAGCTACGGGCTATCCCAACGATCTGCCGGTAAAGTCCTACGACTTTCAGGCCCCGCTGCGTGAATTCGGAGAGATGAACGGATCCTTCCGCCAGCTTAAATTCATCCACCAGTTCGTGGCGGATTTCGGCAATGACCTTGCCCCCATGACGGCGGCGCTTCCCGACACACCCGATGCGGGTAAGCAAGATCAAACCACGCCGCGCGTCGTCGCCAGAACGGACCGTGACCACGGATTCCTGTTTTTCAATAACTACATGCGCAACTATCCCTTGCCCGAACAGAAGCAGGTGCAAGTGCTTCTAAAGCTGCCCTCGGAAATCCTGACCATCCCGCGCCAGCCAATCGATATGCCGTCGCAATCATACTTCTTCTGGCCGGTGAATCTGGACTTGGGCGGAGCCCTCCTGAAATATGCGACGGCACAGCCCTTCGCCAAGATGGAGGACAATGGGGCTGCGTACTATTTTTTCACGACTTCTTCCGGCATTGCCCCGGAGTTTGTCTTCGCAGCCCGCACAGTCGCCTCCCTTCGCGCACAGGGCCAGGTCTCTCGCCACAGCGATCAGATCGAGGTAGACGGCCTAACGCCCTCGACCGGCGTCGCGGCGGAACTCCACACGCACGCGGGACGAACAATCCGCATTGTGCTGCTTTCGCGGGAGCAAGCCGAAGATGCGTGGAAGATTCAGATTCATGGCCGTACCTACATGTTGATGACCTTGGCGGACGTATTCGGCGATGCAGATGCGATCCATCTTCGTTCTCGCGACGCTGGCAGCTTCTCGTTTTCCATTTTTCCCAGGCCCGGCAAGGAATTTACGGCCACGGCATCCCTGCCTCAGGCCGACCGCGACGGGGTATTTACGCACTATGCGCTCTCGGTGAAAGCCCGCCATCCTCACCTGAGCGTGGAAAAGATTCGCGATGCGGCGCCCCCTTCCCCGGTAAGAATGGGGCCATTCCTGGCATGGCGCCACACCGCCGTGGCCACCGCACCCGACGCCGCCGATTTCGCGAAGGCCGCAGTGTGGCGATTGACATTTCCAAACGATTCGCTCAAAGGCTTGAGCGATATTTTTGTCAACATCAACTACGTTGGCGACGTCGGCCGGCTCTACGACGGAGCTCAACTGTTGGACGATAATTTCTATAATGGCACCCCGTGGGAGGTAGGCCTAAAGCGGTTCGCCCCGGAAGTGTTGGCCAAAGGAATGCAACTTCAAATTCTGCCTCTGCGGGAAGATGCCCCAATCTACATCCCCCAAACCGCCTGGCCCGAGTTTCACGGCAAACTGAACCTTGCCGAAGTCAACTCCATTACTCTCTCCCCTGAGTACCAAGTGGATCTAATGGTCGGGCAAGACTCCCGAAATCGATAGAGATCCTCTGCAAGCATTTGCGCGTTCACAGTTCCGCACTTTTTTGCGGTTACCGGGGTAACTTAGTCCACTCGCCCTGTATCCCTCACAATTCAGACAGGACCACCAGTCCCCGGGAATTCCTTTGCTTTCACCTTCATCCACGGCCCGCACGCCCGCCGCGCCGCTGCTGCGGGTCTCCGGCCTTACTGTGCGCTATGGGTCAGTGGACCGGGACGTCCCGCCTGCGCTGAGCGAAGTTTCGTTTGAAGTGGCGCCGGGAGAGATCACGGGCGTTCTGGGAGAATCGGGTTGTGGCAAGAGCACGCTCGCACTCTCTATTCTCGGACTCCTGCCCAACGACGCCACTGCGGAAGGTTCGATCCGCTTCCGGGACGCCGAACTCCTGGGACAAGAGGAACTGCGTTTGCGGAAGGTTCGAGGCGCACGGATTTCTCTCATCCACCAGGAGCCCGGACTTGCATTGAGCCCGGTCATGCGGGTGGGAGAACAGATTGCCGAGGTTGTTCGCGCCCATAGCGGCGGATCACGACAGCAACGCCGCGAGCAGGTCGACACGATTCTTCATGCCGTTTGCCTTGCCGATACCCGGCGGATCACCCGCTCCTATCCCCATCAACTGAGTGGAGGCGAACTCCATCGTGTGGCCATTGCTCAGGCACTGGTTTGCCGGCCGGACCTCGTGATCGCCGACGAACCGAATCGCGCTTTAGACGTCACGTTGCAACTGGAACTATTGCACCTTTTGCGCGAGCTGAACCGGGAATTCAACACGGCGCTTCTCTTTATCACCCACAACCCCATGCTGCTGGCGGGCTTCGCCAGCCGCGTGCTGGTTATGCGCTCCGGAAAAACTGTCGAGGAAGGGCGGGTCGCAGAGGTGTTTCGTCAGCCAGCGAATGCCTACACCCGGCTCTTGCTGCAACTCGTTCCGCGTCCGATTTCCGGCAACCGGGAGATCCTGAGTGATGTTAGCGGGGAGTTGCTTCCCACATGAGCACCGTGCAGGCAGCTCAACCAGCCCGGAAGCCGGCGCTCATAGAGGTAAAGGCGCTTACCAAGAGCTATGCGCAGCGCGGCTCATTCCTGCGGCCGCAAACCCTTGTGCCGGCCCTCCAGAATGCGAACCTGGAAATACTTCCGGAATGTGTGACCGCACTGGTCGGCGACTCGGGCTGCGGAAAATCCACTCTGGCCCGTTGCGTGGCCGGCCTGGAGAATCCGGACGGCGGAGAAATATGGTTCGACGGGCGGGAAATCTCTCAGCTGCGTGGAAAGAAGCGATCCCGCTTGTGCTCGCAAATCCAATTGGTGTTTCAGGACTCGGCGGGCGCGCTGAACCCTCGTATGTCGGCCGCAGAGCTTGTCGCGGAGCCGCTCGAAATCCAGCGGCGGGCCAGTGCGAGGGAGTTGCGCTCCCAAGCGTGCGCGGCAATGGAGGAAGTCGGCCTTTCCGCGGCTTGGGCAGACCGGCGGCCGCTTGAGTTCAGCGGCGGGCAGAGACAGCGGCTCGCAATTGCGCGCGCACTCGTACTGCAACCCCGATTTTTGATACTCGATGAATCT
>Ga0335085_10010271_pt1 | contig 14014 bp, 12 predicted proteins | sample Lox_Sample_45_FD_206712 | JGI IMG/M metagenome (GOLD analysis project Ga0335085, IMG submission 206712) | Soil microbial communities from Loxahatchee National Wildlife Refuge, Florida, United States - Lox_Sample_4.5 | ecosystem: Environmental > Terrestrial > Soil > Wetlands | place: USA...
CCGCCGTTGTTGCCCCCCTTGCAGCGTGTACGAGGGCGCGCAGTTGAGGGTCAGGCTGTCGTAGTAGGTCTGGTAGGACGCGAGGCGCCGGGGCCCGGGCGCCGGCGAGGTCGGCACCATCACCGTGGTCACCGCGGCGACGGGCTGACCGGTGGCATTCGTGGTCGCGTACATCAGCTGGTAGGCCGCCGCGGCCCCGGCCTGCGTCGGTCCGCTGAGCGTCACCTGCCGCTCGCGCAGGATCGTTCCGTGCGGGTGCTGCGCGATGTTCGCGGGCTGCGCGTAGAACGGATCGGATGCCGGCGGCGTGACTGCGCCGGCCGCGGACGGGACGAGCGCCGACGCCACCAGCAACGCGAACGCTATTTGGAGCGCGCGCCGGCGCCTCTGCGTGTTCATATCTGCCGCTTCCCCTGTCTGTGGGTCTGCGACGTCTATTACCCCGGATCTTCGCGCGCTAGCGCGAACCTGATCCACCCCGATAACTTCGCACTCGGCCGCCTTCCCAAGCCGAATGCATATTCGTGCCGGTATGACAACGGTTTCATGATGCTCGGCAGCGGGGCCGGGCCGAGTGCTGGGTTATCGTGCCTGAGCGAGGTGATCCGACGGCGCGTGGTCCGGTGGCGCGCTCGCGTTCACAGCGCGCTCGCGTTCACAGCGCGCACGCGTTCACAGCGTGCTCGCGTTCACAGCGTGCACGCGTTCACAGCGCGCCGGCGGCGCCCGGGGTGGGGCCGCTGTTCTTCAGCGCCTCGGCGGCTCGCTGCAGGTAGCGCATCGCGCGCCACTTGGCGGCGGGGCCGAGGAACCGCGCGAGTTCGCGACCGTCGCTCAGCTGGACCGACCAGCCGTAGCGGATCGGCCTGATCATCATTCGTAGGGCGTTCATCAGCGTTTCTACTCCAGAGAATCCTTCGTTGAGTAATCAATGATACGCAGCACGTTGTGCGGGCCTTTCAGCCTCAGGTCGGCGAGGTCCGCTGGACGCTCAGGAGGTCGCGGACGACGTACGAGAGGCGTTCCTGAAGACGAAGGATCAGCCGCTTGCGTTCCGCGAGGTCCTCGGGTGCGGCGCCCTCTCCCTCCAGGCGCCGCAACTCCGCGACCTGTCCGCGCAGGTGGGCGATCAACCGGTCGAGCGTTCGCTGGTCGGTCATGGCCCCACCTCGAACGCCGGCTCGAGCGAGGGCCGCGGCTTCGGGGCCGGCTCGGTCTCGATCGCGAGCCGCGGGAGTCGCCGGTCGAGCCAGCGGGGCAGCGCCCAGGTGGTCCGGCCCAGCAGTTGGAGGACGGCGGGCAGCAGGAGCATCCTCACCACGACCGCATCGAGCAGGACCGCGCTCGCCATCGCGAGACCGAACATCTCGAGAACCCGGTCGCCGCTGATCGCAAACGCGCCGAACACGGCGATCATGACTGCGGCGGCGGCCGTGATCACGCGGCCGGTCCGGGCAAGACCTTCGCGGACGGCGGCGCTCGCGTCACGCCGGGCCTGCCATTCCTCATGTACGCGTGAGACCAGGAAGACCTCGTAGTCCATCGACAGCCCGAACACGATCGCGAATGCGAGCACGGGGATGAACGCGTCGATCGGTCCGACCTGCGCGCCGAAGAGGCCACCGAGCCAGCCTCGCTCGAACACCGCCTGGATGATCCCGAGCGAAGCCCCGATCGAGAGCAGGTTCATCAACGCGGCCTGTACGGGGATCACGAGCGACCGGAACACGACGAGCAGGAGCAGCGCCGCGACCGCGACGACGACCCCGATGAACAGCGGTAGCTTGCTCGCCAGGACGTGGGAGAAGTCCACCTGAGCCGCCGTGGCGCCGCCGACGTACACGCGGGCCCCGGTGCTCCGCTCGACCGGCGGGATCACGTCGTCTCGGAGCCGCGTGACCAGGCTCGAGGTCCGGGCGCTCTGCGGCGAGGTCGTGGGGTACGCCACGACCGCGGCCGTTGTGCCCGTCGCGTTGAGCTGCGGCGACGCGACGGACGCGATCCCGGGGGTGCTGCGCACAGCGTTGGTCACCTCGCCGAGCGCGGCGGTGTCATGCGCCCCAGGGAGCGCCACCGCCATCTGGAGCGGCCCGTTGAAACCGGGACCGAAGCCCTTGGCGAGGAGATCGAACGCCTGCCGGGTCGTCTGAGACGCGGGGTCGTTGCCGGCGTCGCTCGAGGCGAGACGGAGCCCGAGTGCCGGTGCGGCAAGGGCCAGCATCACCGCGGTTGCCGCCACCGCGGTCAGGGCAGGGCGCCGCTGCACGCGCTGCACCCACCGCAGCCAGAAGCCCGGCCGCGGTTCGTCCGCCTCTCGGGCTGCCTGACGTCCTCTCACCTCGCCGATCCGCCGCCCGACCAGGCTTAGAAACGCGGGCAGCAGGCTGAGCGACGCCGCGAGTACCAGTACGACCCCCATCGCCGCGGCCACCGCGGCGCCGTTCAGGAGGCTCACCCCGAGCGCGAACATCCCGAGCAGCGCGATCACGACGGTGGCACCGGCAAACAGCACGGCGCGGCCGGAAGTGTTGATCGCCGCCTCGACGGCCTGCTCGACGTTGCCGCCGTTCGTCCGGTAGTTCTCGCGGAAGCGCGTGACGATGAACAGCGCGTAGTCCACGCCGACGCCGAGCCCGATCATCAGCGCCAGCTCGGTGGCGAAACTCGGCATGTCGATGACGTGGCTGGCGAGGTTGATCACCCCGATCCCGGCCCCGAGGCCGAACAGGGCGGTGGCGATCGGGAGGCCCATCGCGGTGAACGAGCCGAAGCTGATCAGCAGGATCAGGATCGCCGCCGCAATTCCGACGACCGTCGCGAACCCGAGCGAGGCCTGCTGCGCCTGCTCTATCGCCTGGCCCCCGAGCTGGACGTCGAGCGACGCCGAGCGCGCCGACTCGGCGGTCGTGATCACCTTGTCGACCGCCGCCTTGGGCAGCGCGTTGGCGCGTTCGTCGAAGTTCACGGTGGCGAACGCGATCGTCCCGTCACGGGAGATCGCGTGCTGTCCGGCGGCATACGGGCTGACCACGCTCGTGACGTGGGGGAGCACGGCGACGCGCCTGAGCGTCGACGCAATCGCCGCGCGATCGGCCGAGTCCGTCAGCGTCCCGGTTCTGGCGTGGAACACGATCTGGTCGGCGTCGCCGGCCTCGGCGGGGAAGTGGCTCTGGAGCAGATCGACCGCCCGCTGGGAATTCGTCCCCGGCAGCGTGAAGCTGCTCGCCGTCTTCTTTCCAACCGAGCTCGAGATCGCGAGGACCCCGATCGCGGCGACGATCCAGGCGATCACGACCGTCCGTCTGTGCCGCATTGTCCAGCGAGCGATGTTGACCATGTCCACTCCAGCTTCACGGGTAGCAATTTTGCAAACGCTGCATTTATATATGGGCTGCAAGGTAAAGTCAACACTCATTGCAAAATTTCCATTTGTGAAGGTTTGTTGATACGCTCGGTCTCGATGAGCTCTCTCGACACACCTCCGGCGACGCCGACGCGAGGTCTACGCGAGCGCAAGAAGCAGCAAACCCGCGACACGATCGCCCGGGCGGCGCTTCGGCTGTTCGCCGAGCGCGGCTACGACGAGACCACGCTCGCCGACATCGCCGCGGCGGCGGACGTCGCACCCCGCACGATCTTCGCCTACTTCGATAGCAAGGAGGACATCCTGTTCTCCGACGAGGGCTCGCTCGACGAGCTGAAGCGGCGGCTCGACGAGCGGCCGGCGGGCACGACGACTGTTGACGCGCTCCGTGAGTTCGTGGGATGCATGAAGTCGCCCGACGAAGACGAGAGGCTCCGCAAGAAGGTGATCATGGCCAGCCCCGCGCTTCAGATGAAGATGCGCGCCCGCCATGTCGAGCTCGAGCCGATGCTGGCGCAGTCGATCGCGCGGGACCTCGGCACCGGCCCCGACGACATCCGCGCGCTCCTGGTCGCGGCCTCGATGACCGCCGCGTTCGAATCCGTCAGCGAGCGGTTCTTTGCGGCGGAGTCAGGCGGTGAGCCGATCACCCACGAGCAGAGCATGGCGATCCTCGACGAGGTGCTCGAGTTCCTGCGCGGCGGACTCGAGGCGATACAGCGCGACTAGCGCGCCGGATGAACTCGAGTCCACAGCGCCGCGTGTGAGGCGTCTCGCCCCCGTCGCTGAGGCGCGGGCGGCGCGATTTCAAGCCGCAAGATCAGGCTCGAGCCCGATGTGCGGGGGGCGGCTTAGATGAAGGATTTGCTCATCACGAAAGGCCGGCCAGCAAGGCGGCAGAGAGCAAGAGGAAAGGACGAAACGATGGTTCACGTCGATCGCATCTACCGGTTTCTGTAGGCCAATCGGGGCACGGCGATAAGGAGCCACTCAGCCGAGGACTCTTCCGCCGAGAATCAAGCCGTACGGCACTCGAGCCCGGCGCGTCAGACGCGCCGGGCTTTTTTTCGGGGTGGGCTCCTGGCATGATGAGGGTGTGGCGGGAAGTCTCGTGAGCCCCGTCCTGGTGGGGCGCCAGGGGGAGTTGAGGTCGTTGAGCGGGGCGCTCGGTCACGTCGTGGGCGGGAAGCAGGTGACGGTCCTGGTCGGCGGTGAGGCCGGGGTGGGTAAGTCGAGGCTCGTCCACGAGCTGATCGACGAGGCTCGCGCCGCGGACACGCGCGTGTTGATCGGCGGGTGCGTCGAGCTAGACGGCGGCGGAATCCCTTTCGCGCCGGTGGTCGAGATGATCCGGGTGCTGGCGGCCGAGCTTTCGGCGGCCGAGCTGGACGACGTGTTCGGGGCCGCCCGTGGGGAGATCGGACGCCTCGTGCCCGAGCTCGAGCACGATCAGCCGGCAGCACCGGCGGGCGAGCGCGATGCGTCGAGGCTGCTCGAGTTGATGCTCGGAGTGATCGGGCGCTTGTCCGCGCGCGCTCCGCTGATGCTCGTGTTCGAGGACCTTCAATGGGCCGACAGCGCGACGCTGGACCTGATTGCGCTGCTCGTCGCGCGGACCAGCGGTAGCCGTCTGCTTGTGGTGCTAACCGTGCGCTCCGACGAGCTGCACCGAGCCCATCCGTTCCGCCGCATGGCGGCTCGCTGGGAACAGCAGCGGATCGTCGATCGGCTCGAACTCGAACGGCTCGAGCCGAGGGACATCGCCGTTCAGGTTGAGGCGATCCTCGGAGAACGCCCCGATGTGGACCTGATCGAGTTCGTGTCTGAGCGCTCCGAGGGAATCCCATTGTTCGTGGAGGAGCTTCTCGGCGCGGTTCGCGACGGCCGGGTCGATCACGATTATCTGCCGCCGTCGCTTCGGGACGTGTTGCTGGCCCGTGCCGAGCTCCTGTCGCCGGACGCCCAACACGTCCTGCGGGTGGTCTCCGCCGCGGCGCGCTGGGTCCCGGATCGCCTGCTCCAGATCGTCGCCGGACTTCCGGACGCGCAGCTGAACGCCGCTCTGCGTGAAGCGGTCGAGCAACAGCTGCTGGTGGTCGACCGATCGGGTCGCGGCTACGGCTTCCGGCACGCGCTGGCCAGGGCGGCGATCCACGAGGACCTGCTTCCGGGTGAGCGCACCCAGCTGCACCGGGCCTACGCGGAGGCGATCGAGGACAACGCCGCGCTTGCCGGCGCCGACCTCGACGCGAGCTCGATGCTCGCCCACCACTGGCTGTCCGCCCACGACCTTCCGCGCGCGCTGCCGGCGTCGGTCAGGGCGGGCAGAGCGTCCGACGACGCGTCGGCGCCGTCAGCCGCCCAGCGGCACTTCGAGCTCGCGCTGGAGCTCTGGACCCAGGTGCCGGACGCCCCCCAGCGTGCGGGAATCGACCATCCGGCGCTGCTCGAGGCCGCCGCGGCAGCGGCGATGCGCGCCGGCGCGGCGGATCGCGGCCTTGCGCTCGCCGACCAGGCGCTCGCCGAGGTCGGCTACGGCGGCACGCTCGAGCGACGGGCGACGCTGCTCGTACTGCGCGCGATCATGCTCGCCGATCTGGGCCGCGACAGCGAGGGCCTGGCCGTGTTCGAGCAGGCCGTGGGCCTGCTCCCGCCGGACCTGCCCAGCCGGGTCAGCGCCCAGGTGCTCGCCTCTTTCGCTCGGGCGATCGCGCGCGTCGATCAGCACGAGCGCGCGGCGCAACTGGCGACGCGCGCCCTGGAAGCGGCGCAGGCGGTCGGCGCCGTCCAGGAGAAGCTCGAGGCGCAGCTCACGCTGGCCATCGCGATGGTCTACGGCGGCGACGCTGAGGGCGGGCAGGCGCTGACGCGGGACACGATGGAGGAGGCCGCTCGCGCAGGCTTCCCGTGGATCGCCACGCGGGCATGCGTAGCCCTGTCGGACTCGCAGTTGATGCTCGGCCGCTACGACCAGGCGGCAGCGACCGCCGAGCGTGGCATCGCGCTAGCCGACCAGACCGGGTTCGGGCGGACGGCCGGTTCCTTTATGCGCGCGAATAGAGCGGAAGCGTTGTTTCGCTCCGGCCTCTGGGAGGAGGCGCTGGCCGGCGTCGCGTCCGCCGGAGAGGCGCCCGGGGTGTTCGCCGGCGCACCCCTGCTGTTGCGGGCCGAGATGCACGCGGTAGCCGGCCGGCGGCCCCAGGCGAGCTCCGATCTCCGGGAAGCACGCCGGCATCTGAGGAACTCCGCGGCAGCGCAGTTCACGCTGCCGCTGGCCTGGGTGGAGTCGGAGCTGGCACGATCCGGCGGTGACCTCGACGACGCAGCGGAAGTCGTCGAGCGCGCACTCGCGGGTGTGGAGTCCGGCGAGGCCCCGCGCTACAAGTGGCCGCTGCTATCCCTGGGGGCGCGGATCGACGCGGAACGGGCGCTTGCCGCACGGGACGCGGGACTTCCCGCCGACGATGCCGAGCGGAGGATCGCGGTGCTTCGCGAAGAATCGGAGCGAACGCCGGCGACGACCCCGGCCGATCGCGGTCACCTTGCGCTGGTCCGCGCCGAGCACGCCCGGACGATCCGTGAGGGCGAGGTCGAAACGTGGGCGGCGGCGGTCGCCGCGTGCCGGCCGATGAACGAGCCGCTGCCGCTCGCCTATGCGCTGCTCCGGAACGCGGAGGCGCTGAGCGCGGGCGGGGCTTCTGAGGCCGCCGCGGCGCCCGCGAGGGAGGCATTGGCGCTTGCCCGGTCGATGGGAGCCGCCCCGCTGCTCGACGACGTCCAGGCCCTAATCCGCCGAGCGCGATTGCGCGCGGCCGACAACGGCGCGACGGAGGAGTCACGGGGGGACGCCGCGATGCCCGACGAGTTCAGCCGCCTGGGGCTGACCGCGCGCGAGGCCGAGGTCCTGCGGCTGGTCGCCGACGGGCTCTCGAACAGCCAGATCGCCGAGCGGCTGGTCATATCCCGCAAGACCGCCAGCGTGCACGTCTCGAACATCCTCTCGAAGCTCGGGGTCGCCACCCGTGTCGAGGCTGCCGCGATGGCGCACCGGCGTGGGCTGATCCGGGCGTCCGCGGACGTCTGAGGTAGCCGGGCGCCAGATCTGAGGCCCAAGACTGGGTCGTTGCCCGATGCGCTGAGGTGGGGCTTAGACCGATGCTCTGCCCCATGCTCGATACAGCCATCACCAAGCGCCTCCGCCTCCCCGGCGGCCGCCCCTTTCATCTGATTCTGCTGAGCCTCGCCGTCTCCTCCTGCGGAGACTGGCTCTACAACGTCGCGCTGCTCGTGTTCGTGTTCCAGCGGACCGGCTCGGCCACCTGGGTGGCGCTCACGACGGCGGTCCGGGTGCTGCCCGTCGTGGTGCTCGGTCCGATCGGAGGAGTGCTCGCGGATCGATACGACCGCCGGCGCCTGATCATCGCCTCAAGCACCGCCCGGGCGCTGCTGATGATCGTCTTGGGCGGCGCTGCCGCGCTCGGCCTTCCGGTCATCTTCGCACCGCTGATCGCGGCTGCCGCAACGGCGATCAGCGTCGTCGAGCCGCCTTGCGTGGCCGCCTGCACCGCCCGCTTTGTCCCGGACTCAGAGCTTCAGGGCGCCCAGGCGCTGCGCGCAGGCGTCGGGCAGGCCGCGGTCGTCGTCGGGCCGGCGCTCGGCGCACTTGTGCTGTTCGCTTCGACGCCGGCGATCGCGATCTTCTTGAACGCGCTGACCTTCCTCGGCTCGGCCGTGGCGATCGGCTCGATCGCGCCTGGCCCGGAGTTCCGCCCGGCCGCGCCGGAGCCGGGTGCGGCGAATCCCGGGATGCTGGCCGAGCTCCGCGCCGGCGCGGACGCGCTCAAAGGTGCGCCCGCCGCGCTGACCCTGGTCGCCGCCGACGTGCTGAGCAGCGCCGTGTACGGGCTGCTGACGGTCGCGCTCGTGTTCGTCACCCGTAAGGTCGGCGCCGGCGACGGCGGTTATGGCTTGATGCTCGCGGCATTCGGAGCCGGTGGCGTGGCCGGAGCGATCGTCACGGCGCGGATCGAGGGGGCCCGCCTGTGGCGGCGGATGCTGGCGCTCGCCCTGGCGTTCGTGGGGCTGACGCTCGCGGGGCTCGGCGTCGTGCCCACGCTTCCGCTCGCGCTGGGGCTCGCGTTTCTCGGTGGCGGCGGCATGATCGTCGGCGAGGTGCTGGCCGAGACCGCGCTCCCGAGGATGCTGGACGACGCGGTCCTCGCCCGCGCGTACGGGCTGGTGTTCCCGGCGTCAATCGCCGGCATCGTCGCCGGCTCGCTGACCGGCGGACCGCTGCTGGCGCTGTTCGGGCTGACGGGAGTCCTGGCCGTCGCGGGACTGTTCGTGCTCATCGTGGCCGTCCTGCTGCTGCACCGTCCGCTTGCTCCACGGCCGGTCAATCTGCATACAGATCTGGCTTCTGCGTAGACGCTGTGGGGATATGGCCGATGCTCATCTGCTGCACGTGCAGCGCGAACTCGATGTGCCTGAGCCCGAGCGTGGCCTGAGCCGGGTCGGGATTTTAGTCAGTGTAACTTGACAATCAGTCATACCTGACTATATGCTGCGACGCATCGTCTCACGACATCAAGGAGTTGGAGCATGGTCGAGACAGTGATCCGTGGCTCGGAGGCGCCGCAGTTTGCTCAGGAGGGGACGCGCGTTACCGGATACGCGTCGCCGACTCGCGGCTCTGAGTCCGTGAGCGCCTGGAAGGTCTCGCTCGATCCGGGCGCAGCGAGCCCGAGGCACTCGCTGACCCACGGCGAGGTTTTCATCGTGCTCGCCGGCATCGCGCGGTTCGACGTCGAAGGACGGAGCCACCAGCTGAGCGAAGGGGATGCGATCTGCGTTCCCCCGAAGACGTCGTTCGCGCTCAGCAACAACGGCGAGGCCCTGTTTACAGCGATCTGCTGCATGGCGGCGGGTGGTCAGGCGAGAATCGGCGACGGTGAGCCGTTTCCGATCCCGTGGGCTCGGTGACAGCCGTCGAGGAGCCCGATCTGGCGATCCTGCTCGCGGCCGCCTATCGCGCCCTGACCGAGCGACTCGGCGAAGCGATGGACAGGCGTCGCATCGACGGCATGCGGCCTTCGTTCGGATTTGTGATTAGAGCGGTGGCGGCCGAGGAGCCGACGATCACGCGCCTGGCGGAGATGCTCGACGTGACCAAGCAGTCCGCAAGCGCGCTGGCGGACGAGGCCGAGCGGGCCGGGTTCGTCGAGCGCGTGGCCGTAGCCGCCGATCGACGGAGCCGGCATCTGCGCCTCACCCCGAAAGGACGGAAGGTCCGCGCCACCGCGCTCGCGGCGAGCGATCAGCTCGAACGTGAGCTTCAAGCGGTGGTCGGGGCGGACGCGGTGACCGGACTGCGTGCAGGGCTACTTGCGATCGTGACCCAGAGCGGCGCCCTCGACGATGTCCTGGCGCGGCGGGCGCGCCTCGTTTGGTGAGCGGCCGGTCAATACCTCCGACTCATGGCGGAGCAGGTAACGCTTGCGCTCGAGACCGCCGGCGTAGCCGGTGAGACCGCCCGCCGACCCGATCACCCGGTGACAGGGGACGATGATCGAGATCGGGTTGCTCCCGTTGGCGGCGCCGACCGCGCGGGCAGCGGTCGGGACCCCGAGCCGTCTCGCGAGCTCGCCGTAGCTGACGGTCGTGCCGAACGGAATCTCGACAAGCGCGCTCCACACATCGCGGCGGAACGGCGTCGCCGTCTCGAGGTCGAGGGGAACGTCGAACTCGGCGCGCTCGCCGGCGAAGTAGGCGTCGAGTTGCTCGCGGACCCGAGCGAACGGGGCGTCCGCGCGGCGCCGGCCCTCGACGAGGGCCTCGTTAGCGGAGCCCGGGAGCGTGTAAAGCGCGCTCAGCCGCTCCTCATCGCCGCATAGCAAGAGGCGCCCGATCGGGCTCGGCACGTACGTGTAGAGGTGAGGTGGTGTGCAAGTCAACATTACGGGCCTTAGAACGCCACTCAGTCAGGCTGTGTGAGGTGGCGATGCGAGCCCGGCCCAGAGGTGCTGGGTCGCGTAGGCACGGTAGGGACGCCAGCCGTCGGCGATGCGTTCGGCGCTCGGCGGGCGGCCGTCGCGGCCGAGGCGCTCGAGCCCGTGGCGCACCCCGAGGTCGGTGGGCATGAACGCGTCCGGATCGCGGAGCGCGCGCATCGCGATGTACGAGACCGTCCATGGCCCGATGCCGGGCAGCCCGAGCAGCCCCTGCTCGATCTCGGTAGTCGCGAGACGGGTGGTATCGAGGATTATTTGCCCATCGGCCAGCGCGGTCGCAAGCCCGATCAGGGCGCGCCGGCGCGACCAGGGCATCGCCAGCCGGTCGGGGTCGGCGCGCGCCAGCGAAGCGGCCGAGGGGAACAGATGCGTCACCGATCCGATGGGATGCTCGAGCGTTTCGCCGTACGCGTTCACCAGCCGCGCCGCCAGCGTCGCGGCACCGGCCAGCGAGACCTGCTGCCCGAGCACGGCGCGGATCGCGAGCTCGTCGGGCTCGACTATTCCGGGCACCCGGCGGCCGGGAGCCCGGCGAACGGTCTCGCCGAGCAGGTCATCGGCGCCGAGCGCTTCCACGATCGGCTTGGGCTCGGTATCGAGGTCGAGCAGTCCTCGCGACGCCGCGACCGCCGCGTCGAGGTCGCCGGGGTCGGTCAGCCAGAACCTCGCCTCGACGTCGTCGCGGTCCCCGGGGCGGAGCGCGAGCACGCCGGGTCCGCCCGGCAGGCGAACGCTGCGGAGATAGACGTCGCCGTCGACCTGTTCGACGCCGGGAACCGCACGCGCGCTGAAGAACCGCACGAGGCCGGCGACGTCGCACGGCGCTCGGTAGGGCAAACGGAGCTCGAGCGGGCCGGCCACCGCTCACAGCCGGAAGATCAGTATCAACTCGTCGCGGTCGTCGCCGGGCGCGAGCCGGATTGCGCCGGGGTGACGGCCGACGATGCGGTACCCGAACCGCTCGTAGAAGCCCTCGACTCCCGTCCCGCCACGCGTGGTGAGCATCAGCTGCTCGAGTCCCAGACTGGCGGCGGTCCCGTGAAGTCCCTCGAGCAGGAGCCGGCCGGCGCCGCGACCCTGAAGCTCGGGCCGGACCATCAGGCGCAGGATCGTCCGCCAGTGCCGCCGGAGCGCCGAATTGCCGTCGACCAGAAACCCCATGCCGACCGCGGTGCCGTTCTGGCGCAGGATGCCGAGCAGGTCGGTTCCCGCGGCCACGCGGTCGAGCGCCGCGTCGAGCGTGCTCGCGACCGCGGTGACGTCGGCGGGGATTGTGAACCCCACGGCGCCGCCGGCGTTGGTCACGTCAACCCACATGTCGAGCAGTTGCTCACGCAGCTGCGGCGTGCGGGCGGCGGAGGCGTCGACGACCGCGTAAGCGAGATACTGATCGGGCGACATTCGCGCTGTGGGCACAGCGCCAATGTTCCCAATCGGTTCTCCCGGGCGCGTCCGTGCGTCCGGGATCACAGTTTCAGTTACCGGAAAATGAACCCCACGGGACAGGGGTTCGCGAGATTGCCGCTGTTGAAGTTGTCGATCAGCGTCTCGGTCGTGAACCCGGCCTCCGGGTACACCGTCTTGAGCGGAGGACCATACTCGGTCGTCGAACTGCCGCCGAAGTGGTCGATCGTCCCCGGGATGTAGTTGCCGCCCTCCTGCCACTGGCAGGTGCCATCGTGGATTCCGGTGGTGTAGAACGGATAGAACTGCGCGCCGTACGGTGGATTGACACAGTTCGCGCCAGTCGTCCGGTCACAGAACGGCGGATTGAACTGGGCATCAGCGGCCTCAATCGCGGCAGGTCGGTTTCGAACGCGATCGTCGAGTAGTTCCGTCCCCGGCTAGTCGCGCTCGTGAACAGGACCGGTGTGGGATGGACCAGCCGGTCGACGAACGGGTTCGGGTTCGTGCCCGGCCAGTCCGGGCGATATGACTGACCGTCCCAATCCTCGTCGTCGAACACGCACCCATCTATCTGAACGAGGCTCGAATCGGTGCCAGGAAGGCAGGCGGTGTCGTCATCGTCGAGGGTGGAGTCCTGGCTGCCGGCGAGGGTGCAATTGCCGTTCGCGTCGATCGCCTGGCAGTTCTCGAAGTGCCCGATCTCGTCGGAGTACGCGATGTCGTAGGTGTGTGCGCTCCATGTGTTGCCGCGCGGGTTGGCGGTCGAGTACTCGGGGTGGAACGCGTAGGGCGCCTCCTGGCACGTGCTCGAGTTCGTCGTGTACAGGATGTGGCCGAACCCGTTCGCGATCGATGCGGTCATCGAGCCCCTCTGCCCCGTGGTGAGATCGACCAGGTCTGCGCGCAGCCCGGCGGGCATGTCGTGCAGGTGGATCAGGATCTTGTCACCCGGGTTCATGAACAGGTCCTTGCTCAGGTTCGGGTTCACCGCCGCGAAGTTCGGATTCGTGCCCGTGCCCGTGAACAGCGGGTTCGCCGGAGCCTGGGACTGCCCACTCCGGGTGATGTAGGCCCAGTTGATCGGCTCCGCTCCGCCCAGGATATAGGCGTTGCACGCGGACGTGTTGAACACACCGGTGTTCTGGTTCTCGTTGAGGCTGTCGATCGTCATCGCCGCGCAGTACTTGGTCGCGGTGCAGCCGAAGCCCTCGAACTGCGGGACCCACCCGGGTTCGTAGAACTGGAGCTCCATGTACGCCTGGCCCGGGTGCTTGCCGATGTAGTCGGGCGCGGCGGGGTTGGTGCCGATGAGGTTGTTCGCGTCTGAGTCCGGCGTGCACGACTTCGTGTACTCCGGCGCCGACTCGGTGTCGCACAGCGTCATCCCGAACCAGAACGTGGGACGGAGCTCGAAGTTCCAGGTCGTCCCGCCGACCCCGGTCGCATTGGGCTGCTGCCTCGGGTCTTTCGGCAGTGTCACGACGTACGTCACGTCGTTGCCGGTGCCGGGCAGGTGGGACTTGAACAGCACGGACGGCTCGTCGTGGCCGACGTACCAGCCGTCAAGCCAGTCCGCAGGATCGGCGCACACGGCCGATCGGCGAACACCCTAACTGTTCTCCAGCAGAGTTGTGAGAAGGTTGCTAGCGCAGTGCCGGGCGGCAGGCGGCCGCGATCAGCGCCGCGACGATGCAAAGGGCGCCGCATACGACCACCGCGGTGTTCCAGCCCGCCAGCAGTCCTTCCGTCCCGGTTCCGCCGCCGCTGGTCGCGAGCGCGACGACGAGTGCCACGCCGGCGGCGCCACCGAGATAGCGAGCCGTGTTGTTGGCGCCGCTGCCCATTCCCGCCCGCTCCCGGGGCACCGACTCGAGCGCGAGCCGGCCGAGCGACGCGTTGACGAGGCCGCTCCCGATCCCGAGGATCACCAGGCCCGGGAGCACGCGGGTCCAGGATGAGCTGACGCCGAGGCCGGCGAGTGCGAGTTCGCCGGCGGCCGAGATCGCGAAGCCGAGGACGACGACCGATGCGGCGCTTATACGGCCGAGGAGCCGGCGGGTCGCTAGCGCGACCGCCATGCTCGTCCCGGACCACGCCGAGAGCACCGCGGCGCTCCCGAGCACGGTGATGTGAAGCCCTCGCTGGAGGAGCAGCGGGGTGAAGCTCATCAAACCGATCACGGCGAGGCCGGTGAACAGTGCGCCGGTCAGCGATGCCACGAACAGCGGGTTGG
>Ga0335085_10010272_pt1 | contig 14013 bp, 8 predicted proteins | sample Lox_Sample_45_FD_206712 | JGI IMG/M metagenome (GOLD analysis project Ga0335085, IMG submission 206712) | Soil microbial communities from Loxahatchee National Wildlife Refuge, Florida, United States - Lox_Sample_4.5 | ecosystem: Environmental > Terrestrial > Soil > Wetlands | place: USA: Florida...
CCACGGCCAGTGACTCATTGAGGATACAAAAAACTCTGCCCCAACTTGAAAATATTGAAAGTTTTCCCACGACAATTTTCGTCGATAAATCCGGAAGAGTAAGAAAAATTCATACTGGTTTTAGTGGGCCGGCTACCGGTGAACATTATGAAGAAGAGAAAAAAATGTTTCAGGATGAAGTGGATGAGTTGCTGTCGGAATAATTCGTCGTCTGACTGTACCGGTCTGACGAAGAATGGAATCGCTGGTTCTCGCCTATCCCCGGATCAAACGGGAAGTTTGATAAGTGGTAAAATATTGATAGGTCTCAATCGTCTCACCCATTGAAAATTTGTTGATTCATTAAACTTTTTAAATATTAACAGGTTATACTAAGTTTTGTTATTCAGGCGGTGTTTGGGAAGCAATTGGTAAAATAAAAACGATATTTGTATGAACTATTATTTTTCCCTGAAATGTATGGACTCTATTACATTATTCTACCTAACAAAATAAGACTATGAAAGAGAAAATTCAACCAACAGATGGAAAATTAGGGATATTGATCCCCGGTTTGGGCGCAGTTGCGACCACACTCATTGCAGGCGTTGAGGCGGTGAAGCAGGGCCTTTCAAAACCTATCGGGTCGCTGACACAAATGGGCAATATAAGGCTTGGAAAAAGAACAGAAAAAAGAGAACCACTGATCAAAGATTTTGTTCCGCTTGCAGAACTGCAGGACATCGTATTTGGAGGATGGGATATTTATATGGATAATGTATATGAGGCGGCACAGAAAGCAAGAGTTTTGGAACCCTCCTTATTAAATGCAGTGAAGAGTGAACTGCAATCAATAGTTCCCATGAAAGCAGTTTTTGATCATTCTTTCGTGAAGAACCTGGACGGAGACAATATTAAAACAGGCAAAACAAAATTTGATCTTGCCAGAGCAGTGATGGATGATATTGAAAACTTCCGTGAAGCGAATGATTGCAGTCGAATCGTGATGGTCTGGTGCGGATCAACCGAAAAATATATCGAACCTTCTGAAGTGCATGAAACACCCGAAGCATTTGAGCAGGCCCTTCATGCGAATGACCCCCGCATTGCGCCAAGTATGATTTACGCATATGCGGCACTGAGACTGGGAATTCCTTTTGCGAATGGCGCACCCAACCTGACCTGTGATATACCCGCTTTAATTGAACTGGCGAAAGAAACAGGAACACCAATTGGAGGGAAGGATTTAAAAACCGGACAGACTTTGATGAAAACCATACTGGCTCCGGGTTTGCAGGCAAGAGCGCTTGGAATCAAAGGATGGTTCTCTACAAATATTCTGGGCAATCGTGACGGACTTGTACTGGATGATCCGGATAATTTCAAAACAAAAGAAGTATCGAAATTGAGTGTGTTGGAAGATATTCTTCGTCCGGAACTCAATCCGGATCTGTACAGTGAACTATATCATAAGGTAAGGATCAATTATTATCCGCCTCATGGTGATAATAAAGAAAGCTGGGATAATATCGACATTTTCGGATGGCTTGGATATTCCATGCAGATCAAGATTAATTTTCTCTGTCGCGATTCAATTTTAGCAGCGCCTGTCGTGCTTGATATTGCTTTATTCATGGATCTCTCAAAAAGAGCGGGCATGAGTGGAATACAGGAATGGTTGTCTTTTTATTTCAAATCACCACAAACAGCTCCCGGCCTGAGACCCGAACATGATATTTTTAAGCAATTGCTCAAATTACAAAATACATTGAGACATATCATGGGTGAGGAATTGATCACGCATCTCGGATTGGATTATTACGAAGATATGGCTGAAGTTTATGATACGGGTGCATAAGCTTATTGCAACCTGCCTGGGTATTGGCTATGTGCCGAGAGGAGGAGGTACGGTAGCATCAGCAATTTGTTGTTTTGTTCTTTATTTTTTATGTGGAAGCGGATGCAACCAGGCGCTATTGGTTTCTATAACCGGAATTATTATAGCAATTGGAATCTGGTCTTCTTCAAAGCTGGAATTGATATGGGGAAAGGATAATAACAGGATCGTGATTGATGAGGTTGCAGGAATGTGTATCAGCCTGTTGTTTGTACCTCTTCATTGGTATTTTGTACTAGCTGGCTTCATATTGTTTCGTTTTTTTGATATCATCAAACCCCTCTATATCCGGAAATTAGAAAAATTGACCGGTGGCTGGGGGGTGATGGCCGACGATCTGCTCGCAGGAATTTATAGTAACCTGATTCTACAATGTTTTGTTTTAAGTAATCGTTTTTAAATATGCTTACTTTTTTAAAAGCACAGGCAGCCTCTATTCTTGCAACCTTTATTGATTTCCTTGTCACTTTGATTTTAGTGGAAGTATTTCATTGCTGGTATGTTTTTGGCAATATGACTGGAACCGTTGCGGGCGGGATCACTCATTTTTTGCTTGGACGGGTTTGGGTTTTCGATGCGTGTGATAAGAAGAAATCAATGCAGGCAGCTAAATATGTATTGGTATGGATGGGTTATATACTTCTTCACAGCAGCCTGGTTTTTCTGATCACTCACTTTATAAAAACAAATTATATTGTTTCTAAAGTCTGTGTATCGGTGTTGCTCGGTATTGGATATAATTACCAGCTTCATAAAAAGTTTGTTTTTAAATAAATCATCGGGCAATCCATATCTGTATGGCAGAAAGGCTAAAGAGAAACTGGTTTTTTATTGTTTTTTTATCGTTGGCACTGGATGGGATGGCTCAAACGGAAATCAAAGGATTTGTAAAAGACGGAATATCAAAAGAACCTCTTTCCTTTGTGAGTGTTTCGATCAAAAACGGGAGAGGAGTTTTTACTGATTCTGCCGGATATTTCAGTATCACCATATCCAAAACACCTGTTCAATTGTTGTTTACGGTGATTGGCTATAAAACGATAACATTTCCCATAAAAGATTCCACAGCCGGAAAAGATACCCTTGTCATTTTACTGCAACCCAGCAGCAGCATGCTTTCCAGCGTTACTATAAAAAGTAATAAAAAACCGAAGTATAGAAATAAAGATAATCCTGCGGTTGAGTTGATACGAAAAGTGATCAATAATAAGGACAATAATCGTCCCGGCCATTATGATTTTACAGAATATGAAGAATACGAAAAAATGCAGGTGGCTTTGAGTAAAATATCAGAGAAACTGGCCGGCAATAAATTGCTGAAAAAATATCATTTTTTATTTGAGAATATCGACACCACGAAATTAGAAGGCAAGTCGCTGATACCCGTGTATATGGAAGAGAAAATTTCGAATGTCTATTACCGTAAGAGCCCCGAGAAAAAAAAGACCGTCATCATTGCCAATAAGCAAGTGGATTACGGTGAATTCATAGACAATAGAGGGATTACTTCTTTTTTAAACAGGCTCTATGAAAATATTGATATCTACAATAACAATATTCCTCTTTTCACCAATGAATTTTTAAGTCCCATTGCTGATATTGCTCCTTCTCTTTATCGGTTTTTTATCCGTGATACGACCACTGATGAAGCAGGTAGGAAATTTGTAAGAATGTATTTTTCTCCCCGGAACAACAGCGATTTTTTATTCAGGGGTGAAATGATGATAACACTTGATAGTAATTATGCCGTGCAAAAACTGAACATGTATATCAGTCCCAATATCAATTTAAATTTTGTAAGGGAAATGCATATCGATCAGGATTTCGAAAGAGCAAGCGACGGGAAATATCATGTAATGAAAAGCAATGTCATGGCTGAAGCTGCATTGAACAAAGAAAAAGGAGGAGGTATTTTCGGAGAGAGGATGGTTTCATATAAAAATTACAAGATCAATGAACCGCACCCGGGTGATTTTTATAAAGGAGCAGGAGAAACAGTTTTAGACAGCGCAAAAGCCAGGAATGATAGTTTTTGGGTCGAACGACGACATGATACACTCACAACAGCCGAAGCCAAGGCCTATAAAAATATAGACAGTCTGCAAAATATGCCTTCTTATAAACGTTTCATGGATTGGGCAACCTTATTGCTTGCGGGCTATAAATCCTTCGGCAAATTTGAAGTGGGTCCTGTTAATACTTTTTATAGTTTTAATCCGGTTGAAGGATTCAGGCTGAGACTGGGTGGCCGAACAACTCCAAAGCTGAGCAAGAGAATTTACTTCGAGACCTATGGAGCTTATGGTTTCAAGGATCAGAAATGGAAAGGATATCTGGGAGTTACTTATTCATTGAACAACAAATCCATCTATGAATATCCTTTGAATTATATCCGGGCAAGTGCACAGCGTGAAACAAAAATACCCGGACAGGAACTCCAGTTTGTTCAGGAAGATAATTTCCTTCTGTCTTTTAAAAGAGGAGATAATACCAAATGGCTTTACAATAATTTTTACCGGATGGATTATGTCCATGAATTTTCCAATCATTTTTCTTATACACTTGGATTCAAAAACTGGAAACAGGAGCCGGCAGGTTCGCTGCAATATTTTAAGCAGGAAAATGGTTCATTGACAGAAGTTAATTCACTTACGACTACAGAATTGTCAGCCGAATTAAGATGGGCTCCCAATGAACAATTTTACCAGGGAAAAGTATACCGGATTCCTATCATCAATCAATACCCGATTTTCACCCTTCGGTATATCCGGGGAGTGAAGGGTCTCTTCGGGGGTGAGTATAATTATGATAACCTTGTCCTGCGTGTGGAAAAAAGGTTTTATCTTTCACAATTGGGCTATGCTGATGTGGCCATGGAGGGAGGTTATATTTTCAATCAGCTTCCTTATCCGCTGCTTTATATTCACCGCGCTAACCAGACCTATTCACTTCAGTTGAATTCGTACAACCTGATGAATTTTTTGGAATTTGTGAGTGATCATTATGTAGGATTGAATATCGATCAGCATTTCAACGGATTTCTTTTAAACCGCATACCCCTCGTGAAAAAACTAAAACTCCGCGAAGTAGCTTCCATAAAATTTTTGTATGGAGGAGTCAGGCCGGAGAATGATCCAAGCAAGAACGACGGATTGTATAAGTATCCTGAGGATGAAAATGGTGTTACAACCACTTTTGCCCTGGACAATGGCCCCTATATCGAAGGAAGTATAGGCGTTTCGAACATTTTTAAGTTGTTCCGTGTTGATTTTGTGAAACGCTTTACTTATCTCAACCATCCGGGTATTGCTACATGGGGAATCAGGGGCAGATTTAAATTTGATTTTTAAAGATAATTGAATGGACAAAAAAATGCTGCGAACGGATTTGCAAAAAGGCATTTACAAAATCATAGATCCATTGGTAAAATTCATGATCAAAATGGGTTTAACACCGAATATGGTGACTACCATTGGTCTGTTCCTGAATATCGGGGTTGCTGTGATTTTTATAGTCGGTGGGGAAGAAGGAAACCGGGGAGATCTTTCTTATGTTGGATGGGCAGGCGCATTGATTCTCTTCGCCGGACTTTTTGATATGCTCGACGGGCAGGTAGCACGTTTGGGAAACATGAGTTCGGATTTTGGCGCTTTATACGATTCGGTTCTCGACCGGTATAGTGAATTGGTGATGTTCCTCGGCATTTGTTATTATTTAGTTGCTCATCACTATTTCATGAGTTCCCTCATTGCATTTATTGCATTGATAGGATCCATGATGGTGAGTTATACGCGTGCAAGAGCCGAAGGCCTGGGCATTGAATGCAAAGGAGGATTGATGCAGAGACCTGAGCGGGTAGTTACCGTAGGACTGGCAGCAATCGCATGCGGAGTGACCGCCTGGTTTATCGGAGGAAATTATAAACTGTATATCAAAGGAGTTCCTTTCCATGTTTTTGAAACTATGTCCGTTTTTATTATCCCGCTGACCGTTCTCGCCCTGCTCACTAATATTACCGCTATCAATAGACTGAGAGATGCAAAAAAAGCTTTGGAAAACAGGGTAAAGAACAAAAAAATCGGCTTGCTTTCCGAAAAACAACGCGCAAAAGTTAAAGTATTCGGGTGGTTGTTGATTATCATTCCCACGATTTGCGCTTATATAAGACCGTTGGATCATTCTGTAAAAATGAGGGCCTCCAATATAAAAATCGAGAAGGATACTTTTCCCGTTCCAAGAGGCATTAAAAATGAATTATTTTATTTGCAGCGCACACACAATATCAACACTATTATTTGCGAACTCAACTTAAATCCAAAAGGTATTCCTGATGAAGATAACCCGGTACATGTATTTTGGATCAGGTATACCGAGCAGGGGCAAAGAGCTGAGCTTTCCTTTATTCAGCGTGTTTTTGCATATGGAGTTAAAGCGAAGCCTATCGGTAATAATAATTTTGAACTTTATTTTGTATCGTACAAAAAATATCCGATGTACCTGATGAAATCTGCCAGCGATCACCAATATCATGTCTTTGCAACCATCTCGAAGAAAAGGGCAATCCTCAACAGGATTTTTATCAAAACAAATGGGGGATCATTCTGGTCACCTAATGTCGAGTATATCGAGGTCAGGGGAACGGATCCTGATTTTGGAACGGAACTAGTAGAAAGAATGAAGGTTTAAGTATTGCGAATATTTTTCCGATGAAAACAATGATTTAAAATTGAATAAATGAATGATATTACCAGTTCGGGTCAGGTGGATTTTTTTGGTTTGAAAAGAATACTGATTATCTCTGTTCTGTCGGTCGCTTATCTTTTGCTTTCTTATTGGCTCCTGGGGTTCAGGCCCGAACAATTTGTTCTGATTATTTTATTCAATACGCTTTATTTTATTTCTGCTTCTACCCGGAAATTTATTCTTGGCTTTGCCATATTCATTGTTTACTGGATCATATTCGACTATATGAAGGCTTTCCCGAATTATAATTATGCATCAGTGCATATCGAAAGTCTCTACCTGGTCGAAAAAAAAATATTTGGTATCGACTCTTCGGGAATCAGGTTAACTCCCAATGAGTATTGGCTGGCTCATGGAAATAAATTTTTGGATGTCCTTTCAGGCCTGTTCTATCTCGCATGGATTCCCTTTCCACTGATTTTTGGAGCGTACTTGTTTTACAACAACAAAAAGCTGTTTTTTTATTTTTCATTTACTTTCTTCCTGGTTAATATCCTCGGCTTCATTATTTATTATTCTTATCCTGCTGCACCGCCATGGTATATTCAGCAATATGGATTCCATTTTTATCCCTCAACTCCGGGCACAACGGCAGGACTGGCAAAATTTGATAAAATTTTACATGTAGATATTTTCAAATCGATCTACGAGAAAAGTTCGAATGTTTTTGCTGCCATGCCTTCTCTTCATTCGGCTTATCCGCTGATTGTGGTTTATTATGGGATCAGGAACAAAATGGGGCTTATCAATCTTTTTTATGCTTTTATTATGATGGGAATATGGTTTGCCGCAGTTTATACCGGTCACCATTATATCCTTGATATTCTTGCCGGAATCATCTGCGGTATCCTTGGGATTATTCTATTTAATTTTCTGATCTCGAAGAGCAGGATATTCAATGAGTGGATCGGCCAGTTGGTTCGAAAAACGAGCTGAAGAGACCATGAACGATAGAACATGGTCTAAAATATTAGTAGAGAAAAATAAAATCTTATTCCCATTGTCCATGGTCAATGGTCTATCGTCTATGGGCTATTATCTACTAATCTTCCCTTTTCGTCTCATTTTTTTTCCCGGTTTTCCGATCATGGGTTAAATTCATGTTTTATTATTCTAATGCTGAGCATATGAATCATAAAAAATTCACTGCATTCTAAATTTAATTGTTCATCATTAACCAAAAAAGATGAAATACCATTGCTGCTATTTGAGAAAAATCCTTTATCAAACTTGTTTTTTTGCCTTCCTTGTTTGCCTGGTCCTGATTTCCTGTAATCATGGGAGCGAGACAACTACAACTGCGGTTGTTGATATGAAAAAGCCAGACGACAATCGATTTACTCCCGTAGTGCTGACAAATCCGGGTGAACTGGATGAGCCCATGAATTTTGAGGTGTTGAAGAACGGAAAAGTATATATCAATGAAAGGAAGGGTGGATTAAAATTGTATGACCCGATCAACAAAACAGTCACGCTGGTTGCGAATATCCCGGTGAACACGAAATACACGAGTGCAGATGGACATGTTACTGAAGCTGAAGAAGGTTTTATCGGATTCACCATCGATCCAAAATTCGATGAGAACCACTGGGCTTATTTATATTATGCTCACCCCACAGAAAGTAAGCATATCCTTTCCCGTTGGGAATTGAAGGATGATAAACTGATCCCGGGATCTGAAAAGATATTGTTGGAAGTAAACACGCAAAGGGAAACATGTTGTCATACCGGTGGAGGCATGACCTGGGACAGTAAGGGTAATCTTTACCTGACAGTTGGAAATAATACCGGAAATGTGGCGGAGAAATCTCAAACTGATGAACGTCCGGGTCGCAGCAGCTGGGACGATCAACGTGGATCAGGAAATACCAATGATCTGCGTGGAAAAATATTGCGCATCCATCCTGAACCGGATGGAACTTATTCAATTCCCGAAGGAAATCTTTTTCCAAAGGGAACTCCGAAAACAAGACCTGAAATTTATGTGATGGGCGATCGCAATCCGTGGCGACCTTCAATCGACAGCAAAACAGGTTGGTTATATTGGGGAGAAGTTGGTCCTGATGCAAATCAGGATACAAAAACAACTTTAGTAGGGATGGATGAATTCAACCAGGCCCGTGGCCCGGGAAATTTCGGATGGCCCTATTTCATTGGAGAAAATCGTGGCTATCCTTTTTATGATTATGTACATGATTCGGTTTATCCTGCGAAAGATCCTAAAAAACCCATCAACAATTCAGTCAATAATACCGGATTGAATGAATTACCTCCTGCACAACCTGCTTTTATTTCTTATCCCTATGGAGCATCTGAAAAATTTCCATTAGTCGGTACGGGAGCCCGTTGTGCAGTAGGCGGACCTATTTATCATCGCTCGAATTTTCAGAATGCAAGGCGTCCTTATCCCGGATACTATGAGAACAAATGGCTGGCTGCAGATCTTTCTCGCGGATGGATCATGGCCATCACCATGAATGAAAAAGGAGATTATCAGTCCATGGAACGTTTTCTTCCTTCTTATCAACCCATCGAGCCGATTGATATCAAATTCGGGCCTAACGGTGACCTGTATGTGCTGGAATATGGAAGTAACTGGTTCAGGAAAAGTGATGATTCCAAACTGGTGAGGATCGAATTCAATTCGGGTAACCGCACTCCGATTGTTCAGGCAGCAGTCAGCACCAAGGGAGGAGTAGTTCCACTGAATGTTCGGTTTTCGTCTGCGGGTACCAAGGATTTTGACGGAGATTCTTTGAAATATGAATGGAAGATCAGTTCATCTGCAGGAGGACAACCGATGGTATTCAGCGATCCCAATCCTTCCGCAACATTTTCCCAACCCGGAGAATACACAGCTGTGCTGACAGTTACAGACCCGCAGGGCGCTAAAAACAGCAAGACTGTAAAAGTTGTGGCAGGTAATGATCCTCCGAAAATAAATCTGACTGTTGTTGGTAATAAAAGTTTTTTCTTCAAGAACAGACCTGTTGGTTATGCTGTTGAAGTTGATGATAAGGAAGATGGAAAGATCAATCCGGCACAGGTTGCTGTAAGCATTGATTATACTTCGGAAGGATTCGACTACGCTGAGTTGAGGCAAAGTCAGCGTAGTGTGGATGCATCCACACGTTTTGCGGTTGCACAGGCTATGATTGGTCAGAGTGATTGTAATAATTGTCATCATGTCGACACTAAATCAGTCGGGCCGATGTTTACTGAGATTGCCGACAAATACAAATCGAAATTTGCCTGGGCATTAGATTCTCTGTCGAAGAAAATCAGAAGCGGCGGAAGCGGAGTGTGGGGAACCGTAAACATGCCGGCTCACCCATCGATTTCCATCAATGATGCCCGCAGCATTGTCAATTATATCCTGAGCGTTCGCGATAAAACGATCAGCACTTTACCATTGAAAGGAAATTATACTCCCAAGATCCCCAAAGAAGATAATGGAAATGGAACTGTCATTATCCGTGCCTCCTATACGGATAAGGGTACAGCAGTGGCGCCGGCGCTTACTTCAGAATCTTTAATTGCTTTACGTAGTAACCAGGTGAGCCCGGGAAGAGCCGACATCATCAAAGGTGTAGATACAAAACTGCAGACCATGTTTATGGTTTCGATGATCGCGATTCCAAAACCGAACGGCTATATAGGATTTAAGCAAATTGATCTGACAGGAATCAAACAGATAGAAATAAATGCACTTGCCTGGCCCATGATGGGATATTCAGGCGGAAGAATTGAGATCAGGCTCGATGGGCCGACCGGTGAATTACTCGGACAAACAGAAATCGAATCAAAAAATCCGAATTTCGGTCAGTCGGCAGCAGATGCAGCAGAAAAAAAGGCGGGAGCAAAACCTGCTGCTAAAAAGAAGGCTCCGGCCCGGAGTTTCAATCCGTTTGCCGGTCCGGGAATTAAAGTAGATATCAAGGATGTCAAAGACCAGCATGATCTTTATTTTGTATTCAAGAATGATAAAGTCGCGGCAGACAAGGAAATGATGTCGGTTTTAAATATCAGGTTTAATGATACAAAAACGCCATAAGGTGAATAATTCAGAAAACATTTTTAAAAACATTCATTCATTGTAAAATTCACTACCATGTATAATCGAAGAAATTTTCTTAAGAATTCCGGAGCGCTTGCTCTTGCAGGGCTCGCATTGTCAAGAAATGCATATGCTTCTTTTTTTGAAGAATCAGCATTACACCCGGTGGGTCTCCAGCTTTTTACCCTTTTTAATACGATCGATAAAGATGTTCCCGGGTCATTGAAAAAAATATCAGAAATAGGATATAAAGAAATTGAATCTGCCTTTAGTATGAAAGGAGGTTATTATGGAATGAAACCAAAAGAATTTGCTGCCTTGGCAAAGGATTCGGGGCTGTCCTGGCAATCACATCATGTGATGGGAACTCCATTCAAAATGCCTCCCGGGGGCATCAGAATGCCAGGTGCAGATACTACCAAAAGGATAACAAATCTTCCGGCAATGAGGACTTTGAAAGACAATTCCCAGGAATTAGTAGATGAAGCAGCTGAAGGAGGAATAAAATATCTTGTCTGCGCCAGTATCGCACTGGGAACATTAGATGAAATTAAATCTTCACTGGAAGTTTTAAATAAAGCCGGCGAAGCAGCAAAAAAAGCAGGACTCACATTATGCTATCACAATCACACGCACGAATTTGAAAACGTGGAAGGACAGGTGCCTTATGATATGCTGCTTTCGCAAACCAGCCCGGATTTATTGAAAATGGAATTGGATCTAGGTTGGGCAACCAAAGCAGGAGCAGACCCGGTTGAGTTGTTTAAGAAAAACCCGGGACGTTTTCCTTTATGGCATGTGAAAGATATTTCTGCAGATAAAAAAGAACCGACAGAAGTAGGTACCGGCATCGTTAATTTCAAGCGGATATTTGCCAATGCAAAGTCTTCGGGGATGAAACATTTTTTTGTGGAACAGGACGGAGCACCGAAACCTTTCGAAAATATTACGACCAGCTTTAATAATATTACTAAGAAGATATTGGTGTGAAAAATCAATGGTCAATGGTCAATAAATTGATACAAATTTTAAAGATACAACAAGTACTTATTCACTATTCACCATTGACCATTCACCATTCATATCTCAATCCCCTCTGATGAAAAAAACTAGTTTTTATTTTTTATTTTTAGTTTTCTTTTATAATGTATCTCTCAGCCAGAATACGATTCGTTTTTCCGGTAATATTTTGGATGAAAGATCAAGACCGGTTGCAAATGCATCTGTGTACCTTTTGAACACAAATGCATTTGCCCTGAGTGATTCGATGGGAAATTTTACATTGAATCATATCATTCCCGGAAAATATAACATCGCTATTTCTGCTGCAGGATATGCAACAATCAATGAAACGATAGATATCAGTGCAGCCAGTGAGTTGCACGGTTTCAGGTTGAATAATGCATTCAGCCAGTTGGATGCTGTCGTCGTGAGCGCGCAAAAAAAGGAAGAGAACCTCCAGCATATTCCTCTCAGCATTTCTGCTTTGACTGCAAAAAATATTGATGAGTATCGTATATGGGCTAACAAGGATCTCACTGCTATTATCCCTAATTTATATTCAGCCAATCCGGGTGATGGAAGAAATGTTACTTCTATTCGGGGTATTACTTCTTCTTCTTATGATCCTGCAGTAACTACCTATATTGATGGGGTGAATCAGTTTTCACTGGATACTTATATCCCGCAATTATTCGATGTGGAAAGAATTGAAGTGTTGAGAGGTCCCCAGGGAACTTTATATGGAAGAAACGCCATGGGAGGAGTGATCAATATCATTACAAAACAGCCGGCCAATAAAACAGATGCATTCGCGGAAATCAATATTGGCAATTATGGAGAGCAACGATACACCGCAGGCATTCGGACACCATTGATAAAAGACAAATTATTTTTTGGCGCCGCCGGAATTTATGATGGAATGAACGGTTATTATACCAATTCATTTAATAACTCAAAATTCGATAAACAACATAGTATCGGAGGAAATTATTTTCTTAAATGGCTTATTGATCCTCAATGGGCCGTCACATTAAATGTAAAACATCTTGCCAACAGGAATGACGGAGCATTTCCCTTAGCCGGCAGCGCCGGTGATGCCCTGGCGAATCCTTTCCAGGTCGATCAGAATGCTGTCGCTAAACTCATTGATAATATCTTCAATAGTTCTTTGTCGGTAAACTATGCCGGCCCACATTTTAATTTCAGTTCACAGACAGCTTATCAATCCAATTATCGGTATTATAATGCTCCTCTCGATGGTGATTTCTCACCGATAGACGGAGTCACTATTATCAACGATTACGGGAAGAAATGGAACAATGTGAAAGTTCTTACTGAAGAATTAAAATTCAGTTCGCCTGCTGCAGCCAACTCTGCATGGAAATGGACAGCCGGCGCTTATTTTTTTTACCAGGATATCCCGAATAAACAGGCCACACATTTCGGAAAAGATGCACAGCTCGTAGGGTCGCCTGATACCAATTATGCAATCATCAATACGACTACGGCAAAAAATATCGGTGCGGCTTTATATGGGCAATTGACTTACCGCTTGAGCAATAAAACAGATATTACGGGGGGCTTGCGATACGATTATCAACATTCGAAGGAAGAAGTACTGGGAGAATATCAACCCGATGGTTCTCCAACGCCTGTATTCCCGACACAGCCCGATACTTCGGGCAGCGCATCCTACAGCGCTTTTTCTCCAATGATCACCCTCGCTTATCATCCTGTTACTCAAACTAATTTATATGTCACATACAGCAGGGGATACCGTACCGGAGGGTTAACTCAGCTCTCAGCCGATCCCTCACAGCCACCCTTATACGCATATAAGCCTGAATACAGCAATAATTTCGAACTGGGAATAAAAAATACTTTGTTCGATAAAAAATTAATTGCCAATGCGGCTTTTTTCTATTCTACAATTACTGATGTGCAGGTACCAACATTGATTTTGCCTGATGCTATAACGGTTACAAAAAATGCAGGAGGATTAACCAGCAAGGGATTTGATATAGAACTGATCTCGGAACCTGTGAAAGGACTGGAAGCAACTTATAATTTCGGATATACGCATGCCAGGTATACCACGCTGAATCTTTCTCAAAACGGATCTTCTGCAGATCTCGCCGGTAATCACCAGATATTTACTCCTGATTTTACCTCGATGCTAGCCTTGCAATATAGTATCCGGCTAAATAATGAGGAATCATGGAACCTGGTTTTGCGCGGAGAATGGTTATACTTCGGACAGGAATATTTTGATCTGGCAAATACCATCCGTCAATCACCCTATGGTTTATTGAATGCAAGGGCAGGTATTGCTTCA
>Ga0335085_10010273_pt1 | contig 14013 bp, 13 predicted proteins | sample Lox_Sample_45_FD_206712 | JGI IMG/M metagenome (GOLD analysis project Ga0335085, IMG submission 206712) | Soil microbial communities from Loxahatchee National Wildlife Refuge, Florida, United States - Lox_Sample_4.5 | ecosystem: Environmental > Terrestrial > Soil > Wetlands | place: USA...
GAACCGCAGCACCAAGCAGGTGGCGGTATTCCGCGATCGCGCGGAGGCCCTGCGATGGCTGGGCGGCGACGCCCCGCCGGAAGGCGAACCCCGCGCCTAGGTCAGCAGCGCCAGCAGAATGACGGCCGCCATCGTCGCGGCGATGAACCAGGTGCGCGCCGGCACTTTCGGCAACCGCGCCCGTCGCGCCTCACGCCTGGCACGCGCCGCGTCTTCCGCCTGTGCCGCGCGGGCCGCACCCTCACCCAGCTGGCCCGACAGCGCCCGAAGATGGCGCTCCTCGGGCGAGCGGGGCGTCCAGCGGCACCCGCAACGGGCACACACGCACTGCGCGATCGGCGCGGTGCCCGGAGCGCCATGCCGGACGGGCTCGGGCGCGGCGGTGCCGGAGCGTCTGACGGGCACGGGCTGGACGTTGGTGTCCCCACACCGGGGGCAGGACGCGGACGAAACGGCGGAGGTCATACACGGCTCCACGGCATTGCGAAGAGCAACACCCAACCATGCACCCGCGACGGCAGGCGGGGCAAGACCGCGGAGACTCAGGCGGAGGCGGCGTGCGCGCCGGCGAGCACCTCGTGCAGCGCCGCGCTGATCTCCTCGATCGTGGCGGGCTTGCTGATCAGCCGCCGGATGCCCGCCGCCCGGATGGTCTCCTCGGGCAGCTCCTCGATGTAGCCCGTCAGCAGCACGATCGGCAGGTCGGGACGGATGTTGTGCACCGCGCGCGCCAGGTCGAGACCGACCATCTGGGGCATGAGGTAGTCGGAGACCAGCAGGTCGAAATCGGCCGGCCGGGCGCGGAAGGTCGCCAGGGCGTGTACGGCGTCGGTGTCGGCGGTCACCCGGTATCCCATCGCCTCCATGCGCCGGGTGCTCATCTTCGCCAGCGAAGGCTCGTCCTCCACCAGCAGGATGCGCTCCCCGTGGCCCCGCGGCGCCGCCGCCTCGGTCACTCGCTCGCCGGCACCACCGGCCTGCAGCGCCGGGAAGAAGCAGGTGACCGTCGTGCCGCGGCCGACCTCGCTGGCGAGCGAGATCACCCCGTCGTGCGTCCGCATGATGGTGTGCACGATGGAGAGACCGAGTCCGGTGCCCGAGCCCTGCGGCTTGGTGGTGAAGAACGGCTCGAAGACGCGGTCCCGCAGGGCGGGGTCGATGCCGGTGCCGTGGTCCCGTACGGCGAGCACCGCGTACCAGCCCTCGTGCAGGCCCGGGTGCGAGCGCACCACGTGGTCGCGCAGGTACTGCGGCTCCACGGAGATCTCGAGCACGCCGCCGGCCGGCATCGCGTGCGCCGCGTTGGTGCCGAGGTTCATCAGGATCTGGTGGATCGAGGTCGCGTCGCCCAGCACCTGCGGCGCCTGCGCGTGCAGGCTCACCTTGAGCTCGATCGAGGGCGGCAGCGTCGCCCGGAGCAGCTTGACGGCCTCCGCCACGGTCGGCGCGATCTCCAGCGGACGCCGCTCGGAGGGCTGGCGCCGGCTGAAGACGAGGATGCGCTCGACCAGCTCCTTGCCTCGCCGGGCCGCCTTCATCAGCTCCGCCAGATCCTCGGTCACCGTCTCGGGCTCGCGGTTGCCCTTGGCGATCAGCTCCGCGTAGCCCGTGATGGCGAACAGGATGTTGTTGAAGTCGTGCGCGATCCCGCCGGCCAGCGTGCCCACGGCCTCGAGCTTCTGGGACTGGCGCAGCTCCTCCTCGAGGTGGCGTCGCTCGTCTTCGGCCCGCCTGCGCGCCGTGATGTCCACGATCGAGGCGAGCACGAACATGCCTTCCTCGGTCGCCACCGGCGTGAGCCCGATCTCGATCGGGACCTCGGTGCGGTCCTTGCGCAGCCCGTACAGGTCGCGGCCGGCGCCCATCGCCCGCACCTTCGGGTCCGCCATGAACCCGCCGCGGAAGCCCGTGTGCCCCGTCCGGAAGCGCTCGGGCACCAGCGTCTCGATCGACTTGCCAAGCAGCTCCTCGCGCGCGTAGCCGAACAGCCGCTCGACCTCCCGGTTGACCAGGACGATGTTCCCGCGCGCATCCGTCATCAGGATGCCGCTCGGCGACGACTCGACCGCGGCCCTGAGGCGCAGCTCCGTGGCGCCGGTTGTTTCGGGCATTCGGGAAGGTTGCGGCCGTTATTCCGACTTGGCAAGTCGGATATAGGACAAGGGACACCACGGTAACGGCTTGCGCCGTTGACTCGGGGCTCGAGACTCCTACATTTCCCGCGCAGAAGCCACCCCTCCCGCGCGATGGCGGTTCCGTCGGAACCGTAGCCGGGCGACGGTGGCTTTCTTTCGTTCAGGGAGGCCCCATGGCGCCGAGCAAGAAGAGCGAGTTCCTGACGACTCCGGTCGTCTCGATCGACATCAAGCAGCACGACGTGCGGCCGCTGGTCGACGCGATGAGCGCGATGGCGTTCCAGGCGCGGAACCTGGGGCGCGCCGCCGGCATCTACGACGCGATGCTGGCCGACAAGGCGTGCTCGGTGATCGTGTGTATGGCGGGCTCGCTGTGCTCCGCCGGGCTGCGGGACGTGTTCATCGACCTGATCGAGCACCGGATGGCGGACGCGATCGTCTCGACCGGCGCCAACATCGTGGATCAGGATTTCTTCGAGGCGCTCGGCTTCCGGCACTGGCGCGGCGACGTGCGCGCGGACGACGACACGCTGCGGCGCACGGCGATCGACCGCATCTACGACACGTACATCGACGAGGACGAGCTCCGGATCTGCGACGAGACCGTCGGCAGGATCGCGGACGAGATGCTGGCCGGCGGCGGGCCGCGAGCGGTCAGCTCCCGCGAGTTCATCCGCGAGATGGGCGCGTGGCTGGAGCGCGAGCGGCCCGGGACGCGGTCCATCGTGTCCGCGGCGTACCGCGCGGGCGTCCCGATCTTCGTCCCCGCCTTCTCCGACTGCTCGGCGGGCTTCGGCCTGGTCCACCATCAGGTGCACCATCCCGACGGCTACATCGCGCTCGACTCGGCGGCGGACTTCCGCGAACTGACGCAATTGAAGCTGGCGGCCGGTCCGACCGGGCTGCTGATGGTCGGAGGCGGCGTGCCCAAGAACTTCGCGCAGGACGTGGTCGTCGCGGCCGAGGTCCTCGGGCACGACGTCGAGATGCACCGGTACGCGATCCAGATCACCGTCGCCGACGAGCGCGACGGGGCGCTCTCCGGCTCGACGCTGCGCGAAGCGAACTCGTGGGGGAAGGTGAAGCTCGGCGAGGAGCAGATGGTGTACGCCGAGGCGACCGTGGCGCTGCCGCTGGTGGCGGGATACGCGTACCACAAGGGCGCGTGGCGGGCACGCGAGGCGAAGAATTACGCGAAGCTGTTCACCCTCGCGACAGCCAAGTCCTGAGGCAAGAGGCTTCAGACGTCGGAACAGTTGCCAGACGGCAAGTTGCCAGTGGTTACCAGACGTCAGCGTACGGGAGCAGGCGTATCGCTGAACTTGCGCAGCAGGCCGTAGACTGTTTTCGCGCATTCGTCGCGCGTCGCGTCGAGCTTGGCGAGCGCCTCGGGCCGGAAGTAGCCCAGCGACACGGCCAGATCGATGATCGCTTCGAGTTCGTCCAGGGACGCCCTCGCGATATCGAGATGTTTGCGGAATTCCCTGCTGCCGCGTCTGCTCGCGCCCTCGGCGATGTTCAGCGCGACACTATAGGCCGCCCGGCGCCACTGATCTGCGAGAGCGGCGCTTTCAGCCGCGGGTAACTGCGTGATGGCCGCCGCCGACAGGACCGCCACCGACCGCGCATGTTGCCACGCCTTGAGCTGTTTGAAGTGCCCCACGCCACCAAGCTGATGCCGTCGATCCCGTCTCGATCATCGAATTCCCGCCGCCTGTTCCGAATTCCCGCACTCGCGACTGGTAACCACTGGCAACTTGGCGTCTGGCAACTACTCCGACGTCTCATCGCTGATCTCCGCGGTCTTGCCGCGGCGGAGCGTGATGACCGCGACCTGTGCCGCGTGCCCCAGCCGGAACGGGATGCCCCAGTAGCCCGTCCCGGGGTGGATGTAGAGCAGCGAGCCGCCGCGCACGTGCGATCCCATCGCCAGCTCGAGGAAGGGGCTCGCCAGGCACCAGTTGAGGCGCGGGAACGCCAGCTGTCCCCAGTGCGTGTGCCCGCTCAGGGTGAGGGCGACGCCGCGCTGCGCGAGCGCGGGCCAGAGCGCGGGGTTGTGCGCCAGCGCGAGGACGAAGCCGCCGCGCGGCACGCCCTCCAGCGACCGCGCGATGTCCGGGGCGACCTCGGCGCCCCGGCCGCCGGCCGGATCGCCGGTCCCGGCGACCCAGAAGGCGTCGCCGTTGCGCCGCAGTCGCACCGACCGGTTGACCAGCAGCTGCAGCGGGAGCGCCTCGAGCAGTGCCCGCATGGCCCGCCACCCGCTGTACACCTCGTGATTGCCCGGGATCGCGTACACGCCCAGCGGCGCCGCGAGCGATCCGAGGCCCGACGCGTAGTGCTGCACGTCGCCGGGAAAATCGTCCACGAGGTCGCCGGTCACCGCGATCAGGTCGGGGCGGGCCAGGCGCACCGCCTCATGCACCCGCGCCAGGTAGCGCTGCGACGTCTGCGGCCCGACGTGCAGATCCGAGATCTGCGCGATGACGAGACCTTCGAGGGACGCCGGCAGGTCCGGGAAGGCGGCGACGAGGCGCCGGACCTCGAGCCGGCGGCTCCCGACGTAGCCCGCCACCCAGAGCACCACGACCACCACGCCGCCGGCCAGCACGGCCGCGCGGCCCGCGGCCGTGGCGCGGCCGAACGGCAGCCCCGCGACGACACCGGCGATCCCGAGCGGCGCCAGCAGCAGGACGACGAATTGCGCGTACCAGAGCGGGCGGAAGATCAGAAGCCGCACGGCGGCGCCCGCGTACAGGCCCAGCGCGCGGGTCAGGATGAAGACGCCGAGCGGGACCTCCGTGAGCAGCGCGTACACGAGGACGACGCTGGCCCCGCCGCCGGGAACCAGGGGGGCCAGCAGCACCGCCAGGACGAGCCAGCAGGCGGTGAGCACGGCGAGGACGATGACGACGAACGCCGCGATCTGGCGGCGCTGGCGGACCTCCTCGGACGGCATTCCCGTGCCGGTCATGGGCGGGTAATCTACACGGCCAGATGACCCATCCCGCAGACGGCCCGCGCGCCGCCTTTCAGGCGGAAGCCCTCGAGCACCTCGACTCGGTGTACCGCTACGCGCTGGCGCTGACGCACGACCGGTCGGAGGCGGAGGACCTCGTCCAGGACACCTTTCTTCAGGCGCTCCGGCATTGGGATCAGTTTCGTCCGGGAACCAACGCCCGGGCCTGGCTGTTCACCATCTGTCGCAACCTCTTCCTGCGCCAGCGGGAGCGCCGCGCGCGGGAGGAGCCGACCGAGGCCGCCGCGCTGGACGGCATCGCCGCCGCGAACGAGGCGTTCGCCGCTCCGCCGGACGCCGGCCGCGCCCTGTTCGACGCGCCCGAGCTGGGCGACGTCATCCGGCGGGAGCTGGACAAGCTGCCCGCCGAGTACCGGGAGGTCGTCGAGTTGTCGGATCTGCAGGACCAGTCCTACGCCGATATCGCCCAGGTGCTCGGGGTCCCCCTCGGCACCGTGAAATCGCGGCTGTTCCGCGGCCGGCGCCTGCTGCAGGAGGCGCTGGTGGACTACGCGCGCGACGCGGGGCTCCTGCCCCCTCCGGGGAGCGACGAATGAGCGACTGCCAGGAGGTCATCGAGCAGCTCTGGGAGTACCTCGACGGGGAATTGCCCGAGGGGGAGGCCGCGGAGATCCGCCTCCACCTGTCCGAGTGCGCCCACTGCAATCCGCAGTACGAGTTCCAGCTCCGCTTCCTGGACGCGCTGGTCAAGGCGTACGCGGCGCGCGAGGTGCCGCAGCCGGAGTTCGTCCGCCGCCTCAAGGCGGCGCTGGGCACCATCGGCGACGACCTGACTTAGCCCGCGCAGACCCTGGCTGCGCCGGACGGCGGTTGAGCGCTCCCCCGCCGCGCCGTACATTGGTGCCCGCATGGACGTCAGCGGCATCAGGTTGCATCGCCACCCGGCGATCGATTTGTCCGCGCTCGCCGGAGCGCTCGTCGCCGCGTTCCTCTTCCTGCGCCTCGCCGGGGCTCGCGCCGATCACGTACCGATCCCCAAGAGCGTTCCGCAGTTCAACGGCGACACCGCCTTCGTCACCACGCGCATTCTCTCGGAGAACTTCGGGAACCGCATCACCGGCAGCCCGCACGCCCAGGACGCGGCCGCCTACATCGCGGCCCGGTTCCGGGCGCTCGGCCTGACGCCGGAGCGGCAGGACTTCCCGATCGTCATCCGCAGCACGCTGCTGCGGGGCAGCAACATCTTCGCTCAGAGCCGGGGCCGCGACAGCGGCACCATCGTCCTCCTCGCCCACTACGATGGGCAGCCGACCTCCGATCAGTCCGCGGGGGACAACGCCGCCGGCGTCGCGGTGCTGCTCGAGCTGGCGCGCGTCCTGGAGCACGAAGGCCATCACCACAGCATCGTCTACCTGGCGGCCGATGCCACCGAGTGGGGGATGGCGGGGACGCGGCACTTCGTCGCGGGCCTCGACGATCCGCGCCAGATCATCGCCGCGATCTCGCTCGATCACGTCCAGAACGGCCCGGGGGGCGGCATCCTCATCGAGGCCGAGGGGATCGAGGACGATTTCGCGCCGTTGTGGCTCCGCCGCGCAGCGGCCGAGGCGTTCCGGGTCGGGGACGTGCGCACGTCGGACGTCGGCACGCTGGAGGAATGGATCCACCGGACGCTCGGCACCACGCTGACCGACCAGGGACCGTTCATCGACGCGGACGTTCCCGCGATCAACCTCGAAGTCGAAGCGCGCCGGCCGGAGTATGCCACCTTCCTCTACCATACGCCGGGCGACCGCTGGGAGACGCTCGATCGCCGCTCGCTTCCGCTGCTGGGCATTGGCACGGAGCGTCTCGTGACCGCGCTCGACGCGGCCCCGCGGGCGCGTGGCCCGGTGCACTACCTCGGTCTGGGCGCCGACCGGATGGTGAAAGGGTGGGCCATCCTGCTGGCGGCGATCGCCCTGTTCATCCCGCTGGCGCTGGCCACCTGGGAAGCGTGGCTGTCGGCCCGCTCCGACCCGGCGTCGCGCCTCGCGATCCGGTCGGAGCTGGTGCGGGCCGGAGGCTGGTGGCTGATCGGCGTGGTCGGGGTGCTCGCGGCGTGGTCCACCGTGCGCGTGGGGCTGCTCCCGGAGTTCGAGAACGCGCCTCCGGCCGTGCGCGATCCGTTCCTCTACTCGACCCGCTGGGTGCCGGTGATCGGCGTCGGCCTGATCATGGTGGTGGTGGGGCTGCTGCTGAGCTCGATGCGGCGCAAGCCCGGGCTCACCCTCGCACATCCGCTCGCAGGGCGGGCCGTCGCGCTGACCACGCTGCTGGTGGTCGTCGTGGTGACGATCGTGCAGGATCCCTTCGCGGCGGTCTGGCTCTTCGTGCTGGCGGCGTGGCTGTGGCCCTGGATCGGACCGACGCGGCGGCCGCTTACGGGGGCGGCGAGCGCACTGATCGTGCTCGCCAGCGCGGTGCCGCTGGTCATCGCGATCGCCGTGCTCGCGCGGCCGCTCAACGTCGGCGTCGAGATCGGCTGGTACCTCTTTCTCCAGGTCGCCTACGGCACCTGGAGCGGACTCACCGTCGTGATGTTCCTCGTGATGGTGTTCGCCGCATTCCGGCTCGTGGGGACGGCGACGGCGCGACTGCTCCCGTCCGAGGGCGACTGATGCTCGACGAACGCGCGCTGGCCTTCCTGAAGCGGCTGCTCGACGCACCCGGGCCCTCGGGCTTCGAGCGCGCCCCCGCGCGTGTCTGGCGCGAGGAGGCGGCGACGTTCGCTACGGTCGAAGCCGACGTCGCGGGCAACTCCGTGGCGCGTCTCCAGGGCGGCGGCAGGCCCCGGGTCATGCTCACCGGCCACCTCGACGAGATCGGCCTGATGGTCGTGCACATCGACGACGAGGGGTTCGTGCACTTCGCGCCGATCGGCGGCTGGGACAGCCAGGTGCTCGTCGGCCAGCGGGTGCGGCTCGAGGGCCGCGCCGGCCGGGTCGAGGGCGTCATCGGCAAGAAGGCGATCCACCTGATGAAGTCGGAGGAGCGGGACAAGGTCTCGAAGACCACCGACCTCTGGATCGACATCGGCGCCACGACCCGGGCCGAGGCGGCCGAGCGCGTGCGGGTGGGAGACGTCGGCGTGCTCGCCGCGACGCCGCTCGACCTGCCCAACGGGCGCCTGGTCTCGCGCAGCATCGACAACCGGATCGGCTCCTTCGTGGTCCTCGAGGCGCTGCGCCGCCTGGCGAGTGACGCACCCGCCGCCTCGGTGCTGGCCGTGGGGACGACGCAGGAGGAGATCGCGTACTCCGGTGGCGGGGCGCGGACCAGCGCCTTCGGCATCGAGCCCGACGCCGCGGTGGTGGTGGACGTCACGCACGCGACCGACTACCCCGGCGTGGAGAAGAAGGAAGTCGGCGACTTCAGGCTCGGCTCCGGGCCGGCGCTGGCGCGCGGCTCGGCGGTGAGCCCCGCGGTCTTCGACCAGCTGGTCGCCGCGGCCGAAGCCGAGCAGATCCCGTTCACCATCGAGGCGACGCCGCGCGGCACCTCGACCGACGCGGACGCGATCCACACGTCGCGGCGGGGCATCGCCACCGGCCTGGTCTCGGTGCCGTGCCGCTACATGCACAGCCCCAACGAAATGGTCGCGCTCGACGATCTCGACCGCACCGCCGCACTGCTGGCCGCGTGGGTGCGGCGCCTGAAGAGCGACACCTCGTTCATCCCCTTCTGAGGAGCGGAGCCTCATGACCCAACCGTTCAAGCCCTACGTGCCCGCGAACACCGACATGGCGGAGTTCTCGGTGCGCGCGCTGGTCATCGGTCTGGTGATGTGCGTGGTGCTCGGCGCGGCCAACGCGTATCTGGGCCTCAAGGCGGGGATGACCATCGCCGCGACCTATCCGGCGGCGGTGATCGGGATGGCGGTGCTGCGCACCATGAAGGGCTCCATCCTGGAGGAGAACTTCGCGCGCACCGTGGGCTCGATCGGCGAATCGGTCGCCGCGGGCGCCATCTTCACCATCCCGGCGTTCTACATCGCGGGCATCTGGACCGACTTCGCGACGACCGGCCACTACCTGCAGTCCACCCTGATCATGATCGCCGGCGGCGTCCTCGGCATCATGTTCGTCGCGCTGCTCCGGCGCGTGATGGTCGAGGATCCCGAGCTGCCCTTCCCCGAGTCGGTCGCGGCCTCCGAGATCCACAAGGCGGGGCGCGGCGGCGGCACGGGCGCCAAGTTCCTGTTCGGCGCGATGGGTATCGGCGCGGTGATCCAGGGGCTGGCGCAGGTCAACCTCTTCACGTCGACCTGGGAGAAGTTCGTGTCGTTCGCGCGCACGTCGATCGGCCTGCGCTCGAGCGGCAGCGCGACGGGGCAGAGCGGCATGCTGCTCTCCTCACCCTCGATCAGTCCGGCGTTCATCGGCGTGGGCTACATCATCGGCCCGAAGCTGGCCTCGCTGAACTTCGCGGGGGGCGTGGTGGCCTGGGGTCTGATGGTACCGATCCTCACCTACTTCATCGCGCCCACGGTCTTCACGGCCGGCTCCCCCGCGCCGACGACGGAGACCTGGATCGCGCTCGCGAACAACGTCTGGTTCACGATCGTGCGGCCGATCGCCATCGGCGGGATGCTGATGAGCGCGGCGTACACGCTGTTCCGGATGCGCAACAGTCTCATCGCCGGCATCCAGCGTTCGGTCGGGGACGTGAAGAAGGCGGCGGCGGGGGCGCCCGTCGGCGACCGGACGGAGCGCGACCTGCCGTTCAACTGGATCATGATCGGCGTCCTGGCCACCGGCGTGCTGACGTTCTTCATCTACAACTTCTTCACGGGCAACGCCACCGGCGCCGCACTCGTGGCGACCGTGGTGATGATCGTCGCCGGGTTCTTCTTCGCCGCGGTGTCCGGCTACCTGGTGGGGATGATCGGCTCCAGCAACAACCCCATCAGCGGCCTCACCCTCTCCACCCTGGTCGTGGCCGCGCTGCTGATGGTGGCGCTCGGGATGACCGGGACGAAGGGCGTCGCGGCCGTGCTTGGCGTCGCGGGCGTGGTCTGCGTCTCCGCCGCCGTCGCGGGCGAGATGCTGCAGGACCTCAAGGTCGGGCACATCCTCGGCGGCACGCCGTGGAAGATGCAGATCGGCGACCTGCTGGGGATGGCGCTCGCCGCCTCGGTGATGTTCCTCCCGCTGGTCGTCCTCCACGTGGGGGACATCCGGGCCGGGCAGATGGCCGTGCCGCCCTATCAGGGCGGGTTCGGTGGCCCGATCCTCCCCGCGCCGCAGGCGAGCCTGATGGCGCTGCTGTCCAGCGGGATCGTCGGCGGCCACATGGCGTGGCCCCTCATCATCGTCGGGATCATGCTCGGGATCGGGATGATCCTGATGCGCGTGCCGAGCCCGATGCTGGTGTGTGTCGGGATGTACATCAACCTCGGCACGACCTTCGCCATCTTCCTCGGCGGCGTGATCCGCGCGATCGTCAACTGGTTCGTGGAGCGCCTGAAGCACAACGCTGCGCAGAAGGCGCGGGTGGAGAACACCGGCATCCTGGTGGCCGCCGGACTGATCGCGGGCGAGGCGCTCATCGGCCTCCTGTTCGCGGCGCTGGCGTTCGGCAACGTGAACTACGCCACGTTCCTCGTGCCGAGCGGCGCCGTGCTGGGCTTCTGGTTCGCGCTGGTGGTGCTGGTGTTCCTCGGCTGGTTGCTCGTGCAGATTCCGCTCTGGAACGCCGGGGCGCCGGACGAGCCCGCGCCCCCCTCGGCCGTGATGTAGGCGACTTCGACTTCACAGGAGACAGATCTTCATGAGCAACGCCATAGAAGGACTGAAGCCCGAGCTGGTGTGGAAGTACTTCGCGGAGTTCGCGCAGGTCCCGCGCTGCTCCAAGCACGAGGAGCGCGCGACCAAGTACGTCCTCGACACGGCCAAGAAGCTCGGCCTGTCGGCCCAGGCGGACAAGCTCGGCAACGTCGTCGTCAGGAAGCCCGCCTCACCGGGCAAGGAGCGGGTGAAGAGCATCGCGCTCCAGGGCCACCTGGACATGGTCTGCGAGAAGAACAAGGGCACGGTCCACGACTTCTCCAAGGATCCGATCGAGCTGGTGCGCAAGGGCAACTTCATGATGGCGAACGGGACGACGCTCGGCGCCGACAACGGCATCGCCGTCGCCACCAACCTCGCGATCATGGCGGACAAGTCGCTGGTGCACGGGCCGCTCGAGTTCCTGTTCACCATCGACGAAGAGACCGGGCTCACCGGAGCCAGCGGACTCGCGCCCGACTTCCTGGCGAGCCGCACCCTCATGAACCTCGACTCCGAGGAGGAGGGGGCGCTGTACGTCGGGTGCTCGGGCGGGCGGGACACGATCGGCACGTGGAAGGCGGCCTTCGACGCCGTCCCCGCGGGCTCCGTGGCCTGCGAGCTCAAGGTCACCGGCCTCAAGGGTGGCCACTCGGGCCTCGAGATCGACAAGGGGCGCGGCAACGCCGTGAAGATCATGAACCGCGTCGTGATGGCGCTCGCGCCGCTCGGCGCGCGGCTGGCCTCGATCGAGGGTGGCGACAAGCACAACGCGATCCCGCGCGAGACGGAGGCGACGGTCTACCTGCCGGCCAGGAAGTGGGACGAGGCGGCGGCCACCGTGAAGAAGCTCGAGGCGGCGATCAGGGCCGAGTACAAGACGGTGGATCCGGGGCTGACCATCTCGGCCACGGCGCTCAAGGGGAAGAAGGGGAAGGTCCTGAAGAAGCCCCTCCAGCAGAAGCTGTCGCGCGCCATCTCCGCGCTGCCGCACGGCGTGCTCCAGATGAGTCCCGACATCCCGGGCCTGGTGGAGACCTCCACCAACGTCGCCGCGGTGCACACGACCGCGAAAACGCTCAGCGTCGTGACGAGCCAGCGCAGCTCCGTCGCCTCCGAGCTGTCGGAGGCCTGCGACACCGTCCGCTCCGTCTTCGAGCTCGGCGGCGCCGCGGCAGCCACCTCCGACGGATACCCGGGGTGGAAGCCGAACCTCCAGTCGCCGATCCTCAAGACCGCGAAGGCGACCTACCAGGCGCTGTACGGCAAGGAGCCGCAGGTGAAGGCGATCCACGCGGGGCTGGAGTGCGGCATCATCGGCGAGAAGATCCCCGGGATGGACATGGTGTCGTTCGGGCCGACGCTCGAGGGCGTCCACTCACCCGACGAGAAGATCTTCATCGATACCGTGCCCAAGTTCTGGGATTTCCTGATCGGAATACTGAAGGCAGTCAACTGATCTCAGAGCAGTTGCCAGACGCCAAGTCGTCAGTGGTTACCAGTAGAGAGTCACAGAGAAACGGATGAGGCCCCACATCGATGCTGAGGTGGGGCCTTTTCTGTGACCGTTGGCTGGCAACTTGGAACCACTGGCAACTTGGCGTCTGGCAACTGCTCCGACCTCTACCTCTCCACAATCCGTCCCTCTCTCATGGTGACGACCCGCTGCGCCATCTCCCCGATGAACGCCCGGTCGTGCGATATCGCGATGATCGTGATCCCCTCGTCGCGACGGCGCCGCAGCGCCGCGACGACACGCCCGCGCAGCTCGCGGTCCAAACCCGCGGTCGGCTCGTCGAGGATCAGGACCGCGGGCCGCATCGCCAGAACGCCCGCGAGCGCGATCACCTTCCGCACGGGGGCGCGCACGTCGTACGGGTGAACCTCGGCGTCGGCGCTCAGCGCCAGCTCCTCCAGCACCGCCGGCACCTCGGCGTCGGAGCGCCCGAGCTGCCGCGGGCCGAACCCCACGTCCTCCCGCACCGACCGCGCGAACAGCTGCTGATCCGCGTGCTGGAACACGTACCCGACGCGCCGCGCCATCTCATCGGGGCGCCTCGAAGCGACGTCCCAGTCCCCCACCGCGACGCGTCCGGCCCGCGGGCGGACCAACCCCATCGCCATCCGGGTGAGCGTCGTCTTCCCCGCCCCGTTGGCTCCCGCGAGGGCGACCGGCTCGCCGGCCGCGACCCGGAGCGACAGGTTCCGCACGACGTCCGCTCCGGCTTCGTAGGCGAAGCTGACGCCCGCCCACTCCACGGGAAGCCCGGCCGCGCCCGAAGCCACGGTCATGCCAGCACCACGGCCGGCGCTCCGTCGCGGACGATCCGTCCGCGATCCAGGGCCAGCGCCCGCGTGGCGACTTCTCCGACGCGCTCCAGGTCGGGGGTCGCGATCAGGATCGCCGTTCCGGCGCGCCCGAGCGCCGGCAACATGGCGTAGAGCGCGTCCGCCGCGTCCGGATCCAGCTCCGCCGCCGGGTCGTCGAGAGCGAGAAGGTCGGGCTCGAGGGCGAGGGCGGCCGCGACCACCACGCGCTGCAGCTCGCCACCGGAGAGGTGCGCCGGATCGCGGGCGGCCAGGTGCGCGATCCCGAGCTGCTCCAGCGCGCGCGCGGCGGCGGCCAGCACGTCCTCGCGCGGACGGCCGTAGGACGCCGGGCCGAACGCCACCTCGTCCCGCACCGTGGAGCACAGGCCCGTCAGCTGCGTCCAGGGGCGGGCGAACACGATGCCGCAGCGCCGGGCACCGATCGTGCGCGAGCCCGTGAGCGTCCCCCCGATCAGCCGCGGCGCCAGGCCCGTCGCCACGAGCAGCAGCGTCGAGGCGCCCGCTCCCGCCGCGCCCGCGACCGCCACGATCTCGCCCGCCGCGACGTCGAGCGACAGATCCGACAGCGCCGCCCGATCGACGCCGGGATAGGTGAAGGTCACGGCCGCGAGCGAGACACGCGCCGTCATCCGCGCATCCTCACGAACTTCCAGGCGTAGGCAGCCAGCACCAGCGCGAGCAGCCCCCACCGCAGCGCCCGCTGCACCGCCGAGTCGGGCGGCGGATCGAGGGCGGTGCGGTGCACACCCGCCGCGGCGCC
>Ga0335085_10010274_pt1 | contig 14013 bp, 13 predicted proteins | sample Lox_Sample_45_FD_206712 | JGI IMG/M metagenome (GOLD analysis project Ga0335085, IMG submission 206712) | Soil microbial communities from Loxahatchee National Wildlife Refuge, Florida, United States - Lox_Sample_4.5 | ecosystem: Environmental > Terrestrial > Soil > Wetlands | place: USA...
AGGATTTTTCTAAATGCCGTCACCCACCTCCCTCATCCTGAGCAAGCGACCGAAGGGAGCGCGTCGAAGGACGCAGGGCAGGTGTGCGGCCTGCATCGAAGCAAATGCGCCTTCGCGTCCATAACCGGACACTCCTGGGACTAGCCCGGCCATCACGAATGGAACGGCGAGGAATCTTCAGGGAACGTAAGGCTTCACACCCGCGATCTCGCTCTCGTCGACGCTGCGGCCGCGGAGTTCGATGACATTGCGGTCGGGGTCGCGGACGAAGACAGAGACGTGGCCGTCACCGAACGTCACGGGACCTTGGGTGATGACGATGCCGTGCCGCTTGAGGGCCGAAATTGTGGCCGGGATCGAAGCCACGCGGAGCGCCACGTGGGTGTAGCCCGCGTATTTCTCCGGCACGTCCATGAGGACATTGCGCTGGGGATCGCCGGCGTTGGCGTTGTAGATGAGATTGATCTCGACCCCGGCCGCGGTCGAGATGATGGCAACGGCGTCGTACTCGACCTTGTGGCGCAGCTCGAATCCCAGCAGCCGATAGAAGGCGAGCGCGCGCTCGAGGTCGCGGACGCGAATGCCGATGTGGTCGACGCGCTCGACAATGATCCCGGCCTCGCTCACGGCCGCTTCTCGGGCTTGCTCTTGAAGGAGCGCGTGGGAACGTCGCGGAAGAGCGACATGTGCGTATGGACCGCGATCCACTCCGCGTCCGGGCGCGCGCGCTCGAAGGCGACCGTGGCGCGGCCCGGGCGCTCGTAGGGTGCGCCGTCCTCGCGATAGCCGGTCGAGTCGAAGATTGCCAAGCCGACGGCGCTCAGCCGATCCTGCGAGACGAGCGCGCGGATGTCCGGGCGCCAGCGGAACTCGTCGATGTGCGGCCAGACGTTCCGCCATTGCGCGGCTTCGGCCTTATCGCGCCCGGTCATGAAATCGGTGAAGGTGCCGAAGGCGATCATGTCCGGCGCGAAGATCGGCCGTGCGCCCGCGAAGTCGACCGAGCGGACGTGCTCGGCAAGGCGCTCGAACCAGCGGCGTACTCCCACGAGATCCTCGGCTGCCGCGGCGTTCATGGCGTCCTCCATTTCATGAGACGAGATCGAGTCCGTCGCGCGGAATGGTCGCGATCCGCGTGCGCCCGATAAAGTGCACGTCGCAGCCCTCGGGAAAGAGCGACACCAGCGCGGGGTCGCGCGCGTCGAGCCCGCCGGCATAAGCACCGAAGGCCGGCAGGATGACGCGCCGCGCATCCGCTAGAAAGCAGCGCCCGCTGAGGCGCCGCCCGCGCACCCAGAGGCTGGCCTTCGGATGGAAATGACCGCTCACCTCACCCGGAGCCAGGTCGGCCGCGGCTTCGTGGCGAAAGGTGAGGGGTCCCAATCTGAGATCTCCGACGACCACGCAGCCGCCGATCGCGGAGGGCGGCGCGGGGTCGTGGTTGCCGGCGATCCAAATCCATTCCCGCGCCGCCACCAGCGCGGCGAGGCGCTCGCGCTCGACGGGGGGAAGCCGGGCAGGGCCTTCGCCGTCGTGGAAGCTGTCGCCGAGGCAAATCACTTGCCGGGGATCGTAGCGCAGAATCGCTCCCTCGAGCGCGTCGAGCGTCGCGCGGGTGTCGTAGGGAGGCAACAAGGAGCCGCTCTCGGCGAAGCTCGTGCCCTTTTCCAGATGAAGGTCGGCGACCGCGAGCGCGCTCATCGCAGGCCACGCGAGCGCGCCGCTCCAATCAGCGAGAAGCTCGGCACCGTTGAGACGAAGCGGGAGACAGTCGAGCATGGCGTCGCCGAAGCCATACGCCATTTTCGCCGCGCGCTCCAGTGGCGCGCGGCGAGCACGGCTCGACTTGAACTTTCGGCCTCGAATTACTCCGCGGCTGCCCGGCGCGATGGACTCTCGACCTCGGCCGGCTCGGGCTGCGGTGCGGCCGGTTGCCAGACGGAGAGGTTGCCAAAAAGAGCGCGAGTCCCGAGTTCCGCGAGCTTGTTGCTTTCGGCGATGTAATCCTGCATCGCGGTCCGCGCATATTCCGCCTGCACTTCGATCGCCTGCTCGAGGCTCGTGGATTGCGCGACCCTGCGGCCGACCTCGATGTTCTTTGTGAGGCGGGTGCGGCCGAATTCCATGAGCTCCTCGCTCACCACCCTCCAATGCTCGAACATCCTGGTGCCGGCCTGGAACATCGGGTCGAGATTGCCGGTGATCTGCGCGGGGTCCATCCCGGGCAGCGTCCCGACGCCGCCTGCGGCCTGCGGGCCAGTCGGTTTTGCCATGTTTTGCTCCCTAGCTGCGCGGACGCGCGACCGCATCCCTACCGGCCGAGCCCGCTCTGTTGCGCTTTAGGGGAAATAGGCGCAGCGTCCCGTCGACGCGAGTGGTGCGACAAGAAAACGCAAGATCGTTTCGTTCATTCGTCAGAGCAGACGCCTTTGCGTGACAGATCTTTTAAGCTCGGGCCTCGGAACGGGCGCTGCCTCCGTCGCCTCCGCGATCAAGGCGCGCGCGGCGTCGTCGAGAAGTGTGTCAAGCGCGCTGCCATATACCTGCTCTCGGCCGATTTCCAACAGGACCGGCACCGCAAGCGGCGAGACGCAATCGAGCCGACGATGTGTGATTCGTCCCCTGACCCGCTTCAACATCTCGCCCAAGCGCTTCACATCCGTAAGGCCGGTCGCCGCATCCGCTCGTGTCGCGCGCAAGAGAATGTGCTCGGGCTCGTGCTTGCGCAGCACGTCGTAAATGAGATCTGAGCTCACTGTCACTTGCCGCCGCGTCTTCTCGGCACCGGGGAACGAGCGCTCGATCAGGCCCGCAATCACCGCTACGTTGCGGAAGGAGCGCCTCAGCATCGACGATTCGGCCATCCACGCCTCGAGGTCATCGCCGAGCATGTCCTCATCGAAGAGCGCCTCGACCCTCTCCGCGGGATTGAGGCTCCAGATCGCGAGCACGTAGTCGGTCGCGACGAACCCCAACGGATTGAGTCCTGCCCGCTCCATGCGCTTGGTAAGGAGCATGCCCAGGGTCTGGTGCGCGTTCCGCCCCTCGAAGCAATAGGCGACGAGATACTCGTGCGGTCCCCGCGGGAAGCTCTCGACCAAGAGTTCGTCGCGCTCCGGCAGCACAGAGCGCCAGCGTTGCAGACGCAGCCATTCCTGTACCGAATCGGGGAAGCCTCGCCAAGCGCGCGGGTCCGCGAGGAGGCCGCGAACGCGGTTCGCGAGATGCGTGGTGAGCGGGAGCCTCCCACCCGCATAGGCCGGCACCTTCGGCATGCCGCCGCCGGTCGCGCGGCTCGCCTCGACCATGGTCTCGCGGATGCCGTGGAAGCGCAGTAGCTCGCCCGCGAAGACGAAGGTGTCGCCGGGGACAAGGCCTTGCGCGAAGTATTCCTCGACCTCGCCGAGTACGCGGCCGCGGCCCAGCACGACTTTGAGCATCGGCGATTCCACGATGGTGCCGATGTTCATGCGGTAGCGCTGCGCTACCTTGGGCGAGAGCGCGTGATAGCGCCCGAGACTGTCGCGGAAGAGCCGTCGCCAGCGCTCATAAGCCCGGAGCGCGTAGCCGCCGTGCTCGACGAAGCGCAGGACATCGTCGAAATCCTTGCGCGGTAGCTCCGCATAGGGGGCGGCGCCGCGGATCTCCTCGTAAAGCGCGTCGGCCTCGAAGGGCGCGGAGCACGCCATGCCCATCACGTGCTGCGCCAGCACATCGAGGCCGCCGGGCCGCGGCCGGTCGCCGTCGAGCTCATGCGCGCGGAGCGCGTCGAGGGCGGCGCGGCATTCGAGCTCCTCGAAGCGGTTTCCCGGCACGAGAAGCGCGCGACTCGGCTCGTCGAGCCGGTGGTTCGCGCGTCCGATACGCTGGATCAGGCGCGAGACGCCCTTGGGCGCTCCGAGCTGCACCACGAGATCGACATCGCCCCAGTCGATGCCGAGGTCGAGCGAGGAGGTCGCGACCACCGCGCGTAGCTCGCCCCGCGCCATCGCGGCCTCGATCTTGCGCCGCTGCTCCGGCGCGAGGCTGCCGTGATGGAGCCCGATCGGCAGGTTCTCGTCGTTGAGCCGCCAGAGCTCCTGAAAGGCGATTTCCGCCTGTGCGCGGGTGTTGACGAAGACGAGCGTCGTCCGGTGCTTGCGGATTGCGTCCATAACCGCGGGGATGGCATGGACGGCCATGTGCCCGGCCCATGGCAATGGCTCGCCGGTGTCGAGGATCGAGGCCTCGGGCTCCGCTCCGGCGCCGCCGGTGATCCGCGTCACCGGCGCACCGTAGGAGAGATAGGCCGCAAGGTCGTCCGGCCAGGCGACGGTCGCGGAGAGACCGATGCGGCGATGCTCGGGCGAGAGCCTTGCGAGCCGTGCCAGCCCCAGCGACAGGAGATCGCCGCGCTTCGTGCCTGCGAGCGCGTGCAGCTCGTCGACGATCACCGCGCGCAGCCCCGCGAAGATCGCGGGCGCGTCCTCGTAGGAGAGCAACAGCGCCAGCGACTCCGGCGTGGTCATAAGCATGTGCGGGGGATCGGCGCGTTGGCGCTCGCGCTTCTTGTGCGGCGTGTCGCCGGTCCGCGTCTCGAGGCGGATCGGGAGGTCGAGCTCCTCGATGGGCATGCCGAGATTGCGGTGGATATCGACCGCGAGCGCCTTCAACGGCGAGACGTAGAGGGTGTGGAGCCCATCGGGCGGCGCCTCCGCGAGCTCGACGAGGCTCGGCAGAAATCCCGCGAGCGTCTTGCCGCCGCCGGTCGGCGCGATCAGCAATGCCGAACGCCCCTGCCGCGCTGCCTTGAGCAGAGTGAGCTGATGCGCATGAGGCTTCCAGCCGCGGCGGTCGAACCACTCGACGAAGCGCTGAGGCAGAGATACGGCGGTCATGGATCGCGCATGATAGCGGAGCCGCCGCACCCCTGTCGCGCCATCGGCGGAGTGCTTATGTTGAATCCCTCTCCCCTACGGGGAAAGGCTAGGCGAGAGTGCCCCCTCAACCCGGCCCTCTCCCTGTGGGGAGATCGCGTCGATGGCAGTGAATCGAGGAACGACGTTTTTGCACCCCGCCGCCCCGAGACCGGAGACCTGGATCAAATCGACGCCTGCGGGCCTCTATTGCGAGCCCGCGGACCTCTACATCGATCCCACGCGCAAATCCGCGCGCGCGGTGATCACGCACGGACACTCCGACCACGCGCGGCCCGGCCATGAGCGCGTGCTCGCGACCGCCGCGACGCTTGCCCTCATGGAAGAGCGCTACGGCAACCGGGCGGGCCGCGAGCGGCAGGCGCTCGACTATGGCGTGCCGCTCACCCTCGGCGAGGTGACGCTCCGCCTGCTTCCGGCGGGGCACGTTCTCGGGAGCGCGCAGGTGGTGCTCGACTATCGCGGGAGCCGCATCATCGTCTCCGGCGATTACAAGCGCCGGCGCGATCCCACCTGCGCCGCCTTCGTGCCCGAGCGCTGCGATGTGTTCGTGACCGAGGCGACCTTCGGCCTGCCGGTCTTCCGGCACCCGCATGACCGCGACGAGATCGGCAAGCTGCTGCGCTCGCTGCGCCTCTTCCCGGAGCGCACGCATCTCGTGGGCGTCTACTCGCTGGGCAAATGCCAGCGCGTGATCGCGCTCCTGCGCGAGGGCGGCTACGACGCGCCGATCTATCTCGACGCGGGGCTTGCGCCCTATTGCGCAGTCTATGAGCGGTTCGGCGTCCCGCTCGGACGGCTGCTACCGCTCGACGGTGAGAGTCGGGCGGGTCTCGCGGGAAAGATCGTCCTCTCGACGCCCGGCGGCGATGACGACTGGCTGCGCCAGTTCCCTGCCCCGCTCATCGCCATGGCTTCGGGCTGGATGCTCGTGCGCGCGCGCGCGCGAAGCTCCGGCGTGGAGCTGCCGCTGGTACTTTCCGACCACGCAGACTGGGATGAGCTCAACCGGACACTCCTCGATGTCGGCGCGCCCGAGGTTTGGGTGACGCATGGCCGCGAGGAGGCGCTCATCCATCAAGCCGGCCGGAACGGCATCCGCGCCCGCGCGCTTTCGCTCGTGGGCTTCGAAGAGGAGGGGAGCTAGGCGGCGATGAAGCGCTTCGCCGAGGCCATCGAGGCGCTCCAGCGCACGGTCGAGCCGCGGGCGCGCGTCAGCCTCTTGGCGGATTACCTCGCAAACGCCGGCGATCCCGAGCGCGGCTGGGCGCTCGCGATCATCGCGGGCGCGCTCGACATCCCCAAGGTGACGCCGGCCGAGCTTCGGGCGCTGGTTGCCGAGCGCGTCGATCCCGCGCTATTCGCGTGGTCGCACGAGTATGTCGGCGATCTCGGCGAGACCGTGGCCTTGATCTGGCCGGTGGAGACGCCCTCGGAGAACGCGATGCCGGCTCTCGCGGAAATTGCCGAGGGGCTGCTTGGCAGTACGCGCGAGGAAGCGCGCGGACGGCTCGCGGAATGGCTGGACGGACTCGATCCGGCGGGACGCTGGGCGTTGCTACGGCTTGCGACCGGCGGGCTTCGGGCATGCGCCTCTCCGCGGCTCGCCCGCGACGCGCTCGCGGCCTGGAGCGGCGTGAGCCTCGAGCGGATCGAGAGGGTCTGGCACGGAGTCGATCCGCCCTATCTCCCGCTTTTCGCCTGGCTCGAGGGGCGCTCCCGCGAGCCCGAGCTCCGCGAGCATCCGAGGTTCACGCCCTTCATGCTCGCGACCGCGCTCGACGAGAGATCGCTCGAGAGCCTCGATCCCCGCGACTGGTGCGCCGAATGGAAATGGGACGGAATACGAGCTGAGCTTGTTTGCAGCGGCGGCGCCCGCCGTCTCTACTCCCGGCTAGGCGATGATGTCAGCGGCGCCTTTCCGGAGATCGGCGAGGGGGTCGGCGATGACATCGCGCTCGACGGCGAGCTGCTGTCGGTTCGTCCCGGCGAGGCCGCGTCGCGCGAGGGTCTGCGGCGGCGCGTGCTGCGCTCTCGCGCAAGCGCATCGATCCTGGAGGAGTGCCCGATCGTCTTTCGCGCCTATGATCTGTTGCGGCTCGACGGAGCTGACCTCCGGACGCAGCCGTTTACGGAAAGACGCCTCCGGCTCGAGGAATGGTATCGGGCGACCCCTCGGACCTCGCTCGATCTTTCCCCGCTTATTCCGTTCAAAGCCTGGGACGAGCTTCGCGCCTGCCGCGCGGCCGAGCGCGAGCCGGGCATCGAGGGGCTGATGCTGAAGCGCGCCGATGCGTTTTACCTCTCGGGGCGCCGCGAGGGCGCGTGGCTCAAATGGAAGCGCGATGCCTTCACGGCGGATTGCGTCCTCATGTATGCGCAGCGCGGCCAAGGTGAGGCTGCTTCGTTCTACGGCGATCTCACCTTCGGGGCCTGGGACCAAAGGAGCCTCGTTCCCGTGGGAAAGGCGTTCCTAGGCTGCGCCGATCTCGAGTTGCCGGAGATCGACCGCTGGGTGCGCGAGAACACGGTCGAGCGCTACGGTCCCGTCCGCGAGGTGTCGCCGGGCCTGGTGCTGGAGATCGCCTTCGAGGGCGTGGCCTCGTCGCGCCGGCACAAATCCGGCCTCACCCTCCGCTCGCCACGGATCGCGCGCATTCGCTGGGACAAGCCTGCGGAGGAGGCGGATACGGTGGCGGCGCTTGCGCGGCTCGCGGAGTAAGCCTCAGACCAATCCCAGCATCCGCTCGAGCGCGCCGCAGAGCATCTGCCCCAGCGTAATGTGCATCTCCTGGATGCGCGCGGTGACGCGGGAGGGGACGATGAGAAGCGGATCGGCAAGGCCAGGGAGCATGCCTCCGTCGTTCCCGCTGAGCGCGGCCGCGCCGAGGCCGAGCTCGCGCGCGACTTCGAGGCCGCGGATGACGTTGCGACTGCGCCCGGAGGTTGTGATGCCGACCGCGAGGTCGCCCGCGCGTCCCAAGGCCTGCACTTGGCGCGCGAAGAGCTGATCGAACCCCATGTCGTTGCCGATCGCGGTCAAGGCGGAGGTATCGGTGGTGAGGGCGATCGCGGGAATCGGCGCGCGGTCGCGGACGTAGCGCACGGCAAGCTCCGTTGCGAGATGCTGCGCGTCGCCGGCGCTGCCGCCGTTTCCAAAGAAGAGCAGCTTGCCGCCGCCTTTGAGGCTGGTCGCGGCCACTTCGCAGAGCCTGAGGAATGGCGCCTCGCATTGTGCGAGCGTGGCACGCAGCACCGCCGCGTGCTCGTCGAGCTCAGACCGATAGAAGGATGTCAGGTCCATGTCGCCCCCACATCGGAGCGATCATCGGAGAGTGCGCCGGGGCTTTCAACCGGTATTTCCGGTCGGCCCCGGCGCTGGCATCTCAGTGATGGTAGCCGCGGCCGTAGTAATAGCCGTGGCCATAATTGTAGCCGTGCGGGCCAAAGAAGAAGCTCACGGAGCCCACGAACGGGAAGACGGGCGCGGGATAGACCGGCGCCGGCGCGTAGTAGGTGGGATAGTACGGATAGGGTGCGTAGTAGGGCGCGTAATATCCCGGCGCGACCCCTACGGCAACCACCGTGCCGGCCTCGGCTTTGGGCGCCGTGAGGAGCAGCGTCGCCCCTACGACCGCCGCCAGGGAACCAAGCCCCAGCACTCGGAAAAACCCACGGGATTTCATGGCTCTGTCTCCTAACTTGGCGGCCTGCCCTCGCCGTCCGGGAGGTTCCAAGGCCGCTCTCAGCGGATGATATGGTGCCCGGCCCAGCGATTCATCCCCAGCCGCCCTGAAATTGTTCCTAGGATGTGATTCAGGTCACAGGCGAGAGCGAGACGATGCCGGAGCAACCCGCAAAGCGCGCGCTGATCCTTGACCGCGACGGCGTCGTCAACGAGGACATCGGCTATCTCCATCGCATCGAGGAATGCCGCTTCGTCCCCGGCGTTTTCGAGTTGGTAGCGCGGTTTGCGCGGGCGGGATTCCCGACGGTGATCACCACCAACCAGGCCGGCATCGGCCGCGGCCTCTATGGCGAGGAGGATTTCGAGCGGTTGATGGCATGGATGCGGCTGGAGTTCGCGCGGCGAGGAACGCCGATCGCGGCGGTCTATCACTGTCCGGATCATCCGACGGAAGGCATCGGTCATTACCGCCGCGCCAACTCCTGGCGGAAACCCGGGCCCGGGATGTTTTTGCAGGCCGCGGCCGATCTCGGACTCGATCTCGCGCGGTCCTGGACCGTCGGCGACAAGGAAAGCGACATCGAGGCCGGCCGCGCCGCCGGAGTCGGCACGCTCGTGCGCTACGATCCGCTTGCGCCCGCGGTTGAGCGATGCCACGACTTCTGGGTGGTGCCGCGGCTTGCAGATGTCGCGGCGTTGCTGGCCCAGGAGGAGGGCGCTTGAAGATCCTGGTGACGGGCGGGGCGGGCTTCATCGGCACATCGGTGGTGCGGCATCTTCTCGCCGCGAGCCATGCGGTGGTGAATCTCGACAAGCTCACCTATGCGGGCTCGAACCCGCCGCTGGACGCGCTCGCGGCGCACGGCCGCTATTGGCTCGAAGTCGCGGACATCGCCGACCGCGGCGCCGTCGAGCGGATTTTCAAGGCGCACGCGCCCGAGGCTGTCATGCACCTCGCCGCGGAGACGCATGTCGATCGCTCGATAGACCGCCCCGACGAATTCATCGCAACGAATCTCGTGGGCACGTTCACGTTGCTGGAAGTTGCGCGCGCGTGGTGGCAGGGCCTCAAGGGCGAGGCGAAGGCGCGCTTTCGCTTCCACCACATCTCGACCGACGAAGTCTTCGGCTCGCTCGGGGCAGAGGGCCGCTTCACCGAGGAAACGCCCTTCCGCCCCAACAGCCCCTACGCCGCGAGCAAGGCCGGCGCCGATCATCTCGTGCGCGCGTGGCATCGGACCTACGGGTTTCCCGTGGTGACGACCAATTGCTCCAACAATTACGGCCCCTGGCAATTTCCGGAGAAGCTCGTCCCGCTGATGATCCTCAATGCGATCGACGGGAAGCCGCTGCCGGTCTATGGCGCCGGCGCGAATGTCCGTGACTGGCTCTATGTCGGCGACCACGCCGCGGCGCTGGCGCTGGTGCTGGAGCGGGGACGCCTCGGCGAGACCTACAACATCGGCGGCGGTGAGGAACGGCAGAACATCGAGGTGGTGCGGATCCTTTGCTCGCTCCTCGATGAGGCGCTGCCGGATTCGCCGCACCGTCCGCACCGCAAGCTCGTCGCCTTCGTCGAGGACCGGCCGGGCCACGATCTCCGCTATGCCATCGACGACGGCAAGCTCCGCGCCGAATTCGGCTGGCGCCCGAGCGAGAGCCTGGAGACGGGACTGCGCAAGACGCTGCGCTGGTATCTCGACAATCGCGCATGGTGGGAGCCGATCCGCGCCGGCGTCTATCGCGGCGAGCGGCTTGGGCGAGGAGCGCGCGCATGAAAGGCATCATCCTCGCCGGCGGCTCGGGCACGCGGCTCTATCCACTGACGCACGCGCTCTCGAAGCAGCTCCTGCCGGTTTACGACAAGCCGATGATCTACTATCCGCTCTCGACCCTCATGCTCGGCGGGATCAGGGAGATCCTCATCATCACGACGCCCGCGGACGCGCCGCTCTTCAAGGCGCTGCTCGGCGACGGCGCCTCCTGGGGTATCCGCCTCTCCTATGCCGAGCAGCCAAAGCCCGAGGGTCTCGCTCAAGCCTTCCTGATCGCCCGCGATTTCCTTGCGGGCGAGGGCGCGGCGCTCATCCTCGGCGACAATCTCTTCTATGGCGACGGCCTCACACAGATGCTCGAGCGTGCGATGAAGCGCGGCAAAGGCGCCACCGTCTTCGCCTATCGCGTGAGCGAGCCCGAGAGCTACGGCGTCGTCGAATTCGATTCCGCGAGCCACGCGGTCTCGATCGAGGAGAAGCCGAGGGCGCCGCGCTCGGATTGGGTCGTGACCGGCCTCTATTTCTACGACCGCGACATCGTGAAGGTCGCTTCGGGGATCAAGCCCTCCGCGCGCGGGGAGCTTGAGATTACCGACGTGAACAAAGCCTACCTCAAAGGCGGCACGCTTGCGGTCGAACGGCTCGGGCGCGGCTATGCCTGGTTCGACACCGGTACGCATGACAGCCTCATCGAAGCCTCGGAGTTCGTGCGGACACTCGAGAAGCGAACCGGGCAGAAGATCGGCTGCATCGAGGAGGTGGCGTTCCGCCAGGGCTTCATCGATGCGGCGCAACTCCTGCGCCTCGCGGGTCCGCTCAAGAAATCGGATTACGGCGCCTATCTCGAGCGCCTCGCGCGCGAGGGTCCGGGCGCGTGAGCGAACGCGGCTATGCGGTCGTGGGGCTCGGCTATGTCGGGCTTCCGGTGGCGCTCGCCTTCGCGCGGGCATTCAAGTCCGTGCTCGGCTTCGACGTCTCGCCCGAGCGCATCGCCGAGCTTCGCCGCGGCGAGGACCGCACGCGCGAGGTCGCAGCCGATGCGCTGCGCTCGACCTCGCTCCGCTTCATCGACGATCCCGCTGATCTCGCCGAAGCGAGCTTCTTCGTCGTCGCGGTGCCGACACCCATCGACGAGCAGCGCCGGCCCGATCTTCGCGCGCTGCTTTCCGCGTGCCGCCTCATCGGCCCGGCGCTCCGGCCGGGCGCCGTCGTCGTGTTCGAATCGACCGTCTATCCCGGGCTCACCCGCGAGATCTGCGGTCCCGCGCTTGCGGAGGCCTCTGGTCTCCGCGCGGGCGTCGATTTCAAGCTGGGATACTCTCCGGAGCGCATCAATCCCGGCGATCCCACGCATCGCTTCGAGAGCATCGTCAAGGTGGTCGCGGGCGAGGATGCGGAGACGCTGGAGCGCGTCGCGCGCGCTTACGGCGCCGTCGTCCCCGCGGGCGTCCACCGCGCGCCCTCGATTGAGGTCGCGGAGGCCGCGAAGGTGCTGGAGAACACGCAGCGCGATCTCAACATCGCCCTAATGAACGAGCTCGCACTCATCATGGACCGCCTGGGCCTGCGCACGGCGGACGTGCTTGCGGCCGCCGGCACCAAGTGGAATTTCCTTCCCTTCACGCCGGGCCTGGTTGGCGGCCACTGCATCGGCGTCGATCCCTATTATCTGACGGCGAAGGCGGAGGCGGTGGGCTATCTCCCGCAGGTGATCCTCGCGGGCCGCCGCATCAATGACAGTATGGGCGCCTTCATCGCGCAGCGCCTGGTCAAGCTCCTCATCGCCGCCGACCGCCCCGTTCGCGGCGCGCGCGTCGCCATCCTCGGCCTCGCCTTCAAGCCCGACATCCCGGACCTCCGCAACAGCCGCGTTCCCGACATCGTCGCGGAACTCAAGGGCTTCGGCATCGACGCCCTCGTGCACGACCCCCTCGTCGACGCCGAGGAAGCCCGGCGCGAATACGGGATCGCGCTCGCGAGCGTCGATGCTCTGACGCGCCTCGATGCGCTCGTCGTTGCGGTGCCACACCGCATCTTCCGAGAGCGGCCGCTCGCTCGATACCTCGACGTTCTGACGCCGAGGGGTGTGGTGATAGACGTAAAGTCTGCGCTGGAGCCGAGCGCTGTGCCGGCGGGGCTCGCTTACTGGAGCCTGTGAATTCTGGCTATTCTGGCATCGACCAGCAAAATGTGTCGGGACATCGCACCGCGCTGCGGGCAAGCGCTGAGACTCAGCGTCCGACGCGGAGAGCTGCCTGCTCCACCGTCGTGACGCCTTGCACCATCCGCGCCAGCAGCTTGCGCACGGCTTCCTCGTCGCGCGCTATCGCCGCGGCTGCGAGCGCTTCGAGCATCGGCGTTAGGGTTGCCTGGTCGAGACTTCGCGGCTCAGCGAGGCGGATTGCGGGGATGCGGGTCGGGGAGAGCGCCTCGTCTTCGTAGAAGAGCTCCTCGTGCAGCTTCTCGCCGGGGCGGAGGCCGATGAAGTCGATCCCGATGTCCTGCTCGGGCTTCAGCCCGGCGAGACGGATCATCTGGCGCGCGAGGTCGACGATCTTCACGGGCTCGCCCATGTCGAGGACGAAAATGCGGCCGCGCGCGTCGGTCTCGACCGCAAGCGCCGCCGATTGCAGCACCAGCTCCACCGCCTCGCGCACGGTCATGAAGAAGCGCGTGATCTCCGGATGCGTCACGGTGAGTGGCCCACCCTGGGCAAGCTGATGCTGGAAGAGGGGCACTACCGAACCCGTCGAGCCAAGCACATTGCCGAAGCGCACCGTCGCGTAGCGCGTGCCGCCGTCGCGGCGGCCTTCGGCGAGGTCGAGCGCCTGGCAGGTCATCTCGGCGACGCGCTTCGTCGCACCCATGACGTTCGCGGGATTGACGGCCTTGTCGGTGGAGATCATGACCATCGTCTTGACGCCATGCGCGCGGCAAGCCTCCGCGACGTTGCGCGTGCCGAGCGCGTTGGTGAGTGCGCCCTCGACCGGATAGGCCTCGACGATGGGAACGTGCTTGAGGGCTGCGGCATGGAAGACGAGCTCCGGCTTCTCCTCCGCGATCAATTCCTCGATCGCCGCGCGTTCGCGTACGTCGCCGATGACGGCGCGGCGCGGTAGCGCCGGGTGGGTCTCCATGAGCTCGCGGTCGATGCGGTAGAGTTGATACTCGCTGCTGTCGAAGAGGATGAGGCGCGCCGGCCCGAGCGCCCCCGCCTGCCGCACGAGCTCGGAGCCGATAGTCCCGCCGGCGCCGGTGACGAGGATGCGGCGTCCCGCGATGAGCGCCTCCATGCTCGGCCGGTCCAGGACTGCCTGGGGCCGGCCCAAGAGGTCCTCGATCGCGACGGGCTCGATCCGCGCCCGGCCTTCGCCGTCGGTCGCCTTGAACTCGGTCATGCGTGGAAGCCGCGCGAGCGGTATGGCGAGCCGGTCGGAGAAGTCGAGGAGGCGCCGCACCGTAGCGCCGTCGGTCCCCTGCGCCGCGACGATGAGGCGCTGCGGGCGCTCGTCCCGACGCTCGAGCGCGTCGACGACTTCCGCGAGCGTCTCGACCGTGCCGCGCACGGAGACGCCCGCGACCTCGCGCCCGACGCCGCCCGCGCGTTCCGCGACAATGCCCACGACTTCGTAGG
>Ga0335085_10010275_pt1 | contig 14012 bp, 8 predicted proteins | sample Lox_Sample_45_FD_206712 | JGI IMG/M metagenome (GOLD analysis project Ga0335085, IMG submission 206712) | Soil microbial communities from Loxahatchee National Wildlife Refuge, Florida, United States - Lox_Sample_4.5 | ecosystem: Environmental > Terrestrial > Soil > Wetlands | place: USA: Florida...
GTTTTTGCAACGCGAGCAGTTTGTTCTCGTGCCCGCCGGTACGCTGAAGGGCGACCCGGGCCTCTACGACCGCCGCGACAAAAGCGTGAAAATCTCCGCCGACATCGTGCGCATCGGACACAAGCCGGTGCTGCTGCACGAATTGCTGTGCGCTTTTCATGATCAGCGGCTGGAGGGAGGCTTTGCAAACCCGGCCATTCTGTCCTTTTACGAGCAGGCCAAGGCCATCCCCGCCTTCCCGGCCGGCTCGCACATGATGTCGAGCCAGGCCGACTTTTTCGCCTGTTCGGCCACCACCTTTCTGTTCGGCGTGACCGCCCAGGAGCCTTTCCAGCGCGAAAAGATCAAAGCTCATCAGCCCGAATTCTTCGCGTATTTGCAAAAGCTGTTTGGGCCGAACGCCGGAAATTATGCCGGTTCGTTGACCGCCCCGACCGGACCATGACTTGCCTTATGCTGAAGATGGAAAACCGCCCGCCGGCGGCGGTTCGGGCAAAAACGGAACCAGTCGACCGCGGGGAAAGGGCCCGGCGGCCGCGATCGGCCGCAAGCGTTTGCCATTTTTTCATTTCGACCGTCACTTTTTCCCCGTCGCTGCGTCTGGCAGCGCAAGGCTCCAGCCCTCGTTTGCAACGCCAATTTTGCCGACCGGGCTCACTATGAGACATCTCCCATCCGAAGAAACACGTTCCCCCACCATGGAATCCGAACGCACCCGCGGAACCAGCCGGTTGCCGGATCTCCCGGCCCAATCGGCTCGGCCGCGAAAGCGGAGCCGTTCAATTTATATTGTGATCACGGCGGCCGTCGTCCTTCTGGCCGGCATTTGGTGGCTGAATCACCGCCAGCCGGCCGGTCGCGGCGCGCCGGGGCGGGGCGGGGCGCGGTTCGGCTTCAATCCCGGCGGCCCCATGCCGGTCGTGGTCCAACCCGTCGGAAAAGGCGACCTGAACTTGTATTTGAATGGACTCGGCACGGTCACGCCGCTGGCGACCGTGACCGTGCGCACCCAGATCAGCGGACAATTGGTGCAAGTCGCCTTCACCGAGGGACAGGCGGTGAAGCAAGGCGACCTGCTGGCGCTGATCGATCCGCGGCCGTACGAGGTCGCCCTTGAACAGGCCAACGGGGAGCTCCGTCAAGCCCAGTCCCAGCTGCAGGAGGCGCAGCTCGACCTCCAGCGCTATCAGACGCTGGCCGGGCAGGACTCGATTTCGAAACAACAGGTGGATGCCGAGCAATCGCTGGTGAATCAATATACCGGCACGGTCGAGACGGACCAAGCCGCGATCCACAGCGCCCAATTGAATCTGGGCTATTGCCACATTACGGCGCCGTTCGACGGCCGGGTCGGCCTGCGCCTGGTCGATCCGGGCAATTACGTCACGCCCGGCGATGCCAGCGGCCTCGCCGTGCTGACGCAGATCAAGCCGATGACGGTCATTTTCTCCCTCCCGGAGGACGATGTGCCGCAGGTCATCGCCCGCCTGCACAGCGGCGCGAATCTGCCGGTGGAAATCTACGACCGGACGCAAACGACCAAGCTGGCCACGGGCAGCCTCGCCACGATCGACAACCAGATCGATCCGACGACCGGAACTTTCCGCCTCCGCGCCACCTTCGACAACGAGGATGAAAGCCTTTTCCCGAATCAATTCGTCAACGTCCGGCTGCTGGTCGACACCGACCGCGGCGCCACGATCATTCCCACCTCGGCCGTCGAGCGCGGCCAGCAGGGCGCGTTTGTCTATGTCGTCAACGAGAACAACACGGTGACCGCGCGCACCGTGACCCTCGGCCCGGGCGAGGGCGAGCGCGTGGCCGTGCTGTCCGGACTCACCCCCGGCGAACGGATCGTGGTGGACGGCGCGGACCGCTTGCGCGACGGCGCTCCCGTCATCGTGCAAAGTCCCGACGGCGCTCCCGCCTCCGGCCATGCTCGGTCCGGTGATCGGAAATCGGGAAACAAAAACGGTCCGGCCGGCGAAAAAAGCGAAGGCCGGCCGTCATCGCCATCGGGTGATAACTGACAGGATGGCCGGACCGTCCTGCCTTGCACCGCGATGAATCCTTCGCGCACGTTCATCCTTCGGCCGGTCGCCACCACGCTGCTGATGGTCGCGATTCTGGCCGTCGGCCTCGTGGCTTTTCGATTTCTGCCCCTTTCGGCCCTGCCCGAGGTCGATTATCCCACCATCCAGGTGCAGACGTTTTATCCCGGCGCCAGCCCGGATGTCATGACCTCCTCCGTGACGGCGCCGCTCGAACGCCAGCTCGGCGAGATGCCCGGCCTGAAGCAGATGTCTTCGACCAGCTCTGCCGGCGCCTCGGTCATCACCTTGCAGTTCGATTTGAACCTCAGCCTCGATGTCGCCGAACAGGAGGTGCAGGCTTCGATCAACGCCGCGGGCAATCTCCTGCCGTCGGACCTGCCGTCGCCGCCCGTGTACGCCAAGGTGAACCCGGCCGACGCTCCGGTTCTCTCGCTGGCCCTCACCTCGAAAACCCTGCCTCTCACCCAGGTCGAGGATCTGGCCGACACGCGCCTGGCGCAGAAAATCTCGCAGCTGCCCGGCGTCGGCCTGGTCAGCATCGGCGGCGGGCAGCGTCAATCGATGCGCATCCGCGTCAACCCCCGCGCCCTCGCGGCCAACGGGCTCAACATCGACGACCTCCGGACCACCATCACCAACGGCAACGTCAACACCGCCAAGGGCAACTTCGACGGGCCCTCCCGCGCCTACACCATCAACGCGAACGACCAGCTCAAGTCGCCTGACGAATACCTCCAATTGATCGTCGCCTACCGCAACGGCGCGCCCGTCCGCCTTTCCGACGTCGCCACCGTCGAAAACGCGCCGGAAAACACCAAGCTGGGCGCCTGGGTCAACACCACGCCGGCGGTCATCCTCAACATCCAGCGCCAGCCCGGCGCCAACGTCATCAAGGTCGTCGAAAGTGTGCAGGCGCTCCTGCCCGCCCTCCAGGCCTCGCTCCCCCCGTCGGTCGACCTCGCCGTCCTCACCGACCGCACGACCACGATCCGCGCCTCGGTCCACGACGTGGAATTCGAGCTCACCCTCGCCGTCATCCTCGTCGTCCTCGTCATCTTTGTCTTCCTGCGCAACCTCCCCGCGACCGTCATCCCCAGCCTCTCCGTGCCGCTCTCCCTCATCGGCACCTTCGCCGTCATGTACCTCGTCGGGTTCAGCCTGAACAACCTCTCGCTCATGGCCCTGACCATCGCCTCCGGCTTCGTCGTCGACGATGCGATTGTAATGATCGAAAACATCGCACGGTACGTCGAACGGGGCGACTCGCCGCTGGAGGCCGCGCTCAAGGGCTCGCAACAGATCGGCTTCACCATCATCTCGCTCACCATCTCGCTCATCGCCGTCCTCATCCCGCTGCTTTTCATGGGCGACGTCGTCGGACGGCTTTTCCGCGAGTTCGCCATCACCCTGGCGGTGACCATCCTCATCTCGGCCGTCGTCTCGCTGACCCTCGTGCCCATGATGTGCGCGAAACTCGTCCGCCACCGGCGCCCGGAGGACGAGCCGGCCTGGAGCCGCCGCGCCGGCGCGTGGTTCGACGGCCTGATCGCGGCCTATGCGCGCCTGCTGCGCTGGGTGCTCGACCGGCAGACGCTGACCCTCGCGGTCGCTGTCGGCACCCTCATCCTCACCTGCCTGCTCTACATCGTGATTCCCAAGGGATTTTTCCCCGTCCAGGACACGGGGCTCATTCAGGTCATCACCGAGGCGCCGCAGTCGACCTCTTACGAGGCCATGACCCGCTTCCAGGGCGGGATCGCGGCCGCGATCCTGAAGGACCCCGCCGTGGACAGCCTGTCCTCGTTCATCGGTATCGACGGGACGAATACGACGCTCAACAGCGGCCGGATGCTCGTCAATCTCAGGCCCAAAAGCCGGCACCGGGGCTCCATCACCGATGTGATTCAGCGGCTCCAGGCGGAGACCGCGGAGATTCCCGGCGTCGCCACGTATATGCAGCCGGTCCAGGATCTGACGATCGACGACCGGGTCAGCCGCACCCAGTACCAGTTCGTCCTGGAGAGCGCCGATCCCGACGCCCTTGCCCAATGGGTGCCCAGGCTGACCGCCCGCCTTTCGCAATTGACCGAGATTTCCGACGTGGCTTCCGACGTCGCCCAGCGCGGCCTCGCCGCCTACGTCGTCGTCGACCGCGACACCGCCGCCCGTTTTGGCATCACCGCCGCGACGATCGACAACGCCCTCTACGACGCGTTCGGCCAGCGGATCGTCTCCACGATCTTCACCCAGTCGAACCAATACCGCGTGATCCTCGAGGCCGATCCGGCCCTGCAGCGCTCGCCGCGCTCGCTCAGCGAGATTTACCTGCCCTCGGCCTCGGGCGGACAGGTGCCGCTTTCGGCCGTGGCCCGCATCGAGGAGCGCGAGGCGCCGCTCCTCATCAATCATCTCGGCCAGTTTCCGGCCAACACAATTTCGTTCGATGTGCCGCCGGGCGGCTCGCTCGGGGCCGCCGTCAGCGCCATCCGCCGGGTCGAGACGCAACTCGGGATGCCCGCCAGCATCATCACGAGCTTCCAAGGCTCGGCCTCGGCCTTCGAGGCCTCGCTCTCAAACGAGCTCTACCTCGTCCTCGCCGCCATCCTCACCGTCTACATCATCCTCGGCGTCCTCTACGAGAGCTTCATTCATCCCGTCACCATCCTCTCGACCCTGCCGTCCGCCGGCATCGGCGCCCTGCTCTCCCTCATGCTGGTCGGCAGCGACCTCGGCGTGATGGGCATCATCGGCATCATCCTGCTCATCGGCATCGTGAAGAAAAACGCGATCATGATGATCGATTTCGCCCTCGAGGCCGAGCGCAACGAAGGGCGGCCGGCCCGCGAGGCGATCTACCAGGCCTGCCTGCTGCGCTTCCGCCCCATCCTCATGACGACGATGGCGGCGCTGCTCGGCGCCGTGCCGCTCATGGTCGGAACCGGCACCGGCTCGGAGCTGCGGCATCCCCTCGGTCTCACGATTGTCGGCGGGCTCGCCGTCAGCCAGATCCTGACCTTGTTCACGACGCCGGTCATCTACCTCGCGTTTGACCGCATGGCGGCGCGGCTGCGCCGCGCGTCCGAGGGCGTGGCCACTTCAGGGGAGCCGGCGACATGAACATTTCGGAGCCCTTTGTCCGGCGCCCGGTCGCGACGACGCTCCTGACCATGGGCATCGCCCTCGCCGGGTTGACCGCCTACCGGCAGCTGCCGGTCTCGCCGCTGCCGCAGGTGGATTTTCCCACCATCAACGTCTCCGCTTCGATGCCTGGCGCGAGCCCCGAGACCATGGCGAATGCGGTGGCCACGCCGCTCGAACGCCGCCTCGGTGCGATCGCCGACGTGACGGAGATGACCTCCCAAAGCTCGGTCGGCAACACCAGCATCACGCTCCAGTTCGGCTTGAACCGCGACATCGACGGCGCCGCCCGCGACGTGCAGGCCGCGATCAATGCCGCGCGCGCCGACCTGCCGACCGCGCTCCGCAGCAACCCGACCTACCGCAAGGTCAACCTTTCCGACGAGCCGATCCTCATCCTCGCCCTCACCTCCACCACCATGACTCCGGGCGCGCTCTACGACGCCGCCTCCACCGTCCTGCAGCAGAAGCTTTCCCAGGTTCCGGGCGTGGGCGACGTCACGGTGGGCGGAAGCTCCCTGCCGGCCGTGCGCGTCGAGCTCAACCCCGCCGCCCTTTTCAAATACGGCATCGGACTCGAGGACGTGCGCGCGGCGCTCTCGGCGGCGAATGCCAACAGCCCCAAGGGCGCGATCGAAAACGACCGTTTTCACTGGCAGATCTACAGCAACGATCAGGCGCGCACCGCCGCCGACTACCGCTCGCTCATCGTCGCCTACCGCAACCGCGCCCCGGTCCGCCTCTCCGACGTCGCGGAGGTGAGCGACTCGGTCGAAGACCTGCGCAACCTCGGCCTGACCAACGGCCATCCGTCCGTCATCGTCATCATTTCGCGGCAACCCGGCGCCAACATCATCGACACGGTCGACCGCATCCGCGCCCTCCTGCCCTCGCTCCAGGCCTCGATTCCCGGCGCGGCGCAAGTCGCCGTGGCGGTGGACCGCAGCACCACCATCCGGACCTCGCTCCACGACGTGGAAACCTCGCTCGCCATCGCCGTCGTGCTCGTCATCCTGGTCGTCTATTTTTTTCTGCGCGACGGCCGGGCGACGCTGATTACCAGCGGCGCCGTTCCCCAAACCCACAAAGGCCCGGTCGGCGGGATGTTTAGTCTCGGCTACAGCCAGGGCAAAATCTCGCTCATGGCCCTGACCATCGCGACCGGATTCGTGGTCGATGACGCCATTGTGGTGATGGAGAACATCACCCGCCACATGGAGGCGGGCATGCCTCGCTTCAAGGCCGCGCTGCACGGCGTGCGGGAGGTCGGCTTCACCGTCCTGTCCATGAGCCTGTCCCTCATCGCCGTCTTCATTCCCATCCTGCTGATGGGCGGGATCGTCGGGCGGCTTTTCCGCGAGTTCGCCGTCACCCTCTCGGTCGCCGTGCTCGTCTCGATGGTGATCTCCCTCACCACCACGCCGATGATGTGCTCGCGGATTCTGCGCGAGCGTTCCCGCCAGCCGAAGCCGGGCCGGTTTCACCGCTGGAGCGAGACGTTCTTCAGCGAGCTGCTCGCCTTCTACGAACGCTCGCTGGCCTGGGTCCTGCGCCACGGCGTGCTCATGCTGGCGATCCTGGTGGTCACCGTCGGCCTGAACATCTGGCTCTTCACCATCGTGCCGAAGGGATTCTTCCCGGAACAGGATACCGGCCGCATCTTCGGCGGTGTGCAGGCGGACCAAAGCATCTCCTTCCAGTCCATGCAGCAAAAGATGCGGCAGTTTGTCCGCATCGTGCAAAGCGATCCCGCCGTGGCGACGGTGGTCGCCATCGCCGGCGCCGGCGGCCGCGGCGGCGGTGCGAATTCCGGACGCATATTCATGAGCCTGAAGCCGCTCGCCGAGCGCAGGGTGTCCGCCGAACAGGTGATCGCCCGGCTGCGGCCCAAATTCGCTTCCGTCCCGGGAGCCATGCTTTTCCTCGTGCCGGCGCAGGAGATTCACATCGGCGGGCGGATGAGCAACGCGCTCTACCAATACACGCTCCAGTCCGACAGCCTCACCGACCTGCGGGCCTGGACTCCGCGCCTGCTCGAGGCGCTGAAAAACGAGCCGACCCTCGTCGACGTCAATTCCGACCAGCAGGACAAAGGCCTGGAGACCGATCTCATCATCGACCGCGACACCGCCTCCCGCTTCGGCCTCACCGCCAGCCAGGTGGACAACACCCTTTACGACGCCTTCGGCCAGCGCCAGGTGTCGACGATTTATCAATCGCTCAACCAGTACCACGTGGTGATGGTCGTCGCCCCCCGCTTCTGGCAGGAACCGGATACACTGCGCGACATTTTCGTCAGCACCGCCGGCGGCGCGATCCGGGGCACCCAGTCGACCAACGCTGTCGCCGGCACGATCGCGGCGGCGCGCGGCGGCGCCGCGCCTTCGAGCTCGGCCATCGCCGCCGACACCGCGCGCAACGCCAGCCTGAACGCCATTGCCAGCACCGGCCGCGGCGGCGCCTCCAGCGGTCAGGCGGTGAGCACCGCCAGGGAAACGATGATCCCGCTCGCCGCGTTTTCCCGCTATGAGGCCGGCACCACGCCGCTCGCCGTCAACCATCAGGGCAGCTTTGTCGCCGGCACCATCTCCTTCAACATCGCGCCCGGCGCCTCGCTCAGCGATGCGGTCGCGGCCATCAACCGGCAGATCGAGCGCATCCACATGCCGTCGACCATCCACGGAAGTTTCCAGGGCACGGCCGGCACCTACGCCCAATCCCTCGGCAACGAGCCCGTCCTCATCCTGGCCGCGATCGCCACGATCTACATCGTCCTCGGCATGCTCTACGAAAGCTACACCCATCCGCTCACGATCCTGTCGACGCTCCCCTCGGCCGGCCTCGGCGCCGTGCTCGCGCTCCTCCTTTTCAACACCGAATTCAGCCTCATCGCCCTGATCGGCGTCTTCCTCCTCATCGGCATCGTGAAGAAAAACGCCATCATGATGATCGATTTTGCCGTCGCCGCCCAGCGCGATGAAAACCTCAGTCCGCGCGACGCTATCTTCAAGGCGAGCCTGCTGCGCTTCCGGCCGATCATGATGACCACGGCCGCCGCCCTGCTCGGCTCCCTCCCGCTCGCCCTCGGCTTCGGCAACGGCGCCGAACTGCGGCGTCCGCTCGGCATTTCCATCGCCGGCGGCCTGATCGTCAGCCAGCTGCTTACGCTCTATACCACGCCGGTCGTTTATCTCTACATCGACCGCGCGCGTCTGCGCCTCCTCGGCTGGCGCGCCCGGCTGCGCGGCGCCGCCCCGGCGGCCGGCCGCACGGCCGCCCGGGCGCGGACCTGAGTCAAATCACCCTTACGAACCGCCTGCTGGATGAAAAAACAACTTCACCAAAACACCGCGCCCTCGCTCCGCGCCGCCTGGCTTCGGCTGGCCGCGGCGTGTCTGGTCCTGGCCGCCGGCGGCTGCGCCGTCGGCCCGAATTACCGCCGCCCGCAAACCGCCGTTCCCGCCAGCTTCAAGGAGGCCGACGGCTGGAAGCCGGCCACGCCGAACGACGCCGCCGATCGCGGCCCCTGGTGGGAGCTTTTCCAAGATCCGATCCTCAACCAGCTGGAAGGTGAGGCGATCGTCTCCAATCAATCGCTGCGCGAGGCGGTCGCGAACTACGAGGAGGCGCGGCAGCTGGCGCGGGCCGACCACGCGACGCTCTTTCCTTCGCTCTCCGCCACCGGTTCGTATCAGCGCGTGCGGCGCAGCTCCGGATCCGCTTCGAGCACGACCGCCTCCGGCGCGACGGCCCCGACGGCGGGCGGCTCATCGGACATCACCACCACCGCCCAGGCCGGATTGCAGGCCGGCTGGGCGCCCGATTTCTGGGGACGCATCCGCCGGCTCAGCGAGGCCGACATCGCCGCCGCCCAGGCGAGCGCCGCCGACCTCGCCAATGCGCGGCTGTCCATCCAGGCGGTGCTGGCCCAGGATTATATTTTGTTGCGCGTCGCCGACGAACGCCAGCGCCTCTATGCCCACGCCGTCGGCGATTACCAGCGCACCCTGGAAATTTCCCAGAATAAATACAAAGCCGGCATCGCGGCCCGCAGCGATGTGATTTCCGCGCAGGCCCAGCTCGATTCGGTCCGGGCCCAGCAAATCGACGCCGGCGTGCAGCGCGCCCAGCTCGAGCACGCGATCGCCGTGCTGCTGGGGCATCCGCCGGCGGAATTTTCCCTTGCGCCCCAGCCCGCCCTCGTCCTGCCGGCGCCGGCCATACCTGCGCAGTTGCCGTCGGCCCTGCTCGAGCGCAGACCCGACATCGCCGCGGCCGAGCGGGCCGTGGCCGAAGCCAACGCGCGCGTCGGCGTGCAGATCGCCGGCTATTTTCCCGATATCACGCTTTCGGGTGAGGCCGGCTACCAATCCTCCACCCTCGACCGGCTCTTCCGCACCGCCAACCGCACCTGGTCGCTCGGCGCGAACCTGAGCGAAACGATCTTCGATTTCGGACAGCGCCGGGCGGAGGTTCTCCAGGCCCGTGCCGCCTACGATGCCACCGTCGCCGCGTACCGCCAGACGGTCCTCAGCGCCTTCCAAGGCGTCGAGGACGATCTCTCCACCCTGCGGCTCCTCGGCGAAGAGGCCGCGGTCCAATCCGCCGCCGTGACCGAGGCGGCCGACGCCGCCCGCATCGCGCTCAACGAATACAATGCCGGCATCGTGGACTACACAACCGTGGTGACCGCCCAGGTCGCCGAATTGAATGCCCGCCAATCCGCCCTGACCACGCTGCAAACCCAGCGGACCACGAGCGTCGCCTTGCTCGAGGCCCTTGGCGGCGGCTGGACCGCGGCCGACCTGCCTTCTTCGGCCGCCGTTCTGGCTCGAAATCCGCCGAACCGCCTGCCCTAGTTTTCCGCCTGCGGGCCGGACGCATTTTCTTTCTCGCTGGACGCCGCCGGCGCTGCCACGGTTGGTTCAGCCATGGCTTGCACCGTCTTTACCATCGCCAACCAAAAGGGCGGCGTCGGCAAAACCACCACCGCGGTCAACCTTGCCGCCGCGCTGGCCGAGAAAAAAATCCACACCCTGCTCGTCGACCTCGATCCCCAGGCCAACGCCACCAGCGCGCTCGGCATCGAGAAACAGGAGGGCAAAAGCCTCTACCGCCCGCTGCACGGCGAGGGCTCCGCCCTCGCGATGGTCACGCCGACCGCCTACGAGCATCTCGCGCTCATTCCCGCCGAGGTCGACCTGGCCGCGGCCGAGATCGAGCTCGCGCAGACGGAAAATTACCTGCTCAAGCTCCGCGCCGTGCTCGATCCCGTGCGCGCCAGCGGCGGCTACCGCGCCGTGATCATCGACTGCCCGCCCGCCCTCGGCATGCTCTCGATGAACAGCCTGGCCGCCGCCGATTTTCTCCTCATCGCCCTGCAGTGCGAATACATGGCACTCGAGGGCCTGGCCCAGATTTTCCGCGTCGTCGACCGGCTCAAAAGCGCCGGCATCAACAGCGGGCTCGCGATCGGCGGCACCATCATGACGATGTTCGACGTGCGCACCAACCTCTCGCGCCAGGTGGTCGACGAGGTCAAGGCCTACGAGCCGGCAAAAATCTTTGAGACCGTCATTCCGCGCACCGTCCGCCTGAGCGAGGCGCCGAGCTTCGGCAAGACCATCTTCGCCTACGATCCGCACAACCCCGGCGCCACCGCCTACAAAAGCCTCGCGAAGGAAATCGTCACGCGCTTCGGGCTGAAGGGCGAATAGCGCGAGGCAGAAAAAACCTTCCGCTTTGCGCCGGATTGTCTTTGCGCTAAAAATCTCCCGATGGCCGCGCTCGCCAAATATCGTCACTCCTTTCTCGTCGGACTGCAGAGCAATCTCGTCTACCGCTGGAACTTCGCGCTCCGCGGCGGCTTTTCCGTCTTCCAGCTCACCGTCGTCTTCATCCTCTGGGGCGCGGCCTATGCCGGCAATTCGCGCATCGGCGGCTTCGACCTCGCCCAGACCCTCACCTATTTCGTCACGCTCATTCTCCTGCAGTTTTTCGTCGGCGCGTTCAACGAGGACTACCAGATCAGCGAGGACATCCGCAACGGCCTGATCAACCAGTTCCTGCTCAAGCCGATCAACTACTTCCTCTACCGCCTGAGCGTGTTTTCCGCCGCCCGGATGGTGTCCGGCCTGCTCGTGCTCGTGCCGCTCGCGCTCGCCCTGCCGCTGCTCTGGCCCTACCTCGCGCCGCCGCACGAGGCCTGGCGGCTCGCGCTCGGCCTGCCCGCCGCCGCGCTCTCCGCCCTGATCCAGTTCACCATCGCCTACTGCTTCGGCCTGCTCACCTTCTGGTTCCTGGAAATCCAGTCGTTCATCCTCCTCTCGCTCGCGGTCGAAACCGTGCTCGGCGGCCAGATGTTTCCGCTCGATCTCCTGCCGCCCGCGCTCTTCCAAATTTCGCGCTACCTGCCCTATTTTTATCAGATGTATTTTCCCGCCGCGATCCTGACCGGCCGGATCGGCTGGAGCGACGCGCTCGCCGGCTTCGGCCTGCAATGCGCCTGGGCCATCGTTCTCCTCGGCATCGCCCAGTTTCTCTGGACCCGCGGGCTGCGGCGCCACACCGCGGTCGGCGGCTGATCCGGCCATGAAACCGCTGAACTACCTCCGCGTCTGGCTCGCCTGCGCCCGCTATTCGATGGTGCGGACGATGATGTTCCGGGGCGACTTCATCATGTGGTCGCTGGTCGAGTTTTTCTGGATGGGCGTCGGACTCCTGCTCATCGGTGTGCTTTACCGCCACACCGACTCGATCGCCGGCTGGAACGAATACGAAATGCTCCTGCTTTTCGGCACGGCCATGCTTTTGCAGCGCCTGCTCATGGGCTTTTTCTGGAGCAACCTCTTCGAGATGAGCCGCAACATCCGCACCGGCCATTTCGACTTCTTCCTCGCCCAGCCGGGCAACCCGCTCTTCATGGTTTCGACGCGCAAGCTCGACCCCGACGGCCTGCTCAACGCCGTGGTCTCGCTCGGCGTCGTCGGCTACGCCGCGCACCATCTCGGCCTGCATGTGACGCCCGGCGGCGTCGCGCTCTACGCGCTGCTGGTGCTGTGCGGGCTCGCCGTGCATTACAGCGTGCTGCTCATGGTGGTGTCGTTCTCGTTCTGGATCATCGGCGCGCAGAATCTGGAGGGGAGTTATTTCACGCTCTTCGAATTTTCACGGCTGCCGCGCGAGGCTTTCCACGGCGTGGCGCGGGTGCTGTTCGTTTACGCGCTGCCCGCCGTGGTGGTCAGCAACGTGCCGGCGGGCACGCTCCTGCACGGGTTCAAGCCGGTTTACGCGCTCTGGCTCGCGATCGTGACGGTGGCATGGGTGGCCCTGGCCGTGCTGGTGTTCTCGCGCGGTTTGCGGCGGTATGCGAGTGCAAGCTCATGAATGACGCCCTGCAACACCTCCAGGCGCGGCTGACCTACGTCTTCCGCGACGCGGCCCTCCTCGAACGCGCCGTCACGCATTCGTCCTTTCTGCCGGAGCATCCGGATTCGGCGGAAAGCTACGAGCGGCTCGAGTTCCTGGGCGACGCCGTGCTGCAGCTCATTTTGACCGAGGCGCTGTTCGGGCTTTTCCCGGGCGAACGCGAAGGCGTGCTGAGCAAGCGTCGCGCCGCGCTCTCCAAAGGCAGCTTTCTCAGCCGGCTGGCCCAGGAAATCGGCCTCGACGCCTGTTTGCGCCTGGGCGGGAGCGAGGAGGCGACCGGCGGGCGGACGCGGGCTTCGACGCTCGAGGACGTGTTCGAAGCGCTGGCCGGCGCGCTCTATCTCGACAGCGATCTGCCCACGGCCCGCCGCATCGTGCTCGGCCTCTATGGATCGATCCCGGACCGCCTCGCGCTGTGCGAGGACACCGACAACCCGAAAGGCCGGCTGCAGGAGCTGATCCAGCCGCACCACGGCAACCAGGCGCTGCGCTACGAAGTTGTGGCCATCGCGGGCGAGGATCATGCCCGCGAATATGAGGTCGCGGTTTTTCTCGTCGACCGCCGGCTCGGCGTCGGCCGCGGCACCTCGAAAAAGTCCGCCGAGGAGGCGGCCGCGCAAGCCGCCCTGGAAACGCTCAAGACTTTGCCGGAAATCTGAACGCGGAAAGACGGCAACGCGGATTGTGCTTTGCCGTTTTTCGCATTTCCTCGCCTTTCCGCGATTCATCCCGATGGCCGTTTCAACCCTCATGCGCATCAAACTCACCGGCGTCTGCCCGCCCGCGCGCGGCGCGGTGCTGGCCGGGTTGCTGCGCGCCCATCCCTCGCCGGTCTGGGTGCTGGCGGTGGAGGAACTCCGCGCCGCCGAGGCCCTGGCCGAGGACCTGGCCCTCTTTCACCACGCGGCGGGCGGACGGACGGAAATCGAGGTGGTGGTTTTTCCCGAGGCGCTGCCCGACAGCCGCGACATGCGCGAGGCCTTCGCCGCTTCGAGCGACCGGCTGGCCGTGCTCTCAAAATTGCGCGCGCGTCGCGGTCTCTCGACTTTCAACCCCCAGCTTTCAACCCTGGTCGTCCTCGCCACGCCGGCCGCGCTCCTCCAGCCCGTGCCCGCGCTCGAGCAGTTCGCCACGCGCGAGCTCACGCTCACCCGCGGCCAGCCGCAGCCTTTCCACGCCCTGCTCGAAAAACTCCGCGAGCTTGATTACGACAGCGAGGCCGTGTGCGAGGCTCCCGGCCATTACGCCGTGCGCGGCGGCATCATTGATGTCTATCCGGTCACCGCCGCCCAGCCCTACCGGCTCGATTTTTTCGGCGACGAAATCGAATCGATCAAGCTCCTCGATCCGGTCACGCAGCGCTCGGGCGGGGCGGTGGAATCAATCGCCCTG
>Ga0335085_10010276_pt1 | contig 14011 bp, 11 predicted proteins | sample Lox_Sample_45_FD_206712 | JGI IMG/M metagenome (GOLD analysis project Ga0335085, IMG submission 206712) | Soil microbial communities from Loxahatchee National Wildlife Refuge, Florida, United States - Lox_Sample_4.5 | ecosystem: Environmental > Terrestrial > Soil > Wetlands | place: USA...
CGCGGGCCATGGCTTCCAAGAGCAGCGGCTGGCGGAAGAACTCGCCGGACTGAATCATCAGGTCGATGCGCGTGATGTCCATGTGGACGACGCGGCCAGCGCCGAGATTCAGGTGGCCGACTTCGCTATTGCCCATCTGGCCTTCGGGGAGTCCCACAGCGGGCCCGGAGGTGCGGATGAGGGTATTGGGAAACTTCTGGAGGAGCATGTCGTAGGCGGGCTTGCGGGCCAGGGCGATGGCGTTGCCGCGCGTTTCGGCGCGATAGCCCCAGCCGTCGAGCACGGTGAGAACGATGGGTTTGGGGCGCGGCATAGAGAGTCAGCATACAGAAGCGAACGGGCAAAGGACAGGGCGGTTGAGGCGAGTGGAACGGCGCCGAGCGGAGTGGGGCATCACGACACACCCAGCGGCCTTCTGAGCCACGATGCGGCTCGAAAACGAGCGCGAGCTAGAGGTCGGGAGAACCGTCGACGGTCATTTTGTTGAGATTGAAATCGGCGTGAATAGCGACAGGCGCGAGGGGACATTCGAAGCGGACTTGCGATTCGGTGTCGGGAATCACGGGCTTGCCGTTTTTCTCGCGGGGGAAAATCACGTAGTACGCAGCGAGGGCCAGCTCCTTGCGGGCATCGTACTCGGGAAGGGGAGCATTGGTAATGCCAAGCGCGGGGATGTGTTCGCCCGTACGGCGCAGGAGCAAGAAGGATTTCTCGGCGATTGCCTGAGTGAGGATGCCGTTGATGGGAACCTTCTGCGCGTCAGACACCAGAATGCGCAAATCGACGTAAACGATAAAGATCTTGCCGAGATGCAAATCCGAGAACCGGGTGGCTCTCCGCTCCGTCATGGTGCCGCGGAGAACCCAGTCGCGAGCCATGGCTTCGCGCACGATCCGGGCGGAGGCCCAACGCACAACGGAAACACCCGCAATGCCAAAAGTGCGAGGCGCGGCGACTTCGGCGCTGAGCGAGCGGTTGAGCCCGGGCTGATCCTCGGGACTGGGCGCCGGACGACCGTGGGGGAGAACCGGCGGGGGAGGATCCGTAGACTTGCTCGTGGTGGCGAGTTCGGCCGGAGTGGGGACAGGACCATCCTCCTCTTCCCAACTGGTTACGATGATTTTGAGACGGTGGGACCAGGGGGAATTTTCGAGAAGGCCCCTGACATCTTTCTTGTCCCACTGAGAGGGCGGCTTCGCGCGCCAGGATTCACCAGCGGGCGCAGGAGCAGAAAGAAAGAACAGAGCGAGGAAAAGAGCGAGAAAACGCGGAGTCCTCATCTCCGGCTCCTTTGAGCCCGCAGCAGGCGCGTGGCGGGTCCGACCAACGCCGGGCAGGGCGAACCGATTGTACTGCGAAACCAGCGCGAGGACGCGCGAAACGGAACGAGGTCAACGGGGCCTGGGAGACAGAGCGCTCTTGCCGGCAAAATGGGCCGTGGAGCCGAGTTCCTGCTCGATACGGAGGAGCTGATTATATTTGGCGATGCGGTCGGTGCGCGAGGCGGAGCCGGTCTTAATCTGCCCGGCGGAGGTGGCGACCGCGAGATCGGCGATGAAGGTGTCTTCGGTTTCGCCGGAGCGGTGAGAAATGATGGAGGAGTAGCGTGCGGTGCGGGCCATCTCGATGGCCTCGATGGTTTCGGTGACGGTGCCGATCTGATTCAACTTGATGAGAATGGCATTTCCGATTTTCTGCTCAATGCCGCGCGCGAATATTTTTGTATTGGTGACGAATATGTCGTCGCCGACGAGCTGAAGCGAGCCGCCGAGCTCGCGAGTGAGCAGCTTCCAACCTTCCCAATCCTCCTCGCCCATGCCGTCTTCCAGGGAGACGATGGGATATTGGCGCGCCCAGTTTTTCCACCAGGCGACCATTTCCTCAGGGGAATGCGCGGACTTATCGGATTTCTTGAAGACGTACTTGCCGGAGGATTTGTCGTAGAACTCGCTGGCGGCAGGGTCGAGAGCGATGGCGACCTGGTCGCCGGGCTTATAACCGGCAGCGGAAATGGCTTCGAGGACGGCCTGAATGGCTTCCTCATTGGAACGGAGGTTGGGCGCGAAGCCTCCTTCGTCGCCGACGCTGGTGGACTGGCCGCGCTTCTTGAGAACCGCCTTGAGGGTGTGGAAGACCTCGACACCAGCGCGGAGCGCTTCGTCAAAACTGGGCGCGCCGACGGGCATGACCATGAACTCCTGAAAGTCCACGGAATTATCGGCGTGGGCACCGCCGTTGAGGATGTTCATCATGGGGACGGGGAGGGTGGCGGCACCGGAATCGGAGGAGTAGCGGGCGAGATATTTGTAGAGCGGGAGGTCGAGCTGAGCAGCGGCAGCGCGCGCGGCAGCCATGCTGACCGCGAGAATCGCGTTGGCACCAAGGCGGCTCTTCGTAGGGGTGCCGTCGAGCTGGTTGATGCGGCGGTCGAGGGCGATCTGGTCAGCAGCATTCATGCCCGCGATAGCGGGGCCAATTTCCGCGGTGATGTTATTGACGGCCTTCAGCACGCCCCTGCCGAGGTAACGGGACTTATCGCCGTCGCGGAGTTCAAGAGCTTCGTGCTCGCCGGTCGAGGCGCCGGAAGGCACAGCGGCACGGCCCATATGGCCGCCGCTGAGGAATACCTCGGCCTCGACGGTGGGGTTGCCGCGGGAATCGAGGATCTGTCTGGCGCGGACATGAGTGATGCGCGTGGGCATTCGATCTCCTTGAATGAAAAAAAGGGGCGCTACTCCGGCTCCTCCAGCAGGGATTCCTGGCGAGTGACAACAGCGATGCCGCCGGCAGAAACGGGATAGCGTTTGCGGTCTTCTTCGGGGTCGTAGCCGATGACGGTGTGCTCGGGAAGCTGGACATGGCGATCGATGATGGCGTTGCGGATGCGGGAGTAGCGGCCGACAGAAACGTGGTTGAAGAGGATGCAATTCTCCACGTCGCAGAAACTATTTACGCGAACGTTATTCCCCACCACGGAGCGGCGGACGCGTCCCCCGGAAATAATGGAGCCGCTGGAGACAATGGAATCGAGAGCCACGCCCATACGGTTCTCGTCTGCGAACACAAACTTGGCGGGAGGATATTGCTGTTGCCAGGTCCAAAGGGGCCAGGCGGTGTCGTAGAGGTTGAAAACGGGAGAGACGCTCACCAGATCCATGTTCGCTTCGTAGTAGGCATCGAGGGTACCGACGTCGCGCCAGTAGTAGGCCTCTTTCTTGTTCTCATCGATGAAGTTGTAGGCGAAGACGCGAAAACGCTCGATGATGCGGGGAAGAATGTCCTTGCCGAAATCGTGGGCGGAATCGGTGCGTTCCGCGTCTTCCATGAGGATGGGAATGAGGATCTGGGAATTGAAAATGTAAATGCCCATGGAGGCGTTGCACTTCGCGGGGTTGGTGGCGGAGGGCTTGGGGTGCTCGGGCTTCTCCTGGAAGCCGCGAACGCGTGCGGAGGCGTCCACTTCCACCACGCCGAACTGGCGGCTGGCATCCCGAAGATCGACCTCGAGGGTGGCGACGGTGACGTCGGCCGCAGCGTCCACATGCTGGCGGAGCATGCGCTTGTAATCCATTTTGTAGATGTGGTCGCCGGAAAGGATGATGACGAAACTGGAGCGCTCGCTGCCAATGGAGTAGATGTTCTGGTAGACGGCATCCGCGGTGCCCTGATACCAGTCGCGGGAGACGCGCATCTGGGGAGGAAGAATGTCGATGAATTCCTGATGACCGGCGAGAACGGACCAGCCCTTGCGGATATGACGATTGAGGCTCAATGCCTTATATTGGGTGAGGACAAAAATCCGGCGAAGGTCGCTATTGATGCAGTTGGAGAGGGTGATGTCTACGATGCGGTAGACGCCGCCGAAGGGCACGGCAGGCTTGGCGCGGTCGCGGGTGAGTGGCCAGAGGCGTTCGCCCTGCCCGCCAGCCATAAGAACGCCGATCGCTTCACGCATGCGGTCCATGAAGATTCATCCGATTCCATAAGCGGCCGAAAGGAAAGCAGGCAGAAACGCGCAAGCCCGAATCCGCAGTCATTCTACTCCAGTTCGGGCGGGGGAACGGACGGGAGCGATGCGGAGAGAGGGAGAATCCAAAGCGGCAGCCGAAGCGTACTTCCGGGGCCCTTGTGAAAGCAGGTTACGTACTTTGCGAGGAATTAGAATCATGAGAAAATTTCTTGACAGTGCCTGCGGGTAAGGATACAAACCGGGGCAATCAGACACCGTTAAGGCTTCGCGAGAGCCCACTTCCTCGCTGTTTCCTTCAAATTCCGCGGTGGATGGGAGGTGTATTCCGTTGACCGAAGTCGTCATACAAGAAGGTGAGTCTCTGGAGGGCGCGCTGCGGCGGTTCAAGCGGCGTGTTCAACAGGCGGACATCATCAAGGAAATCAAAAAGCACAGTTACTACATGAAACCAGGCGAAAAGCGCCGGGCGAAGGCCGCCCTGTCGCGCAAGCGCATGAGAAAGAAGATGCGCCGGGAGCAGGACTAGCGACAGGGGACACGCCAGGGAGAACGGTGGGGAGGGAAGAAGGGGGGCCGCGGGGAGAAACGACGCGGCCCGCAGAGTTTCCCGCCTCACCGGGCTGCCAAGGGGCTTACGAACCGGGCCATTCGGAGCACCCTAATGGAGTACCAGGACAAAGTCCTCAAATGTCTTGATTGCGGTACAGAATTCATATTTACGGCAGGCGAGCAGGCGTTCTTCGCGGATAAGGGCTTCCGGCACGAACCGAAACGGTGCAAGGGATGTAAGGCCTCCCGGTCCTCCGGCAGTTCCGGCGGAAACAGCGCCCGGGCGGAAACGCGGGCAATCTGCTCGCAGTGCGGGAAAGAAACCACGGTTCCGTTCAAGCCCACCCAAGGCCGGCCAGTGTACTGCCGCGAGTGCTTCCAGAGCCGGCGGACGATGACGGACTCCCCCTGACCACAATCCCAACAATCTGAAGTGCACGCCGGAAGGTGCAGACTTTGCCCGGCCTGGGGATTGGTGTGCGGCCACAGGGAAAGGGCTTGCGCCGAGCGGGCGCGCCGCCGTACTTTCTGACCCGGCAACACGAACCGCCAGGAAGCAGGGGGTGGCCGGGTGCGGGCGAAATGCGCGGTGGGATGCGGGATTGCGATTCTCTGCGCGGCAGCGCTGCTGGCCGAGCGGCGCCCGGTGCTCGGGCAGATCGACCTGCCCCATCCCTATTACTACCGCGAAATGTATCTGCCGCAGCTCACCACGGGGCCATCGAGCGCGGCTTGGCTGCCGGACTCGCGCACATTGGTGTACTCGATGGGCGGGACACTGTGGCGGCAGGCCATCGATTCGAAACAAGCGGAGCAATTGACCGACGGGCCGGGGTACGACTATCAGCCGGACATTTCGCCGGACGGGCGGTTCGCGGTGTATGTGAAATACAAGCAGGACGCGATGGAGCTGTGGATGCTGGAAATCTCCACGCGCGAAACATGGGAATTGACGCATACGGGAGCGGTAAATGTGGAGCCACGATGGTCGCCGGACGGCACACGGATCGTGTGGGTGTCGACACAGTACAACCGGCGGTTCCACATTTTCGGGGCCAACGTGAGCGGGGGAAAGTTGGAGGGGATCGAGCGGTGGACGGGCGAAACACGCAGTACCCTGCCGCGGTATTACTACAGCGAGTTCGACACGGAGATCAGTCCGGTGTGGCTGCGCGACGGGAAGGAAATTCTTTTCATTTCCAATCGCGGCCACATCTACGGCAGCGGGGGCTTCTGGCGGATGGAAGCGCGAGCCGGAGCTCCAGCGCGTGAAATCCATTATGAAGAGACGACGTGGAAGGCGCGGCCGGACGTGTCGCCTGAGGGCGGGCGAGTGGTGTTCGCATCGTACACGGGCCGCCAGTGGCACCAATTGTGGTGGATGCCGACGACGGGAGAAAACCCGCTGCCGCTGACGTTCGGAGACTACGACAACATCAACCCGCGATGGTCGCCGGACGGGCGGCGGATTGCGTTCATCTCGAATCGAAGCGGCAATGTGCAGCTCTGGACGATGGAGGTGGCAGGAGGCGGTGAGCAGGCAGTGGTGGCGCAGGAACAGCACTGCCGGCGGCCCGCCGGAGAACTGCGGATTACCGTGCTGGGCCCGGACGGCAAAGTGACCCCCGCAAGGATCAGCGTGACGGGCGAAGACGGCCGCGCATATGGCCCCGTGAACGCATGGATGCAGGCAGACGACGGATACGACAGGAAAGAGCGGCCGTTCGAGGCGCATTACTTCGAGTCCGCGGGCGAAGAGAGCGTCAGAATTCCAGCAGGGAAATTCACGGTGGAGGTGATGCACGGACTGGAGTATGCGATGGAGCGGCAGCAGGGAGAAGTTCCGCCGGGAGGGCTGGCCGGCGTGACGATCCATCTGCACAAACTGGAACCGGCGGACGATGCGCCGGGACGGTGGGTGAGCGGGGACCTGCACGTGCACATGAATTACGCGGGAGCATACCGGAACACTCCGGAGAACCTGGCGGCACAGGCGCGGGCGGAAGACGTGGCAGTGGTGGAAAGCCTGATTGTAAACAAAGAGCAGCGAGTGCCGGACGAATCGTATTTCAGCGGGGCGCTGGATGCAGTTTCGGGGCCGGATTTTCTGTTGTGGCATGGGGAGGAATTTCACACCAGTTACTGGGGCCACCGGGGAATTCTGTGCCTGACGAAACATCTGCTGGTGCCGATTTACGCGGGCTATCCGATGACGGCGTCGGCGAGCCTGGCGCCGACGAACGTGGACGTGGCGGACATGGCGCGCGAGCAGGGAGCGCTGGTGGGCGCGGTGCATCCATTCGAGGAGATTCCGGACCCGGGGAACGGCACGGTGCCGCTGCACGATTCTTTTCCGGTGGACGCGGCACTGGGGAAACTGGATTACATCGAGGTGGTGGGATTCAGCGACCACAAATCGACGGCGGCGGTGTGGTACCGGCTGCTGAACCTGGGTTTTCGCCTGCCGACGGGAGCTGGAACGGATGACATGGCGAATTTCGCGTCGCTGCGCGGGCCGGTGGGGATGAACCGTGTGTACGTGCATGTGCCGGACGGGCCGCTGAAGATGGACGCGTTTCTCGATGGGCTGCAACGCGGCCGGACGTTTGCGACGAACGGTCCGCTGCTGCGATTTACGCTGGGCGGCCAGCCGATCGGCGGCGAACTGAGACTCGCGCAAGCGGGGGATGTACCGTTCACGGCGGCGATGGCGTCTATCGCTCCGGTGGATCATCTGGAAGTGGTGTGCAACGGAAAGGTGGCGAACGAAGTGGAACTTTCCGGAAGCCGGACGAACGCGAAGCTGGAGGCGACCGTACACGTGGAAAAGAGCGGGTGGTGCGTGTTGCGGGCCTGGGCGGAGCATGCGGAATATCCGGTGCTGGACATTTATCCGTACGCGACGACGAGCCCGGTGTACGTAGCCGTAGGGGGGCAGCCGGCACGCTCGCCGGAGGATGCCGCGTATTTCCTCGCGTGGCTCGACCGCCTGCAAGAGGACGTGGAACATTATCCGGACTGGAATTCCGGGGCGGAGAAGGCACACGTGCTGCAACAGGTGGGAGAGGCACGAAAGGTATACGAGAAATTGCGCCAGTAGACGGCGCGCAGGAGAGAGGGCGGTATGGGATCCCATAAGCAGGCGCAGAGGATGTTGACAGTAGTGGCGCTGGCGGTGGCGCTGAGGGGGTGGCCGGGGGCGCGGGCGCAGTCAGGTACAGGCACGCCGGCGAAAGCGGAAAAGCGCAACCTGAAGGTGGACGATTTCCTGGCGTTGAAAAGCGTGGGAAACGCGCAAATCAGTCCGGATGGGAAGTGGGTGGCGTATACAGTGAAAACGCTGGACCTGGCGGAGGACAAATCGCGGACGCAGATCTGGATGGTTCCGACGGCGGGCGGCGACGCGATTCCACTGACGAGCAAAGAGACGAGCTCGTCGCATCCGCGATGGAGCCCGGACGGGAAATATCTGGCGTTCCTCTCGGCGCGTGGCGAGGAGGCGAAAACGCAAGTGTGGACGCTGCACATGGGCGGCGGCGAGGCGCAGCAAGTGACGGAAGCGATCCAGGACGTGGATGATTTCGAATGGTCGCCGACGGGCGACCGTATGGCGCTGGTGCTGCAGGACCCGTCGCCGGAAGAAATCGATGCCGCGAAACGGGCGAAGGCAGGCGAGAAGCCGAGTAAAACGGCCCGGCCGCCGTGGGTGATCGACCGGCAGCAGTTCAAATGGGACACGATCGGATATCTGGATAACCGGCGGACACACCTGTACGTGCTGGAGATGGCGTCAAAAAAAGTGACACAGGTGACGAGCGGAGATTACGACGACCTGGAGCCGGCGTGGTCGCCGGACGGGCGATTCCTGGCGTTCACGAGTAACCGCACGAAGGACGCCGACGCGAATTACAACACGGACATCTGGGTGGTGGCCGCGGACAATCCCGACAAGGGGGCGAGCCTGGTGCACGTGACCACGAATCCGGGCGCGGACCATTCGCCTACGTGGAGTCCGGACGGGAAATGGATTGCGTGCATCAGCCAAACGGACGCGCACGCGCTGGACTACGCGACGCAGTATGTGGCGGTGGCGCCGGCGCTGGGCGGAGAGCTGCGTGTACTGACGAAAAAGCTGGACCGCAACGTGATAAAGCCGAGGTTTTCGCCGGACGGGCAATCCATCCTGGGGATGGTGGAGGAGGACGGGATCCAGCCGCTCGCGCGCATCTCCGTGGCCAGCGGGGATGTGACGACGCTAACGCCGGGGCGGATCACGGTGGAGGGTTATTCGGAGAACCGCGAAGGGGCAGTGGCGCTGACCATCGGCGAGACGAAAATGCCCGCTGAGGTGTTTGCCCTGGGGGGCGGCGAGGCGCGGCGGCTGTCGCACGTGAACGACGAGTTTCTGTCGCAAGTGCGGCTGGGAAATGTGGAATATGCGAAGGCGAAAGGAAAAGACGGCGTGGAGGTGGCGGGATACATCACCTATCCGCCCGCGTACAACCCCGAACAGCGCTACCCGACAATCCTGAGGCCGCACGGCGGGCCGGTGGAGCAGACGGATGCCGAGTTCGATTTCACGTCGCAACTGCTGGCGGCGAACGGCTATGTTGTCCTGCAACCGAACTATCGCGGCTCATCGGGATATGGGCAGGCGTTTTCCGAGGCGATCTATGCGGACTGGGGAAACAAGGATTACCAGGACCTGATGACGTACGTGGACTACGTGATCGGCCGCGGGATCGCGGACCCGGCAAAGCTGGGAGTGGGAAGCTGGTCGTATGGCGGGATACTGACGAATTACTGCATCACGAAGACAGACCGGTTCAAGGCGGCGATTTCGGGGGCCAGCGAGGTGCTGTACATCACGAACTACGGCCACGACCATTACCAGCGCGACTGGAACCTGGAAATCGGACTGCCGTGGAAGGACCGCACTTCGTGGGAGCGCCTCTCGCCGTTCAATTCAGTGGAAAAGATTGTGACGCCGACGCTGATCATGGGCGGCGACCAGGACTGGAATGTGCCGATCATCAACTCGGAACAGCTCTACGAGGCACTGAAGGTGCTGGGACGGACGACGGAACTCGTGGTGTATCCCGGCGAATATCACGGGTTCACGAAGCCGACGCACCTGAAAGACCGATTCGAGCGATGGCTGGCATGGTATGCGAAGTACTTGAAGGGGGAAGGAACCGGACGACCGCCAGAGATGAAGGCGGAATAAGAAAATGCCGAAATCGCGCTTCCGAGGGAGGACCGTACTCATGAGTCTTGCAAAATTCGGCCGCATGACAGTGGTTGCGGCAGCGCTCGCGGCAATGCCGGCCGCGGCGCGGGCACAAACGGCGGCCCCGGCGGCGCCGTCCGCCAAGCGGAACCTGGAAGTGGACGATTTCGTGGCAATCAAGGACGTAAACGACGCGCAGATCAGTCCGGACGGGAAATGGGCAGCCTACACGGTGCGAACGCTGAGCTTGAAAGACGACAAGACCACATCGCAAATCTGGATGTCGCCCACGGCGGGAGGCGAGGCAATTCCGCTGACGGCCAAGGGCGAGAGTTCATCGTCGCCTCGATGGAGCCCGGACGGAAAGTACCTGGCATTCCTGTCCTCGCGCGGGGAGGGCGGGAAGACGCAGGTGTGGCAACTCTACATGGGCGGCGGCGAGGCGCAACAACTGACGGAAACGATGCAGGGAGTCGGCGATTTCGAATGGTCGCCCGCGGGCGGGCGCATGGTGCTGGTGCTGCAGGACGCTTCGCCGGAAGAACTCGAGGCCGCGCAACGCGCGAAGGAGGGGAAAAAGCCGGAGAAGCATGCGCAGCGGCCGTGGGTGATCGACCGGCAGCAATTCAAGGTCGACAGAGTGGGCTATCTCGACCAGCGGCGCCGGCACTTATACGTGTTCGACGCCGCCTCGAAGAAGCTGACGCAAGTCACTTCGGGAGACTTCGACGACAGCGAGCCGGCGTGGTCGCCCGATGGACGTTTTCTGGCGTTTACGAGCAATCGGACGGCCGATGCCGACGCCAATTACAACACGGACATCTGGGTGGTGGCCGCGGACAATCCGGACAAGGGCGCAAGCCTGGTGCATGTGACCACGAACCCAGGGGCAGATCATTCGCCTGCGTGGAGTCCGGACGGAAAGTGGATCGCGTGCGTGAGCCAAACGGATACGAAGGCGCTCGGCTATGCCACACGCCATCTGGTGGTGGAGCCCGCACTCGGCGGCACGGCTCGTGTGTTGACGCAAAAGCTGGACCGCAACATCGGGCGGCCGCGATTTTCACCTGACGGGCAATCCATCTACGCACTGGTGGAGGAAGATGGCGTGCAGCCTCTGGCGCAAATCTCGGTGGCGACGGGGGAGGTGAGGCGGCTCACGCCGGGACGGCTTGTGGTGACGGAGTATTCGATGAACCACGACGGCGCAATGGCGCTGGTCATCCGGGAGCCGCAGATGCCGAGCGAGGTATTTGTGCTGAGCGGCGGGCAGACCGCACGGCTCTCCCACGTGAACGATACACTGCTGGCACAGGTGCGGCTGGGCAACGTCGAGTACGCGAAGGCAAAGGGCAAGGATGGGGTGGAAGTGGCGGGCAACATCACCTATCCGCCCGCGTACAACCCGGAACTCCGCTATCCGGCAATCCTGTGGCCGCACGGCGGGCCGGTGGGCCAGACAAGCGCATCGTTTGATTTTGCGGCACAGCTTTTTGCGGCAAACGGCTACGTGGTGCTGCAGCCGAATTACCGGGGGTCAGCGGGGTATGGGCAGCCGTTCTCGCAGGCGATCTACGCGGACTGGGGCCATCTGGAGTACATCGATCTGATGACCTTTCTGGACGCCGCGATAGCGCGCGGCATTGCGGACGCGGAAAGGCTGGGCGTCGGCGGCTGGTCATACGGCGGGATCATGACGAACTATTGCATCGTGAACACCACGCGATTCAAGGCCGCGATGTCGGGAGCGAGCGAGGTGTTGTACATCGCCGATTACGGCCACGATCAGTATCAGCGGCAATACAATATCGAATTCGGCCCGCCTTGGAAGAACCGTGAGATTTACGAGCGGCTGTCGCCGTTCAACAAGGTGGAGAATATCGTGACGCCGACGCTGATCATGGGCGGCGATATCGACTGGAATGTGCCGATCATCAACTCGGAACAGCTCTACCAGGCTCTGAAGGTGCTGGGACGGACGACAGAGCTGGTGGTCTATCCCGGAGAATTCCACGGGTTCACGAAGCCGACGCACCTGAAAGACAGGTACGAGCGGTGGCTGGCGTGGTATGCGAAGTACTTGAAGGGCGAAGGAACGGGGGAGCCGACGCCGGCGAAGGCGGAGTAAAGCCGGCAGCGAAAATCGAAATTCGGTGAGGCTAGGGCGCCTCCCGGATTTCGTGCTTCCAATGCGATGGCTGCTACTCCGACACCACCAGGACGGCCCGCCAGCCGGTGGCGCAAGGCGTGGCGAATCCTCTACACAGGCCTGGCCATATGGGGCGCATGGGGAATCATCCAGATGCTGCGTGCGACGCCGGCGCCGGCAGTAGCAGTGAGCGCAGAGGCGGCGCGCAGCGCGGAGCGGAAACTAGCCGCGCTGGCCGTGGCGGCTGAAAACGCTCCACAATCCTCGCGGCCGGAACCAATCCGGCTAACCACCGATGAAGTGGATTCCTATCTTGCGGAGCATTTCCCGATGACGAGCGGCATGGGTGCGGCGCCCGAGCGCGCGAACAGCTCGGTGCGTGATGTGAGGCTGACGTTCTCTGGAGATCAGGCGCGGCTCTATGTGCGATTCGAGCTATTGGTGAAAGACGTGACGCTGCAACTTGCCGGGCGGCTGCATGTGGAAAACGGGTATCTGCGCTTCGAGATCCGGGACGGAAGCCTGGGATATCTGGCGCTGCCGGGATGGGCGCTGGATCAGGGGCTTACGCCGTTCATCACGAGTGTAGAGGTTCAGAACCACCTGCGCGTGCCGGCAGACATCCGGGATATCCGGGTGGAGAACGGGGAGCTGGTGATCGTGCGTCAGTGACGATGGCGCGAACGCTTGCAACGCGGCTCTGCTTGACGGGCGGGCTGCGAGGATAGCTGCTGCTGCTGTTTTTTCGGGAGAGCAGCGCGTACGATTTCGTAGGCGGCGCGGAGGAACGAGCGGACCTCGTCGTCACGCAGGCTGTGCGGGGGCAGGACGGTGACCCAGTGGTAGCGTGCGGCATAGGCGGCGGGCTCAATACCTTCGCGCTCCACGAGCTCGGCGAACCCTTCCGGAGTGGACTTGAAGGATAAGGCGCCGAGATCGCGGTCCTCCAGAGCGACGGCGGCATACATTTTTCCGCCGACTTTGAAGACCAGATCGGCGGCCCACTGGATTTTCTCCGTGGTGTGAGGCAGTGAGAGGCAGTATTGGCGGATGGCTTCGATATCCACCGGGAGGCTCCCATGAAACCGCGGCTACTCGTTCCGATGCTTGGCGCCCTGGCTCTCGGGGCGAGCCTCGCGCTTGCCGGGGCAACGGTTGGGCCCGGGACAACCGACAAGACCCGCGTACAGAAAACGGCTCCAGAGGCAACGCCGCCGGTGCGAACGCTGAAGATTACCATCCTTTCGACAATGGTGGCGGACGAGGGAATCGGGGAGTGGGGCTTTGCGGCGTTGGTGGAAGCGGACGGGAACCGAATCCTGTACGACACGGGAGCGCGACCCACGACCGTGCTGGAGAATGCGCGGGAATTGAAAATCGATCTCGCCGGGGTACGTGAAGTGATCCTGAGCCACAATCATGCGGACCATACGGGCGGTCTGGTGACGCTGCGAAAGGAGCTGATGCGAGAGAATGCGGAGGCGCTCTCGCGCGCGCACGTGGCGCCGGGGATTTTCTGGAGCCGGCCGGATGGGAAAGGCGGTGAGGGAAACACGGCGATCGCAGCGCGGAAGGAATACGACGCGCTGGGCGGGAAGATCATCGAGCATGCGAAACCCGCGGAGCTTTTTCCGGGTGTGTGGCTAACGGGACCGGTGCCACGAGTGTATCCGGAGCGGAACTGGAGCGTGACGGGAAAGGTGGCCACTCCGGAGGGGCTGGTTGAGGACACGATACCGGAGGACCAGGCGCTGGTGTTCGATACGGGGCGCGGGCTGGTGATGCTTTCCGGATGCGCGCACGCGGGGATCATCAACATTCTGAACTACGCGCGACAAATCGTGCGGCCGGCGCCGGTCTACGCGGCGATCGGGGGATTTCACCTGTTCGCGGCGAAGGATGCGCAACTGGACTGGACGGCGGCGAAACTGCACGAGATGGGAATCGAAAACCTGCTGGGCGCGCATTGCACCGGTCTGCATGCCGTGTACTACCTGAAAGAAAAGCTGGGATTGCCGCGTCAGGCGTGCCTGGTCGGAGCGGTGGGAGCGGTATTCACGCTGGAAAGCGGTATCGCACCGGGACGGCTGGCGCAGTAGTCCCGCGAACACTG
>Ga0335085_10010277_pt1 | contig 14011 bp, 13 predicted proteins | sample Lox_Sample_45_FD_206712 | JGI IMG/M metagenome (GOLD analysis project Ga0335085, IMG submission 206712) | Soil microbial communities from Loxahatchee National Wildlife Refuge, Florida, United States - Lox_Sample_4.5 | ecosystem: Environmental > Terrestrial > Soil > Wetlands | place: USA...
AGAGCGACACCCCGTCGAGGGCCTGGAGCGTGGTGTCTCCGCGACCGAAGACCTTGGATACATCGCTGATTTGTACCGCGGGACCCGCGGCGGTCACCGGAGTGTCCGCCGCGGGCGCCGCCCGTCGTGCGTCAAGGGTCATGGACTCACCTGTGCCTGTCCGTCGGCTTTGAGCAGGGCGTTGAGCGGGCCGAGGTCATAGAGGCCGTTCAGGCTGACCGGCTTGAGCAGGCCCACGGCCTCGGCGTGCTTGGCGTCGGTGGCCAGCGACGAGGCGATCGGGTCGCTGGTGAACGTGATCTGCTGGAAGGCCAGTGGCAGCACCGCGGACTTCAGGCCCTTGCCGGTCAGCGCGGTCAGCTCGGCGTTGGCCGCCGTCTCCGCGGCCGCGGTGTTCGAGTGGATGAAGTTGATGGCCTGGATGTTGGCCTTGAGCAGCCCGGTCACCACGCTCGGGTGGGCGGCCAGGAAGGACTGCGAGACGACGATCTGGGTGGTGACGAACTTGCCACCCGGCCACAGGGTGGCCTCGTTGACCAGCACCTTGCCGCCGTCCTGCTCCATCTCAATGTCATAGGGGGCCGGCTCCCAGCCGCCCGCGATCTGGCCGGACTTGAACTCCAGCACCGCGTCCGAGTTGGGGGTGATCGGCGTGATCGGCACGTCGCCGCCACCGGTCTGCGTGGTGGTCAGCCCGTGTGACTTGAGGTAGTAGCGCAGCGCCACGTCCTGGGTGTTGCCGAGCGACGGGGTGGCCAGCTTCTGGCCCTTGAGCTGGCTGACGCTGCTGATGCTGGGCTTGACCACCAGCGCCGCGCCGCCGGACGCTACCCCGGAAACGACCTTGATGGCCTTGCCGCCGGACTTCTGCCAGGCGTTGATGGCCGGGTTGGGGCCGACGTAGGCCGCGTCCAGCTGGCCCGCCAGCAGCGCGGTGGTCTCCTGGGTGCCCGAGCTGAACACTGAGGTCTTGAGGGTGACGTTCTTGCCCAGGTCCTTGGTGAAGAAGCCCTCCTTGAGGGCGACCAGCGCCGGAGCGTGGGTGATGTTGGCCAGGAAGCCCAGGCGCAGGGTGACTGGTGCGGAACTGCTCCCCCCAGACGAGGAGCCCGAACCCGTGGACGCGCCGGACGACGAGCAGCCGGCGGCCAGGGCGGTGACGGCTGCCGTGACTCCGGCAGCCAGGAGGACTCGTCTCATTGCAAACCACCTTGTCTATCAGCTTAGTATGTCGATCTGTTTGATAGGCAATGGTGATTAAACCATACCCAGGGCAGGGGTGCGCAAATCCTCGGCCGACCAGGCCACCCGCCCGGCTGCGCAGGGGGTTCGGACAGATCGGCAGACCCGTTCACCACGGGGGCCGGCGCCCCGGCCGATAACATCGAGAAATCTTTTCGTTACCGGCTGTTCACCCAGGCCACACCTCGTTGACCAGCGGTGCTTACCCCTTCTTAGCGATTCGCTGCCTACGGTCGGCAGGTGAGCGATACCACCTCGCCGGCCCCGGGGGCAGGGCTGCTGCAGACGCTGGACGACGCCAGGATCAGCCGGTTCCAGATCAAGACCATGTTCGTCTCGGGCATGGGCTTCTTCACCGACGCCTATGACCTGTTCGTCATCGGCATCGTGGTGTCACTGCTGAAGACCCAGTGGGCCCTGTCCACCAACCAGGTGTCCTGGCTCAACTCGGCCACGTTGCTGGCCTCGGCGTTCGGCGCGATCATCTTCGGCCGGGTCGCCGACATGCTCGGGCGCAAACGGATCTACGGCTATGAGGTGCTGATCCTGGCGGCCGGGGCGATCGCGTCGGCGCTCTCGCCGAACTACACGTTCCTGCTGGTGTCCCGGATCGTTCTCGGCATCGGCATCGGCGGCGACTACCCGGTGTCGGCGACGATCATGAGCGAGTACTCGGGCAAGCAGTCCCGCGGCCGGATGGTCGGCCTGGTGTTCGCCATGCAGGGGGCCGGCCTGGTCGTCGGCCCGCTGGTCGCCTCGATCCTGCTGGGCTCCGGGGTCTCCAACAACCTGACCTGGCGGCTGCTGCTGGGCCTCGGCGCGATACCCGGCCTGGCCGTGTACTACCTGCGCCGCCAGATCCACGAGACGCCACGGTTCGCGCTGGCGGGCGGCGCCACCGAAGAGGCCGAGCGGGCCATCGCCGACGCCACCGGGCAGGGATCCGGGAAGGTGGCCCCGGGCGAGTCCTCCGCCCGGACCCCGCACGGCGTGGCCGATGGCTTCGTCGAGCTGATCCAGAACCGGCGCCTGCTGGTCTGGCTGATCGGCGCGGCGGGCGCCTGGATGCTGCTGGACTTCTGTTACTACGGCAACACCATCTCCCAGCCGGAGATCATCAAGCTGGCGAACCCGAACGCCAGCGAACTGACCACGATCCTGCTCCAGCTGGCCATCGTCGCGGTGTTCGCGATACCCGGGTACCTCGTGGCGATCCTGCTGCTGGACAAGGTCGGGCGCAAGAGCATCCAGCTGCTCGGCTTCGCCGTGATGGCGCTGATGTTCCTGCTCATCGGCATCATCCCGGGAGTGTCGACCACGCTCGCGCCGTTCCTGATCCTGTACGGCGTCAGCTACTTCTTCACCGAGTTCGGGCCGAACATGACCACGTTCATCTACCCGGCCGAGCTGTTCCCGACCCACGTGAGAACCACCGGCCACGGCATCTCCGCCGGGTGCGGGAAGCTGGGCGCGTTCATCGGCGCGTTCCTGTTCCCCGACATCCTCGCCTCCCACCTGGGCCTGCGCGGCGCGATGGTGATCTCCGGGGTGGTGGCCGCGGCCGGCCTGCTGCTGACCGGATTCACGCTGCCGGAAACGCGGGGCAAGAGCCTGGAAGAGCTAGAGGAGAGCGCCTACGCGCCCACTGTGGTGAGACAACAGGAGGCCACGGCATGACGTACCGCATCGTGGTGGGGGTGGACGGCTCGCCCTACAGCGAGGCGGCGCTCCGCTGGGCGCTGGACGAGGCCCAGGCCCGCGGTGGCTCGGTCTCCGCGGTGTTCTGCTGGCAGATTCCGTTCCTGTCCATCCCGGGCGCGTTCGACCGCGAGGAACTCGAGCAGACGTACAAGAAGTATGTCAACGAGATCGTCAGCCAGATCGCCCCGTCGCCGGCCGTGCCGCTGGCCACCCTGGTGGCCGAGGGCGACCCGGCCGAGTCGCTGATCACCGCGGCGGGCCAGGCCGAGCTGCTGGTGGTGGGCACCCGGGGCCGGTCGCCGTTCGCCGGGCTGGTGCTGGGCTCGGTCAGCCAGCGCTGCGCGGCCGCCGCACCCTGCCCGGTCGTGCTGGTCAAGCAGGCCGGGCAGCCGGGCTAGCTGTCCCCCGGCGTTTGGATGTCAATACCCGCCACCGACGGGTATTTTTGCAGGCACTGTTCGAGCTCGGCGATCTGCGCGTTGCTCGCGTTGTCCACCCGGTAAATAACGTCATACAGAAGGTCTGAGGCCTTGTGATCGGTCGGCAGCGCCTCTGGCCTGGCCTGAGGTATATGCGAGCAAGCCGCCCGGACCTGCAGCCGGGTGGCGTTCGTCGTCCCGTTCCTGAACTGGACCACCGCTTCCTGCTGCCCCAGTGCGGCATCGAACTTGGCACATCCGGTGACGGCGGTCAGCAGGCCGCCGGCCAGCAGCCCCGTGGTCAGCAGCACAGCGGCCGCGGGACCGCGCCGCGCGGTACGGCCAGGGGGAGATCGGTGCACGGTGCACAGCTTACGGGGGCACCGCCTACGATCAGGCAGTGCAACCCCAGCCTGGAGGTACCGTGCCGGCCCTGATCGAGGATTACGCGCTCATCGGCGACATGCAGTCGGCGGCGCTGGTCAGCCGGGACGGCTCAGTGGACTGGCTGTGCCTGCCCCGGTTCGACTCCCCCGCCTGCTTCGCCGCGCTGCTCGGCACCGAGCAGCACGGGTACTGGCGGATCGCACCGGCACTGGCGCCCGATGGCGCCCAGGCCCAGGCCACCCGGCGGTACCAGACCGACTCGCTGATCCTGGAGACGGACTGGCGGACGCCCGCCGGCACGATCCGGGTGACCGACTTCATGCCGCCCCGGGACGGCCGCCAGCCGGCCGTGGTGCGCATCATCGAGGGCCTGTCCGGCTCGGTCGAGGTGGACTGCACGCTGGTCGTCCGGTTCGGCTACGGCCAGGTGATGCCGTGGATGCGGCGAACCCAGGGCCAGCTGCTCGGGGTGGCCGGCCCGGACGCGGTCTGGCTGGCCACGCCGGTGGCGCTGACCGGGCGCAACTGCACCCACCAGGCCACGTTCACCGTGCGGGCGGGCCAGCGGGTGCCGTTCGTGCTCAGCTACATGCCGTCCTTCCAGGGCGCACCAGAACCGCTCGACGCGGAGGACGCGCAGGCCGCCACCGCGCGGTTCTGGGCCGGCTGGGTGTCCCGGTGCACCTACCAGGGCAGCTACCGGGACGCGGTGGTCCGCTCGCTGATCACCCTCAAGGCGCTCACCTACCAGCCCACCGGGGGCATCGTGGCCGCCGCCACCACCTCGCTGCCGGAAGACCTGGGCGGGGTGCGTAACTGGGACTACCGGTACTGCTGGCTCCGCGACGCCACCATCACCCTGGAGGCCCTGCTGCGCACCGGGTACACCGACGAGGCCAACGCCTGGCGGGGCTGGCTGGCCCGGGCGATCGCCGGCGACCCCAGCGACGTGCAGATCATGTACGGGGTGGCGGGCGAGCGCCGGCTGGCCGAATGGGAGGCCGACTGGCTGCCCGGGTACCACAGCTCGGCCCCGGTGCGGATCGGCAACGCCGCGGTGAACCAGCGCCAGCTGGACGTGTACGGCGAGGTCACTGACGCGCTGACGCTGGCCCGGCGGTCCGGCCTCACCGCCGACCGGCACGTCTGGTCGCTGCAGCGGGCGCTGCTCGGCTTCCTCGAGAAGCACTGGGACGAGCCCGACGAGGGCATCTGGGAGGTGCGCGGGCCGCGGCGGCACTTCGTGCACTCCAAGGTGATGGCCTGGGTGGCGTTCGACCGCGCGGTGAGCGTGGCCGCGGAAACGGGGCTGCCCGGCCCGGCCGCCCGGTGGCGGGAGATCCGCGACGAGATCCACCAGCAGATCTGCGAACAGGGCTACAACGCCGAGCGCGGCGCGTTCACCCAGTACTACGGCTCGGCCCAGCTGGATGCCGCGGTGCTGCTGATCCCCGAGGTCGGCTTCCTGCCACCGGATGACCCGCGGGTCATCTCCACCGTGGAAGCCGTGCAGCGCGAGCTGGTCAGCGACGGGCTGGTGCGCCGCTACCAGCTGGCCGAGCAGGGCGCCGGCCAGGAAAGCCCGGACGGCCTGCCCGGCAGCGAAGGCGCGTTCCTGGCCTGCAGCTTCTGGCTAGCCAACGCGCTGCACATGATCGGCCGGGACGATGACGCGGCCGGGCTGTTCGGCCGCCTGCTCGCGCTGCGCAACGACGTGGGCCTGCTCAGCGAGGAATACGACCCCCGGTATCAGCGCCAGGTGGGCAACACGCCCCAGGCGTTCAGCCACGTGCCGCTCATCCAGACCGCGCTCAACCTGGACCAGCACGCGGGCGCGCACGGCCGCTCCCAGGCGTCACACGGGCGCTCCCAGGCGTCACACGGGCGCTCAACGGCGGATAACGAGCGCTCGTGACGGCGGGTCCCAACAACGCTGGGGTGGCCAAGTCGCCCAGCGCGTCCGCGCAGTCGCCGCGGCCGTACATCCTGGTGGTCAACGGGCGGAAGGTGCGCCAGCCGGTGTTCATCATCGGCGCGCCCTGCTCCGGGACCGAGCTGCTGGCCCGGTCGCTGAAGCGGACCGACGGGTTCCACCTGACGCTGGGCCAGCGCTGGGTCATCCCGGTGGTGCAGGCGTTCGCGCGGCGGCCGTCGATCCCGCGCCGCCGGCCGGAGGCCGCCGCCACCGTGCTGCGCGACGCGTTCGCACAGGCCTGGCAGGTCACCGCGGACTGCTGCCTGGGCTGCACCCAGCAGTGCCGCCAGGCGGGTGGCCTGGACGGGGTGGGCCCATGCGTCAGCCAGCAGGACGTGCTGCGCTACGGAGACGCCAGCCCGGACCTGATGTACTCCGTGGAAGCGCTGCTCGACGCGTTCCCGGACGCGCGGATCCTGCAGATCATCCGGGACGGCCGGGACGCGGTGTCCGGGATGCTGACCGACCCGTCGGTGCTGGCCTGGTTCAAGCCGGGAGCGGTGGACATTGAGGCGGAGTTCCCGCATCCCCTGCTCGGCCTGGAGAAAGAAGCCGACCGGGCCGCCTGGCCCGGGCTGTCCCTGACGGCCAAGTGCGCGATGCGCTGGCGGGGCAGCGTGCGCCAGATGGCCCGGCTGCGCGCCCACCTGACCGCCGAGCAGCTGGTCACGTTCCGCTACGAGGACGTGATCCGGCAGCCCGCCGACGCGGCCGCCGCCATCTCCGACTTCCTGACCGCCCCCGTGCGCATCCTGGAGTCGCCCAGACCAGGCCGCCCGTCGCTGGCTGAGCCCGGCACCTGGCGCCGGGTGCTGAACCCGGGCCAGGCCGCGGAGGTCGAGGCGGTGGCCGGCGAGGAACTCCGCCGCCTCGGCTACGGCAGTTAGCTGGCAGCGGCCTTAGCGGCTTCCTGGCCCGCGAACTGGGTGTGGTACAGCTCGGCGTACAGGCCGCCGGCGGCCAGCAGCTCGGGGTGCGTGCCCCGCTCGACGACCCGGCCCGCGTCGACGACCAGGATCTGGTCGGCCTCCCGGATGGTGGACAGCCGGTGCGCGATGACCAGCGACGTCCGGCCGGTCAGCGCGGTCTTGAGCGCGGCCTGCACGGCCGCCTCGGACTCCGAGTCCAGGTGCGCGGTGGCCTCGTCGAGCACCACCACGGACGGCGCCTTGAGCAGCAGCCGGGCGATGGCCAGCCGCTGCTTCTCGCCGCCGGACAGCCGGTAGCCACGGTCCCCGACCACGGTGCCCAGACCGTCCGGCAGGGCCGCCACCAGGTCCCAGATCTGCGCCGCCTGGCACGCGGCGATCAGCTCCGGCTCGGTCGCCTCCTCCCGGGCGTACAGCAGGTTGGCCCGGATCGTGTCGTGGAACATGTGCGCGTCCTGGGTGACCACACCGACCGCGTCGTGCAGCGACTGCAGCGTGACGTCCCGCAGGTCCTGGCCGCCGACCCCGATCGTGCCCTGGTCCGGGTCATACATCCGGGAGACCAGATGGGTGATCGTGGTCTTGCCCGCGCCGGACGGCCCGACCAGTGCGGTCAGCTGCCCGGGCGGCGCGGTGAAGCTTACGTCCCGCAGCACCGGCGGGGCCGGCCCGTCCTGCTCCGGCACCGGCAGCGCGATCGACTCCAGCGAAGCCAGTGACACCTCGCTGGCCTTCGGGTAGCGGAACGACACGTGGCTGAACTCGATGGCCGGCGCGGCGGAAGGCTCCCCATTCGGCGCCGCGCCGTCCACCCCAGCGGCCCGCAGCGGGACCGCGTCCGGCTTCTCGGCGATCAGCGGCTTGAGGTCGAGCACCTCGAACACCCGGTCAAAGCTGACCAGCGCGGTCATCACGTCCACCTGCACGTTGGACAGCGCGGTGATCGGCCCGTACAGCCGGGCCAGCAGCGCGGTCAGCGCGACCAGCGTGCCCAGCTGGAACGCGCCGTGGATGACCAGCATCCCGCCGACGCCGTAGGTGACCGCGGTAGCCATCGAGGCCAGCAGGCTCAGCGCGATGAACAGCGTGCTGCCGTACATCGCGGTGACCACGCCGATGTCACGGACCCGGGCGGCCCGGTCCCGGTAGGCCTCGTTCTCCCGGCGCGGGTTGCCGAACAGCTTGACCAGCATGGCGCCGGCCACGTTGAACCGCTCGGTCATGGTCGAGCCGAGCTCCGCGTCCAGCTGCATGGACTCCCGGGTGTACCGCTGCAGCCGCCGGCCGACCAGCCGGGCCGGGATGACGAAGACCGGCAGCAGCACCAGCGAGATGACGGTGACCAGCCAGGACAGGCTGAACATGGTGATCAGGACGAGGATCAGGGTGAGCGCGTTGGACACGATCGAGGACAGCGTAGAGGTGATGGCCGACTGCGCGCCGATCACGTCGCTGTTCAGCCGGCTGACCAGCGAGCCGGTCTGGGCCCGGGTGAAGAACGCGATCGGCTGCTGCTGCACGTGCCCGAACACCTCGGTGCGCAGGTCGTAGATCAGCCCCTCACCGACCCGTGCGGAGAACCAGCGCTGGCCGAACGCGAGCAGCGCGCTGCCCAGCGCGATCCCCGCGGTGATCCCGGCCACCTCGACGACCAGGCCGGTGTCGCGGGCCAGGATGCCGTTGACGATGCTGCGCAGCAGCAGCGGCACGGCCACCGTGGCCACCGCGGCCAGCGCCGCCATGACCAGGAAGAAGGTCAGGTGCACCCGGTACGGCCGGGCGTAGCGGGCGATCCGGCGCACGGTCCCGCGTTTGATCCGCTGCTGGGTGACCGACGGGTCGCGGGAGAATCCGCGCATCGCTTGCCAGTGCGCTGCGTACATGAGCGGAGCAACCCTTCACGCTGGTCAGATCTTCCCCACTCAGCTAACAGCGAACGGTCACCCGCCGGCCAGCCGTTTTCGCTGCAGGCCGGCCTGGATCCGGCGCTCGGCGGCCGCCTGGGCCGCGGCGTCGTGGCCAGGGGCCAGGCTGAGCAGTTCCTTGGTCGCCCGGGCCACGGCCGGCTCCACGGTGAGCAGCGCGGCGACCAGATCGCTCACCGCACCGTCCAGCTCCGTGCCGGGCACCACCAGCTCGGCCAGCCGCAGCCGGGCCGCTTCCGCGGCGTCCACGGTGCGGCCGGTCAGGCACAGCTCAAGCGCCCGTGGCAGGCCCGCGATGTCGACCAGCGGTTTGGTCCCGGTCAGGTCGGGCACCAGGCCGAGCTGCGGCTCTTTCATGCACAGCTGGGCGTCGTCGGCCAGGATGCGCAGGTCGCAGGCGAGGGCGAGCTGGAAGCCGCCGCCGATGGCGTGGCCGTGGACCGCGGCCACCGAGACGATGTCCGGGCGGCGCAGCCAGCTGAAGCCGTCCTGGCAGGACGCGATCCACTCCTCGAACCCCGGGCTGGCCGGGCTGGGCAGCGGATCCTCTCCGGGCACGCCGTCCGGCGAGAACAGCCGGAGGTCGATACCGGCGCAGAAGCTCGGGCCTGCCCCCCGCACCACGACCACACGCGCCGCTGGCGGCAGCGCGCGCCCGATCGCGGCCAAGCCGTGCCACATGGCCGGGGTCATCGCGTTGCGCCGCGCCGCCCGGTCCAGGGTGATAGTGACCGCACCCGGCGCGGGCGAATCGACATCAACCCGCAGCCCCGCGCGGGTGAGGTCGAGGTCGAGACCGGTCAGCGCTTGGCCCGCGCCTTACCGCGGGTGGCCCCACCGCGCCCGCGCAGCGAAACCCCGTTCTCGGACAGGATCCGGTGCACGAAACCGTAGGACCGTCCAGTCGCGGCCGCGAGCGACCGGATGCTCTCCCCCGCGTCATACCTCTTCTTCAGGTCCGACGCCAGCTTGGTGCGGTCGGCACCGGTGACCCTGGTGCCTTTCTTGAGGGTCTCGGTCACGCGTACCTCCCGTGAACTGAAGTGACCGCTGCGTTACGTCTCACTCATGATCACGCATCAGTTGCGGATCGGCTACCTACATCCGGGTAAGTGATCACTACTTTTTCGCCCAGCCCGGCGTTGCCCGTCACGCTAGGGTCACCAGGTCCGCCAGCCCCTCGTTCCAGGTGTCCTCGACCCCGTCCGGCAGCAGGATGACCCGCTCGGGCGACAGCGCGTCGACGGCGCCCTCGTCGTGCGTGACCAGCACGATCGCACCCTGGTAGCGGCGCAGCGCGGCCAGGATCTCATCCCGGCTGGCCGGGTCCAGGTTGTTGGTCGGCTCGTCGAGCAGCAGCACGTTGGCCCCGGACACCACCAGCAGGGCCAGCGCGAGCCGGGTCTTCTCCCCGCCGGACAGCACGCTGGCCGGCTTGTCCACCGCGTCGCCGGAGAACAGGAACGAGCCGAGGATGCGCCGCTGCTCGGGATCGAGCAGGCCGGGCGCGGCGCTGCGCATGTTCTCCAGCACGGTGCGCTGCCCGTCCAGCGTCTCGTGCTCCTGGGCGTAGTACCCCAGCCGCAGGCCGTGCCCCGGGGTGACCTCGCCGGTGTCCGGCGGCTCCAGGCCGGACAGCAGCCGCAGCAGCGTGGTCTTGCCCGCCCCGTTGAGGCCGAGCACCACGATCCGGGCGCCGCGGTCCACCGCCACGCTGACGTCGGTGAACACCTCGAGCGAGCCGTAGGACTTGGACAGCCCGGCCGCGGTCAGCGGTACGCGCCCGCACGGCGCGGGGTCGGGGAAACGCAGCCGGGCCACCCGCTGCGGCGCCCGCTCGGCGCTGACCCCGGCCAGCAGCCGCTCGGCCCGGCGCTGCATGCCCTGGGCCGCCCGGGCCTTGGTCGCCTTGGCCCGCATCTTGTCCGCCTGGGTCTGCAGCGCGGCGGCCTGGCGGCTCGCGCTGGCGTTCTCCCGGCGCCGACGCCGCGCGTCGGTCTCGCGCTGCTGCAGGTAGGCCTGCCAGCCCACGTTGTAGATGTCCAGCTGCTGGGTGTCCGCGTCCAGGTGGAACACCTTGTTCACCAGCGCCCCGAGCAGCGCCGTGTCGTGGCTGATCACCACCAGCCCGCCGCGGAACGCCCGCAGGTGGTCGCGGAGCCAGGTCACCGAGTCGGCATCCAGGTGGTTGGTGGGCTCGTCGAGCAGCAGGGTCTGCGCGTCGGCGAACAGGATCCGGGCCAGCTCGACCCGGCGGCGCTGCCCGCCGGACAGCGTGGCCAGCGGCTGGGCCAGCACCCGGTCCGGCAGCCCGAGGCTGGACGCGATCGAGGACGCCTCGGCCTCGGCGGCGTAGCCGCCCAGCATGGCCAGCCGCTCCTCGAGCTGCCCGTACCGGCGGACCGCGGCATCACGCCGGCCGGCCGCGCCGTCGGACATCTGCTGTTCCGCGGCCCGCATCCCGGCCCGGAGCTCGTCCAGGCCGCGGCCGGACAGCACCCGGTCCAGGGCCAGCCCGGCCATATCCCCGGCCCGGGTGTCCTGGGGCAGGTAGCCGATGGGCTGGCTGCGCCGCACCGTGCCGGCCGCGGGCTGAGCCTCGCCCGCCAGCACCCGGGCCAGCGTGGTCTTGCCCGCGCCGTTCCGGCCGACCAGGCCGACCTTGTCGCCGGGCCCGATCTGGAAACTGGCCTCCTGCAGCAGCAGCTGCGCGCCCGCGCGCAGCTCCAGGCCGGACGCGGCGATCACCAGAACCAACTCCAACGACATGAACAGGGAAAGCGGCGACGCCGCGGGCCACGATCAAGCGTACGTGGTCCGCGCAACGTTATTTCCCGAGCACGGCCAGCTCGAGCACGGCCAGCCGGTCCTGGCCGGCCACCAGCTCGTAGCGGCTGACCTGGTCCCCGGCCACGGTGATCAGCAGCACCAGCTGCAGCCGTCCGTCCTGCGCCACCACCACCCCCACATCGCCGTTGACCAGGGCGGGCGCCGCGAAGCGGGCGCGGCGGCCGAAGACCAGGATCTCGCCCGCCACGGTGCGCGCGCCGCGGGCCCGCAGCGGCCGGCCGTCGGGCAGCGCGGCCCGGTCCGCCACCCGTACCACGTCCGGGTCCAGCACCGCGATGACCGCCTCCAGGTCGCCGGCCCGGGACGCGGCCAGGAACGCCTCGACCACCTGGCGGTGCCGGGCCAGCTCGGCCGTGGGCACGGTGGGCGCGCCGCGTACGGCCAGCCGGGCCCGGCTGGCCAGCTTCTTGGTGGTGGCCGCCTGGTGCTGAGTGCCGCCGGGCTGGCCGCGGTCACGCTCGGCCTGACCGGCTCGGCCGGGCATCCGTGGCGGTCCTGGCCGGTGGCCGGGCCGCTGCTGCTCGGCGCGGCGGCGCTGGCCGGCTTCGGGTGGTGGCAGCGGCGCTCCCCGCACGCCATGATCCCGCCCGGCCTGCTGCGGGCCCGCAGCCTGGTCAGCGCGTCCGGGATCTACCTGATCAGCTACACCGCGTTCAGCGGCGTGCTGTTCTACGTGACGCTGCTGTACCAGGACGTCGACGGCTGGACCGTGCTGCGCACCGGCCTGTCCTGGCTGCTCCTGAACGCCCCGTTCCTGCTGATGGCCCAGCTGGCCGGCCGGCTCGACCGCCGGTTCACGGCCCGGGCCGTGATCTGCGCGGGCTGCCTGGCCGCGGCGGCCGGGGTGCTGGCCCTGAGCCTGGCCAGCCCGTGGTTCCCGCTGATGGCCACGGGCTTCGTGCTGGCCGGCGCGGGGTTCGGCGCGCTCGTGCCGGCCATCACCCACGTGGCCATGGGCGACGTGCCGGCCGGCGCGTCCGGCACGCGTCCGGGCTGCTCAACAGCTCCCGCCAGGCGGGCACGTCGGTGGGGCTGGCCGTGCTGGGCAGCATCGGAACCGGCGCGGCCATGGCGGACTGGGCGGCCCGGGCCGACCGCTTCCCGGCGCCGGCCCGCGCGGCCGCCCGCGGCCAGGCCCAGAACGTGGCCGGCGGCCGCATCGCCGTGGTCACCCGCGCGCTCGGCCCGGCCTACCGGCCCCCCGCGGCCGGCGCGTTCGTGCACGGCTACCACCTGGCCGTGGGCGCGGGCGCGCTGTGCCTGCTGCTGGCCGCGCTGGCCACCCTGGCGCTGCCCTCCCGGCCCCGGCCCTCCCGGCCCCGGCCAGGTCAGCCGGGCTCGGTGAGCTGGATGCGGATCGCGCGGAACAGCCGCGGCGTGTCCTTGAGCACCACCAGCCGGGGCTCGGGCACGGTCAGGAACCGGTCCACGGCCACGGCGAAGTACGGCCGCAGCCGCGGGTCGTCGCGCAGCCCGGCCATGGCCCGCCGGTCCCCGCCCAGCACCACCGCGTCCAGCGGGCCGCCGTAGCGGCCGAACACCCGGACCGCGGTGTCCGCCGCCGCGGCCAGCGCCTCGCTGGCCTGCTTCTCCCGGCGGCGGGCGAACCGGTGCTGGGACTGCCCGCCGGCCGCGCTGCGCCCGTGCACCAGGCGCGAGCCCACCTTGGAGTCGGCCAGCCGGGGCGGCGCGCCGGTGAACACCCCGGCCGCGTAGCCGCCCAGCCGGACCAGCAGCACCCCGACGGTGCGGTCGGCGGCGGCGTGCGCCGCGATGCGGTGCGCGTGGCGGACCACGGCCCGGGCCGTGCCGGGCGGCGGGTCATCGGGCGCCGCCCCCGGCAGCGGCGGGAACGGCGGGTGGCACGCGGCCGACGCGCCGTCCGCGCCCCGGAACCGCACCACGTCCGGCGCGGCCTCGACGGCGAGCGGGCCGCCGTGCCGGCCGGCGAAGCCCGCGATCCAGCCGGCGAACCGCTCCGGGCTCACCTCGATCCACCGCGGCGCGGCACCCTCTGGCATGGAACTTTAGAATAGCCACACAAGCCACAACCCAAGGGTTAACTGTCGGGTGGATCCATGACCCTGAACCAGCTGCGCACGTTCCTGGCCGTGGCCGACACCGGCTCGGTCCGGGCCGCGGCCGGGCAGCTGGTGGTGACCCAGGCGGCGGTGTCCGCGTCGCTGGCCGCGCTGCAGCGCTCGCTGGGCGTGCCACTGCTCGTCCCGGACGGCCGCGGGCTGCGGCTGACCGGAGCGGGCCAGGCCTACGCGGACTACGTCCGGCGCATCCTGGGCCTGCTCGACGAGGCCGGGCGGGCGGCCCAGTCCGCCGCCGACCCGGAACGCGGCGAGCTGCGCGTCGCCGCGGTCACGACGGCGGCCGAGCAGATCGTGCCCGGGCTGCTGAGCGGCTTCCGGTCCCGCCAGCCACGTACTGGCGTTCGGCTGGAGGCGGGGAACCGGGCACGGGTCCGCGCCCTGCTCGACCAGCATCAGGTGGATCTGGTGCTGGGGGGGCGCCCTGAGCCCGGCTGGGACGTGCAGGTGCTGGCCGTCCGGCCGCACCAGCTCGTCGTGGTGG
>Ga0335085_10010278_pt1 | contig 14011 bp, 11 predicted proteins | sample Lox_Sample_45_FD_206712 | JGI IMG/M metagenome (GOLD analysis project Ga0335085, IMG submission 206712) | Soil microbial communities from Loxahatchee National Wildlife Refuge, Florida, United States - Lox_Sample_4.5 | ecosystem: Environmental > Terrestrial > Soil > Wetlands | place: USA...
CCAGGTGATGGGTCTTGCGCACCGATTCTAGAACTGCCTCTTCGTCGAGCGGAGACAGCGACCTTGCGTCTATCACTTCCGCATCAATGCCCTCCTCCGCCAACTGGTCCGCAGCCTTTGCAGCTATGTGGACAAGTCTCGAAAGCCCTACCAGGGTGACATCGCTGCCTTTGCGCACGACATGTGCCCTGCCCAGCGGAATGGAGTAGTTCTCTTCCGGAACAGGTCCTTTCATGTTGTACAGCTGGATGTGTTCGCAAAAGATGACAGGATCGTCGTCGCGGATCGCAGAAACTAAGAGTCCTTTGGCATCGTACGGTGTGGAAGGCGCTATGCACTTGAGCCCGGGAAGATGAGCGAACAAGGAGTAGTCCACCGTGGAGTGTTGCCCCCCCGCCCGCACCCCGCCGCCAATAACGGTTCTCACGGTGAGTGGCACCTTCGGTTTGCCTCCGAACATGTAGCGCATTTTTGCGCCCTGATTGACCAACTGATCCATGCAGACACCGAAGAAGCTGACGAACATCAGTTCGGCAACCGGGCGAAGTCCCGTGGCGGCAGCGCCCACGGCAGCCCCCATGTATCCGGCCTCGGAAATGGGAGTGTCCCAAACCCGCGTGGTGCCGAATTCTGCCAGCAGGCCTTTTGTAACGCCGAAGACTCCGCCAAAAGCATCCTGCATGGCCGCTGGGCGCCCGGCCCCGCCGGCCACATCCTCGCCGATTACCACGACGTCAGGATCGCGTTGCATTTCCTGACGCAAGGCTTCATTGATCGCTTCCCGGTATGTGATCTCTCGGCTCGCCATGGTAGGTACGTTGTCGCGGTGATCCGCGCCTGTATCAAGAAGACCCTGACAGGCTGGGGTTATTAGGCATAGTTAACATAGACATCCGAAAGGCACTCCTGCGGATCTGGCAGAGGAGCATCTTCAGCTGATGTAACGGCGAACTCCACCTCAGCCAAAGCTTTCTTCTCAATTTCCTCAACTTCGGAAACTGACAGCAGATTCTCCGCGAGGACGCAGTTCTTGAACGCAACGATGGGATCGCGCGCGCGATAGGCTTGCTCCTCGTCCCTGTCCCGATACTTCATCGGATCCCCTTCATAGTGTCCGAAGTACCTGTAGGTCTTCGCTTCCAGAAGGGTCGCCCCTTCGCCGTTTCGGGCGCGGTCCACAGCCACTGCAGCTTTTTGGTAGACATCAAAAAAATCCATGCCATCGACGATGACGCCCGGAATGCCGTAGGCATCCGCCCGGGTAGCGATGTCTTTAATTTTTATGGCGTACTCGACCGGGGTAGCTTCGGAATACAAGTTGTTTTCACAAACGAAGAGTACTGGCAATTTCCAAACCGCCGCCAAGTTGAGCGCTTCATGAAAAGCTCCCTGGTTGGTGGCTCCTTCCCCAAAGAAACTGGCGGCCACTTGTTTGCTGCTCTTCACCTTGGCTGCCAGCGCCGGTCCGCAGGCCAAGGGCAATCCCGCCCCGACAATGCCGTTCGTACCCAGCATGCCCCGGCTCAGATCGCCGATGTGAAACGATCCGCCTTTGCCCTTGCTGCTTCCCGTTGCCTTGCCGTAGAGTTCCGCCATCATTGCGGTGATATCCAACCCTTTGGCGATGCAGTGTCCATGTCCGCGATGCGTACTGGTAACAAAGTCCTGATCGTCGAAATGAGCACAGACCCCGACCGCGACCGCTTCCTGACCGGCGGAAAGATGGGCAAATCCCGGAAGCCTCTTCTGCGGAATCAATTTGTGGACCTTCTCTTCAAAAGCCCGGATCAGCATCATGCGCTCGCAGGCCCAAAGCAACTTCTCTTTGCTTATTTCGGCAGGTACCTGCCTGCGCGTTTTTCTTACCGGCATGAATAGCCTCCATCCACAACGAATTCTGCGCCGGTAGCGAATTTCGACTCGTCGGACGCGAGATAAAGAATGGCATAAGCCACGTCTTCCGGCAGCCCCACATGGCCGATAGGATGGAATCCGTTCACTTCCTTCATGAATGCTTCTTTGCCCTGCGGAGCCTTCGCTGCGTATGCCTCCAACTCTTCGTGCAGGATCCAGCCCGGGTGCATGGAGTTGACTCTGATTTTGTCCTTGGCATAGAGCAGAGCGTCCGTTTTGCTCATCAGCCGGACCGCCCCCTTGGAGGCGTTGTAAGGAGGAATCGCTCCGTTTCCGACCAGCCCGTAAATGGAGGACATATTGATGATGCTGCCGCCCCCCGCCTTCTTCATGAAAGGGATCGTGTGTTTGGTGCAGAAAAACACCCCCTTCACGTTCACATTCATCACCTTGTCCCACTCTTCTTCTGTCATCTCATCGGTGGGTTTGTTCACGCCCGCGATTCCGGCATTGTTCACTAGCACATTGATTGCGCCCAGCTTAGCGTTAATCTGAGGAATGACCTCTGCCACCTCTTTCTCGTTGGATACATCCAGGTGCCAATATTCCGCGACGCCCCCGTTGTCTTTGATCTGCTGGACGACCTTTTTCCCGTTGTCGTCCCGCAAGTCGGTGAGGGCAACCTTTGCCCCCTCCTGCGCCAGCAATTTGCACACCGCCCTGCCGATTCCGCCTGCGGCTCCAGTGACTATTGCAACTTTTCCCTTCACTCTATCCAATCCGCACCTTCCTTGGAATTTGCCATTGCCCAAAAATACAGCGCTCACGAAATCATTTAATCGATACACCGGCATCCACCATCAGAATGTGGCCGGTGACAATGCTCGAAGCGTCGGAGGCCAGGAAGACGCACGGACCGATCAACTCGTCGGGTCTTCCTAATTGTCCTCGGGGGATGTTATCCAGGAAAGACTGCAGTAATTTCTCTCCGCCGTAGACTGGATCAGCCAACGTTTCTCTCAATCCCGGAGTATCGATCTGGCAGGGGGCAATGGCATTCACCCGGACTCCCTTTTTCGCCCATTCGATAGCCAGTTCACGGGTCAGGCCATTCACGCCGGCTTTGGCCGCCGCGTAGCCCGCGGTTCCATATCCCAACGCAATTACCGAAGCGATGGAAGAGACATTGATAATGCTGCCTTTCCCTCGTTCAATCATGTGCCTTCCCACGTGCTGACAAAACAGGAAGGTGCTGCGCAGAAACACGTTGAAAATCCCTTCCCACTCTTCCACCGTGACATCCGTGGCCGCGATGGGTTTACCGGCCCCGGCCAGATTCATCAGAACATCGATTTTCCCGAATTTCTTCAGGACATAGGCGACGGCTTTCTCGACCTGCTGCGGGTCACGAACGTCGCACACCACCGGAATGGCCTTGCCTCCGGCCTTCACCAGATCGTTGGCGGTTCGGTTCGCAATCTCTTCGCTGATGTCGAGGCACGCTACTTCGGCTCCGAACTCGCTGAAGCCACGGCAAACTGTCGTCCCAATGCCGCCGCCGGCCCCGGTTGCCAGTACATGCTTCCCCGTGAGATCGAACAATCCCCGAAAGCTCATCCCGTTTCTTCCTCCAGCCCTTCGAGCCGTGGCCGCTCGAACTGATCAAGTTTGCGAGGCAGCAATCCGCCACCTATAAACCCCACCCCGCATTCGTTTTTATGGAGCGCTCCGAAGGGTGTCAACGTATTTCAGCGTATTGAACACTGCCCTATTGCTCTGGCGCTCGCCGTGAAGAACCCAATGTCACGGCAGACTTCGCCCGGGACGATAACGGAAATTTGGCTGAACATCTTGCAAAGCTCACCATAGGGGTCAGATCCAAGATGAAGCTTTCCCATGCTTCCGAACAATGGGATAATCGTCCGTCAACTACCCAAGGGACTAAGCCAGCCGGAAGGTCCGCATGAGGGCGCATCATCTACTGAGCACAATCTTTGCTTTGACGGTGGTCTCTATTGCCGGCCTTACGACGGCCGCAGTCCACCCGGAAAACAATTCCGGCATTGCGCCGGCAACGGCCGCGAAGCTTCAAAGAATTGCTCGTCAGAACATAGCCGACAATCTTTCCCTGTTCCCTGACGGAACTGATTTCTTCCGCGCAGCGCCCGGCTATCCTGACGTGTACCTCTCCGACCTCGGCCTCACCATGACCGGCCTGCCAGACCAGTTCAGTGCGGCACAAGTCAAGAACGTTATCGATAAATTCCTCGCGCGCACCAGTCCCGCAGGGTGGATTCCGATGGCCCTCAGGCAAGACAGCAGCGTATATGTCTACTGCTCCGGCTGGGATCGGCGTTGTGCTCATGCCACGGGGGATGGAGCTTTCTTCCTGCCACTCCTGGAAGAACTCTATTGGCACAAGACGGGCACTACGGCCCAATTCATGGGTGACTCAAGGAAGGTCAAGGCTGCCTTGGATGGCATCCCACGGGATACCGCGACAGGCTGCGTAGAAGTCGTACCCGGCGATGACTGGGTTGCCTGGGGATTTGAAGAAGAGCCTCGCAAGACCGGGCTGGATGCAATCGGCAGCGTGATGTACTGGCGAGCTGCCACAGCCGTGGCCCATCTCTACAGTCGCGTTAAAGATTCCGCAAATGCAAGATACTTTGCCCGTCAAGCCAACCTCATTCAGAAATCGCTGCAATCGCAGAGTTCCCTGCTCTGGAATCCCGGGGCAGGCATGTACTATGCCGCCAGCAGCCAAAACCGCCAGATCGATATCCTTGCGTCCGCTCTCGCAGTACATTGCGGATTGCCAACCGCCGCCCAGCGGGCGGCCATCGGCCAATGGTTGGTGAAGAATTATTCTTCCATCACCTACCACGGCTACGTACTTCAGTCCCCGAGTTCGTGGGCAATTGTTGGGTACATTCCAAAGAAGAAGGGAGAACCCTACGGAAACTCACCCTTCGGCGCCGAATCCTACCAGAGCGCCTATTGGTCAGTCGGCAATCAGTGGATATCGGAGGCCTTGTCTGTGAGCAGTCCAGCCCGCGCGGCCGCGCTCACCAACGCATTTGCCAACAATCCGGATCCGACCATGGAGTATTCGCGCCTCATGGCAGTCCGAAACACGGCTTTCCGCAGAACCTCGAGTCGCCCGTTGGCAGTACGGCATTTGCCATGTCCCATTGACCGCCAGACGTCTGCGCAGTCACCTACGAGCCTTGCTCACCTTCGGCTTTCTTCACCGCCGACTCCGCACCCTGAAAGCCGATCTTGCTGTGGGTTCCGTCGCAAAACGGCTTATTGACCGAACCACCGCAGCGGCAAAGAGCAAAATTCTGTTTCCCGGTGAGATCATACTTATTGCCATCGGCGTCCGTTAATTCCACCGGACACTGCGAAGCGTCAACCAGATAAGGGCCGTTCTTTCTGACCTTAATTCGTATTTCAGGCATCAATCCTCCATAAAATTGGTCTCCACAGCTATGTAAGTCAAGATATCACCAAACAGCGGATTGGTTGGTGCCAGAGTATTCAGGTTGGCGGAAACAGTCTATGCCGCAAGGCTGGAACTTTGCAGAGCGCCACGATAGAGCTGCAAATATTCGTCAATCATCTGCTTTGCCGTGAAGCGTTGGCGGGCCCGCTGGTAAGCGCGATTGGCATAACCGCGGCAAAGATCCGGCTCCTGCCGCAGCCGATGAATGAGTTCCGCCAGGCTTTCTCCATCGTTGGTACGGAAATAAAGGGCCGCGTCACCCCAGACTTCACGGAAAGACGGGATGTCGTTGGCTACGATCGCACAGCGGGACAGCGCGGCCTCCAGAGCACACAGCCCAAAAGGCTCATACTTCGAAGTCGCCGCGTAAATGGAGGCGCGGCTGTAGAGATTGCGCATCTGCGCTTCGCTTTGTGGTCCTTTCAGAGCCACACTGACTTCTGCCACAGCCAATTTGACGTCGGCACGAATGGGATTTCTGGTGGCTGGGGCAGGGGCCTCGTCACTGACAATGCATACTGGCAAGCAATGAGCGTGCTGGGTGAGCAGCGAGACTTGCTTGCCCGCGTCCCACAACCGTCCCACGGCAAGCACAGACTCCTCTTTTGCCACATAAGGGTTGAAGTAAAGCGGATTGCGCCCGGGATGGATAACCGCTTCCGGCGCAAAAAATGTGTAGCTGGCATGTAACGCATCCAGCATCCAGGCGCTGGGCGCAACCACGAAGTTGGCATCCGAGAGGCCCCGCGTCATGACTTCCCGATACCAGTGCAACCAGCGGCTGTCGTCCGGCTCTCGCCCGTGCACCGACTTCCACCAGCCGATCAGGTCCGTGTGAGCCGTGACGATCCGGGGGACAGCAACCGGAAGGCTACCGTAGCACGCATGATGCAAGTGCAGCAGGTCGGGTTTTAACTCATGCACCAGCGCAGTGAGATAGGCGCAAGAGTCTTTGAGGTCGGATTCGCCCTCCTCCATCCAATCCAGGCGGAAGGCAGTGGGACGGTATTCCAGTCCCCGGAGGTTTTCCATCCAGGCGGTCTGCTGGGGTAAAGGAATCTCCCCCAGACTGACCAGGGTGACCCCTGTACCTCGGCCAACCAATCCAGTAACCAGCTCGCGGGTATAGCTCCACACCCCGCTCAACGTATCGGTAGTAACAAGAACGTGCACGCGCAGCCCCCGGGAGAACGGGCGCAAAGCCGCAGTGGACAAGCCATCTGCGCTCCGGCTATGGCCTATTCTAACCGGGACTCGGCGCGAACTTTAAAACAATTTCCTGTAACAACCCGCGAAAAGGCAAACAATTGCACAAATGATGCGGGAAATATCTCTTTTTGCTGGTCCGGCTTCTTATTCGGCGATTCCGAGTTTCCCGCACATTTCCTGCGCCAAGTTAAAGACAGTTTGCATTTTGCCCTGAGCCGCCGGAAGATCTGGGGACTTCAAGGCGATCTCACTGGAAAGTAACAAAGCGGTTGCGGTGCCTTTCAATTCGTTGCGTAACTCCTGTTGCACCAAGTGCCGGGCAATTTGCGACTCTTTTTGGCGGCGTTGCAAGGCAACATGCAGTTCGCGCACGATCCGTTGCATTCCGCTGATGGCAAAATTCACATAAACCGGGATGGCAGTCCCGAGATGCTGCAGCAGGGTTTCGCTTTCGTCGGGGTCGGCATCCAGCATCAATTGATCGATGACGACGGCAGAAAATTCCTGCGAGCGCAGGCGACTAGCCGCTTGGCGCAATGAGGCGGCGACCTGCGTCGGTTCCGAAGTGGCTTGTTGTAACGCCTGGCCACATTCCTGCCCTTTGGCCATAGGCGTAATTAGTAGAATCATGCCCGGTCAAGTTGCACGTCTCTCGCCATAGGCCATCCATTGAAAATGCATGGCTTACCCTGACCCCGAGTGCCAAATCGTTCCCGCCTCGGGAACTGAATCCCTCTTCTGGCTCCATCAGGGTGCCACGGCGTACTCCTTCAATTTCCGGTAGAGGGTCGTCTTACCGATTCCAAGCAACCGCGCCGCCATCAATTTGTCACCGTTCAGATGCGTGATGGTGGTCAGTATCGCCTGTTTTTCCAGCTCAGCCATGGGAAGGATTTTTGAAGAACTATCTCCATTCTCTGGCAGCTTCATCGAGCTGTGAATGGCACTGGGTAGATCGCTGCCGTTAATGATGGGGCCGGTGGTCAGAGCGCAGGCACGCTCCAGGCAGTTCTCCAGTTCGCGCACGTTTCCCGGCCAGTCGTAAGCCAGCATCGCCTTCAGCGCATCATCGCTCAGCGTGCGTTCCTGCCCGGTAGAACGCATCAGACGCTCGAGAAAAAATCCGACGAGAAGGGGTATGTCCTGACGGCGTTCCCGCAAAGGTGGGATCCGAAGGCTCAAAACATTCAGGCGGAAAAACAGGTCACGGCGGAATGCCCCCTGGGCCACCGCCTGTTCCAGGTCGCGGTTGGTAGCCGCGAGAATGCGCACGTTGATCGAAACCCGCTTCGTGCTACCGACCGGTCGGATCTCCTTTTCCTGGATGGCCCGCAGCAGCTTGGCCTGGAGGTCGACCGGCAACTCTCCTATTTCATCCAGAAACACCGTTCCGCCTTCGGCGATCGCCAGTAGTCCCTCTTTCGCCTGCATTGCGCCAGTGAATGCGCCTTTCACATAGCCGAACAGTTCGCTCTCAATGAGCGTAGGAACCAGGGAGCCGCAATCGACCGGGATAAACGGCTTGTCCCGATAGGGCCCGGAGAAGTGAATGGAGCGGGCCACCATTTCTTTCCCGGTGCCGCTCTCTCCGAGAATCAGCACCGGATGATTGCTCTGCGCCGCTTTGGAGATAATGCGGTATAACTTTTCCATCTCCGGCGCGCGGCCCACAATCCCGCCAAAGCCCTGCTTCGATTTGATTTTCTCGCGCAGAATGCGGTTCTCGGTTTTTAGCTTTAAATGCGCGGAGACCCGCTCCAGCAGTAGCTTCAGCTCCTCCATGCTGAATGGCTTGGTCATATAGTCGTAAGCGCCGATTTTCATGGCCTGCACGGCCGAGTGCACCGTCCCGTAGCCGGTCACGACAATGACGACGGCGTCGGGCTTGCGTTCGCGGATTTGCCGCAGCGCCTCCAGTCCACCCGTCCCGGGCAACTTCAGATCGAGCAGGACCACGTCAATGCCCTGGGCCTCAAGTTGACGGTACGCGTGCTCGGCCGAATCGGCGACGTGCGTGTTAAACCCAAGCGACTGCGCTACTTCGCGGCACACTTCGCGAATGGCGCGCTCGTCATCCACGATCATCAGGTTAAGAAGGTTGGCTCTTTCGACTTGCGGGGGATTCAACGCAGTGACGGCAGCAGTAGTCATAGATGATTGCCTCTTCAAGCTCCTAGCTGAATTTGGGACTGCACTGGTTCCTTTGCCAATATGGTCTGCGGCAAACGGACGATAATCCGCGTGCCGCAGTTGGGCTCGCTTTCGATTTCCAGACTTCCGTTGGCTTCCACCACAAGGCGCTGGATGGTGGCCAGTCCCATTCCATTGCCGTTGGCCTTCGTAGTGAAAAAAGGTTCGACGACATGGGCCCGGGTAGCAGCGTCCATGCCGTGGCCGGTGTCGGTCACAGTCAATGCGACATAGCCGGAGAACAGTTCCGAGGGAGAATCCTCGCAATCGGCGCAGTTTCTCACGCTGACCGTGATCTTTCCGCCTTGCGGCATGGCGTCGCGCGCATTCAGCACGAGATTGAGAACGATCTGGCGCATGGCTGCCGCGCTCAGGCCGACCTCTCCGGCGCGTGGGTCCAGATCGATGACAATTTCAGCGCGTTCACCGAGCGTATGCGCCAAAAAGTTCTGCATACCGGAGATGACTTCATTCCAGGATCGCGAACCCGTCGGCTCCGCCTGCGGCCGCGCCGCCGAGAGCAACTGCTGCACCAGTTCCGAACTGTTTCCACCGGCTTTGCGGATTTCTTCCACATAGGCTCGCAGCCGATTGCCCGGTTCCAGGGCATGCAGCAACATGTCGCAATACAGGAAAATTCCTGTCAGCAGGTTATTGAAGTCATGGGCCACTCCGCCGACCACCCGGCCGAGTGTTTCCAGCCGTTGTGATTGGAATTCTTGAGACTCATATTGTTCCAACCCGCTTCTCCTCAGGGCGGGTGGTTGCTCCTGTTGGGCGTTGTCCCCATTCAAAACCCGCAACTGAATCACCTGGCGTTCACGCTGAGCGCTCTGAAAATGAACAGAGCCGGCGAGAATTCGTATTTCGCTGCCATCCTTGCGAACGCCGTCGCATTCCTGGTGCAAGGGTTGTCCGGCGTCGGAGGTAAACAAGAACAAGCTCTCCGGCAGAAATTCCGCCAGAGCCCGGCCTTCCATTTCGGCGCCCTCGGAATATCCGAAGGTTTGCGCGAAGGCACAGTTGGCCAGCAGTACGCGGCCGCTCTCGGCGATCGCCAGGCCTTCGCGGCAAGCTTCCATCACCGCCGTGAGCATGGTGAGATCGGCCGATTCTTCGTTTCGGTCCTTCGCCCGAAATTGCACTACTGCGCCCATAAAATCTCCTCGCAGCGAAATGCGCTGGGCAACTGAGAATCGCGGTTTGGAAGAATCCCCAACTGGGAAAGCGAACCGGAAGTTAACCGAAAGAACCACTCCCCAATTGGGAAGTGTAGGCGGGATTGTTCGTTCTGCTAAGGCTATCCGTCACAAGATTCTGTGACGGATGAACAGAATTGGGAATGCGTTTTGGAAGGACCAAAAAGGGAAGGATCAGTTCATGTAGGTCCCGTGACTCACTTGGCCGGTGAAACGCAGGACCCCATGTTTTCAGTTCGAACTACCGCCGAATCCGGCAGCCGCGCTCTGCGATTCGTTTTCCGGCTGCAAAATCACACCCTCGAACGGAGTGGCGGCCAGCATCCGCCCGTGAACCACCGCAACCCGACGCAACGGATAGCCGCCATCCGGACCACGAGACCAACTACGCCCACGGTCCTTGCTTTCAAAAACAACGCCCGTAACCGCGCTGGTTGCCAGTAAACGTTTTCCACCGTCGTCGTAGGTGATGGAGCTTATGTTCTTATCGGGAAGGCCGTTCAGGAGATGCTGCCAACTGGCTCCTTCGTCGGAACTCAGGTAGGCTCCCTCGCGCGCCGCAATCAGAATTTGTGCGTCGGGGGTGACGGTAACCCCGCGAATGGTCAAATACGACGGCAAGTTCGCCTGGGTCCAACTGGCTCCGGAATCGGAAGATAGCAATACGGCCATCCGGGTCGCGGCCACCATCAGCTTTCCATCTCCGGAAACAGAAACCATATCCTGCTTACCAAGCACGGGCCCGCCACTCCAACTCTTGCCCTCATCCGTGCTAACCAGCAGGCCGGCCGACGTTGCGGCCACCCACTGATTGGATATGACCTGGACGTCCTCGACTCGCGCATTCAGAACCGAGCGTTTGACGGTCTTGCGCACGATGGTGACTCTCTTTTTCCCGCGCCGGATAGTGTGCGAGATGCTTTTTTCATTAATCACGACATTCGAGGACCGCCAAACCCCGGCTCCAGTATCCAGAAGGAAAATCCCCCGATTCGTTCCGGCGATAAGCGTCCCATCTGCGGCCTGCCGCAGGCTGAATACGTCGCGTCCGCCCAGTCCCTCGCTTTTCTGGGTCCAGTGCTGCCCTCCATCATGCGAGACAAACATCCCGCCCCATTCGCGGTCGTTCAGCACCCCGACAAAAATGGTTTTGGGATCCCGGCTGTCGGCAACGATCGAAGTGACATAGCGATGCGTATAGCCATGGTTTGAGGCAGTGAAGCTTTGCCCTCCGTTGTCACTGGCCAGAATGCCTCCGCGATCGGTCGCTAACAAAATCCGCTGCGAATCGCGCGGATCCACCATCACATCGTTGACTACGATTTCCGAGCCGGTGACCTGCCTCCATGCTTTCCCCGCGTCGGTACTCTTCCACAGCCCTTCGGTGGTTCCGGCATAGACAATGGCAGGATTGCCTGGGTCCTGCTTAAGCACCCGGGTACGCCTCGCCGCGAAAGGAATGCCCTGAACCTTCTGGAACGAGTCACCGCCTGTCTGACTCTTATAGATGCCCGAGCAGGCGCTGGCAAAGACGGTCGCAGGACTGGACGAATCCACAATGATGGAAAACACGTCCGAATCGTCAATCATCCCCTTATTGATATGTTGCCAGGTTGCGCCACCATCGCTCGTTTTCCACGGCAGATGCCAGGTGCCAGCGTAAATGGCATCCGGGTTGGTTGGATCCACCGCAATGGACTCAATGTTCTTGATTTGGCTCTCGGCAGCGGAGATATGCTGCCAGGTGTTGCCGCCATCGAGCGTCCGATAGACGCCGTCCAGCGCACCGGCCACCAGCACCTTGGCGTTGGAATGCGCCATGGCCAGCGCACGAATGGATTTTCCATGCATCGCGGGCAGAGCTTCCCACGTTTTGCCGCCATCGAGGGTGCGGAACAGATCGCCAGCCTGCTGGTTATCCACGCTCCAGGCCGCGACGAAAATGGCTTTGGAATCCTGGGGTGAGACGATGACATTGTCCAGGACGTAGTCGTCGTTCAGGCCCAAATGGGCAAATCGCGACCAGTTGCGCCCGCTATCGGCTGAGATAAACAGATCACCTGTGCTGGTTCCCACGTAGATGCGATCGGGTTTCTGCGGATCATAAGCGAGGCTGCGTACGTCGCCGCCATCCGGGCCCAGAACTTCCCATTGGCTGGCCCACAAACTACCCGCGGGCAGCACAATCAGCATCAACCCAATCAACCACTTAGCATTCATTCGAAAGGCCATAGACAAGTCCCACCTGTGGTGTTTGCATCGCAAGTCCCCAGCCTGACAGCGGTCCACACACCTATCAAGTTACCGAAGGGAAGGAGAAAGAGGGCCGGTCGAAGCTTTTTCGACCAGCCCTCGGTTCGTGGATTTAGCGTGCGTGTGCTTTCTTCTTAGCCGCAACGTGGGGGTGGTCCGGCACTGGTTTTACCTTAGTCTCGTCCACCGCCTGCGTGCCCTCCTCGGAGAAAGTCGCCCCGGCTGGCACGATCCAGAACTCGGTCGTCATCGTGCCAGCGCTGCCCGTTCTGGTCTCGATCCGGGTGGAATCAATCGCCTGTTTCGCTTCGCCGCCCGAGAGGTAGGCTTTGGCATTGACCGCGCGTTCCGCTGCCAGGTTCCTGCGCTTCTCCGTAGGCTCGGCGTTACCGACGATGACCAGTTTATTGTCAGGGTTTTGCTGCAGGTTGTGGCCGACGTCATCCAGGATGGCCTTACACTCGTTGTCCACCCGCCAGGGTTTGCCGATTTTCGCCATTTTGGAGAAGTCGCATTCGCTCAGCTTGCTGGCTTGCGGCGGAGGAGGCGGCGGGACTTCCACCGTCACCTCGGTCGAAGCCGAAGCTGTGAGCCCGCGCGAATCGGTACAGGTTGCGCTGACGGTAATCGGTCCAGCAGAGGCTCCGGTCGTGTTCAAAGTCGCATTCGTGCCGTTTCCTGAAACTGTGCCTCCCGTTGCGCTCCAGCCGGCGACGGTGACAGGAACATTGTCCGGACTGGTGCAGGTTGCGGAAATATTGCTGTTGCCGCCGGTCTGCAGCGTGCTGGGATCGGCTGTCATGGACATGGTCGGCGGATTCTTCGGCGGCTCTTTCACGGCAAAAGTTGCGGAGCAACTCGCCGTACCGTTTTTCTTCGCTTTCGAATCGGTGACATGGGCCGTCACTGTATAGCTGCCACCTGCCAGGCCGTTCGTGTCAATCGTGGCCGTATTGTCCTTGCCGGCAACTTTGCCGCCCGTGCTGCTCCAGTCATAAGTCAGAGTATGTTTGGGATTGAAGTTGCTGGCCGTGGCAGTCGCGGTGATCGGCTCTCCGACCATTACCTCGTTCGGTTGTAGCGAGCAGCTTGCCGCCGGAGGCTCTGGAGGTGCGCCGCCCCCGCCAAAAGTAAACAGCACGCCGCCGCGCAGCCGAACCCCGGCAAAGTTTGGCTCACGTGCATCCGATCCAGGAGGCACGAAATCGGAAAAATTATGGTGCGCCAACACATAATCCGCTTCGAAGGCTCGGATCGTTACATGCTTCCACATCGGAAGATCCATGCCGCCACCGAGAATCGCCCCAACGCCCGTGTCGTTTGTGCTGAGGCCTTTGATGTTGAACTCATTGATGCCCAATAAGCCGTGCAGGAAAAGATTCATTCCCGGGGTCCGGAACATGAGCCGCGGCCCCACCGAGAAGGTGGACTCATAACCAAAATCATTGCGGTCATGCCCAATATCGCCTTCGAGTCCCCAATGCTCGTCAAAGTTATAAGTGAGGGCAGCGCCAGCCCCTTTTGCCATGTCCGGCGCTTGCACACTGGATCCCGCAATGACGGGGCTGGGCACGCGCCCTCCCGGATGGGTCCATTGATAGCCGCCAAATATGTCCCATTTTGGCGCGCTCTGGTCCTGAGCAAAAAGAGAAACGGCCGCGAAGCTCATTAGCACCAGCATGGAAGAAAAGAAAAAGAGCTTTCGCGGAACATGACGAAGTGACATTGCATCCTCCCAAAAATAGGCGGAGTTGGGTTGCGGAGAGTTAAAACTAGTTCTTCGCACGCCGTTACTAGC
>Ga0335085_10010279_pt1 | contig 14010 bp, 15 predicted proteins | sample Lox_Sample_45_FD_206712 | JGI IMG/M metagenome (GOLD analysis project Ga0335085, IMG submission 206712) | Soil microbial communities from Loxahatchee National Wildlife Refuge, Florida, United States - Lox_Sample_4.5 | ecosystem: Environmental > Terrestrial > Soil > Wetlands | place: USA...
GCGCCGCGCCGATCGCGTCGAGCGCCAGGCCGGTCGCATTCGCCGTGTCGGTCGTGCCGAAATTGACGAAGATACGTTCGACCTTGCCGATGGCTTTGCGCTGCCGCCGCGCGGCGCGGAACCGCGCATCGAGCAACGCGTAGGACGGACCGAGCAGCAGCGCGCAAGCTTTCGGCACGCGCCCGGCATAGGCGTCTGGCACGCGGCCGGGCGACTGATCGAGCAGCACGTCGCAATCATGCGGACGGTTGGCGAGATCGTCGATGACGAGGATGCGCCGGGCCCAGCCGCGCGCGGCGCGCTCGAAAGCGGCATCGAGCCGGTAATCATCGACCACCAGTAGGTCGCAGCGCGTCGGCGCGTTCGCGAAAGCCGCGGGCTCCGTGACCGCGAAGCCGCGGCGGGCGAGAGCCGGAACCACGGCGTTTGCCGCCGCACTGCAGACGAAGCCGACCGACCAGCCCGCCTCGGCCAGTGCATCCGCCAGCACAAGGCAGCGCCGGACATGGCCGCCGCCGATGGCGACGGACGCATCGGTACGGAAGATCGCGTGGCGCGGCGAAGGCATGGCTCAAGCCTTACCGCAAAACCACCCCGTCCGTCATGCTCTAGTCGCCGACGCACGAACCGCGCGAATCATGGCCAAGGACCAGCCATAAAGCGGCCGCAATCATTTAACCGCGTAATCACCGCCGCTCCGGAACTAAAGCCTAGCTTCCCCATTACACGCGCAGGATACCTGAATGGAGGGTTCATCCATGCGCATTGGTTTTCTCGCCGTGCCGGCGTTCGTCCTTTTGAGCGCGACCGCCGCCATGGCTCAATCGACCGTCGTTATCGCGCCGTCGGCGCCGCCGACGGTCCGCGAAGAAGTGATCCCGCCAGCGCCGTCCACCGACGTCGTGTGGCAGCCGGGTCACTGGTCGTGGAGCGGCACGCAATATGTGTGGGTGAGCGGCGTCTACGTGGCGCGGCCGCGCCCGCAAGTCGCGTGGGTCCCGGGCCATTGGGACCAGAGCCCGAACGGCTGGACCTGGGTCGACGGCTACTGGCAATAGGCTGATCCGAGAAGCGCGGCCGGCCCGCCTGCGAGGGCGGCGCCGGCCGTCGCTTGTCTAGGCCCGACCGATTCTAGGCTCGCCCGAGGATCGCGCTCAGCCGGCTGGTGAGCTGCGCGTGGCGCGCGGGGTCCGCGACGGACACGCCCTTGCCGACGCCGAGATAGCGCTCGGCGACTTCGCTGTTGTGCAGCAGCTCTTCGCCCGTGCCTGAGAGCGCGACGCGGCCGTTCTCGATCACATAGGCGCGGTCGGCGATGGCGAGCGAGAGTTTCGCGTTCTGCTCCGACAGCAGAATGCCGCGCCCCTGACCGCGCAAACTCGCGACCAGGCGGAAAATCTCCGCGACCAGCACCGGCGCCAGACCGAGCGACGGCTCGTCAAGCACCAGAATGCGCGGCTCGGCCATCAGCCCGCGGCCGATCGCCAGCATCTGCTGCTGCCCGCCGGAGAGATTGGCCGCCGGCTCGTCGAGCCGCTGCAGCAGAATCGGGAAGAGCTTGCCGATCTCGGCGAGGCTTTTCTCGAACCCCGCGGCGTCGTTCTCGGCACCGCGGGCATAGCCGCCGAGCCGCAGATTCTCGCGCACGGTCAGGCCGGCGAAGACCTGCCGTCCTTCCGGCACCTGCGCGATGCCCATGAGGACGCGCGCGCCGGGACTGGCGCGGTCTATGCGCTTGCCGTCGAGCGAGATCTCGCCGCGGCGGATCGGGATGATGCCGGAAATCGCCTTGACCAGCGTCGATTTGCCGGCGCCGTTCGCGCCGACCAGGGCGACGATCTCGCCTTCGCCGACCTTGAGATCGATATCGTGGATGACATCGGTCGCTTCATAGCCGGTCGAGATGCGTTTCAGCTCGAGGCTCATGTCACGGCCTCGCTCCCGACATAAGCGGCGATGACGCGCGCATCCTGCTGGATGGCGCGCGGCGTGCCCGAGGCGACGACGCTGCCGGCATCGAGCACGATCACCTGATCGGCGACGCCCATGACCAGCGACATGTTGTGCTCGACGACGACGACCGAGATGCCGGAGTCGCGCACCGCGCGCAGCAGCTCGGCGAGCTCAGCCGTCTCGGCATCGTTCAAGCCCGCCGCCGGCTCGTCCAGCAGCAGCAATCGCGGCTGCGCCATCAGCGCGCGCACGACTTCGAGGAGCTTTTGGCTGCCCATCGGCAGATCGGTCGCCGCGGTATCGCGGAACGCGCGCAAGCCGACGAGGTCGAGCAGCGCGTCGGCGCGGTCGGTCAGCGCGCGCTCTTCGCGCCGCGCGCTGCCGAGCCACAGCATCTGGCGCCACGCGCCCGCGCGCACATGGAGATGCGCGCCGGCGAGCACGTTCTCGCGCGCGGTCATGCCGGGATAGATGCGCGCCGCCTGGAAGGTGCGGATGAGGCCCTTGGCCGCAATCTCGATCGGCGAGAGATCGAGGAGCGATTCGCCGTAGAAGCGCACCTCGCCTTCATCGGCGCGATAGAGTCCGGTGACGAGGTTGAACACCGTCGTCTTGCCGGCGCCGTTCGGGCCGATCACGGCGGTGAGGCTGCCATGCGGCACGGTGAAGCCGACCTTGTTGACGGCGGTGAGGCCGCCGAAGGTCTTGGCGAGGCCGCTGATGGCGAGCGCCGCCTCGCTCATGGCAGCGCCTTCGCGGTGCGCTGCGCGTCGCTCTTCCGGCCAGTCAGGCGCCCGAGCAGGAGCACGATGCCGCCGAACATGCCTTCCGGCAGCCAGAGGAAGCACATCACCAGGAGCACGCCCTCGGCGAAGGTCTTGTAGAGCGCGAAAGGCTGGAAGATCGTTGGAATCAGAGTCAGCAGTGCGACGCCGAGGATCGGCCCGATCAGCGTGCCCTCGCCGCCCGCGACCAGCATCGCGATCATCTCGAAGGAGCGCGGCGCGCCGACCATGTCGGGCGAGAGGAAATGGAAATAGAAGGCGTAGAGGCTGCCCGAGAGCGAGGCGAGCGCGGCCGAGAGACAGACCGCGGCGAGCTTATAGCGCGCGACATTGACGCCGAGCGCCGAGGCCGCGGTCTCGTCGGTGCGCACGGCTTGCAGCGCGCGGCCGAAGCCCGAGCGCATGCCGCCATGCAGCGAGACGCAGAGCAGCACGATGAGCGCGGCGACGAGGTAGTACATCTGGATCGGCGCGGCGAAGACATAGCCCGCGACCGAAAAGGACGGGATACCGACGAGGCCCGACGGCCCGCCGGTCACGTCGGTCAGGCCGACGGTGAGCGAATCGACCATCAGCCCGAAAGCCAAGGTCGCGAGGGCGAGGAAATGGCCGCGCAGCCGCGCCGTCACCAGCGACAGGCCGTAAGCGCAGAGCAGCGACAGCGCGATGCCGGCGAACACGCCGATCAGCGGCGGCCAGTGATAGGTCGTCGCGAGGATCGCGGCGGTATAGCCGCCGATCGCCATAAAGCCGGCATGGCCGAGGCTGACCTGGCCGGCGAAGCCCATCAGCACGTCGAGGCCGAGCACGGCGATGAAGAGGATGCCGGTGATCACCAGCGAATTGAGGATGCCGCCCGGCGGCAGGACCCAGGGCAGCACGATAAGGAAGATCACGCCGACGATGGTGAAGATCGTGCCGTTGCGGCCCTCGAGCCGGACGATGCCGCGATGGATGCGATATTCGTCGCGCACGTCCTGGCGCCGCGCCGGCGCCGCGCTGAACAGCCCGTTCGGCCGCCACAGCAGCACCGCGAGCAGCAAGGCAAGCGCGAGCCCATTGGCGAAGAGCGAGGAGACGTAGCCGGCGGCGAGCTGCTCCGAGACGCCGAGCACGAGGCCGCCGAAGACCGAGCCGGCAAACGCGCCGAGCCCGCCGACCGCCACCGAGATGAAGCCGAAATTGGTGAAGAAGCCGCCGGTGTCGAATTCGAGCGAGGTGATCGGCGCCACCGCAATGCCGCCAAGCCCCGCGATCACCGCGGCGAGGCAAAAGCTGAAGAGGGTCATGCGCGGCACATCGATGCCCATGAGCCGCGCCGCCAGCCGGTTCTCCGCGCAGGCGCGCAGCGCGAGGCCGAGCCGCGTGCGCGCCAGCAGCCACCACAGGCTGACGATGATCAGCGCCGCCGCGCCGACGATCCAGAAGCCCTGCGTCGGCACGCGGATGCCCAGGATCTCGACCGGCGCCTCGCCCGAGATCGGCGGCAGCGCGTAAGGCTGGCTCGACCAGCCGATCAGCAGCACGCCTTGCAGCAAGGTCAGCAAGCCGGCGGTAACGACGAAGATGCTGCTCACCGGCAGCTTGGTGACCGCGGGCACGAAGGTCGCCCAGCCGAGGATCAGCCCGGCGATCACCGTGCCGATCAGCGCGGCGATCAACGCGATCGGGATCGGCAGGCCAAGCGCCACCTGCGCCGACCACATCAACAGCGCGCCGAGCACGCAGAAACCGCCCTGGGCGAGGTTGATGACGCCGGTGACGCGATAGACGAGCGAGAAGCCGAGGGCGAGGACGGCGAAGACCGCGCCCTGGAGCAGGCCGCCGATGACGATCTGGATCGCCTGGATCACGCGCTTTGCGTGACGACCGTCATGTCACTCCCCGCCCCCGCTTGCGCTTTGTTGCCGCCATTGTCGCGGGCGCTCCGCGCGGCGGCAAGAGCCGCGCGGCCGCGCCGCGCTCAGACGGTGACCGGATCCGTGCCCAATTCGCAGAACAGGCCGTGCTTAGCGCCTTCGACGAATTTGACGTTTTTCGGCAGCACGACGGCGCAGGACCGCACGCGCTGCGATTCCGGCGTCAGGCCCGGCACCTTCTTGCCTTCCTTGTTGGCCTTCACCGCGCGCAGCAGCGCGCGCCGCGCCATGATGATGCCGTTGTCGGTCGAGACCAGATTCTCCCGGCTGCGATCGATGATCGGCCCCATGCTCTCTTGCAGCGAGGCGTCCTGCATGCCGACGCCATCGATGCCGCTGAAGGTCGCGCCCGAGACCTGGGCGTTGCGATTCATCAGATAGTCGTTGGTCTTGTTGGCGAGCGGGATGAAGGTGCCCGGGATCGCCTTCACGTGGATGCCGGCGCCGTCATCCATCGCCGCGACCTCGGCGCGCGTCAGGGCGCGCTTCGGATGGTAGGAGATGCTCCACGACCAAGTGTTGTTGTCGTCGATCGGGACCCAGGCATGGCCGCCGATCGGATTGCCGCCGCGCGGCGGGATCAGGGTATAAAAGGGCATCACCCAGGGCGTGATGCGCCAGTAATAGCTGTCGTTTTCGGCATTGCGCCGCGCCGCGATCAAGAGCCCGCCTTCGAACTCGGCGATGTCGAAGATCGGCATCTTGTCGCCTTGATTGTATTGATTGCCCTTGCTGCCCTGGAACAACCGGTCGCCTTTGAGGGCCGCCTCGTGCAGGAAGGAGACGTGGCTCGAATCGATGCCGCCTTCGACCGCCTGGAGGTAATTGCATTCCTGGAGGCGCTTCGAGATATAGCGCTGTTCCGGCGCCACCAGCGCCCATTCGAAGCCGGGAGGCGCCGGTTTGAGCTCGGGCGGGCCCATATAGGTCCAGATGATCCCGCCGCGCTCGAGGCAGGGATAGGCCTTCAGCTTGATCCGGCTGCGCATGCCGGTCTCTTCCGGCTCGGAGGGCAGATCGACGCATTGCCCGGTCACGTCGTATTTCCAGCCGTGATAGGGGCAGCGCAGGCCAAATTCCTCGTTGCGGCCGAACCACAGCGAGACGCGGCGATGGGCGCAGAATTCCTCGATCAGGCCGATGCGGTCCTCGGTATCGCGGAAAGCGACCAGGCTCTCGCCGAGCAGCTTCACCCGCACCGGGGCGCAATCCGGCGCCGGCAGCTCGTCGGCACGGAGCGCCGGCATCCAGTAGCGCCGCATGAGGTCGCCCATCGGCGTGCCCGGGCCCACTTCGGTCAAAAGCTTATTGTCTTCGCGCGACGTCGCCATATCGGTTACCTGCCGGAAAAATCCTGATTTCGTCTAACGATGCGGCGGCGCGGCGCCAGGGTCAAGTCGCCAGGGTCAAGTCGATAGACACCCGTCACTCGACCTCAATCCAGATCGCGTCGCCCTCGACCTGCGCCGGCCACACTTTCACGGGCTCGGTGCAGGGCGGATAGGAAGGCTGCCCGGTGCGGATGAAGAAGCGGCCCTGGTGAAAAGGGCATTCGATCTCCTCGCCGATGATCGTGCCCTCGCCGAGCGAGCCCGGCCCGTGGCTGCATTCGTCGATGCTGACGAAATACTCGTCGCCGAGCTTATAGACGGCATAGGCCTTGTTATCGACCACGGCGCGGGTCGCGAATTCGCCGCCGACCTCATCGGTGCGGCAGATCATCAGCTTGCTCATGGGGTGGCAAAGCTAAAGCCTGTGTGCCCAGCCTTCAACGGGCGCGACGTTTGGCCTCGCGCCACGCTTCAGCCCGCGATGGTCGTGCCGCCGTCGACGATGATCGTCTGGCCGGTGATGAAGCTGCCCTCGCGCGAGGCGAGCAGCACGGCAGCGCCGACGATGTCCTCGGGCTCGCCGAGGCGGCCGAGCGGCGTCTCGGCGATGCGCGCCTTGGCCCGGCCCTCGTCTTCCCACAAAGCCCGCGCGAAGTCGGTCTTGATGAGGCCCGGCGCGATGCAATTGACGCGGATATTATGCGCTCCCCATTCCGCGGCGAGGCCGCGCGCGAGCTGCTCGAGCGCCGCTTTCGCCGCGCCATAGGCGTTGATCCCGGCCGACGAGCGCCGCGCCGCGATGCTGGAGAGGAAGATCACGGCGCCGTCTCTGCGAGACGCCATCTCGGGCAAAACCAGCTGCGAGAGCCAGAGCGCGCTCCGGACGTTGCTGGTCATCACCCGGTCGAAGGCGTCGTCGGCGAGCTCTTGCAGCGGGCCGAGCACCGGATTGGCGCCGACATTGTTGACGAGGATGTCGATGCCGCCGAACGCGCTGCGGGTCTGCTCGACCAGGGATTGGAGCTGCGCCTTGTCGCCGACATGGCAGGGGATCGCCAGCGCCTCGCCGCCGCTGGCGCGGATTTCGGCTGCGGTCTGCTCGCAGGCATCCGGCTTGCGGCTCGAGACCACAACCCAGGCCCCCTGTCCGGCCATCGCCATGGCAACCGCCCGGCCGATGCCGCGCGACGAGCCGGTGATCAGCGCCGTTTTCCCCGACAGATCGAACATGCCCACGCGTCACCAGCCCCGAACCCGCCGTTAACCCTATGCCGGGCCATGCTACGCCGCATAGCTGCATCACCCAAGGGGCGCTCGATTTCACCCTTTTCCCGTGCTAGGCAGCGGCATGGCCGATATGACCGACATCGCCGCCCCGGTACCCAAAGCGCGCGATTTCCGTGTGATCAGCCTGGTCGGCGCGGCTCATTTCATGAGCCATGTCTATATCCTGATGCTGCCGCCGCTGTTCGTCTATGCGCGCGCCGAATACGGGGCCAGCTTCGAGCAGCTCGCCTATGCCATGGCCGCGTTCGGCATTTGCTCGGCCTCGCTCCAGGTGCCCGCCGGCTTCGTCGTCGACCGCTTCGGCTCGAGCGCGCTGCTCATCGCCGGCCTGGCGCTGAGCGCCACCGGTTGCGCAATCGTCGGGCTCGTTCCGACCTACTGGGCCTTGATCCTCGGCTATGCGCTGCTCGGCGTCGCCAACACGGTCTACCACCCGGCCGATTACGCGATCCTCTCGCATGGCGTCTCGGCGCCGCGCATGGCGCAGGCCTATTCGATCCATACGTTCCTCGGCATGGCCGGCCAGGCGGTGGCGCCGGCTTTCATGCTGGCGATGGCGAGCTTCTTCGATAACTGGCGCAGCGGCTTCCTCGCCATCGCCGTCATCACCTATGCCGTCGCGGCGGTCCTGCTGCTGCAGAAAGACGCGCTGTCGGACCGGCATCTGGTCCGGCCCGACGATGCCGCGCGCAAGGCCGCGCCGGCGATTGAGCGCGAGAGCCGCTGGAAGATTCTGACCAGCGGCCCGATCGTGCGCAGTTTCATATTCTTCGCGCTGCTCACCCTGACCGGCAGCGCGATGCAGAATTTCACGATCGTCGGCTTCGGCGCGCTCAACGGCATCCCGGCGGCGCAAGCCAGCGTCGGCCTGACTGCCTTCCTCGTCTTCAACGCACTCGGCGTGCTGTCGGGCGGATTCATCGCCGACCGCTTCAAGCATCCGACGCGCATCGCGACGATCGGTCTCGCGGCAAGCGGCGTGACCATCCTCATCCTTGCTTACATCAATTTCCCGATCGCGCTGTTCGTCGCGATGCTGGCGCTGAGCGGCTTCCTCAACGGTGTCATCATGCCGTCGCGCGACCTCATCGTGCGCGCCGTGACGCCGCCGGGGGCCTTCGGCGTGGTCTTCGGCTTCGTCACCACCGGCTTCAACGTCTCGGCGGTGATCGCGCCGCTGCTCTATGGCTGGCTGATGGATCAGGGCGAGCCGCGCATCATCTTCGTCTGCGCCGCCGCCTTCACCGCCCTGTCGCTGACCATGGCCAACACGGCGCGAGCGAAGAAAAACGCGCCGGCGGCGAAAGCCGCGTAACCGGATGCCGCGCTTCGACGACGTCGTCATCGACGTTGCGAAGTTGGAAAGATATTGTCTTAGCGAAACTCATCCACGCGGCCGGCATAAAGCCCGCGTTTTCCGCACGCGCCTGGGAATCGCGGCCGCCGATGCGATGTTCCTCTCCGAGGAGCTATCAAAGGCTGCAAAGAACGGCACCGATACGCCGCAACCGACTGTGCGCGATCGTTATGGTCAACGATACCTGCTCGATTTCGATATCGTAACCTCGGCCGGGAGTGCCCGTATCCGCTCCTTGTGGATTGTCCGTACGGGCGAAAATCTGCTACGCTTTGTTACTTGCTACGTCCTATGAAGCTGGACATGCCCGCCGATATCCAACTCCTCGATGTCGTTGCCCTGACAAGCGACCTGCCGGAACAGGGATTGTTGCGCGGGCAAGTCGGTACTGTCGTCGAACTGCTCTCGCCGGACTCTTTCGAAGTCGAATTCTCGGACGAACAGGGACGCACTTACGCCGAGCTGGCACTTTCCAAAAGCCAGCTCCTTGTCCTGCACTACGAGCCGCAGAGCAGCTAGCCCCGCTTGAGCGCTCTTCAGGCGGCGCTGCGCGCGCCGGCTTCGAGCAGCCCGGCTTTGACCAGCGCGGCGCGGATGCGCTCGATCTCGGCCTGCGACAGCTTCGCCAGCGGCGGGCGCACCACCGCGCGCGGCTGCTTGCCCAAGAGCACCAGCGCCTCCTTCATACGGTTGTGCATGTCGACGAACGGGTCGGCGTAGAACACTTCCGCCGTCGGATAGATCCGGTCGTTGAGGCGGCGCGCTTCGGCGAGATCGTTCGCCTGGATCGCGCGGAAGAGCCGCGCCTGGAGATCGGCGATGACGCTGCCCGAACCCGAAAGCAGGCCCTTGGCGCCGAGCACCAGCGATGAGAACAGCCACGAGCTGTTGGTGCTGAGCACATTGACCGGCTTGTCGAGGCTTTGCAGCGTGCGGATGTTCTTCTCGTGCAGCGGCACTTGCGGCGTCCAATCCTTGATCGCGCGGATCGTCGGCACTTTCGCGAACAGCTTCAGCAGCGTGTCGAGCGGATAGCCCTGGCCGCCGGCGAGCGGATATTCGAAGACGATGATCGGCAGGTCGGAGGCATCGGCGACGCGCTGGAAATGCGCCAGCGCCATCTCCGGCCGCTGCCCCAGGGCGAACGGCCCCGGCGGGAAGACCAGCAGCGCGGAGGCGCCGCCGTCCTGCGCCATGCGCGCGAGCTTCGCGGCTTCGAGACTGCCCTCGGCATAGATGCCGTTGACGATCGGCGTCTTGCCGCCGATCTCGTCCTGTGTGATCTCGAGCACGCGGCGCTGCTCGTCGAAGCTGCAGGAGGCGACTTCGGTCGCATGCGCGTTGATGGTGATGGCGCTGATGCCCTGCACCGCCGCGACATCGCTCAGATGCCGGCGGAAGGATTTCTCGTCGATCGAGAGATCGTCGTGGAACGGCAGCAGGCAGGCGGGGATGACGCCTTCCGGAACGAATTGCGCGAAACGCGGCATGGCTCGGGTCTCCTCACGCGGGTGGGCGGATACTAGCACAAGTGCCGCGCTCCCTCATCCCCGCCCTCGACGCCGGCAAGACAAGCGATGCAACGGCTTCCATAATGGCGGCGTTGTCAAAGAGCATTGTCCCAGGGAGACGATCTTCATGCAGGGTGTGACCAAGACGGCCGCGATTCTCGCCGCGATGCTGGCGCTCGGCGGCGCCACGAGCGCCGCGCGCGCCGCCGATGGCGCCGATGTCTTCAATAACAATTGCGCGGTCTGCCATTCGACCGATCCGGGCACCAACAAGCTCGGGCCCTCGCTCGCCGGCGTCGTCGGCCGGAAATCCGCCAGCCTGCAGGATTATTCCTATTCCCCGGCGATGACGAAGATGAACGTCACCTGGGACAAGGCGACGCTCGACAAATACCTCAACGATCCGCAAGGCATGGTGCCCGGAACGAAGATGATCTTCCCCGGGGTCAAGGACGAGGCTGAGCGGAAGGCGCTGATCGATTATCTGGCGACGCTTCAGGGCTGAGATTCCCGAGCGTCGGGGCCGGCGCAAGGGGTCGCCACATCCGCCACATCCGGCGGCCCTCGATCGAGTGCCAGAGGAGCAGCACCGCCGTGCCGAGGATGAGCTCGCGGCCGCGTTTGAGCAGCGAGAGCGCGAGCGCGAATTCCGGCGCGATGCCGAGCGCGCCGCCCAAGAGCACATAGCCGCCCTCCTGCACGCCGGCCGCGGCGGGCACGAAGAACGCCGCGGTGCGGATCGCGAAGGTCAGGCTTTCGAGCACGATGAGCGAGCCGAAGCCCGGCCGCACGCCCATCATCGCGAGCGCGATGCCGGCTTCGCCGACACCGACGATCCAGGCGAGGAAATGCGCGCCGAACGCGCGCACGATCGCGGCGCGGTTGCGATAGATCGCATGCACCCGCTCCTCGAGGCCGCTGATATGGACGAGCGCCGTCCAGCCATAGCCGGCGGCGAGCTTGTCGGCGAAACGCTCGATGAGACCGATGAGGCCGAGGCGCTGGGCGAAGAACAGCGCCGCGGCGAGCGGAATGATCGCGGCAAGGCCGAGCAGGGTCCACGGCACCAGCGGACCGGCCGGCCGGTCGAGCAGGATCACTAGGCCGAGCACGGTGAAGGCGATCTGCGCCATCATCTCGACGGTGATATCGACGACGGTCGCGGCGGTCGCCGCGCCGATCTCGACGCCGGCGAGCTTCATCGCGCGGATGCCAAGCATCTCGCCGCCGCCCGGCACGAGCGCGAGGAGGTCGCTGCCGGCATCGCGCAGCCAGCGGATCCAGACGAATTGCAGCGCGCTGGGCCGCGGCGCATCGAAGAGCGCACGCCAGGCGATGGCGCAAACCGCCAGCGGCAGGAAATGATACGCGGCGATCGCGGCGAGCCCGGTCCAGCCGGCGAGTTCCAGCGCGTCGCCGACCGATGCGAGCCCGTACCACACGACGATCAGCACCGCCGCCAGGACGCCGAGCACGGCACCGGAAGCGATTCCCAGTTTCATGCCGCGCGCTCCAGCCCGGCGAAGGGCATGATCTCTATGCCGCGACGCGCGATGATCGCTTGCGCTTCGGGATCGAGCAGCGCCGCCGCCTCCTCGCCGCAGCGGTAATTCGCCGGCCAGACCGAGGGCCGCGCCATGGCCGGATGGAAATAAAGCTCCGACACGCCCTCGGGAATCCTCTCGAGGTAATGCCGCACGCGCTCGGCCGTCATCGCGCCGGTATCGGCGAGGCCGAAGATCCAGTCGTTATGCGCCATGCCGGCGATATCGAGATTGTCGCGCAGGCGCCGCGCGTGCCGCGATTCCATGAGGCCCGTGAGCCATGCCCAGCGCCGGCCGCTCGCGGCCGGCGGCTCGAGCGGCAGCCGCACGGCGCGGATATCGAATTCGGGCGCGAGGCGCAGCAGCACCTGCTGGATCGTCGGATGGAGATGGAAATGATGATGCGCGTTCACATGGTCGAGGGTGAGGCCGGTGGCGCGGAACGCCGCGAGCTGCGCGCGGATCTCGGCCGCCAACTGACGGCGCGCCGCCGGCAGGCAGAAGATGCGCACGCCCTGCGTGAACACGTTGGTCGAGAAGCGCCCGTCGCTGCCGACGAGAGCGGGGATCTCTTCCGGCGGCAGCGCCGGGACGCCGTCGACCAGCACGAGATGAAGGCCGACGCCGAGCTTCGGCAGGCGCTTGGCGCGCGCCACCGCGTCGGCCGCGGCCTCGCCGGTAACCATCAGGCTGGCCGCGGTCAGGATGCCGCGCCGATGGCCCTGCTCCACCGCCTCGTTGACAGGAATGGTCAGCCCGAAATCGTCGGCCGTCACGATCAATCGCTTCAAAAAAACCCGCTCGATCAGGATCCGGATGCTGCGCGCGGCTCGAGCCTGCCGCCGGGGGCAATCACGAAATCGCGCTCGCGCCAGCTTACATGGCAGCTGCGATAGCTGGCGAGCCAGATGAAGAAGCACAGGCATTCGCGCAGCGGCAGCAGCCACGGCCGCGCGGGACAGGTAATACCGAAGCGGCGGCGGACGAGGAAGTGGAGAATGATTCGCAAACCGATGACGAGCGCGAGCGCGAGCCACCCGCCCCAGTGCGGGAAGGGCAACAGCGAGAGCAGCAGCAGCGGCAGCGGCTCCATCACGCCCGACATGAAATACTCGCCCGGCTTCACCGTCCGCACCGTGCGCGCCCAGCGCAACTCGTGGCGCAGCAGCGACGAGAGAGTCTCGTCGACCACGATATCCGGGACGTAATCGGCGAGGCGCACCTTGTATCCCGCCGCCGCGATCATACGCCCGAGCATGAAGTCGTCGGCGAGGTGAAATGCCAGCATGCCGAACCCGCCCATTGCCGCCAGCGCCTCGCGGCGGATCGCCGTGACCGGGCCGAAGCAATAGGCCGCATCGCGCATGCCGGCATCGACCACCGCCGAGGCGAGGAACCAATCATTGACGAAGAGCGCGCCGAGATCGGAAGCGAGGCCGCGCGAAGGGCCTGCCTTATAAAGGCAGGTGACGGCGCCGACCGCTTCGTCGGCGAAGGGCGCGAGCACCGATTTGAGGCAATCGCGCGCGACTTCGGTATCGCTGTCGGACACGATGACGATCTCGTGCTTCGCCGAGCGATACATGTTGATGAGATTGCCGACTTTGAGATTGGTGCCGTGAATAGCGCTATCGATCACGAGGCTGAGATCGAGCGCCGGGAATTCCTCGATCAGCCGCCGCACCACCGGGATCGCCGCATCCTCATGGTCGCCGACGCCGAAGATGACCTGCAACGACGCGTGATCGAGGGTGCAGAAGGATTTGAGGCATTCGTAGAGCCGCGGCTCCGCGCCGCAGACCGGCTTCAGGATCGTCACCGCGAGCGGCGGTGCCGCCGCTAATGCGTTGCTGCGCCGGAACCGCGCAACGCCGGCGATGGCCACTAATAGATAACCGATCGACGCCGCGGCCAGAACGAGGCCTGCGCCAAAGATGAAATATGCGAGCACGTTCCCCCCGTCCCCCAACAGGTGAGCCAGTCCCTCGCCACGCGGCCCCCGGCCGACCTTGATCTGCATCAAGGAAACCCGGCGGCCTGCAGCCGCAGTCACAACCATCGCCGGCGCCGAAGCGCCGCCGTCATAGCCGGGATATTTAGGTTTGGAGCGCGCTCGACCCCTCGATCGCGCTAATTCCCCCTCCCCGAAGCCCCGCGCACTGTTTTCTTTTTCGTCCGACGAAAGGGGTAAACGAGGTAAACGGCAAAATCAATGGCGGCCGCGAGCCTGCCCGGATTTTAGGCGCGTCTTGACACCGCACAGCGCGCGACTAATCTTCTTCGCAATCGCGGAAAGGCAGTCTTTATGGCAAAAAGCAACACG
>Ga0335085_10010280_pt1 | contig 14009 bp, 13 predicted proteins | sample Lox_Sample_45_FD_206712 | JGI IMG/M metagenome (GOLD analysis project Ga0335085, IMG submission 206712) | Soil microbial communities from Loxahatchee National Wildlife Refuge, Florida, United States - Lox_Sample_4.5 | ecosystem: Environmental > Terrestrial > Soil > Wetlands | place: USA...
TTCGGCGTTGTATCTGCCTTCGGCGGCGGGGGAGAATCCTTTTTCGGCGCTGATTGCGCGCAACGATCCCTATGCCTTTGCGCGCAGCTATGCCTACAACGTCGCACCGGTGGACGACAATTCGCCGTTTTTCTTTTTCACCCTGAAACTGGGGCAGATTCTGCGGGCCCAGGGACCGCAGCACGGCATCGACTGGAAGGTAAACCTGGGGGTCGCCGTCTTGGGAATGGTGCTGCTGCTGTCGCTGGCGGCGGTGCTGGCGTTTCTGGTGATTCCGCTGGCGGTGCGCAGCGGCGGGGCGAACCGGGCGGTTTGTCTCTTGTACTTCGTGGCGGTGGGCCTGGGCTACATTCTGGTGGAGATCGCGTTCATTCAGCGGTTCGTTCTATTCCTGGGGCATCCTACGTACGCCCTGACCGTCGTGGTGTTTCTGCTGCTGCTCTCGAGCGGGGCGGGCAGCCTGGCTTCGCGGTACTGGCTGGGGGAAAGGCGCAGTGCATGGCTGCCGTTGATCCTGATCGTCGCGGCCTTGCTTCTGTATGTATTGATTTTGCCGGGGATGCTGGATGCGCTGGTAGGCCTGCCCTTTCTGGCCAAACTGGCGGTGAGCGGCGCGCTTCTGATTCCGCTGGGATTTGCCATGGGCATGCCGTTTCCTACGGGACTGCGGGCGCTGGCCGGTTTGCCGGCGGCGGAATTTGGCGTTCCGGGAGGCGAGAACGAAAATGCGGTGGAGTGGGCCTGGGCGATGAATGCGGCGTCGAGCGTTTTGGGCTCGGTACTGGCGATGGTGATTGCCATTGAATTTGGATTGAATATCGCGCTGGCATGCGGCGCGGGCGCCTATCTGCTGGCATTTCTGCTGATCGGCACGTTGCGAACGCGGGCGCAGCCGGTATGAGCGGGGATGGCTGTCTGTTATGATTCTGAATTAAGCTGACGGGTCATCGTTGATCCCGCGATCAATGTTGCTAGGGAGAATGCGTGCCTAGCCAGAAGCAGTTAAAGTGGTCACAATTGAAGGTGGGGCTGACCGTGCTGGCGGCCCTGATTACGCTCGCCATCCTGATTTTCCTCATGAGTGGCACCACCGGCCTGTTCGTCCAAAAGATCCTGCTGCTTTCATACTTCGATGACGCCAGCGGCCTGCGGGTGGGCGCCCCGGTGCGGCTGGACGGGGTGGACATCGGCAACGTGACCAAGATTCGGGTGGTGCCGGATGCGGACAAGAGACTGACCCCGGTACAGGTAACGATGAAAGTGAGCATGCGATACCACTTCGGGCTGCGCAAGGACTCGAAGACCGTGCTTTCGACCGCCGGCGTGCTGGGGGAAACCTACATCAATATCGACAGTTCGGACGCCAAGGGGCCGGAAGTGGAGAATGGCGACGTGCTTCCCAGCAGCGAAGTGCCGGACTTTTCCGACATGGTGCGGGCGGGGCAGGGGACGTTGCAGAACATGGATGCGTTGATCCGGCGGCTGGACCGCATTATTGCCTTCGTGGAGAGCGGCAACGGATCCGTGGGCAAATTGATTTACGATCCCACGTTGTACAACCGGCTGAATGCGACCGTGGACCAGTTTCAGGGGCTGGTGAATCAGGTGAGCTCGGGAAAGGGCACGCTGGGCAAGCTGGTCTCGGACGACGAGCTCTATCGCAAGGTGAATGTTAGCGTGGATAAGATCAATGTGATGATTGACGATCTGAACGCGGGCAAGGGCACGGCGGGCAAGTTGCTGAAAGATCCGACGCTGTACAACAACGCCAACCAGACGGTCGCGAACGTCAAGCAGCTGACAGACAGCATCAATGCCGGGCAGGGCGCGCTGGGCAAGCTGGCCAAGGACAAGGAACTCGCCGACAAGCTGCAGAATACGATCAACAAGCTTTCTGACCTGAGCGATCGCCTGGCCGCCGGGCAGGGGACGATGGGCAAGCTGCTGCAGGATCCTTCCCTCTACAACAATGCCGACCAGATGCTGCTGGAAAGCCGGGAACTGGTAAAGGCGGTACGGGAAGATCCCAAGAAATATCTGACCATCCGGCTGAAGGTATTCTGAGCCGCCGCGGCGGGTGTGCGAGCGGGCGCTCAGGCGCCGGGAGAGATGGCGGAGTCCGCCTGCTCGTGGGCGTGGTAGCTGGAGCGCACCAGCGGCCCTGACTCCACGTGGCGGAAGCCGAAGCGCAGAGCTTCTTCCTTCATGTACTGAAATTCTTCCGGCGTATAGAATCGGGCGATCGGCAGATGGTCGCGCGACGGCCGCAAATACTGCCCCACGGTGAGGATATTCACACCGCGCGAGCCGAGATCGCGGAACACCTCGACCAGTTCCGTGATGGTTTCGCCCAGACCTACCATGACTCCTGATTTCGTGGCGATCCCGGGGGAAATCTTTTTGGAATTCTCCAGCAGATCGAGCGTGCGCTGGTAGCGCGCGCCGGAGCGTACGGCGCGATAAAGACGGGGAACGGTCTCGGTGTTGTGGTTCAGAACATCGGGCTGAGCGTCGAGAACGATGCGGAGCGCGGCGTCCAGGCCCTGAAAATCGGGGATGAGGACTTCTACCCGGCACCCGGGGGCCAAGGCGCGAATCTGGCGGATGGTTTCGGCGAAGACGCGGGCGCCGCCGAGATTGTCGTCGTCGCGATTCACGCTGGTGACCACCGCGTGCTTCAGACCCAGCGTGGCCACGGCCTCCGCCACCCGGCGGGGTTCATCCCAATCGATGGCCTGGGGCCTGCCTTTGGGCACGGCGCAGAAACCGCAACGGCGGGTGCAGATATCGCCCAGCAGCATGAAAGTGGCGGTGCGATGATTCCAGCACTCGCCGATGTTGGGGCACTGGGCGGATTCACAGACGGTGTGCAAGTCCAGGCCGCGAGCCAACTTCTTGAGGTTATGGAAGTTCTCTCCCACCGGGGCTTTGGCGCGCAGCCATTGCGGCTTGGGCTGCCGTACCGGGGGGCCGAGGTCAATCTGCACGAGTTGCGAGGAGCCTGCCAACTTGCCCTGATTTTACACGTTCCCCAGCCCCGGCGGGCGACCCCGTGGGACTGCTGCGGGAAATCTGAAAAAGAGTGCCCTTGGCTGGTGGGTTTCCATTTATGATTTTGAGCAGCAAACTTCTACATTCCGTCCTTTCATGCTGCTGAGCACGCTATGAAGTATTCGCTGCGCAAAACCGCATGGGCGGCATTTCTGGCGGCCGTCGTGCTGCTGCTGGTGATGGCGGTGCTCGCGTATCAGACAACCAAGCTGCTGGTGGCGAGCGAACACTGGGTGGAGCATACCCGCGAAGTGCAGCAGATTCTGGAAGACCTGTGCTCGAACTCACTGAGCGCGAACAGCGCCCGCCGCGGCTTCGTGATCACGGGCAATCCGGCGATGCTGCAGGGATACAAGAGCGCCATCCGCAAAGCGCCAGAAAATCTGGCACACTTACGGCAACTCACCTCGGACAATCTGGCGCGGCTGGGGGAAGTTGACCGTCTGCAATCGGTCCTGAACCAGCACTTCGCGATGTTGCAGGACTCCATCGACCTGAAAAGCAGTGGACACGACGACACACGCCGGCAGTTGGAGATCACCGAGCAGAGCGCCGCGGCGGCCGCCGAAGTGCGCACCCTGGTGGATCACATGGAGGGCGAAGAGGAGAACCTGTTGCAGCAAAGACAGGCCAGCTCGCAGGAAATCTACGGGCACACGCGGGTTCTGATTGTCGCGGCCTTTGGAGTTGCGCTGTGCCTGCTGGCGGCGGAGTTCTACCTGCTCAATCTGCAATTCACCAAGCGGGAACTGAGCGAGCAGCAGACGCGGCAGATCCGCGAACTGGTGGATGCGTTCTTTTCCTCCTCCACGGTGGGATTCGGCATTCTGGATTCGAACCTGCGCTATCAGCGCGTGAATGAAACGCTGGCACGCATGGCCGAGATGCAGCCGGACGCTTTGCCGGGCAAATCGGTGCACGACGTCTTTGGGGAGCCGGCTCTGAGCGTGGAATCCCTGTATCAAAACCTATTGGTGAAAGGGCAGGCGATTCTGGACCGTGAAGTGTCGAGCGCGACGACCGGCAGGCCGGGGGACGGGCGGCGGTGGCTGGTGAACTACTTTCCGATTCGCAACGAGCAGAATGAAGTGCACCAGATTGGCGTGATCGCGCTGGATGTGACGGCGCGACGCCAGGCGGAAAAGGCCATTCGCCGGCTCAGCGCCCGCCTGATCAATCTGCAGGACGAGGAGCGGCGGCGCATTGCGCGGGAAATTCACGACGGACTGGGCCAGTACCTGGTGGCCTTGAAACTGATGATCGAGATGCTGAAGAGCTCGGCGGGCGCGGAGCGGCGGGGCTCATTCACGGAATGCGTGGAAGTGCTCGACAAGTGCATTTCGGAAACCCGCACGCTGTCGCACCTGCTGCATCCTCCCTTGCTGGATCAGGCGGGCTTCGCCTCGGCTGCGGGGTGGTTTGTCAGCGGGTTTTCGCAACGCAGCGGAATACCGGTGGCGCTGGATGTGCCGCTGGAATTTCCCCGCCTGCCCGACGCGACCGAGATTACGCTGTTCCGGGCGCTGCAGGAGGGGCTGACCAACATTCATCGCCATTCCCGCAGCCCCTCGGCGGAAATACGCCTGCAATCGGATGCCGAGCAGGTAACCCTCGAAATGCGGGATCATGGATGCGGAGTGCCGGCCCACATCCTGCAGCAACTGCAGGACGGCGGGGCACAGAGTGGCGTGGGGCTGGCGGGAATGCAGGAGAGAGTGAACGAACTGGGAGGGCAGTTTGACGTTCAGTCGGACGGGACGGGCACGCTTCTTCGGATCACGATTCCGGTTCCCAATCCCGGGGGACTTCGACCCGCGGGCGAGGCGGAACGGGATAGCGAGGTTTCGACCGCCTGACCGGTCTCGCGGGACGGGCTGCGACCGGGCTAGTCTTCCAAAGGGTTAGTCTTCCAGCCGCGAATCTTCCGCCGGTTAATCTTCCAGGTAGGCGTCGATCCATTCCTTGATGCGCAGACGGCGTTCATCCTGAGCGTCGAAACGGATGCCGAATGTGTTCCGCGAGGGCTTGCACCAGGTGACCTTGCCATTGACCCAAGTGCGGGGCAAGGTTAAAAGGGCGAAAGAAATCTCGACCGGCTGGTTGACTGCGACGGGTTCAGCCGAGCGCAAAGACATTCCGCCGGCGCTGATTTCCTGACTAGTGGCGGTGAAGCGATGACTCTCCGAGATCACCGCGACCTCCGTGATCACCGGGATTCGCACGTAGCGGCGGAACTCGTGAAAAACCAGCGTCTGAGTGGCTCGAACCAACTTGAGGGCCGAGGAGCGGTCCAGAGGCTCACTGAAGACCGCGTTGACGCCATATTTCGAGAAGCGCATAGCCTCGGCGACGCTTCCACCCAAGCCATAGAGCACCAGACGGCTGTTGGAGGGGGAAGTACGCACCGATTCCATGATGCCCTCGGCGCCTTGCGCCAGGCGGACCACGCAGGCATCGAACTTGTCTTGTTTCAATCGGTTAGCGGCATCGCCGGCGATGAGGACGGTTTCGATGCCAAATTGCCGGAAACACTCCGCGAGCAGGCTGCGGGCGGGGTCTTTCACCTCCGCCAGGGCGACGCGCGCGGCAGTTTTTCGGGTCACTTGTATCGACGGAAGCGGTGGGGCGAGAGTTCCCAGAGTGTTATTCATGACGGTGGCGTGTCAGTTGAACTGCTTCATTCTGTCTTGCCCAGAGCGGCTTGGCAAACGTGCAAAAGGACAGTCGAGGGGTACTAAAGTAGCAGCCGAAAAATTGGACTGGGGAGTATTGCAGAATGGCGGGCGAAGATGTTGAGGGGTGCACGATTTATTAGTGATCTCTAATTTTATCAATTAGTTACGGGACGGTTGGGGCGAAACTCCGGGAGGATGAGTCAGCCGTTCCAGCGGCGAAACAGGAGTGCGCCGTTGGTGCCACCAAAGCCAAAGGAATTGGACATGGCGAACTCCATTTCGGCTTCGCGTTTGTGGTTGGGGACGTAATCCAGGTCGCACTCCGGGTCTGGAGTTTCGAGGTTGATGGTAGGGGGAAGGACCTGGTCGCGCAGGGCGAGGACGGTAATTCCAGCCTCGAGCCCGCCGGCGCCGCCGAGAAGATGGCCGGTCATGGATTTGGTGGAGCTGACGGCGATCTTGCGGGCGTAATCGCCAAAAGCCCTTTTAATTGCAATGGTTTCCAGCTTGTCGCCCAAGCCCGTGGAGGTGCCGTGGGCGTTGATGTAGCCCACCTGCTCGGGCTGGACGCCGGCATCACGCATGGTGTTGAGCATGACGCGGTAGGCGCCATCGCCGTTTTCCGCGGGCTGGGTGATGTGGAAGGCATCGCCGCTCATGCCATAGCCGACGACTTCGGCGAGGATTTTGGCGCCGCGGCGTCGGGCGAATTCCAGCTCTTCGAGAACGAGAATGCCGGCGCCTTCGCCGATGACGAAACCGTCGCGATCGGCGTCCCAGGGGCGGCTGGCCTTTTCGGGAGCATCGTTGCGGGTGGAGAGGGCGCGCATGGCGGCAAATCCGCCGACGCCCATGGGAGTGATGGCGGCTTCGGTGCCGCCGGCGATCATGACGTCGGCGTCGCAGCGGGCGATGATCTTGAAGGCGTCACCAACCGAGTGAGCGCTCGAGGTGCAGGCGGTGCAGGTGGCCTCGTTCGGGCCCTTGGCCTTATAGCGAATGCTTACGTGGCCGGCGGCGAGATTCACGATGGCGGCAGGAATGAAAAAGGGCGAGATCTTGCGCGGACCGTGGGCCAGCAGGGTGGCGTGCTCGCGCTCGATGACATCGAATCCGCCGATACCGGAGCCGATATGGACGCCGACGCGGGGCGAGAGGTCCTCGGTGATTTCGAGGCCGGAAGTCCGGATGGCTTCATCGGCGGCGGCCAGGGCCAGATGGATGAAGCGCCCCATTTTCTTGAGTTCTTTTTTCTCGATGAATTGCAGGGGGTCGAAGTTCTTGACTTCGGCGGCGAACTGGCAGGGGAACTGGGAGGCGTCGAACTGGGTAATCGGGGCCACGCCGCTGTTGCCGGCCAGCAGATTGCGCCAGACCTGCTCGGTGGTATTCCCCACCCCGCAAAGCAGGCCAATACCAGTCACTACGACCCGACGCCCCAACGCTATTTCCCGCCTTTCGCGTGCTTGCCGATGTAATCGATCGCATCCTGCACGGTGCGGATCTTCTCGGCGTCTTCGTCGGGGATCTCGATCTCGAAGGCTTCCTCGAAAGCCATGACGAGTTCCACGGTATCGAGCGAGTCGGCGCCCAGATCGTCCACGAAGGAGGCGCTGGAAGTGACTTCCCCCTCGTCCACACCCAACTGCTCCACGATGATTTGCTTTACCTTTTCGTCAGTGGCTGCCATTGAATCTCCTCGCTGATGTTGGTACACCGCCCGCGGGGAGCGGCGTTTGGCGAAGGCTCGGCGCCCCCGCAACCCGAATGCCTGCGGTTACTTGCTCACCTTTGCGTGCTTCTCGATATAGTCGATGGCATCCTGCACGGTGCGCATTTTCTCGGCGTCTTCGTCGGAAATCTCCAGGTCGAAGGCCTCTTCGAGGGCCATCACGAGCTCGACCTGATCGAGCGAGTCGGCGCCCAGGTCATCCACAAAGGTGGCGCTGGGGGTGACTTCGGCATCGTCCACGCCGAGCTGTTCGGAGACGATCTGCCGGACTTTCTCGCCAATTTCTTTCTTGCCGTCTTGAGCCATAAAAGTTCCGCCTTCCCGGAAAGCATTAAGGGAACGAGTAGTGTAATGGCCGAGCGAATTGGTGTAAAGGAAGGGCCGCCCTGCAGACAGGGGGTGCCCTTGGCATCCTAATCGCAGCAACTTGCCGGGGTCAACGGCGGAGGGGCTGGGTGCTTGTAGTTCCGGGGAGGTTCACTGATGGCAGCAATGGGCGGGGGATCATCCTCAGGGAGGGCGGCGCGCAGCATGACGAGATTGGCGGGATGACGGGATTCGCGGGCCCTCCTCGATACTTGCGAGCGGCGCGGGCAATCGGGAGACTGGATGGGACATGCGAGCGGTGGTGCAACGCGTCAGCCGGGCCCAGGTTTCCGTGGCGGGAGAAATCACGGGCAAGATCGACCGCGGTTTGCTGGCGCTGGTGGCGGTCGCGAAGACCGACCGGGAATCCGATGCCGACTATCTTGCCGAAAAGATCGCGGGATTGCGGGTGTTCGAAGATGCGGCGGGAAAGATGAATCTGGCGGCGAGCGAGGTGGGCGGGGCGATTCTCGCGGTCTCGCAGTTCACGCTTTACGGCGATGTGCGCCGGGGGAAACGGCCTTCCTTCGATGCGGCCGCGCTGCCGGAGCAGGCTCTTCCTCTATACAACTATTTTGTGGAACGCATTCGCGGATTCGGACTTCGCTGCGAAACCGGCCGCTTCCAGCAAAGCATGGAAGTGGAACTGGTGAACGACGGGCCGGTGACCATTCTGCTGGATTCGGGCAAAATTCTCTGAAAAGTATCGGTAAGAGCTGGAAAAGCCCGGCCGGGAGTGGGTAAGGGTTGGCGTCTCGGGTGCAATTATTTTTTGAGCGCTCTGGAATCAATGGGTTAAGAAGCAACGTTTTCGGCAGCAACATCCTCTTACGGAGCGCGTTTATACAGGCAGTGAAAATTGAAATAATAGGCTTGGAAGTTTCGGGCTGACAGCTCGTTTCCGAAGCGCCGATCCGTAGCCACGGAACAAGTTGCGGGGCGATCGAGACAGCGAGCGATGGAGGAGGCAGAATGCGAATCCAACGAGGAATTTGGGCGCTATTGTTTGCGCTGGCGATGCTGGCAATTCCGCCGGCATCGTCTGCGGGCGTTTTTGTGTCGGTGACATTTGCGCCGCCCGCCTTGCCGGTGTACGTGCAACCAGCCTGCCCCGGCGACGGATATATCTGGACGCCCGGATACTGGGCGTACGGGCCGGACGGCTACTACTGGGTGCCAGGCACGTGGGTGATGGCTCCCGAGCCGGGCTTGCTGTGGACGCCGGGTTATTGGGGTTGGGGCGGCAGCGCGTATATGTGGCATGCCGGCTACTGGGGCCCGACGGTCGGGTTCTACGGCGGAATCGATTACGGATTCGGCTACACCGGAGTGGGCTATGCCGGCGGCTACTGGCGTGACCGGCACTTCTACTACAACCGCAGCGTAAATAACGTGAGGATCACCAATGTCCACATTTACAACCGGACCGTGGTGAACGAGCGGGTGGTGAACCGGGTGAGCTACAACGGCGGCCGGGGTGGAATCGATATGCGGCCGACGCACGAGCAGGAAATGGCCGAGCACCAGCATCACTTCGAAGCCACGTCTGCCCAGGAGCGGCAGCGGAACATGGCCAGCAGCAACCGGGCGCTGTGGGCTTCGCAGAATCATGGACGGCCGTCGATCGCAGCGACGGCGAGGCCGGGGGAATTCAGCGGTCATGGAGTCGTGGGGGCGCGGGAAGCGGGAGCGCCATATCACGGTCCCGCAAATGCTCCGGGGAAGAACGGCCACGCTGTACCGCGTCCCGGCAACGAGCCGCGCAGCAATATGCGCACGCCGCAGTCGCACCCTATGGAAGCGCCTCATAACGAAGCGCCGCATAACCAGCCGATGCAGCACAACAATGTGCCGCGTCCTCCGAATACGCCGAATCGGATGAATGCGCCGCGCACGAACGAGATGCACGGGCAGAACGTGCCGCATCCTTCGGGCGAGGTTCACCATGAGAATCAGGCCCGGCCGATGAACCAGCCGCGGAACGTACCGCGTCCGGAGAATCGGCCGCATGAGAGCGCGCCACATGGACAGAATGTGCCGCATCCGGAGAATCGGCCGCACGAGAGCGCGCCGCGTCAGAGTGCGCCGCATCCGGAAAATCGGCCGCACGAGAGCGCGCCGCATGCACAGCATGAATCGCACCCCCCGAAGGATTCACACGGCCACGGTGGCGGCAAGGGGGGCCGTCACTGATTCAGGCCGCGTCGATCAACGGCTCGTGGCGATGGCCGCGAGCCGTTGTTGTTCAGCGCAGGGCAATATCGGCGATGCGCATGGCGTCCACGCAGGCCTTGACGTCGTGAGTGCGGATGATGTGGGCGCCTTTCAGAACTGCCGCGGTTTCCGCCGCCAGGGTTCCGAAGAGCCGGTCGGCCGGAGAGGCATCCTTGCCGGCGCGCGCCACGGCGCGGCCGATGAACGACTTCCGCGAGAATCCGACCAGCAGCGGGTACCGCAAGGAATGGAGATCCTCAAGGCGCTCGAGCAGGGGATAGTTTTCCTGGAAATTTTTTCCGAAGCCAAAGCCGGGGTCGAGCACGATGCGTTCGCGCTTCATGCCCGCCATGAGGGCGGCGTCGACCCAATCGCGGAGCTCGCGCTTCACCAGCATGACGATGTCCGCGACCGGCGGCAGGGCACGCCATTCCTCGGGCTTGCCGCGCATGTGCATGAGCACTGCGCCGCATTTCAGCTCGGCGAGCGTGCGGTGCATTTGCGGATCCCAGCGAAAGCCGCTGACGTCATTGACGATTTCCGCGCCAGCCTGGATTGCGGCGCGCGCGACCGCGGCTTTGTAGGTATCGACGGAAATCAAGGCGTCGGGGCGCTGGGCCTTCAGAGCGGTGATGACGGGAATCACCCGGCCGAGTTCTTCCTTTTCGGAGACGGAGGATTTGGGCGGGGGTGATTTGGCGGGCGCCGCGACGGGGCTCTCCGGTGCGGCGACCCGGGCTCCGGGGCGGGTGGATTCGCCTCCGACGTCGATGATGTCGGCGCCGTCATGGAGCAACTGCAGGGCATGTTCGACTGCTTTTTCCGGATCGAGATAGGCGCCGCCATCGAAAAACGAGTCCGGCGTGACGTTCAGGATGCCCATCACCAGCGTACGTTTTCCCACTTGCACCGACCGCGAAGCCAGCTTCCATTCAAATACAGCGCGCATGCTTCGATTCTAAACTTCCGGACTGCGATTGGCGGCAATGGCTTGCGGATGCGGAGAGCCCACGCGGTGCTAGAATCGTTGCGTCGCCATGCGCCGTAACCGCGCGCTTTTACTGATTCTTGGTTGCCTGCTGGCGGCGGCGCAACTCCAGGCCGCCCGGGTGCGGCCCCTAAGCAAGCGCATTGATGCGGTTCTTTCCCGGCCCGATCTGGACCGGGGCTTCTGGGGCATTGAGGTTGTTTCGCTCGCCGATGGGCGCGTACTTTATTCCGAAAATGCCGACAAGCTGTTTATTCCTGCCTCCAACACAAAGTTGTTCACCACCAGCGCCGCCCTGGCGCTGATCGGGCCCGACTACACCTGCCGCACTACGGTGGAGACGCACGGAACCCTGGATACGCATGGACGCCTGAACGGCAACCTGGTGCTGGTGGGACGGGGAGACCCGAATCTTTCCGGGCGCGAGCTGCCGTACTCGTTGCGCACGGAGCGAACCGGCGATCCCACGGCGATTCTGGAAGACCTGGCCAATCAGGTGGTGAAAGACGGCGTGAAATATGTGGATGGCGACATTGTGGCCGATGACTCCTACTTCGCGTTTGAGCGCTACGGCCAGGGCTGGAGCCAGGACGACCTGGTGTGGGGAGATGGGGCGCCGGTTTCCGCGCTGACCATCAACGATAATGTGGTGTTTGTGAATATTCTGCCGGCAGACCGCGCCGGGGAACCGGCATTCGTCAGCCTGAAGCCTTCGGCGGACTACTACCATGTGGACAACCGGATTCTTACGACTCCCGCGGGCACGGGGCGCAGGATCTTCATCAACCGGGAGCCGGGGTCGACGGTCCTGACGCTTTGGGGGAACATGCCGCTGGGCGATCCTGGCGCGGATGAGGCGCTGGCGGTGGAAGACCCGGCCGAGTTTGGGGCGAGAATATTCCGGCAACTGCTGCAGGCGCGCGGCGTGGTGGTATATGGCGGGGACCTGACCCGCCACACCGACCTGGCCAGCCTTTCCACGTTCAGCGTGACCGCGCTGGCGCCGGCGCACGGGGGCGAGGAACCGTTTCGGCCGGCGGTGGCGCAGCCACTGGTTTTGGCCAGTCATGAGTCCAAGCCGCTGATCGACGATGTGACGGTGATCAACAAAGTGAGCCAGAATCTGCACGCGGAGATTCTGCTGCGGCTGCTGGGGCGGGAGAAGGGGACCTCGGGAACGGTGGAAGGCGGACTGGAAGTGCTGCGCGGATTTCTGACCCAGGCGGGAATTCCTCCGAATGAGTATGTCTTTTACGACGGTTCAGGGCTTTCGCGGCAGAACCTGGTGACCCCGCATGCGATTGTCGAGTTGCTGCGTTACATCGAAGCCCAGCCCTGGGGGACGAGTTTCCGCGAGACGCTGCCGCTGGGCGGGGTGGATGGCACGCTGGCCGACCGTTTTCGCGATTCCCGGCTGGAGGGGCGCATTGAAGCAAAGACCGGTTCCCTGGACGGGGTGAAATCGCTTTCCGGGTATGCGACGACCGAGCGCGGCGAGCGAGTGGCGTTCTCCATCCTGACCAACAACTTCAATCTTCCCGGGAAAGACGTTACCGACGCCATCGACAAGGTGGTGGAGGCGATCGTGGAGGACGGCAAGCGAAAGAAATAAGCGACGGCGCGGGAGCGCGGACGGTTAGCCGGGCATGCGCCTGGTTTGGCGCTTGCGCACGGATTGTATGGCGCCGGGTCCGGTGCCGGTTGGGGGTTTGCGCATGCCGTCGAGCAAATCTTTGAGAACCACCGCATTGTTGTGGGTTTCGTCTCTGGAGGCGAAGAGCAGGGTCAGGGTTTTTCGCCGGCCAGCCAGACGGTACAGTTCTTCGAGCGCGGGGGCGGCTTCGGGACGGGCGAGTTCCTTGAGATAGCGTTTCCGAAACAGCAGCCAGGCCTGAGGGCGCGCGTGATACCACTTGCGCAAAGCGTCGGAGGGCGCAAGATCGCGCAACCAGGCGTGCAGCGCGGCGCGCTGCTTGCTCAGGCCGCGAGGCCAGAGACGATCCACCAGAAGGCGGGCGCCATCGCCGCGAGCGGGTTTTTCGTAGACGCGTTTTACGGCGACGGACATGGGCTTGCTCCAGCTATTTATTTTACGTCGGGAACCGGGTTTGCATTGGGTGGAGATAATTTTTATTCCGAGGACAGAATGAATCGATTGTGGCGCCGGGTTCGCGTAGCGACGTTCGATCGCAGGAAAGCGATTTTGCCGCGACTGTGTTTTTGTGTGGCCGGGATTCTGCTGACGGCGTCATGCAATGTGCAACGCCGGAAGAGCGACGCGGAACTGGGGCTGAATCCGCAACAGGCCGCGGGACGGCGCGTCTACGATAACTATTGCGACCGCTGCCACGAGCCGTATTCGACGCGGGGCAAGAAGGGGCCGGGACTGAAGGGCATGTTCAAAGAGCAGTATCTGTCGAAGAGCGGCCTGCCTGCCAACGACGAACAGGTGGGCGACATTATCCGTTACGGTCGAAGCGACATGCCGGGTTTCGGCCAGGTTCTTTCTCCGCAGCAGGTGCAGGACCTGCTGGTCTATCTGCATACGTTGTAGGAGAAGCGAGGGCTAGCGGGTGCGCGAGAGCGAGCGCTTTATGCGAATCGGCCCGGCAAGTTCGACAGACTCGGGTTCCACGGACTGGGGCCGGCGCGGGGTGTGGCCATTCCCGGGCTTGGCAAAGCCGGGAATCGAGAGCGGCATGGGCGCGGCAGACCGGTTGCCCTGATACTTGTCGCGCGCCAGCATGAGTTTTTCCAGTTGCTGGCCGGCCAGGGGTTGCTGCTTGCCGAGCAAATGCGCCACCAGCGCGATCTGCGCGAAGTGCTCGACGATTTCCATCTTCATGTAGGCGCGATGCAGATCGACGCCGTAGGCGACAACGCCGTGGTTCGACATCAGAATGGCATCGTACTGCGGGATGTAGGGCTCCAGGGTCTCGCCTAGTTCTGGCGTGCCGGGGGTGCCGTATTTGGCGAGGGGAAT
>Ga0335085_10010282_pt1 | contig 14007 bp, 17 predicted proteins | sample Lox_Sample_45_FD_206712 | JGI IMG/M metagenome (GOLD analysis project Ga0335085, IMG submission 206712) | Soil microbial communities from Loxahatchee National Wildlife Refuge, Florida, United States - Lox_Sample_4.5 | ecosystem: Environmental > Terrestrial > Soil > Wetlands | place: USA...
TCGCGTACTTCAGGCAGATGACGCCGCCGATGCCGCCGCCGACGATGACGAGGTCGTAGTTCATTGCGCGGCCGCTCCCGGCGCCTTGAGGTCCGGCAGCACGCAGGCATCGTCGTTGTCGTAGCGGTGGCCGTCGCGGCAGGCCTCCCGGAACGGAGCGCCGTTGCCCCTGGCGACTTCCTCGAAGATGTCGGCGACGAGCCGGGCATTGGGCGAGAGCGGGGTCATCGAAGCCTCCTCGGCCGGCAAAGTCTACTCGCCGGGCGTCGGATGACGGAAGGGCGATCCACCGGACGCGGACTTGCTCCTTGCCGGCGTGGCGCGTGCCCCAGGGCCTTCAGATTGGCTGATGCTCGTCGGCGGCCATTGTCTTGCCGGGAGTCGCAAAATCAGGCGGGGACATAGGTCAACCTGATCACGGACTCGTCCATCCGGTCATAGGCCACGAGGCGGAGCCGCGGCCGGGGTCCGGCGAAATAGGGCTTGCCGTGACCCAGGACGACGGGATGCAGGTAGATCCGATACTCGTCGATCAGTCCAAGCTGGGTCAGGCTGTGCGCCAGGTCCGGGCCGGCGACTTCGATCTCCCCGTCGCGTTCCGCCTTTAGCTCGCGGATCGCGCCCTCGAGATCTTCCCCGACAAGCATGGCGTTGGGGCCGACCGCCTTCAACGAGCGCGAGACAACCCACTTCGGCTGGCTCCGCCACGCCGCCGCGAAGGCGTGTTCCCCCGCATCCCATTCAGGATGGTCGTCGTCCCAGTAACGCATGACCTCATACATTCGGCGGCCGTACACACTGCCCGCCTGCCCCCGAGCTTCCTCGATGAAGTGGTGGAACAGCGTTGGGCTTGGCGCGAACGCCATGTGGTCGACGTAGCCGTCCAGGGACTGATTCATCCCGAACACGAGCTTGGCCACACTCTCTTCCTTTACTCGAGCGCTGGGCGTGTTTCCTGCGGCCTAGGGTTTGAGTTCACCCGAGGGCGAATGCTTGCGAAACCAGCTGTGGCACTTCGGGCGCAACGAAGGGTCAGGCGTCGGGGCGTTCAAGCGCATGGCCAGTTGGCGCCGGGGTCACTGACATGACCTTCAATGACTTCGAGCTCTCGAAACGATGCCACATGCCTTTGGGAACCACAACGAGCTCGCCCGCCGCCAGCTGAATTTGCTGCTCGGCACCCGCGCTTAGAAGGACTACGGTCGTCGTGCCCTCTAGCACAAGCACGACCTCATCCCCACTCTCGTGCCGCTCCCACTCACTGCTGCCGGAGTAGTGACCCACATAGATCGAACCGTCTCGGTATGGCGACACGACGGCGAATGCTGCCGAGGCCTCACCCGTGAACCCCGACCGCGGCGTTCGATTCGGGAGGTACTTGACTGCAGACAGCATGTCCTTGAGCGACCTCTTCTCGATCATGGCTCGATTCCCGATTTGTGCGTGGCTGACGCGGAGGCGATTCCGATGCCTAACACTCCGGTTCAGCGGCGGCGCGCCAGCGCCGTCCGCTGAAACCGGTTGTTAGCCATCGTACTCAAGCATGTCCCTCAGTCGACGCGAGAAATGGAGGGTCCATCTCGTCCAGAAGTCGATGGACGCCGAAGCCGGTCGCGTTAGTCATGACTGCCGTGGCAATTCCTGCGGAGGGATAGACACGCATCATGGAGTGAAAACCTCCACCACCGCCTTCCTTGTAGAAACACCGAACGCCGTCCACCGTCCCGATGTGCCATCCGAGCGTCATGGAAATGCCGGCTCCGGCTTTGGTACGCTGAGGAGCGTAGAACAGTTCTCGGGTCCGGTCGTCGAACAAGACTGAATGCGGGCGGAGTTGGTCTTGAAGGAATTTCCCAAACCCCCTGGCGCTACCGACCAGTCCACCGAACGCCGCGCCGTTTACGTAATGATCGTGAAGGTGCAACCATCGGCCCTCGTACCCGCCAATCAACTCTCTGGCTATGACGAAGCGCTTGACCAGATTCATTAGCGAGAACCTCTCCAGATACCCTTTTGCGTGATCGCGGTAGTCCGGTACCACGTACCCGACTTCCTGCGGCGTGATTCGAAGGGGCTCCAGTACGTGCTCTCGAACGTATGATGTAAACGGTCTACCGCTCGCGCGCTCGACAATGAACCCGAGCAGCCAGTATCCGATGTTGGAGTATGTGTATTTCGTACCGGGCGGAAAGGATAGCCTCGGATGCTCAAGCAGGACACTCGTTAGCGCGGCGCGTTCGTCAAAGGCTTCGTGAAGCGTAGCGGGATGAACCCATCGTAACGGGATCGGATTGGGAATGCCCGATGTATGCGACAGCAGTTGCCGGACGGTGACGTCAGGTCCGTAAGGCTGCGACTCATCAAGGTAGAGGTCAATCCGGTCATCGAGTCTTGCCTTCCGTGCCTCGACGAGCTGCAGCACCGCAGCGGCGGTGATGGTCTTGCTCATCGAGTAGGCCATCATCGTCGTCCCGGCATTCAGCTGTCGGCGTCCGGCAAGGTCCGCCCAGCCGCGGGCGTATTCGAAGGCAATCCCCTCTGGCGCAACGACGAGATACTGAATCCCCGGTATCTTCGCGTCTCGCACCAGCTGGTCCAAGTTGGAGCGGGCAGCCTCGGCCCTAGGCTTGGTACGACCATCCATGGTGGCTCGACACCGCAGTAGAAGTACGGGCCCTGGCTAACGCCCAATAACAGGCATCCGCGCTGTTTAACACAGACCCCCGCCCTCCCTCCAATTCAACAACACTCCACCAATCAACCACCTGCACGACTCTGCCGCGAGCGCGCGCCGCGAAACCCGGCAGAAATTAGGACAAGGCATTGATCCCGCGCTCGTATCTCGGCGCGAGATATCCGCGACCGCGCCGCCTAAGTCACATGGCCCGATTTGCTTTGCGGCGCGCGCATCAGGCTGTACGCCATGAACGCCATGATCGCGACGTTGAGGAGCAGGGCGCCGACGCCGATCGGGCTGACGCGCTTGAAGAGCGCCGCAATCTCGAACGGCAGGTAGAAGCCCGCGCTGAGGACGGCGAACCACTCGGCCCAGCGCCGCTCGTACCACAGGCCGTAGGCCTCGACGAATCGAAAGCAAGCGTACGCCAGCGCCCCGGCCGCGAGGAGCATGAGGCGCGCGTTGGTGAGGCGGCCGGCGAGCTCGAGGAAGACGCGCGGGACGCGGGCGGCGGGATTGAGGTGCGCATGGGCCACCATGCGCTCGGCGAAGTGCTGGACGTCGTGGTGGATGAGGGAGAACAGGCCGAAGCCCACGAGCAGGACCAGCGCGCCCTTCGCGGCCTCGAGCGCCGCGATGGCGCGGATGGCGCCGGTCAGGCGCAGCGCCATGCCGCTGCGGCGCGCGCGCTCAGGCGCCGAAGGTCCGGTAGGCGCCCACGAAGCCGGCCGACATGGCCTTCGGCGGCTCCTCGCACCGGTCGGCGATGCGCGCGGTGAACTCCTTGAACGCGGCGAGGCGGGTCAGCGGGTTGGACGGCAGCGAATCGTCGACCGCCGACACGTGGACGAAGCTGACCTTGTCCTCGAGCTGGATCGAGCAGTAGCGCAGGCCCGGCGGCGATTCGCGCACGAGCTGCTCGAACACCTTGCGGACGTAGGCGACGTTCTCTTCCACGCGCTCCGGCTTCAGCTTGTACCTCACGACGGTCGTCTTCATGCGGGCTCTCCGGACCGGCCCTGCTCGACGAGCGCGATGAGCTGCTCGACGCGCTCGCGAGCGGGCATGCGGGACCTACTTCTTGAGGCCGAACTTGCCGGTGAGCGTCGCCTTGCCGAGGGCGTTGGCGTTGACCATGTACCCGGCGAGCGAGGCGCGCGCGCCGTCGGGCAGGTCGAGCTTGTCCACCTTCAGCGCGTAGATCGTGAAGTGGTAATGGTGCGGCTTGTCGCCCGCGGGTGGGCAGGGGCCGCCCCAGCCCGGCGCGCCGAAGTCGGTCGCGATCTGCACCGCGCCGGCCGGCAGGTCGGTGCCCGCGGCGGCGCCCGCGCCCTTCTTCAGCTCGTGCACGTCGGCCGGGATGTTGACCACGACCCAGTGCCACCAGCCCGCGCCGCCGGTCGGCGCGTCGGGGTCGTGCACGAGGAGCGCGAAGCTCTTGGTGCCCTTGGGCTCGCCCGACCACTTGAGCGCGGGCGAGACGTTCTTGCCGGTGCAGCCGAAGCCGTTGAACACCTGCTCGTCGGAAATCGTGCCGCCGTGCTTGATGTCGGGGCTGTTCAGCTTGAACTTCTGCGCGTGCGCGGCGCCGGCGAAGGCGACGGCGGCCGCGAGCGCGGCGATGCGGACCAGGGTCATGGAAGCCTCCTTTCGAGGGGAAACGATTCTACTGCGCGGGGCCGCGCGCGGGCGGCCCGGCGAGCGCCTTCAGCGTCTCGTTGTCGGCCGCGTTCTTCATGCGCTGCAGCAGCATCGGCGCGCAGCGCCCGTCGCCCGGGTAGTCGGGCGCGGCGCAGAGCTCGACGCGCGGCGCGGGGCCGCCCGGGTCGGCCACGCGCAGCTCGCTCATCACCGGCCGGTGGCCGCAGTTCTCGCCGATCAGCACCGACGAGAGCACGATCCGGTCGTCGCGCATCAGGCTGACGGTGGTGTCAGGCCGGAACTCGCAGGGACCGTCGTCGTACTCGACGATGTCGACCAGCAGCGTCCAGGTGGCCTTCGGCAGCCGGCACTGCTCGAAGCCCGGCGTGCCGCTGAAGAGGAAGGTCTCGCGCGGCGTCACCGTCGCGACCGGCGGCTGCACCATCTTCATCACGAGGCGGCCGCCCGCGCGGTCGCAGTCCCACAGGATCATCGGGTCGTCGGTCGGCTCGGCGCCCGCGCCGGTCAGCGCGAGCAGCAGGAACAGCTCGGCCATCAGCCCTTGGCCTCGTCGGCCGCGGCCTTCAGCCAGGCGAGGCCCGCCTCGGCGTCGGTCACCACGCGCAGGTTGAGCCCCCGGTTGACCGCGACGTTCTCGAAGAACGCGTGGTTTGCCTCGGCCCCCTTGCGGTCGACGATCGCGCAATGCGTCATCACCCGGCGGTTGCGCATCGCCGGGTAGTGGCGGCTGGTGACCTCGAAGCTGTCGGTCGGCTCGAGCTGGCCCTTCAGGCCGCGCACGTCGACCAGCGCCTGCTTCACGCCGAGCTCGGCGCAGGCCTGCATGATGTCGCGCGTCAGCCCGAGCACCGCGGCGAGCGAGCGCGTTCCGCTCGCGGTCGCCCACAGCACGCCGTCCTTCACCTGCACCGCCAGCTCATAGGCCTTCGCCACGGCGCCAAGCCTAGCGCAACCGGCGCGCGAGACCCAGCACGCCGCGCAGGATCTCGAGCGGCGGCGGCGGGCAGCCGGGCACCGTCAGGTCCACCGGGATCACGTTCGCGACGCGCCCGCAGCTCGCGTAGCTCTCGCCGAAGATGCCGCCGTCGCAGCCGCAGTCGCCGACCGCGAGCACGAGGCGCGGCTCGGGCGTCGCATCGTACGTGCGCTTCAACGCGACTTCCATGTTGCGGCTCACGGGCCCCGTCACCATCAGCAGGTCCGCGTGCCGCGGGCTCGCCACGAACTTGATGCCGTAGCCTTCGAGGTTGTAGTACGGATTGTTCAGCGCGTGGATCTCGAGCTCGCAGCCGTTGCACGAGCCCGCGTCCACCTGCCGGATGCAGAGCGCGCGCCCGAGGATGTTCAGGATCTCGTGGTGCAGCCGCGCGACCTCGGGCAGCCGCTCGAGCGCGGGCGCGGGCTCGGTCAGGATCCCGGTGCGCAGCGCCTTCAGCACGATGCGGTACATGGCTAGAGGTCGTGCCCCGAGTACGAGAGGTTGAACGACTTGTTGATCAGCGGGAAGTCCGGGACGATGTTGTCCATCACCGCGTGCTCGAGCGCGGGCCAGTTCTGCCAGGACGGGTCGTGCGCGTGGCAGCGGCGGATGCGCCCGCCCTCGAGCTCGAGCGCGCAGAACACCTCGCCGCGCCAGCCCTCGACCCACCCCGCGCCGAAGGCCTCGGAATCGGGGACCGTCACGTCGCGACGATGCGCGCCGCGCGGCAGCTTCTCGCAGATCTCGTCGACGAGCCGCAGCGACTCGAACAGCTCGTCGAAGCGCACGCTCGCGCGCGCGGCGACGTCGCCGTTGCGGTGCGTGGCCATGCGGACGTCCAGCGACTCGTAGGGCGCCCAGGGATGGTCGCACCGCAGGTCGATCGCGTGCCCGCTCGCGCGCGCGGCGAGCCCGGTCACCCCGAGCCGCGCCGCGAGCTCGGGCCGCAGCCGGCCGGCGGCGATGAAGCGGTCCTGCAGCCCGGCGTGCTCGTCGAGCACCGAGCGCAGGAACGCGACCTCCTTCGCGAAGCGCTCGCAATCGCGCCGCATGCGATCCAGCAGCGGCGCGTTGACGTCTCCTGCCGCGCCGCCCGGCGCGACGGCGTCCATCATGAAGCGGTGGCCGAAGGCGTCGTGCGAGGTGCGCTGCCAGTCCTCGCGCAGGCGCGAGAAGTGCGTGAGCCCGAAGGCGAGCGCGGCGTCGTTGGCGAGCGCGCCGAGGTCGCCGAGGTGGTTCGCGACGCGCTCGCGCTCGAGCATCAGGCCGCGCAGCCACGCGCCGCGCGCCGGCACCTCGACGCCGCAGGCGTCCTCGAGCGCCATGCAGTACGCCCAGGCGTGCGCGACGGTGGAATCGCCCGAGACGCGCCCCGCGAGCCGGTGCGCCTCCAGCGGCGCGAGCTGCGTGAAGCGCTTCTCGATGCCCTTGTGCACGTAGCCCAGGCGCTCCTCCAGCCGCAGCACCTTCTCGCCGACGACCGAGAAGCGGAAGTGCCCCGGCTCGATGATGCCGGCGTGCACCGGCCCGACCGGGATCTCGTGCACGCCCTCGCCCTCGACGCGCACGAACGGATAGTCGCCCGTCGCGCGGCCGGCGAAGCGCTCGACGCCGCTCGCCGCGGCGCGCAAGGGGCGGTAGTCGCTCGGCCAGGCGCCGTGGTTGAGCCAGAGCCGCTCGTCGGCGGCGCCCTCCGCTTCGAGTCCCGACAGGTCGGCGATCGCGCGCTGCATGCGGCCCGCGAACAGGTAGGCCTCGGCGAGCCCCGGGTACTTGGCCTGGCTATCGGGCAGCGCGAGCTCGACCCAGCGCAGGCCTTCGGGCGCGGCGTAGGCCGCGCAGACCGCGAAATGCGCGCCGCGCTCGGCGGCCCAGAGCGCGACCAGCCGCCCGCCGCGCTCGGCCACGTCGCGCGCCGTCGCGCTCCACGCGTCGCGCAGGACGATCTCGCGCCTCATCCGCCCACCATGCGCGCGGCCTCGCGGTACCAGCCGACGAGGTAGGGCGGGATCCACAGCCCGAGCATCAGCGCGAGCCCCATGTGCACGAACACCGGCACGAGCGCCGGGCGCTGCGGCAGCGGCGCGAACGACGATTCGCCGAACACCATCGGCTGCACGCGCTGCAGCACCGAGGCGAAGGCCACGCCCAGGCCGAGCAGCAGCAGCGGCGTCGCCCAGGGCTGCTCGCGCATCGCCGTGGTGAGGATCAGGAACTCGCTCGCGAACACGCCGAACGGCGGCATGCCGAGGATCGCGAGCGAGCCGAGCATCAGCCCCCAGCCGACCGTCGGGCTCGAGCGGATCAGGCCGCGGATCTCGCTCATCACCTGCGTGCCGGCCTGCTGCGCGGCGTGGCCGACGGCGAAGAAGATCGCCGACTTCACCAGCGAGTGCACCGTCATGTGCAGCAGCCCGGCGAAGGTCGCGAGCGGCCCGCCGACGCCGAAGGCGAACGTGGTGAGCCCCATGTGCTCGATCGAGGAGTAGGCGAACATGCGCTTCACGTCGCGCTGGCGCGAGAGGAAGAACGCGGCGACCAGCACCGAGGCGAGGCCGAAGGCCATCATCAGCTGCCCGGCGAGCGCCGAGCCGAGCGCGCCGTCGGTCAGCACCTTGAAGCGCAGCACCGCGTAGAGCGCCACGTTCAGCAGCAGCCCCGAGAGCACCGCCGACACCGGCGTCGGCCCTTCGGCGTGCGCGTCGGGCAGCCAGTTGTGCACCGGCACGAGCCCGACCTTGGTGCCGTAGCCGACGAACAGGAACGCGAACGCGAGCCCCATGATGCGCGGGTCGAGGTGCGCCTTGACCGCGTCCAGGCCCGTCCAGAGCAGCGCGCCCGCGCCCGCGCGCTCGGCCGCCATGTAGACGAGCACGGTGCCGAACAGCGCCTGCGCGATGCCCACGCCGCAGAGGATGAAGTACTTCCACGCCGCCTCCAGGCTCGCCGCGGTGCGGTAGACGCTGACCAGCAGCACGGTGGCGAGCGTGGCGGCCTCGGTCGCGACCCAGAGCAGGCCGAGGTTGTTGGTCGTCAGCGCGAGCAGCATCGTGAAGCTGAACATCTGGTACATGCTGTGGTACAGGCGCAGCCGCGGCGGCGTCATGCGGCCGTGCGCCTGCTCGACGCGCATGTAGGGGCGCGAGAACAGCGCGGTGGTGAACGCGACGAAGGCCGTGAGCGCGACCAGGAACACGTTCAGCGGGTCGAGGAAGAACTCCTCGCCGAGCGCGTGGCGCGGCCCGTGGGCGATGACGTCGGTCGTCAGCGCGGCGGCCGCGAGGAAGGTCGCGAGGCTGAAGGCCACGTTGACCTCGGGCGCCCAGCGCCGGTGCCCGACGAGCCCGAGCACGAGGCTGCCGAGGATCGGCGAGGCGAGGACGAGCAGGAGCGGGTCCATCGGCTACTGGTCCTTCAGCCGCTCGAGGTGGCGGATGTCGAGGCTGTCGAACTGCTGGCGGATCTGGAACAGGAACACGCCCAGGATCACCATGCCGATCAGCACGTCGAGCGCGATGCCGAGCTCGACCACCATCGGCATGCCGTAGGTCGCGGCGGTCGCCGCGAAGAACAGGCCGTTCTCCATCGCCAGGAACCCGATCACCTGCGGCACGGCCTTCGAGCGCGTGATCATCATCATCAGCGACAGCAGCACGCAGGCGAGCGCGATGCCGAGCGTGCCGCGCGCGATGGTCGAGGAGAGCTCCGCGATCGGCTGCGCGAGGTCGAAGGCGAAGATGACGAGCACGATGCCGAGGATCAGCGTGGTCGGGATGTTGATCAGAGTCTCGACGTCCCAGCGCACGTTGAGCCGCGCGGTCACGCGGTGCAGGAAGTAGGGAATCACGCCGACCTTGATCGCCGCCGTGACCAGCGCCGAGACGTACAGGTGCGGCTGGCGCGTCGCGTAGCCCATCGCCGCCGCGGTCGCGGCGAGCACCGCGCCCTGCATCGTGTACAGGTTGATCAGCGAGAGGATGCGCCGCTGCGCGAGCATGGCGAAGGCGAGCAGCAGCAGCAGCGCCGCGAACAGGTGGATCAGCTGCTGCGCGAGGCCGGTCAGCGTCACTGCGGCCCCGCGCCGAGCAGGATCTTGACCAGCATCGCGATTACCGCGAGCAGGAACGCCATGCCGAGGTACTCGGGCACGCGGAACACGCGCATCTTCGCCGAGAGCGTCTCCAGCAGCGCGACGAGGAACCCCGCGAGCGCGAGCTTGCCGACCAGCGCCGGCAGCGCGAAGAGCAGCGCCGAGGGCGCGTGCGCCGAGGCGATCCCCCAGGGCGCGAACAGCGCGATGCCGATGCAGGCGTAGGCGAACAGCTTCAGCGCCGCGGCCCACTCGTAGAGCGCGAGGTGCCGGCCCGAGCACTCGAGGATCAGCGCCTCGTGGATCATCGTCAGCTCCAGGTGCGTCGCCGGGTTGTCGACCGGCACGCGCGCGTTCTCGGCGAGCGCCACCATGACGAGCGCCACCGCGGCCAGCGCGAGGCTCGGCCGGATCAGCAGCTCCTGCGACGACAGCGTCGTCACGATCGTCGTCAGCGAGGTCGAGCCGGTGACCAGCGCCGCGGTGAAGAACACCATCAGCAGCGCCGGCTCGGCGAGGAAGCCCACCAGCATCTCGCGACGCGCGCCGAGGCTGCCGAACGCGGTGCCGACGTCCATCGCGGCGAGCGAGATGAACACGCGCGCGAGCGCGAACAGGCCGACCAGCGCGATCGCGTCGGCCGCGGGCGCGAGCGGCAGGTCGGTCGAGACCGTGGGCACGATGCCGCAGGCGAGCGTCATGCAGCCGAAGACGACGTAGGGCGCCGCGCGAAACAGCGGCGAGGCGCGCTCGGCGAGCACCGAGTCCTTGTGGAACAGCTTGTGCAGCAGCCGGTAGGGCTGCGCGATGCCGGGTCCCGAGCGGTTCTGCAGCCAGGCGCGGCACTGCGCGACCCAGCCGGCGAAGAGCGGCGCGATAGCCAGCGCCAGCGCGATCTCGAGCAGCTGCGACGCGGCGCCGGGCAGGCTCACCGGGTCACCCAGAGCAGGATCGCGATCACGGTGGCGAAGCTGTAGGCGAGGTAGATCGCGATCCGCCCCTGCTGCAGCCGCCCGACGAAGCGCGCGGTCGCCTCGACCGCGCGCGCCACGGGCAGGTACAGCGCGTGCCAGACCGGGTCGCCGACCTCGACCGCGTAGCGCGGGCGCGCGTCGAACGCCGTCGGCAGGTGCCGGCGCATGCGGAACATCGGCTCGAAGATCTGGCGGATCGGCTGGCCGAAGCCCTCGGCCGTGTCCTGCATGCGCGCGACCTGCCACGGGTAGCCGCAGTCCCAGGCCGGCGCGCGGCGCACGCGCCCGTGGTACAGGCGCCGCACGAGCACCCACGCGAGCGCGAAGCAGGCGAGCACGCCCGCGAGGAAGAGCGCCGGGCCGTAGCTCGCGCGCGCGACCGACACCGGCACGAGCAGCCATCCGCCGCCCGCGGACTCGAGCGCGGCGCCCGCGAGCAGCCGCGTGACGGGCGCGAGCGCCTCGACCACCCGCGACGGCGCGAGTCCGAGCGCGACGCTCGCGGCGATGAGCCAGAGCATGCCGGCGCGCTCCCAGCCGCCGGCGTCGTGCGCGCGGGAGAGCTTCTCCTCGCGCGGCTGGCCGAGGAACACCACGCCGTAGAACTTCACCATCACGTAGCCGGCGAGCGCGGCGACGAGCGCGATCAGCGCGGCGACCACGGGCACCAGCATGTTGAGGAAGCCGTTCGGCAGCTGCGGCGTGAACAGGAAGCTCTGCAGCAGCAGCCATTCCGCGGCGAAGCCGCCGAGCGGCGGCAGGCCGGCCGCGGCGAGCGCGCCGGCGAGCGCCGCCCAGCCCACCCAGGGCATGACGCGCAGCAGGCCGCCGAGCCGCCCGAGGCTGCGCTCGCTCGTCGCGTGCATCACGGCGCCGGTGGCCGCGAACAGCAGGCTCTTGAAGAACGCGTGCGCGAGCGCGTGGTAGAGCGCCGCCGTCAGCGCGAGCGCCGCGGCGCTCTTCATGCCGTAGGCGCCGAACAGGATCGCGAGCCCGATCCCGGCGAAGACCAGGCCCAGGTTCTCCACCGACGACCAGGCGAGCAGCCGCTTCATGTCGGCCTGCACCGCGGCGAAGACGACGCCGAGCAGCGCCGTGGCGATGCCGACCGCGAGCGCGGCCGCGCCCCACCACCAGAGCTGCGCGGGCAGCAGGTCGAAGGCGATGCGCAGGAACCCGTAGACCGCGGTCTTCAGCATCACGCCGCTCATCAGCGCCGACACGGGCGAGGGCGCCGCCGGGTGCGCCTCGGGCAGCCACACGTGCAGCGGCACGAGCCCGGCCTTGGCGCCGAAGCCCGCGAGCGCGAGCAGGAACGCGGCCGAGGCCCAGAACGGCGACAGGTGCTGCGCGCGCAGGTTGGCGAACGTGTAGTCGCCCGTGTTCGCCTGCAGCACGCCGAAGCAGAGCAGGATCGCGATCGCGCCGAGGTGCGCGATCAGCAGGTACAGGTACCCCGCGCGGCGGATCTCGGCGCTGCGGTCGTTCGCGGTGACGAGGAAGAACGAGGCGAGCGCCATCGTCTCCCACATGACCATGAACGCGTAGGCGTCGTCGGCGAGCATGACGAGCGCCATCGCGGCGAGGAAGACGTGGTACTGGAAGCCGAGCAGCCCCGGCGGCGTGCCCTCCTCGCGCCGGAAGTAGCCCGCGGAAAACAGCGACACGCCGGCCCCGGCGCCGCCCAGCAGCGCGAGGAACGCGGCCGCGAGCGCGTCGAGCCGGAAGTGGAACGGCAGCCCGGGCAGGCCGATCGGCAGCACGCGCGCCTCGGCCGGGGCCCCCAGGGCCGCGAGCGCCACGCCCGCCAGCGCGAGGCCGACCGCGGCGCCGAGCGGGAAGAGCAGGCGCGCGACGATCGCCGTCCGGCTCCACGCGGCGAGGCCCGCGAAGCCGATCGCGAGCCAGGCGGCGGCGAGCGCGAGCGCCCCGTCGAGCAGCGGCGACGCGCTCATCGCGCGCGCCTAGACGCGCCGGCCGGTGTAGTCCTCGGCAATCTTGTCTTCGTAGAAGGCGGTGGGGTTGGGCGCGGCCATGAAGCGCCGGTAGACCTCGGGATAGACCTTCGGGTACTGGAGCACCTGGCCGTTGGAGAACTCGATCTCGAGCGTCTGCGTCTTCTCGTCGTAGCCGACCGAGCGGATGCGCGAGGAGTTGACGCGCTTGCGGTCCATCACGGCACCCGCTCGACGCGCCAGCCGTCGCCCGCGATCGTCGTCCCCTCGACGCGACCGCGGTACTCGCGCCCGGCGAGGCGGAACGAGAGCGCGACGCCGCGCAGCTTGCCGCCCTCGAGCGGCGCCCCCGCGCCCGCGGAGCCCGCGACGCGGCCGGTGCCGCCGACGCGCGTGATGTCCTGCCTCAGGTCCAGCTCGAGCGGCTGGCCGCCCACTTTCCCGCGCCAGCGCCCCTCGACCTTCGCCGGCACGACGTAGAGGTAGATCAGCGTCGTCGTCACGCCGCTGATCTTCACCTTGTCCTCGAGGTCCATCTGCACGTACTTCTCCGGCACCCAGCCCGAGAGCGGGTAGTCGTGCGAGATCACGCGCGTGCCGGGCCGCAGCTCGGCGAGCAGCTTGCCGCGCAGCAGGTTCACCGTGTCGGGCAGCAGGTACATCGTGACCACGGTCGCCGCCGAGAGGTCGGCCTTGAACAGGTCCGCGTTGACGAACTTCGCGCGCTCGGCGATGCCCTCGCGCTGGGCGTCGGCGTTCGCCTGGCGCACGAGCTCGTCCTTGATCTCGATGCCCAGGCCGCGCGCGCCGAAGACGAGCGCCGCGGTGCGCACGATGCGCCCGTCGCCCGAGCCGAGGTCGATGACGTAGTCCTGCGGCCCGACGCCGGCGAGCTTGAGCATGTCGGAAACGACGCTTTGCGGCGAGGGCACGTAGGGCCCGGCATCGACTGCCTTGTCCTGGGCCGCCGCAGCGAGCGGCGCGAGCAGCGCCAGCAGCCAGAGGGCCTTCATGCGGCCACCACGTGCTCGAGGCTCAGCTGCACCGTCTGCAGGCCGTTGTACTCGTTCACGCCGATGCGGTAGGCGGCGCGGAACTTCGCGGGCAGGGGATCGAGGGCGTTGAAGCGCATGGCCTCCAGCCGGCGGCCATCCATGACGAGCTTCAATTTGCTGTGCTTCTCGCCGACCACGCGCTGGTGCTCGAGCCGGAATGTATCGCAGAAGAGCGGCTCCGGAAAGCCTTGGCCCCAGACGCGCGCGCCGACCGCCTGCGCGAGGCCGAGCGAGAGCTCCGACGCGGACAGCGCGCCGTCGGTCTCGACCACGCGCGTGCGCGCCTCCTCGGGCAGCGTGCGCTCGGCGACTTCGCCCAGCACCTCGCGAAAGCGCCCGAGGTCCGGCTCGCGCAGCGTGAGGCCGGCGGCCTGCGCGTGCCCGCCGAAGCGCACGATCAGGCCCGGCGCCGCCTTGGCGACGAGGTCGAGGCAGTCGCGCAGGTGGAAGCCCGGGATCGAGCGTCCCGAGCCCCGCAGCTCACCGTCGCTCGCGCGCGCGAAGCAGAACACCGGCCGGTGCAGGCGCTCGCGCAGGCGCGAGGCGAGGATGCCGACCACGCCCTGGTGCCAGCCGGGATCGAAGAAGACCGCGGCAGCGCCCGGCGCGTCGGCG
>Ga0335085_10010283_pt1 | contig 14005 bp, 17 predicted proteins | sample Lox_Sample_45_FD_206712 | JGI IMG/M metagenome (GOLD analysis project Ga0335085, IMG submission 206712) | Soil microbial communities from Loxahatchee National Wildlife Refuge, Florida, United States - Lox_Sample_4.5 | ecosystem: Environmental > Terrestrial > Soil > Wetlands | place: USA...
GCGCGTCGGCGAGCTCGTACCCCTCGAACACGTAGTCCTCGGGACGGGGTTGCCGAACCTCGCGCCGCTCCGGGTTGACGGCCCGGCCGACGGCCCACACCCCTCCCTCCCTGCGCTCGATCCAGACGACGACCGTCTCCGGGTCGCCTGCGTCGTCGACGCCGTGGAGCACCCGCTCCGCGAAACGGCCGCGGTCGGAGGGACCCTGCACCCCCCGACTATACAATCGTCTCGTGCGTAGGCTCGACGGAGCACGGCAGACAGCGGAGGCGCCGACTCGGCCGGCGCCGGAGCGAACGTGATGCTGAGGATCGGGGCCTTCGTGCGCAACCCGATGTCGTTTCTCTTCGCCCGCTCGGCCAACGAGGAGCGGGTGGCCGAGTACGTGATCCGCGAGCACGGCCGGGGCCGCGGACTCTCGGAGATCCTCCAGGATCACTACGTCCGAAACAGGCTCTCGCCCCGGCAGCAGGCGCGGCTGCTCGAGCGCGAGGAGGTGATCCGGGCGGTTTCGACCAACGATCTCGATGCGGCCCGGCGCTATCTCTCCGGGCTCGCGGCGTAGACCTCGCCCGCCCGCTCGACGACGGCCGCGGCTGCCGCCACGTCCCACGCCGCGAGCCCGTTCGACTTGAAGAGCACGAGATCGGTGTCCGACTGCCGCCCCGGGAGCGCGCCCGCGACCACCTCCTGCAGCTCGTGCACCTCGAGCCAGTCGAGTACACCGCTCGCGACCGGCTCGGTCAGGTCGGCGGACTCGAGACGGGCGTCGTCGACCGAGTCGCAGCAGACGAAGCTCGCGCGCTCGACGACGACGTTGTCCAGCTCGCGCCGCCGCCCGTCGTTCGCACCCACCGCGCAGACGAGCGCACCCGGCCGAAGCCACTCGCCGCGAAGGACAGGATCGGGCGAGCTCGTGACCGTGACGACCACGTCGCACTCGGCAGCCTCACGGTGGCTCTCGCCGGCCTCGGCGCCCGTGCGCTCGCAGAAGTCGCTCAGGCGCTCTGGCGTGCGGCAGTAGGCGACGACGCGAACGAGCGACGGCACGGCCGCGCGGATGCACTCGAGCTGCGACTCGGCCTGACGGCCGCAGCCGATCAGCCCGAGGCTGGCCGCACCGCTCCGGGCGAGGTACCGGGCCGCCACCCCGCTCGCCGCGCCGGTGCGAAGCCGGCCGAGCCTGTCGGCCTCGATCACGGCGACGAGCTCCGGAGCGTCCGCTCTGAAGAGCAACACCGCGGCGCGAGCGCCTCCGGGGAAGCCCGCATACACCTTGGCGCCCGCGTAGCCGAGCTCGACGTCCGCCGCCGCCATTACCGCGAGCGCACCGCCCTCGAGGCGAAGCCGGTAGCGCGGCCGGTTCTCGACCAGGCCCGCAGCCATCCGGCGCAAGCAGGCCTCCACCACGTCGACAGCCGCGGCCGGGGAGAGCAGCCGGGCGACATCCGCCTCGCTCAGATGCAGCGTCACACCGCGATTCTCGCACTTGACATGTGACCTTTTAGTCACCTATTGTGCTCCATGTGGACGACGACGACCGCGTCTTCAGGGCACTCGCAGACCCGACACGCCGGCATCTGCTCGACCGCCTCCACGAGCGTGACGGCCGCACGCTCACCGAGCTCGAGTCGGAGCTCGAGATGACCCGCTTCGGCGTGATGAAGCACCTGCGCGTGCTCGAGGAGGCAGGCCTCGTCACCAGCCGCCGCTCAGGACGGGAGAAGCTCCACTTTCTCAACCCCGTGCCGATCCGGCTGATTCACGACCGCTGGATCGACAAGTACACGGAGCACCGCGTCGCGGCGCTCGCCGACCTCAAGACCGAACTGGAGGAGACAGCATGACGACCATGACCACCCAGAGCACGCAGATCTACTGCCTGTTCATCAGGGCGACCCCGGAGCAGGTGTGGGACGGAATCACCAGGCCGGAGTTCACTGCGAAGTACTTCTACGGCAGCGTCTTCGACACGACCTGGGAGACCAGCGCACCGCTCGCCGGCTGGGCCGCCGATCGCTCGCAGCAGTACGTCGACGGGGAGGTGCTCCAGGCGACGCCTCCGTGGCGACTCGTGACGACGTGGCGGGCGCTCTACGACCCCGAGACCGCCGCCGAGCCGCACAGCCGCGTCACGTGGGAGATCGAGGCGGCAGACGACGGCGTCACGAAGCTCACCGTCGTCCACGACGAGCTCGACGCCTCCCCGAGGACCGCGGCCAGCGTGGCCGGCGGCTGGATGTACGTGCTCAGCGGCCTGAAGACGCTGCTCGAGACCGGGGAGCCGCTCGCCTCCTGAGTCGGACATGACGAGGAGCTGCTCCGGGGAGGCGGGTGCGCAGGCATCCGCCTCCCGACCAGCGGCGGCAGCCGGGCGATGCTGGCGCCGCCGGCCGGCAAGCCTGACGGCCTGGCCGTCACGATCGTGGCGTCCGGGCCCCTCGCGTTTCCGAGCGGGCGGTGCCGAGGCGTGCGTAAGGGACGCGTGCAGCGTGGAACGCGGCAGCACGCGCTGCACCGAATCGCGCCGAACTGCCAGAGTGGTGTCGGTACCCACCACCACAGAGGGAGCAGTCATGGCGGTTCTCATCCGACACCGTGTTGCGGGCATGACAACGGCGCAGTACGACGAGTCCGCGCCTCAACTGATCGAGAAGTTGAAGACGCAGCCGGGGTTCCTGTACCACGTCGCCTTCGTGGACGAGGGCGGCCGTTTCACCGTCTCGGAGATTTGGGAGAGCAAGGAGCAGCATGACCGCTGGTTCAGCGAGAACGTCGAGGGAGTGATCCCCGGCGTCGAGCAGCAGGTCATCAAGGTGCACGCCGTCCACACGCCCTGAGGCGGAAACGGCTGCGAGCCTGGGGGCTGGTGGTTCTGCGGGGCAAAGGCCAGGTCGTGCGTCGTCGATCTACTGCTCGGCCTCTGTTCCCTCCTGCAAGACGGAGAGGTACTTGCTGTACACGAACAGTTTGTTTCGAGAGCGGCCGGTTACCTCGTTCGTGATCTGAAGCCGTTGGAGGTGAGCGGCAGTGTTCGCAACGGTCACCTCGGAGAGTCCGAGACTCTTTGAAGCCTGAGGGATTCTGAAGACCACCTCTCGGACAGCCAGATCGTGTAAGCGAAGTCCTGACCCGCTCGCTCGACCGAGCGTGTGTATCGCACAAATCGCACAAACTCAACGCGAGGTCGCGCCGTAACTGGCGAGCGTCGGCAGCGACCCACGACGCGAGCCGCTTCAGGCTAGGGCCCGACTACGGAGCCCATCTGCGCGAAGCGCATCTTCCGTAGCACCCTTGCCTCCTGCTCGGGCGTGAGCGAGTTCCAATACCCCTTGGCCTCACGCTCGCGCTGCTCCCATGTCGTCCACTCCGGACGAACCGGAGGGAGAGTACGCGGTACGAATCCACGCACTTTGGGGTGCACACGGCCTCCGAGAACGGCTTGGCTGAGCCATGCGCCCGGCATGATTCGAACATGCGACCTCTGCCTCCGCAGGGCAGCGCTCTATCCCCTGAGCTACGGGCGCCCGGGACGGACAGTGTAGCCGCGGCTCAACCGCGGCCAAGCAGCCGCGCCATCAGGCCCGGCCTGCGCGGCGGGCCCGGGAGGTTCGCAGCTGCGACGCACTCCGAGTGCGCGTGGCGGCGGCGGCTGAGATCTCCCTCCGGAGCGATCAGCACGTGCGGGCTCATGGCATGCAGCCGGTAGCCGCATAGCGGGCAGCGATACGTGGCGGGCTTCAGGTTCTGCGCCCGGCGGACGCTCCACCATTCGGCCGGGTCAAGCGAGCGCGAGCGGCGCGCCATCGGGCACCTCGGTGCGGACGAGGGCAAGTGCGACGACCCCGCCGTCGCCCCGGTCGACGGCGCTCGTCACGCGCCCGACGACCTTCCCGTCGTGGACGAGCTCGGCGTCATAGGGCGGCACGCGGTCAAGCGCGACCACCCGGAGGCGCCGGTTCGGGTGGCCGCGATGGTGGAGCCTCGCCACCGGCTCCTGGCCCGGATAGCAGCCCTTCGTGAAGGACACATGCGTCGCGTCGAGACCCGCCTCCGCAGGCAGGACACGGTCGTCGATCTCGCGCCCCCAACGGGGAACGGCGGCCTCGATCCGGCGCCGTTCGAGCTCCGCAGCACTCAGCGTCGGCTCGAGCTCGGCGTCCACGACCTCGCGGGCACCCCCGAAATCGGTCGCGAAGCCCGTGCCGTCGCCGCCGAAGACGAGATGCGCCAGGTGCTCCTCCGGCTCGATCTCGCACCGCGCGCGAAGCCGCATCCTCGTCAGCAGCGCGCGCACCGTCTCGCCCAGATTCGGATCGGTCAGGAGCAGGAAGTCCTCCTCACCGCGCCGCCAGACCACGAGCGGCGCGATCACCCGCCCCTTGGCGGTGAGCAGGAGCGCCGGACAGGCGTCGCCCGGCTGCAGCACGGCAACGTCGTTCGAGACCATCCGTTGCAGGTAGTCGCCCGCGTCCGGGCCGGCGACGCGCACGAACGCCCGCTCTCTCGTCGCCACGTCCATGCGAACTAGTGTTGCAGCAGGTGCCGCTCTTCCGTTCCAAGGTTCGAGGAGAAGGTCCGCCAGGCCGGCTACCACCCCGCGCGCCTGCCGCCCGGGCACTACCTGACCACAACGAAGCGGACTACTGGCAGGAACAGCGCTACGGATTTCGAGAGAGGGGCTAAAGGCCGAGTCGTCTTCTGCCGATAGCGGAGGCGACCCACCCTCCCCACCCCCTGGAAAACGGCGCCGTCCCCCGGCGCCGTTTTCCTTTCCGGGCCCCGTTTGGCGCAAACGGGCCCCGAACGACGACGGGCCGCCCGAGGGCGGCCCGTCGCTCGTCATTCGCGGAAAGCGAACGACCTACATCATCCCGCCCATGTCCGGCATGCCGGCGCCGGCGCCCGCGGGAGTCTTCTCCGGGGCCTCGGCGACGATCGCCTCGGTGGTGAGGATGTTCTTGGCGATCGACGCCGCGTTCTGCAGCGCCGAGCGCGTGACCATCGTCGGATCGCCAATCCCGCTCTTGAGCAGGTCCTCGACCTCGCCGGACTCGACGTTCAGGCCCCAGCCCGGCTTCGCCGCCCGCACCTGCTGGACGACGACCGAGCCCTCGAGGCCCGCATTCGCCGAGAGCTGGCGGAGCGGCTCCTCGAGCGACTTGATGATGATCTGCGCGCCGGTCTTCTCGTCGCCCTCGAGCGAGTCGAGAACCGCGTCCTTGACCGCGTCCGCCGCGTTGATGAGTGCGACGCCGCCACCCGGCACCTGCCCCTCCTCGAGGGCGGCCCGGGCTGCCTGGAGCGCGTCCTCGACGCGGTGCTTCTTCTCTTTCATCTCGGTCTCGGTGGCGGCGCCGACCTTGATCACCGCGACGCCGCCGGAGAGCTTCGCCAGCCGCTCCTGGAGCTTCTCGCGGTCGAAGTCGGAGTCGGTGTTCTCGATCTCCTGCTTCAGCTGCTTGATCCGGGCCTTGATCGCCTCGCTGTCGCCTGCGCCGTCGATGATCGTCGTCGTGTCCTTGTCGATGACGATGCGGCGGGCCTTGCCGAGCTGGGAGAGCTTCGTGTTCTCGAGCTTGAGGCCCATCTCCTCGGTGATCACCTCGCCGCCGGTGAGGATCGCGATGTCCTCGAGCATCCGCTTGCGGCGATCGCCGAAGCCCGGCGCCTTGACGGCGACGGCCTGGAAGGTGCCGCGCAGCTTGTTGACGACGATCGTCGCCAGCGACTCGCCCTCGACGTCCTCGGCGACGATCAGCAGCGGCCGACCCGCCTGGATCACCTGCTCGAGCACCGGCAGCAGGTCCTTGACCGCACCGATCTTCTGGTTCGCGACCAGGATGTACGGCTCGTCGAGGACGGCCTCCATCCGCTCCGGGTCGGTGACCATGTACGGCGACAGGTAGCCCTTGTCGAACTGCATCCCCTCGGTGAACTCGAGCTCGAGGCCGAGCGTCTGGCCCTCCTCGACGTTCACGACGCCGTCCTTTCCGACCTTCTCGATCGCGTCCGCGATCACGTCGCCGATCTCGCGCTCGCGCGAGGAGACCGTCGCGACCCTGGCGATGTCCTCGCGGCCCGAGACGTCCTTCGACTGGCCCTTCAGGTTCTCGACCACCGACTCGACCGCCGCCTCGATGCCGCGCTTGAGCCCCATCGGGTTCGCGCCCGCGGCCACGTTCTTCAGGCCCTCGCGGACGATCGCCTGCGCGAGCACCGTCGCCGTCGTCGTACCATCACCCGCCACATCGTTGGTGGCGGTCGCGACCTCGCGCACCAGCTGTGCGCCCTGGTTCTCGAAGACGTCCTCGACCTCGATCTCGCGTGCGATCGTCACACCGTCGTTTGTGATCGTGGGCGCCCCGAACTTCTTGTCGAGCACGACGTAGCGCCCCTTCGGGCCAAGCGTGACCTTGACCGCGTCGGCGAGGATATTGACGCCCCGCTCGAGCGAGCGGCGCGCATCCTCGTTGAACTTCAGCTCCTTGTGAGCCATCTCGTCTTCCTACCTCCGTTCGCTTCTCTACGCGCTGGCGCCGACCGGCTCACGATCCCCGACCACCTTCGCGAGCACATCCGACTCGCGCAGGATCAGGAACTCGTCCGCGCCGACCTTGATCTCCGTGCCGCCGTACTTGGAGAAGACGACCTCGTCGCCCTCCTCCACATCCATGGCGACAAACTTCCCGTTCTCGTCCCGGGAACCCGGGCCGACAGCAAGGACGCGGCCGCGCTGCGGCTTCTCCTTCGCCGTGTCCGGAAGCACGATGCCGCTCGTCGTCGTCTCCTCCTCCTCGAGGACCTCAACGATCAAACGGTCACCAAGCGGCTTCAGGTTCATGCATGCCTCCTGCTTTGCTCGATGACATCTTCGGCACTCTTCCCCCGAGAGTGCCGAGGGCATTGTATGGCTGGCACTCTCACTCCGCAAGTGCCAAGCGTCGAGTCTGCTAGAACCGCGGCGTGGAGCGGGAATTCTCGGCGGGCGGGGCGCTCGTCCGGACGGTGCGCGGCCGGCCGATGCTCGCGGCAATCCGGCCGCGAGGACGGCCGGAGGGGCTCTGGGCGCTCCCGAAGGGGCGGATCGACGCGGGCGAGTCTCCGGAGCAGACGGCCGTGCGCGAGGTCCACGAGGAGACGGGCGTCCGCGGCCGCCTCGTGGAGAAGCTCGGCGACGTCCGCTACGTCTACACCTGGCAGGGCGAGCGCATCTTCAAGGTGGTCAGCTTCTACCTGCTCCGGGCCGGCCGGGGCCGGATCGGCGAGATCGCCGACGAGATGCGGCTCGAGGTCGCCGAGGCGCGCTGGCTCCCGCTCGAGGAGGCGCCGCGCCTCCTCGCCTACGCCGGCGAGCGGAAGATGGCTGCGAAAGCGCTGGAGCGCTTGCGCGGGTAGGGTCGGCACGTGAGCCACGGGCCCGACGAAGCCGACCGGGCCGAGACGGCGCAGCCGGTCTGCGTCGCCGACTACGAGCGCGTCGCCGAGACGAAGGTGCCGCCGGAGGTCTGGTGCTACTTCGCCGGCGGAGCCGAGGACGAGGTGACACTTCGCTCGAATCGTGCCGCGTTCTCCCGCTGGCAGTTCCGCCCGCGCGTCCTCGTCGACGTCGCCCGCGTGACCGCGGAGACCGAGGTGCTGGGGCACGCGCTGTCGATGCCGATCCTGGCCGCACCTACCGCGATGCACCGGCTGCTCGACCCGGAGGGGGAGCTCGCGACGGCGCGGGCGTGCGCCGCCGCCGGGACGCTGATGTGCGTCTCGACGATCACGACGAGACGGCACGCCGAGATCGACGCCGCCGTCCCCGGCGCACCGCGCTGGCAGCAGGTCTACATCCTCGAAGACCGCGGACGCACCGAGGCCCACCTCGCGGAGGCTGCCGACTGCGGCTATTCGGCTCTCGTGCTCACGGTGGACACGCCGTACTGGGCGCGCCGCGAGCGCGATCTCCGACTCGGCTTCACGATCCCACCCGAGCTGCCGCTTCCGTACGCCGGCAACGACGAGTCCCAGCGAGCACGCGGGATCGCCTTCGTCCCGGTCTCACCGTCGGTCTCCTGGCGCGATCTCGAGTGGCTGGCGGACCGGACGGGCCTGCCGGTGCTCGTCAAGGGAGTTCTCACCGGGGAGGATGCGACGCTCGCGCTCGAGCACGGCGCCGCGGGCGTCATCGTCTCGAACCACGGCGGCCGCCAGCTCGACTGCGTGCCGGCGAGCCTGGACGCGCTGCCGGAGGTCGTCGACGCCGTTGCCGGCCGCGTCCCGGTGCTCATGGACGGCGGCGTCCGCCGCGGCACCGACGCGCTGAAGGCGCTGGCGCTCGGGGCGAGCGCCGTGCTCGTCGGGCGGCCGCTGCTCTACGGGCTCGCCGCGAACGGCGAGGCAGGCGTCCTCCATGTGCTCGAGCTCCTGCGCGAGGAGACGGAGCGGGCTCTCGCACTCCTCGGCTGCACACGCCCGTCCGAGGTGGGGGGAACTCACGTGCAGTCGATCGTGCCCTATGATTTCCGCGCCTGAAGCAGGCCTCCGGATGGATCTCCCCGAGCCGATGTACGCCCTCAACTTCTACTCGCCGATGGTCGCCGACCAGCTGCGCAGCGGCCGGAAGTCGGCGACGATCCGGCTCGGCGACAAGTCCGACAAGTACCGCAAGGGGATGGTGGTGCGTGTGCTCTGCGGCGTCCGCTACAGCCCCAGGGAGCACGTCTTCGACGCCGTGATCGACAGGGTCGAGGTGAAGACGCTCGGCGAGCTCTCCCCACGCGAGATCGAGCACGACAACCCCGAGATCCGGCGCACCGACGAGATGGCGAACTTCCTCGGGCAGCTCTACAACCGCGAGGTGGACGCCGAGGACGTCGTCACCGTGATCCGCTTCTCGCAGATCATGAACGGCCCGGTCGTGCCGCCTTTCCGCGGCGAATCGGATCTGTTCTGAGCTCGGGCACGGCGGCGGGGGCGAAGGCTCCCGCCCACGTGACATTTCCGTCACGGTGCCTGGCCCGGGCCTGGCACCGGCCGGTCGGGTCAGCGGCGGGGGCGACGGATCGTCGCGCCGAAGAGCTCGTTGGGGCGCACGGGCTCGCCGCACTCCTCACAGTCCACGACGGCGATCGAGGAGAAAGGCGCGCCGCACGCCTTGCACCTGCGCAGCAGCTCGCCGCCACACTGCGCGCAGCGGTCCGGCAGCTCGGCCTCGAACTCCTCGAACCAGCGTCTGGCGGCGCCGCAGTTCCGGCAGACGGCGACCCAGTCGCCGAGCGCCTTGCGCCGCTCCTGCCGCAGCCAGTCCGAGGCCTTGCCCACGCGGTGACTGTAGCCTCGCGAGGGATGGCAGCCGCGGTGCCGTACCCGAAGATCGAGTTGCACGTGCACCTCGAGGGGACGATGCGGCCCCGGACGCTCCTCGAGATCGCCCGGCGGAACGACTACGCGCTCCCGGCCGACACCGTCGAGGGCCTCCACGAGCTCTACCGCTTTCGCGACTTCCGCCACTTCATCGAGACCTTCGAGCTCGTCGCCGGGGCGTTGCAGGGATACGGCGACTTCAGGCAGATCGTGGTCGACTACGCAGCCGAGGCGGCGGCGCACGGCGCCGTCTACCTCGAGGCGATCTTCACGCCGGGGCTCTGGCGCGGCCTCGACACGGACGAGGTCTTCAGCGGCTATTGCGACGGCGCCGCCGAGGCACGCGAGACGCACGGCGTCGAGGTGAAGCTCACGCCCGACATCCCACGTGTCTACTCGGCCGAGGAGGCGGAGAAGGTCGCGCGCTACGCGGTGGCCTACCGCGAGCGCGGCGTGGTCGGACTCGGGGTGGCCGGATTCGACACGGCGAGGCCGAACGAGACGTTCGCCCGCGCATTCGCGCTCGCGCGCGCCGGCGGCGTCGGCTCGGCCCCGCACGCGGGCGAGCTCGGCGGCGCCGAAACCGTTCGCGCGGCGCTGGAGGAGCTCGCTGCCGATCGGATCCGGCACGGGATCCGCGCAATCGACGACCCCGGCCTCGTCGGCGAGCTGGCGAGCCGTGGCACGGTGCTCGACGTGTGCCCGTTCTCGAACGTCCGCCTCGGCGCGGTCGCGTCGCTGGCCGAGCACCCGCTACCGCACCTTGCCGCAGCGGGTGTCCGCTGCTCGATCTCGACCGACGACCCGGCGATGTTCGACACCGACCTGACCCGCGACTACGAGGCGGCGACCTCCTTCGGCCTCGACCCGCGCAGCTTCTACGAGGCCGGAGTCGCCGGGGCGCTGTGCGACGACGAGGCCCGGGAGAGACTGCGGGCGATCGGCGAGCGTTTCGACTGGGCGTCGGTCGTCACGGAGGACGACCCCGAGCGGGACGCAGGCCGAAAGCGGGGAAAGCCGGGCTCGTCCGCACCCAGCGCCGCCAGACCCAGTCGCTAGAGTCCAGCGCGCAAGCTGTCGCTTCACCCCGGGGATCAGAGCCATGGCGATTGCGAGAGAAGCGGAGCCGGTCGGCTCGCTGCACGAGGTCAGAGAAGCCGGCCTCGACCGCGAGGACCTCCTCGGCATCTACCGGCACATGCTCATCACCCGCGGGATCGAGGAGCGCGGGCACATCCTCTATCGCCAGGGCAAGATCCCGGGCTCGTTCTACACGGGCCGCGGCAACGAGGCCGCCTCGGTCGGCATCGCCACGGCGATGCGCCCGGACGACGTCGGCACGCCGCTGCACCGCGACATGGGCGTCCACATCGTCCGCGGCGTCGAGCCGTGGCGCATCTTCGCGCAGTACATGGGCCGCGCCGACGGGCCGACCCGTGGCCGGGACGGCAACGTGCACATGGCCGACGCGCACCTGGGCCTCGTTGCCATGGTCAGCCACCTGCCCGCGATGCTCCCGGTCGCCGTCGGCTGCGCGCTCGCCTTCCGGATTCGCGAGGAGGCGCGTGTCGCCGTCGGCTGGTTCGGCGAAGGAGCGTCGGCGCGGGGCGACACCCACGAGTCGATGACGCTCGCCGGCACGCGCAAGCTGCCGGTCGTCTTCGTCTGCGACAACAACCAGTGGGCGTACTCGACTCCGACGTACCTGGAGTTCGCGACCGAGCACGTGGCAGACCGCGCGCAGGCGTACGGGTTCGAGGGCGTGGTCGTCGACGGCACCGACGTCCTCGCCGTGCACCGCGAGGCGAAGCGCGCGATCGAGAAGGCGCGGGCAGGCGGGGGCCCGACACTGCTCGAGTGCCTGACGCTGCGCATGGAGGGACACGCCGTCCACGACGACGCGTTCTACGTCCCGAAGGTGATGTTCGAGCGCTGGGCCGAGTCCGACCCGGTCGAGCGGTACCGGACGTGGCTGCGCGAGCACGTCGAGCTGAGCGACAAGGAGGAGGACGAGATCGCGAGCGAGACGAAGAAGCTGCTCAACGACTCGCTCCGGCGCGCCGAGGAGTCGCCGCTCCCCGAGCCCGGTGACCTCACCGAGGGGGTCTACGCAGCCCCCGAGGACCTCGATACGCCTCACCACAAATGATGGTGGTCCGATGAGCGAGATGACCTACCTGCAGGCGATCTCCGACGGGCTCCGGACGGAGATGCGCCGTGACAAGCGCGTGTTCCTGATCGGCGAGGATGTCGGCGTCTACGGCGGCGCCTTCAAGGTCTCGCTCGGATTCCAGGAGGAGTTCGGGCCCTGGCGCGTCATCGATGCGCCGCTCGCCGAGACCGCGATCGTCGGCGGCTGCACCGGCGCGGCGCTGATGGGCATGCGGCCGGTCGCCGAGATGCAGTTCGCGGACTTCGTCTCCTGCGCGTGGGATCAGCTCGTCACGGTCGCGGCGAAACAGCGCTGGCGCGCCTCGACGCCGGTGCCGATCGTGATCCGCCTTCCCTCGGGAGGCGGATTCTCGGGCGGCCCCTTCCACTCGCAGAACCCGGAATCGTCGTTCGCGCACATCCCGGGACTGAAGTGCGTCTGCCCGGCCACGCCCGAGGACGCGAAGGGGCTCCTGATCAGCGCGATCGAGGACCCGAATCCGGTGCTCTACTTCGAGCACAAGCACCTTTACCGCCGGATCAAGGCCGAGGTGCCGGAGGAGCGGTACACGACGCCGATCGGCAAGGCGCGCCGCCACCGGGAAGGCGACGATCTCTCGGTGATCACCTGGGGCGCGATGGTGCATACGGCGGGCGAGGCAGCCGCGCAGCTCGAGTCGGATGGCGTCTCGACCGAGATCATCGATCTGCGCACGGTGATGCCGTGGGATCGCGATGCGGTGCTCGAGTCGGTGCGGAAGACGTCGAAGGTGCTCATCCTGCACGAGGACACGCGCACCGGCGGCTTCGGAGCGGAGATCGCGGCCACGATCGCCGAGGAGGCGTTCGAGGACCTCGACGCGCCGGTGAAGCGGATCGCCGCCCCGGACACGCCGGTGCCCTTCTCGCCGCCGCTCGAGAAGGCGTTCATCCCGCAGGTCGAGGACGTGGTCGCGGGTCTGCGCGAGCTCGCGGAGTACTGAGGGGACGGAACGGGAAGGGAGTCGCATGGCCACCGAGACCGCAATCGAGGTCGTGATGCCGCAGATGGGCGTGTCCGTCTCGGAGGGAACGATCACGCGCTGGCTGAAGCAGGAGGGCGAGCACGTCGAGGCGGACGAGCCGCTGCTCGAGATCTCGACCGACAAGGTCGATACGGAAGTGCCGAGCCCGGGCTCCGGCACGCTGACGCAGATCCTCGTCCAGGAGGGCGAGACCGTCGCGGTCGGCACCAAGCTCGGCCGGCTGGGCGGCACGGTCGCCGACGGCTCAGCCGCCGAGCCCGAGCAGGCGCCGGACGAGCCGGAGGCAGCAGCCGCGGCCCGGACGAGCGGAGAGGCGCCCGCCGGGTCGGCGGCACCGACCACGGAGCGCCTCGAAGAGGCGCAACCCGAGCCCGCCCGCGAGGCCTCCTCCGCCGGCAACGGAAAGGCGTTCGTCTCCCCGGTCGTCGCCCGCATCGCATCCGAGCACGGCGTCGATCCGGGCCGCGTGGAGGGCACGGGCAAGGGCGGCCGCGTGACGAAGAAGGACATCCTGGCCTTCGTCGAAGCTGGCGCTCCGGCGAAGGCCAGTGCGCCTCCGGCCCACGAAGCCCCGCAGCCCGTCGCGCAGCCGCAGGCGCAGCCCGCGCCGACGCAGCCGCAGCCGCCGGCGAAGGCGCCGCCGCAGGCGGCCCAGGCGCTCGAGCAGACCGGCGAGACCCTGCCCGGCGAGACGGTCGAGCCGATGACGGCGATGCGGCGCGGGATCGCCGAGCACATGCGCCGCTCGCTCGACACCTCCGCGCACGTGACGAGCGCGATCGAGGTCGACCTGTCCAGGGTCGTGGCCGTGCGGGCGCGGCTCAAGCAGGAGTATCAGGCCGCCTACGGCGTCAACCCGACGTATCTCGCCTTCATCGCGAAGGCGGCGGTCGAGACGCTGCGCGAGTACCCGTACGTGAACGCGGAGATCCGCGGCGACTCGATCGTCACCCGCAGCTTCGTCAACCTCGGCTTCGCGGTCGAGCTCGCCGACGGCAAGGGCCTGATCGTGCCCGTCGTCCGCAACGCCGAGACGATGAACCTGCTCGGCCTCGCGAAGGCGATCGCCGACATCGCGGCCAGGTCACGGTCGAAGCAGCTCGTCCCCGACGACGTCCAGGGCGGCACGTTCACGATCACGAATCCCGGCGGCTACGGAACCTTCCACGGTACGCCGGTGATCAGCCAGCCGCAGTCGGCGATCCTCGGCACCTACGCGCTCGTCAAGCGACCATGGGTGATCGAGGACGAGCTCGGCAACGACGTGATCGCGATCCGCCCGATCATGAACATCACGCTGACCTACGACCACCGGCTCGTCGACGGCGCCTACGCCGGTCGCTTCTTGAAGTCGCTCCGCGAGCGGCTCGAGGGCTGGGAGGGCGACGAGGGCTGAGCCTGGATCCACCGAGATCCGTGACCGCGGTGCGTTCGGCTGGGCCGCCAGGACGGGACGTGATGGCGAGGGGCGGGCCGGG
>Ga0335085_10010285_pt1 | contig 14002 bp, 12 predicted proteins | sample Lox_Sample_45_FD_206712 | JGI IMG/M metagenome (GOLD analysis project Ga0335085, IMG submission 206712) | Soil microbial communities from Loxahatchee National Wildlife Refuge, Florida, United States - Lox_Sample_4.5 | ecosystem: Environmental > Terrestrial > Soil > Wetlands | place: USA...
TGGACTGACAGAGCACAACGCCGTCTTTGAAGGCATCTTTATCCAGCCACTGGTAGCGGTTCACCGACATTTCCTGGATATAAGCAACCATTGCAGGACCGCCGAAGGCTGTTAAGCCAAGCCTGAGGAAGGAAAAGAACAGTCTCCCGATAGTGGGTTTGTCGATCAAAAATAGTGCCTCTCTTTGAATTCCACGGTCTTGCCAGGCTTGTTTAGTGGTTCCCACCATTATTACAAATAATTATTGTCTCAGAATCACAGCTTCGGCAAACACAGCACCATGCCGTCTCCGAGAGTGATATCATCAATGTGACCCGACGCCTTGCTTGTCCGCGACACGAGATGGATGTGGATCGCGTTTTTCATGCCTGAACCTTCCTTTATAACCGGAGTAGTCGCGGTAAGGAATACCCCGGCGTGGCTCTCGGAATAAAAGCCGATGATGTCGACGGGCTCGTTCTTCGTAACAAAGGGTTCTTTTGACTTGAAGAACAGTTCCTTCGTAATGAACTTTCCTCCCGTCCTGTCCACGTTGATGTGCCACTTGATCTCGACTGGCGTTCCAGCAAGCAGGAACGGAAAGGGCTTGGCAACATCGATACCTGCTGCCTGTGCCTGGGCCTTGACGAAGTTCTGGAGGTCCACATAGCCTCTGACTGTGCTGGGAATGGGAACGTCCTTCCAGGAAGCTTGCTCCGTCCAGACCAGAAAGAATGCACCATGTTTCCAGGTATTCTCCGCGACGTAGTCGGAGCCACGAACCTTGGTGATATAAGGCTTCGAGTCAAAGATGGTGATCTCGCCGTCAAGCCCGTCTATCGGTCCCATGGCGTAAAGCCCCTTGCGTCCCGCCAAGTCTTCCAAAGAAACGACACTTGATGCCTTACCGGATACAAAAACATCCTTCTGAGCGCCGACGTACTCGACCAGCCCTTCCTTTTTGGCTCCCACAATGGCTGCGTAAGCGCTTACGAGCGCTCCCAGTATTGCAATGATAACGACGCCCGCTAGGACAGAGTATCTTTTCATATTCTGCTTACCTTTCTGAGATAATTTCTTATATATTATTGTTCAAAACACCGGCGTCGGCACCGTGCCCCAGCCGCTGCCGTGGCTCAGGTCCTTTATATCGAGCAAGCGGGCGTTATGCACATCCACATCTACCATGAACTGCGGCACGCGCAGTGCATTGATGGAGAACAGGTCAGCCTGTTTATTGACCGCTATATCCTCGATAGACTGGAAAATCAGCCTCCTGGTAACATCATCATGGGATGCCGCAGCGCCCTCATGCTGCATATGCATCCCACTATGCATGGCATGGTGACCTTCACGCAGATGCCGGTACGGATGAAAAATCCAGTCCGTTATCATGGAGATTGAGTGATGCTGCTCATATAGCTTCCAGTCGCCGCCTGTGTCTGCGATCATCCCCTGCATAATATAATTCTGCGGCAGAAAATAGACAAGGTAGTGTCGGCCGTCCTGAAGACGAACCTTTACATCCGGGAGAGCGAGAATATCGGCCATCCGGTGGTCCATCTTGAAACCGTCCTCGGGCAGGATGGCAACAGCGGACACGTTCCTGGCGTCGGTCCACATCGTCAGAGTGCTGATCGTGTAGGCACGGAGCATTACGGCACACCCGAGAACAATCGCCACAAATCCGGTCATCAGCGCCGCCTTTTTCAACGCCGAGGACGGTGCAATGAGCTGTTCAATGTTCCGCGGCAGGAACATTCCGGTCTTGTTCATATAGGCCCGGTAGGTCTCTTCATAGGAATTGAGCATGCGCCGTTCTTCGTCCTTCGCGAGAAAATAATAGACGATCGTCATAATGAGCCAGAGAACAATGGTCAGGAATCGTGGCCAGAGAATCGAAAGGCCGAGCCCGGCAATGCCGAGGGCAAGATACTGCGGATGGCGGATGTACGCATACAGGCCGCCCAGGACAGCCCCTTTTTTCGCGAACTTTGCCGTATAGATCTGGATGGCGCAGACCAGGAAGACCACAACGCCTGCGACGAAGAGGACCGAGCCCATGACCCGGATAAACTGCAGCAACCAGTCCTGCGGCAGGATCATATGGGGCAGGTAAAAAGCGCTGAGCCACCGTGTGGACGGATGGGCAGCAAGCTTCAGGAGAACAGGGTTAAAGACCGAGTAGAAGAAGCCGGCAAAGGGGCTGATCATGATCAGCACTTCAAAGGCAATCATAAAATAGAGGACTATAGAGCTCCGAAGGAGCGCATTCTTCGTGTTCATGGGTGACCTCCCTGGCTTCGCGGCAAAGAATTGCCTCTCTCACACAACTCGATAGGGACGCTGAAACTGTTAACGGCTTTAATCCTGAATGTGTGCTAGCATGTTACTACGGATGGCAAAATTTATCCAGCAAAGAGAAAGTCAAAGAACATAAATGGTTTTATTTGAGGGTAGGCGTTAACGAATTCTATATGTAACTTTATATATTGCAAAGTCGGAGGAAGTGCCCCATATTTGGAGGACGAACACCATCTAACGCTAACGATTTTCGGATGCGGGTTCAATGCCCGTTGGCTCGACAGTCAAAGTAACTTCGACTTCAATTCCGCCGCAGTACAGTCTCTAAGCCCCAGTTATAAGAGGGGATTTTCTCATCCTATCGCCAATCCTGTCATTTTACACATTGGACATTCCTTCCAATTCTGATATGATAATAATCTAAACAGTTGTGTGCACTGCATCGCAGATAAGGCCGGACTGCACAGGGCTAACGAGCGCGAAAGAGCAGATGATCGCGGCTCGATGAACCCGATATGCAGGACGGGGCATCAAGCGCCTTAATGATGATTTGCAGGAAAAGTCCTGATAGAACTCACGATGCGCAAATTCCGGAACATAGCGGTTCTTTTCGTTGTGCTGCTGCTGACGCAGCCGTTGCATGCGGAAGCGCCGAAGGAAACGAAGCGGGTCCTCATTCTCTACAGCCTTGACAAGTGGCACCCCGCCCACAATGTGACCGAACAGGCGATGCGCAAGGTGTTCCGGGAGAACAGCCACTTTGACATCCGCGAATACGCCGAATACCTGGATCTGGGCCGGTTTCACGGTCCTGAGTATGCCAAGGCCATGGCGGAGTTCCTTCGCCGCAAGTATGCTGCGCTCAAGATCGACGTGATCGTCACGGTCTACCCGGACGCTTTGGACTTTCTGCTGCGGGAGAAGGGCCGGCTGTTTTCCGGCGCACCGATAGTAGCCGCCGAAGTGACCAAACCCTATGCCGTGAACCTGGAGCGCTCCCCGGTCCGCAGACACGTCACCGCCGCCGTCCTTCCAGACAACGCGTCCGCTATCATAGCAGACGTCCTTCGCCTCAAGCCCAACACGCAGCGGCTTGCCCTGGTGGGGGGGAGCGCACCAGTGGATGCTTTCTCTGACACGCTCATTCGCACAGCGTTGAAGAAGTATGAAGGTCGGTTCGAATTGATCGACCTGACTAAGCTGCCCATGTCGGAAACGCTGGCGCGGGTGGGCGTACTCCCCCGGGATACGGTAGTGCTGTATGGAAGCATCGTCATGGACGGTTCCGGTCAGAGCTTCGTTCCTCGCGATGCGCTTACCCTTGTGTCAAGGGCCGCGAATGTCCCGGTATTCGGCCTCTATGACAGCCTTTTCGGGTATGGTATCGTCGGGGGGCACCTGATGAGTTTCGAACGGGATGGGGAGGTCGCGGCCGCGCTGGCGATGCAAATTATGGCTGGCGCCTCTCCCGGGGATATCCCGTTCGCCGGGGAGGACGCTTATGAGGATCTGTATGACTGGCGCGAGCTCAAACGCTGGGGTATTCCCGAGACGGCGATTCCTGAAGGGAGCGTGCTCCGCTATCACTTGCCGTCATTTAGTGAAGCGCACCCCTGGGTCGTCGTCGGTACGGTCAGTCTGTTCATCTTCGAGACAGCGCTCCTGCTCGGCCTCTTTTTCAATATCCGGCATCGACGGCGTGCCGAGCGCTCCCTGCGGGACAGTGAGGAGCGGGTCCGGCTGTCAGCTGAAGCTGCCGGCGCGGGTCTTTGGAGCATGGGCCGGGATGGTCGTAGCCTCTGGGCCACGGATCGGGCCTATGAGCTTTATGGTTTGACGAAAGATGATCCCAAGACGCTGGAGCGAGTGCTTCAGACCGTATATCCCGAGGACCGTGACCGCGTCCGTCACGCAAATAAGCGTGCCTGGGAAACGGGAGGGGAAATCGTTATCGAATACCGGCTTGTGCTGCCGGACGGCGCTCTCCGCTGGCTCGCCGTGCGCATGCGCGTGCAGCGTCGCGAGCCGGGAAAGGCTGAGTTCTTGATGGGAGCCACTGTCGACATCACGGCTCGCAAGCAAAGCGAGGAGGCGCTCCGGAACCATGAGCAGGAGCTCACCGCTCTTGCCGGTCGGCTTATCCACAACCAGGAAGAAGAACTGCGGCGGCTGTCCCGCGAGCTGCACGACGACCTGACGCAGCGGCTTACGGTCCTGGCCATCGATGCAGGAATGCTGGAAAAGACCCTCCAGTCCCTGCACCCTTCGTCGGCTGACGAGGTCCGGGAATTAAAACAGAATCTGATCGAAGTTTCGAACGAGGTCCACCAGCTCTCGCGTCAGCTCCATCCCTCCATTCTTGACGACCTGGGTCTGGTTCAGGCCGCCCGTGCGGAATGCGATACCTTCCGGAAAAGGACAGGGATCGCCCTGACCTTTAAGGCCGCGGAGATCACCGCACCGCCGACCCGCGATGCGGCACTTTGCCTGTACCGCGTCCTGCAGGAGGCTCTCCAGAACATTGCCAAGCATTCCCGGACTAGAGAGGCTCATGCATCCATCGAAGAAGGCACCGACAGCATCAGTCTCATGGTCCATGACTTCGGAGTGGGTTTCGATGTGCAGAAGGCTTCGGGAAGCGGTGGAATCGGCTTGTCTAGCATGCGAGAGCGGGTCCGGCTGGTTAACGGCAGTCTTAACATAGCATCTGAGCCGGGAAAAGGAACGGAAATACAGGTAATTGTACCACAAGGGGGTGCGCAATATGTCCAAACCGCGGATAGTGCTAGCCGATGATCACCGGATCATACTCGAGGGACTGAAGAAACTGCTCGAGGCCGAGTTCGAGGTCGTGGAGGCTGTGGAGGACGGCCGCGAGCTGTTGAAGGCCGCGACACGGCAACGCCCTGACGTGATCGTTGCGGACATCTCAATGCCGAACATGAACGGTCTGGAGGCAGTCCGGCAGATCCACAAGGAGCGGAAAGAGATCAAGATCGTCTTTCTCACCATGCACGCTGATACAGCCTACGCTGCGAATGCGCTTGAGACCGGTGCTTCGGGCTATGTCCTCAAGAACTCCGCGCCTGATGAGCTGGTCACGGCCATCCACGAGGCGCTGCAGGGAAGGACCTACGTTACCCCCCAGATCTCCAGCGAACTCGTGCGGGCCTACCATGACGGGAAGCACCGGCGAATCACCAGCGCCGCGGACCTGACACCCCGGCAGCGAGAAGTGCTGCAGCTTTTGGCGGACGGGCACGCGATCAAGGACATTGCTGCGAGTCTCGACATCTCACCGAAGAATGTGGAATATCACAAGTACCGGATCATGGATCTGCTCGGTATCAAGACGACTGCGGAGCTGGTCCGGTACGCCGTGCAACAGGGGCTGGTCACCCGTTGAGTTTCGACCACTCCTGACAAACTGTTGCAACGCCATCCAGTGTCCTAGGGAAATCCCTAGGATGTTCTCTGTGGTTCCTGTATTGATGCGTTTTTTCCCCCGCATATTTAATGCAATTCCTAGGATTTCCCCCAGTGGACATTTAACACGTCCGAGCTATACTCACATCACACCTTACAATTGAGTCGCACGAACCAGGTCACGATCGGCAGTACAACTTTTGTCTGGACCAACCGTGGCCTTTCCTGTTCAATTTAGTTCTTCCCGTCGGCAATCCGACAGTTCAGGGAGATCATGATGCCTTCATCCAAGAAGCGGATACTGATCGCCGATTCGCATCCCACCATGATGGCCGGCGTGCGGCTGCTCCTGGGGAACCTCTTCGATGTCACGGTCATGGTCGCGGACGTTCAGTCACTGAGCGATGCCGTTGTCCAGACCGATTTTGATCTCGTCATTGCTAACCTCTCAATCCCGAGGATATCGAATGATAACGTGGTCAGCCTGGTAAAGCGGCTTCGTCCCGGCCTCCGGATCATCGTTCTCAGCGTCCATGACGACCCTGCGGTCATCAGCGAGTGTCGGTCTGCCGGGGCTGATGGCATTGTGTTGATGCGCGAAGCCGTCAATGATCTGATCCCGGCAGTGGAGACGGTTCTGCGGGGCGATAACTACGTTTCTCCTTCTATTCGCAAGGTGACAGCATAATGGAAGTGACCTCTAAAATCCTGGAACAGCGGTTCTGCGGCACGCCGGTCAAGCGCATGCACGTGATGGTGAAGCCCACGGGCTCGCTCTGCAACCTCGGCTGCTCGTACTGCTACTACCTCTCTAATAGATCGAATGTGCGTATGAGAGAGATTTTCTCAGGCACGCGTGAATATCATGAATGATGCGAAAAGGACCTGCATGACACGCGAGAAAGACCGGGAAAAGGACGGAAGGACGACATGAAGAGCGTTGTACTGATGCCGATCACAGCGGATAAAAAATCGTTCAGAACCAGACTGCAACTGAAGAACATCGCCCTCCATAGTACGGAAGCAGGGGATGGGCAGACATTCCTCGTTGCCTCGGCCGCAGATGAAGGGGATGCCACGACGTCAGCGGGGGCCGCGTATGCGTTGATCGCGGACGCTCTGCATCGCCAGCGCATGGAGATCGTCCACGAGCGGATATTCGGAAGCCTGAGCGTAGCAGCCGCGGTGATGGATGCGCGACGCGATGCACTGCATGCACTGGGCACCTTATCCGCAGGACCGGTCACGTATATCGAAGGCGCACCTCACTGGGGCGAAGGATACGCTGGTTCGATCATACAGGCCGTTTCCCAGGGCAGTGCCGGCAATGTCTGGACCATCATGGATGGTGAAACTGCCTGCGGACGAGGATGGCGAAGGAAAGCGTCCACCTATCTTATGCTCCAGAACGTTCAGGGACCGGTCGGAAGCAGGTCCGGGCAGGTGCGCGAAATGTTCGACCGGGCCGAGGGCATTCTCCGGAGGAACGGAGCATCCTATAAGGATGTGGCACGGACATGGCTCTATCTGTCCGACATATTGGACTGGTACCCGGAATTCAACAAGGCACGGAGCGAAAAATACGGCGAGTTCGGCATGATGCCTGGACCCGGCGACACCAGCCTTCTACTGCCTGCAAGCACCGGCATAGGCGCGGATACGCCATCGGGCGCGGCAGCCTCGATGGACCTGCTGGCCGTCTTGGGGCGAGACAACGAGGAGATTGCGCCGGTGCGAAAACTGACCAACAGAAAACAGCTCGATGCCTTCCAGTACGGCGCTGCATTTTCGCGTGGTGCGGTCATGATGGAGGACAATGTGAAGCTCATCCAGGTTTCGGGTACCGCAGCCATCGACGAACATGGCGTCAGCCTCCATCCCGGAGATATCCGCTCGCAGATCGACTGCACTTTCGACAGGATCGAAACGCTCCTGGGCCAGGAAGGGGCAGGGCTCGGAGACGTTGCTGCGGCCACCGTGTTTGTGAAAAGACCTGAGTATGCATCCATCTTCCGCGGGATGGCGAAGGACCGTGGACTGGAAATATTCCCGGCTGTCTGTGTTGTAGCTGATGTCTGTCGGGAAGAATTGCTGTTCGAGATAGACGCGGAAGCATTGGTGAAACAATAATTGGGGCCAAGGATCAAGGGGGTCGAGTGGTTTTTACCTTGAACCACTTTCCCGATGATTCGTGGATAGGAAAATGCGCAAACATCTTGAACTGCACTATGCTGAGAGGATCGGTTGGTTGCGGGCGGCAGTGCTGGGCGCAAATGACGGAATTTTATCAACGGCGAGCCTGGTTGTCGGGGTGGCAGCCGCACATGCGGCGCGAAATGATGTACTCATTGCCGGGATGGCGGGATTGGTGGCCGGTGCGATGTCGATGGCTGCGGGTGAGTATGCGTCAGTGAGCTCCTAGGCGGATACGGAAAAGGCTGACCTGGCACGCGAGCGTCATGAACTGGAGAAGCACGAAAGATTCGAGCGCAAGGAGCTTGCAGCCATATATGTGAACAGAGGGCCTGAGCCATCGCTTGCGCAGCAAGTGGCCGATCAGCTAATGGAACATGATGCTCTCTCGGCACACGCCCGCGACGAGCTCGGGCTCTCCGAAATGCACAGTGCCAGACCTATCCAGGCGGCGCTGGCGTCCGCCGGCACGTTTGCTGTGGGAGCGGCGTTACTGCTGGCGATTGCCTGGTTCGTTCCAACGACGTTCATGGTTCTCACAGTGTCCATCGGCTCTCTTTTGTTTCTTGCGTTCCTGGGAGCGCTGGCTGCACGCGCAGGAGGCGCGAACGTTGCCATAGGTGCCGGTCGAGTGACCTTTTGGGGAGCCCTGGCAATGGCAGCGACGGCGGCCGTCGGAGCGGTCTTCGGCACCGTTGCGTAATGCGACTGCCCTTTACGCCACTTTGTAAAGGAAGGGACGATAAGAGATAGAAAAGAATGAAGACTCTGAACTTATTAGTTGCCACGATCATCTATGTTCTTATTGTAGGAGGGGTCAGCATTTCGTCTACTCAAAGTGCTCCGAACGCGTTCGCCACTGCGCCATCCCAGACCTACGCCGGTTCTTCCAGCTGCCGCGAGTGCCATGAGAAGTTCTATCAGCTCTGGTCCACGTCAATGCATGGACTTGCCATGCAGCCCTATTCGGCGACGTTCGCAAAAGAAAAGCTCACCATGCAGCAGGACGATGTCACGATAGGCAAAGAGAAATACCGTGTTGATATCAATGAAGGCGTCGTGATCGAGACCAGCAAGAAGGGGACAAAGAAATACAGAATCGAGCATGTGCTCGGTGGGAAAAACGTTTTCTACTTCCTGACGCCCTTCACCAAGGGAAGGCTCCAGACCCTTCCGGTCGCCTATGATGTCAACAAGAAGGAGTGGTTTGATACGGCAGCCAGCGGCATGCGGCACTTCCCAGGAGGTGAGACGGGCGCAGTGGTCAACTGGAGGGAATCACCTTACACATTCAATACCGCCTGCTACAGTTGCCACGTGAGTCAGCTTTCGACGAACTACGATCCTAAGACCGACACCTACCACACCACCTGGGCCGAGCCGGGCATCAACTGCGAGACCTGCCACGGCCCGTCCGGAGAGCATAACAAGATCGCCAAGGCGACTGCGAAGGGGCAACCGCTTCCGGAACTCAGGCTGATCAGGACTAAGACCATGACGAAGCAGCAGCGGAACGACCTTTGTTCGAGCTGTCATGCGAAGGGGAGCCCGCTCACTCTGGAGTATAAGTCCGGAGAGCGTTTCTTCGATCACTTTGATCTTGTAACGCTCGAAGATGCCGACTTCTATCCGGATGGCCGCGACCTTGGTGAGAATTATACCTTGACCTCCTGGACCATGAGCCCCTGCTACAAGTCGGGAAAGATCGACTGTGTCCACTGCCATACCTCCAGCGGCCGGTACCGGTTCAAGAAAGAGAAGTTCAACAGTGCCTGTCTGCCCTGCCATGAAGCCAGGGTAAATAATCCGACGGAACATACGCACCATCCGGTAGACAGCGAGGGAAGCAAATGCATCTCCTGCCATATGCCCATGACCGCTTTCGCGCGAATGAACCGGTCCGACCATTCGATGCTTCCACCAACGCCGGCTGCGACCATGGTATACAAGTCGCCCAATGCATGCAATATTTGCCATAAGGATAAGGATGCCGAATGGGCAGACAAACTAGTACGGCAGTGGCGTACCCGTGATTATCAGGCACCAGTGCTCAAGCGAGCGGCACTTATCGACGCAGGCCGCAAACGGGACTGGACGAAGCTCCCGGAGATGCTTACCTATATAAGCGATCCTAAGCACGATGAGGTCTTCGCTACCTCTCTCATCCGGCTTATCTCTATGGCGCAGAACAAAAAGGTCCTTGCCGCTCTGCTCAGTGCCGCGAAAGACACGTCGCCCCTCGTACGTGCCTCAGCGATCCAGGCACTGGGCCTTATACCCACAACGGAAAGCCTACAGGCACTGGTCGAAGCAACCGGCGATGACTATAAGTTGGTGAGGGTCCGAGCAGCGGCTGGGTTTGCGGCATTCCCGCGGATGGCAGCACCGCCTGCCTATCAGGCTCAGCTACAAAAGGCAAACCAGGAGTACCTGGCGTCCATAACAGCGCGGCCCGACCAGTGGACGTCCCATTACAACATGGGCAACTACCAGCTCGGCCGGGGCGATGCCAAGGGTGCGGTTGCCTCGTACCAGGCAGCGCTGAAGCTCGAACCCCAGGCGATCATGGCAATGGTGAACTCATCCATCACTTATGCCCGGATGGGCGAAAACGACAAAGCGGAGAAATATTTGCAGAAAGCGCTCAAGCAGGCGCCTGACAATGCCGCGGCGAACTTCAATATGGGCCTTCTGAAGGCGGAGAGGAAAGAGCTGAAGGCTGCAGAGAAGTATCTCAAGAAGGCGTTCAAAGCCGACCCCCAGATGTCTCAGGCGGCTTATAACCTCTGCATCATCATTGCGCAGGACCGCATCAACGAGGGCGTGAGCTGGTGCCGGAAGGCATCAGACCTCAGCCCGCAGGATCCCACGTATGCCTATACTCTTGCGTTCTATCTCAACCAGAAAGGTGATAAGACTGAGGCGGTTAAGATCTTAAGGCCGATCGTCGAGAAGTATCCGCAGTACAAGGATGCCGGGGTGCTTTTCAAGGAAATATCGAAATAAGGAAAAGGGCCGCAGATTGCAAGGAAGGGGCAGGAAGAAACAATGGCAGTCAAGGTTCAAGAGTCATATTCTCTCATAGTCGGCGGGCCATTCTGGCGGCTGCAGCAGCGTTTAGGTCTGCTGGGGTCAGACCGGCTGCCGACAGTGAAGACCGCGCTTCTGTTTGCGGCCTTGGCATGGCTGCCGCCCGCGTTGCTCGCTCTTCTCCAGGGTGTGGCGTTGAGCGAGACCCTGGGCGGTAGGGCGTTCCTGCTCGATTTCGGTGCCTATGCCCGGTTCATCATCGCCATCATGATGTTCGTGGTCACGGAGCGGTTCGCTGATGCGCTCGATGCCACGTTGCTTCGCCAGGTCACCGACGCCGGGCTAGTTCCCCCGGAAGAGCAGGCCGGTTTCACGGCTTCGCTGCAGCGCGCCGACCAGCGGACGAGCTCCGCGCGTGGAGAGGCGATCATGCTCAGTATCTCCTATGCGATTTCAGTGGCCAGCCTGTTCCTCCAGGTCACGGAACTCCGGGGTTCCTGGATTGGCACGCTGGTCAACGGAAGGGTACGGATCTCTTCGGCAGGCTGGTGGGCAATGCTGGTCAGTATGCCGCTGTTCTGGTTCCTCGCGTTGCGCTGGCTATGGCGCTTCGTCGTCTTGACCCTTCTGCTGTTGGATATGGCCAGGCTGAGATTGCGGCTGGCAGCGACCCATCCTGACCGGAGCGGGGGAATCGGGTTTTTGGGGCAGTATCCGACCCTGTTCGCGGGCGTGGTCTTCGCGCTGAGCTGCGTGGCCGCATCTGCGGCATTGAAAGAGATCCTGTTCGCCGGTCAGGACCTCACGTCCGTAGCAGCGCCCTTTCTGATGTGGGTGGCGTTGGTGCTCATTATATCTGTCGGCCCGCTCACCGTGTTCGTGCCCGGGCTCTTACGGCTTAAGAGGCATGCGCTGCTGGAGTATGGGGCTTTCGCGTGCGAACATAACCGGGCATTTGAAACAAAGTGGATCCGGCGCGAGCAGGACGGCCGGGACGCCCTGGGCTCACCGGACATATCGTCGCTGTCCGACCTGACCACGGTCGTTCAGTCAATCAGGGCCATGCGTGTGTTCCCCGTCGGCACGGAGACCCTGGTCCCGCTGCTCATCGCGACGGGGATGCCGTGGCTCGCCGTGGTCGCAACGAGTGTGCCTCTCGCGGAGCTGTTTAAGACCGTGGTGAAAGCACTGCTGTGATGCAAGAAAATATCGAAGTAAGAATAACGGAGCGAAAAATATGGTGAGTTCGGAATCATGCCCGGACCTGACGATGCCAGGCTGCTGCTTCCGGCAAGCTCCGGCATAGGCGCGGATGTGGAAGAGGTGGTGAGGAAGTAAAGGGTTCGAGGGGCCGAGAGTTCAAGGGTTAGCATATATATGTCTTTCACTCGAACCCTTGAATACTGGAACCCTATTAAGAGAGGAGGTGAGTCAGCGGGTACAGTAAAAGAATTATGTCAATAGTTTCAGGAAGAAAACAACATGTCAGCAAGGAGGAGAATATGAGAACGAAGATAGCAGTTGTACTTGCCGTGATCGTAATTGGTCTGACGTTCGTCGTCAGTCCGGCATTCGCGGCAGAGCAGAAGAAACCGAACATCCTCATCATCTGGGGGGACGACATCGGCATCTTCAATATCAGCGCCTACAACCTGGGAATGATGGGCTACAAGACACCGAACATCGACAGCATCGCCAGGAATGGCGCGCTGTTCACCGACTGGTACGGCCAGCAGAGCTGCACGGCCGGGCGCGCGGCGTTCATCACCGGGCAATCGCCGATCCGCACCGGCCTGACCAAGGTCGGCCTGCCCGGCGCAAAGGAAGGCCTGACAAAGGCTGACCCGACCCTCGCCGAGCTGCTCAAGCCGCTGGGCTACGCGACCGGCCAGTTCGGAAAGAACCACCTGGGCGACCGCAACGACATGCTGCCCACGGCCCATGGGTTCGACGAGTGGTTCGGCAACCTTTACCACCTCAACGCCGAGGAGGAACCGGAGAACGTTGACTACCCGAAAAATCCGAACTTCAAGGCCAAATTCGGCCCGCGCGGCGTGATGCATTGCTGGGCGACCGACAAGGACGACCCAACCGATGACCCGCGTTTCGGCAAGATGGGCAAGCAGCGGTGCGAAGACACCGGCCCGCTCACCAAGAAGCGAATGGAGACGATCGACGACGAAGTTACCGCCGGCGCGATCAAGTTCATGAACAAGGCGAAGCAGGAGGGCAAGCCCTTCTTCATCTGGTGGAACTCTTCCCGCATGCACGTCTTCACGCACCTCAGCCCGAAGTGGGCAGGCAAGACCGGCTTGGGCGTCTATGCGGATGGCATGGTCGAGCACGACAACGATGTCGGCCTGCTGCTCGCCGAATTGAAGAAACTCGGTCTCGACGACAACACCATCGTCATGTACTCCAGCGACAACGGCGCGGAGTTCTTCAACTGGCCCGATGGCGGCACGACGCTATTCCGCGGCGAGAAAAACACCCAATGGGAAGGCGGCTATCGCGTCCCCACGATGATCAGCTGGCCCGGCGTCATCAAGCCCGGCACGATAATCAACGACTTCGGCGCACACGAAGACATGATCCCGACCTTGCTCGCGGCAACGGGCGACACCAAGGTCAAGGAAGACCTGCTGAAAGGGCGGAAGATCGGCGACATGACCTACAAGGTCCACCTCGACGGCTACAACCTGTTGCCGTTCTTCAAAGGCGAAGTGGAGAAGTCGCCCCGTCGCGAGTTCATTTATTGGACTGATGGTGGCAGCGTCGCGGCGCTTCGCTACGACGACTGGAAGCTCACCTTCCTGCGCCAGAACGCAATTGGCATCAAGGTCTGGGAGGCTCCATTCGAGCCGCTGCGCTGGCCGATGCTCACCAACCTTCGCATGGATCCGCTCGAACGCGCGTCTGATGAGTCCATCAGTCACCCGTTATGGGCCAGTGAACGCATGTTCGTGCTGGCACCCGCGAGCGCCTACGTCGCGGAGTGGTTGCAGAGCTTCCGCGAATTCCCGCCGCGCATGAAGCCCGGCAGCTTCAGCCTCGACCGCGTGATGGAATC
>Ga0335085_10010286_pt1 | contig 14002 bp, 17 predicted proteins | sample Lox_Sample_45_FD_206712 | JGI IMG/M metagenome (GOLD analysis project Ga0335085, IMG submission 206712) | Soil microbial communities from Loxahatchee National Wildlife Refuge, Florida, United States - Lox_Sample_4.5 | ecosystem: Environmental > Terrestrial > Soil > Wetlands | place: USA...
CCCGGCGCGCTCATTGCGCCAGATGGCGCGCCGCAAGCAAGGAGACCTGTAACAGCCAGGGTTGCGGCTGCCAACGCCAAACGGTTGACTTCACCCCACATTGCGTATCTCATGGGGCTAAGTTTCTCACAGAACTGCAAGGGGGGCTGCAGCAGCACCAGTCGTGTTCTACGACCCGACTAATGGCGAGGAGGAGATCTACTACGAGGGCGCCAATGGCGACCCCGACATGAGCTATTGGAAGGGAGGCAGCCTTGGCTTCTTCGACCTCGGGATGCAGACCTGCGCCAGCCCCGCCGCCCTCCTCAACACAGCCGACGGCGAGGAGGAGACGTACTTCTGCAACTCCAATGGCGACCTAACCGAGGGCTACTGGGGCAGCGGCTATCAGTTCCTTGATCTAGGCACAACCTTCTAACCGAACTGGAGTGGGTTACTACGGGGACTTTGGGTACCAAAGCTGGCCGCGCTTTACAGCCTTGCCTTCGCCCTCCAAGCGCCTCAGCAGTGCATGCACTTGAGTGCGGCTAGCACTGATGCCCTTCGCCACCTCGGATGCCGGCAGGCCGGGGCGCTCCTTCAGAAACGCGAGCGTTTCGGCTACACGAGCTCCCCGCGGCGCGCGTCTGGCGAGCTTCTTCGCCCTTGTGGTTGGGCTCGTCGCCCGGGCCGCTCGGCGACGCGGGCGAGGTTTGCGGGATGGAGCGCTCGGGGCGCTCGGACCGCGGAGCCCGTCGAGTGCCGCCGCGGCGGCCTCAAGCCGTTGGAACTCAGCCACGAGGGGCTCTAGCTCCCGCATGCGTGTTGTGGACTTCCCCCGCTTCCATCGACACCTGACCTGAGGCGCTTCGCGCGCCTTGCGAGAGGATGGTGTCCATGCCAAAGCCATATCCCAAGGAGTTCCGCGAAGGGGCCCTCGCGCTCGTGCGCCAGGGCCGCCCGGTCACCCAGGATCAGCTCGACCGCCGCGAACGCGACGATGGGCTTCAGAGCGCCGAGCGCGAGGAGCTCAGAGAGCTCCGTAAGCGCGTCCGGCGTCTCGAGGAGGAGAAGCAGGTGCTCCGAAAAGCCGCGGCCTTCTTCGCCCGGGAGAGCGAGACCCGGTGAGCGCCTTCAGGCTCATCGCGGCGGAGAAGGCAAACCACCCGGTCGCTCTCCTCTGCGAGGTCTTGGGCGTCTCGCGCCAGGGCTTCTATGCGTGGTCCAGGCGGCCGCCCTCAGACCGCGACCTCGCCGACGCTTGGCTCGTCGAGCAGATCAGGGAGATCCATGCGGAGAACCGTGGCGTCTATGGCTCACCGCGCATCCACGCCGGGCTCGCCATGGCGAGGGGCGTCCGCGTGGGCAGAAAGCGCGTGGAGCGCCTCATGCGCTCCGCGGGGATCTCTGGGCTCGTGACCCGCAGACACAGGAGGACGACGATCCGCGTGCCGGGTGTGCGGGTCGCCGACGACCTGGTGGAACGGCGCTTCCGCCCGAGGGCCCCAAACGTGCTGTGGTGCGCCGACATCACCTATCTGCGCTCCTGGGAGGGCTGGCTCTACCTGGCGGCGGTGCAGGACCTCTACTCGCGGCGGATCGTGGGCTGGTCGATGGCCGACCACATGCGCGCCGAGCTGGTGGTCGACGCGCTGCGGATGGCCGTCTCCCGCCGCCAGCCGGAGGCGGGGCTGATCCACCACAGTGATCAAGGGGCGCAATACGTGTCTCTGGCCTTCGGCCAGGCGGCGCGTGAGGCGGGCATCGCTCGCTCGATGGGTTCCAGAGGCGACTGCTGGGACAACGCCGTCGCGGAGTCGTCCTTCGCCACCTTGAAGAAGGAGCTCGTCAACCGCAACTCCTGGCCGACGACGGCCGAGCTGCGCTCCGCGGTCTTCGACTACGTGGAGATCTTCTACAACGCCACGAGGCGCCACTCGACGCTCGGGATGCGCTCTCCGAGCGAGTACGAGATGATCAGATCCCGTCCGTCGGAACCTGAGATGACCGACTAACCGAAAGTGTCAACCGGACCGGGGGAAGTCCAGCTGACCCTTGAGGTCGCTGAGCTCCCACCGATATGCCATCGTGAACGGCTCATGGGCGGAAGGTAGGAATGCTCCCTGGGTATGCAAGCTATACCCGAAGACGACACGCGAGAGGCCCTCAGAGGGGGGCTTCCAAACAGCAATATGTCGCCGCCGACTCGAATTTGGACCTCGTCGGTGGCTTCGAGTAGGTCTTGCGCAAGAGCCTGCTGAAGCCGTGGCTTCGCCACTAGCAGCAGGGAATCCTCATTGTCCGGATGAATACTGGCGCTTGCGGCGTAGAGTGGATGAACGGAGTCGCTTCGGTATCCGACGGATGCACTCGGCGGGGGTCCAGACCGAGCAACCTGCGAGCGTGGTCCTCAAGCTGGTGGTTCTGCCGAATGACCTTGAGAAGGTTGTAGACCCCGCGCACAACACGTGTGCCGCTCAGGGTCGCGTCGATAGCTCCATCGATTGTGGGGATCGGGTCTGGAGGAGTTCCGGGCTTCTCACTCATTGTCGCTTTTCTGTGTAGCGCTCAGTCTGCGTCACCAACCTAGCGCCGGAGAGCCGGGCATGGTTCGGGTGCGTGGGACCGTCATGCTACCATGGCACCATGCCCAAGAACCTCACCGTTCGTCTCGACGACGAGCTTGCCGCGGACACAGAGGCTCTTGCGCGCGCCGAGGGAAGGAGTCTCAACGAGACGGTCAAACAGGCACTCAGGGAGGCCGCGGAGCGCAGACGCAAGGACCCGGAGTTCAAGGCCAAACTCAGGCGCATCATCGAGCAGGACCGCGAGTTGCTCAAGCGGCTCGCTCAGTGAGCGTCGAGTATCTCGACCTCGCAGACTACGTGGCGGTTGCGGCGGAGGTCACCGGCCTCGGCGTCGAGCAGATAGTTGGACTTCCGAGCCTGTCGTTGGCGGAGTCGGCGCTCCATGCACCATCCGCCGGATTCGGCGACTACGACCTGTACCCGGAATTCATCGAGAAGGCCGCAGTCCTACTGGCGCGGCTCACGCGCAACCATCCGCTCCCAGATGGCAACAAGCGGGCGGCTTGGGTCTCGATGAGGCTGTTCGTTGAGATCAACGGGTGGTCCTGGGAGCCGGCACCGTCGACTGACGACGCTGAGCGAGCCGTGCTTGCCATCACGGCTGGCGAGTGGAGCCACGAGCAGGCAACCAGTTGGCTGAGCGCATATCTGGTGGCTCCGAAGTCCTAGCAGGTACTCTGCGTGCAGGCTCGGGGCCGATGCGACGACGCAATCCGAAGGCCGCAGAACCGTGTCCCGAAATATGTCCCGAACTCAGCAATTCTGAGGTGATCCGAGAGCACCTCAGAGAACTGAGATCACCTGAGCGAAGCCAATATCACGGCATATCCAGGAACTCGTAATGAAGGGGTCCGGGGTTCGAGTCCCCGCGTCGGCTCTTTTGATGCCTCCCGATCGGCAGGTTCTCGCTGATGCTCAGTGAGGTTCGCGGAGAGGCCTTGTGCCGATCTCAGGAGCCTCTGGGTCCTGCTCGCCGCCCGGGTCGAGTCCAGCGCCGCCTGTAGTATCGGCGCAACAATGCGACCAAGAATAGTGTTCTAACGGGCGTGGTGAGGACCCGCGCCATATCTGTACTTGCGCTTTCCGTCTGCGCGACGGTACTTGTCATGGCTTCGTCCAGCAGAGCGGGCGTCCTCCGATCCGAACTATCCTGCTTTGGAGGTTCTCCACACCCGCAGCCGCCGCCGTGCTTGGATGTCACATATGTCGGAGGGGCCAACGAGGCAAATAGGATAACCGTACGCGGCATGCCAGGGGGCGATCTCGTATTTACGGACACAGGCGCTGCGATCGTCAATCGTTCGGCGTGTGCAACGCGCAGCCTGCATACGGTCGTGTGCTCGCCTCCTTTGGTAAATCGAACGGCCTGCACGACACCCATCCACCCCACTGAAGTCTGCGCCCCAGAGGCGGAAGGAATTCACGTCGGATTACTTACGATCAGAGGCGGTAACGGTGGTGACGTAATCAACGCGACGGCATGGGCCGGCGAAGACCGCCTATACGGTGGCAATAGCGACGACCGCATCTATGCTGGGGTCAACGCCATCGTGAGTGGGGGCTGTGGGCACAACCTGATCGTGGGTACGCTGCCACCAGCCGACACGTCCTACGGAACGACCGTAAGCTACAGCGAAATCAAGGAAACTGTGACGGCCAACCTGTCTACGGGCGTTGCTTCGACGCAGTGTGCGCACGACAAACTTGTCGACATCGATCGCGTCGAGGGCGGCGAAGGATTCAGTAGGCTGACTGGAAGCCATGTCCGCAAGTCCTGGCTTGAAGCCGGAACGGGTTCCAGCGTCCTGATCGCGCTCGGGCCTCACACGATCATCGGTGGAGAGCCGGGGCTCTTCCGCGAACGAAGCGTCATCGAGTGCCGGCCTGGCACGAAGGTCGAAATGAATCTCCGTCCCGACGATCTGCTTCTTGGGCCCTGCAACGGGAGCTTCCCGTTCTCAGGAAATCTCCTGCTTCCGTTACGGAGTCTGGCCAGCCCGGTGTTGAGCATTCTGCCCGGAAGCCAGGTCACGCGAGTTGCGATCTGTTCGATCCGTCCGCACGCAGTGCTCGCCGATGTCTCCGTGCCAGAAAGCGACGCAGGTGCGTTTGAGGTCGCGCTGTCCGCATCTGGTCGACGTCTGCTGCGTAAGAAGGGACGCCTGCGCGCCCGGGTTGAAGTCTCTTATTCGGGGTCTACGTCCATGCCCTGCCCGCTTGCGGTTCCCGAACGGCGGACGGCGGTGGAGTTCACAACGATCCTGCAGAGCCCGCACCGGTGACCGCGACCGCCACCGGTACCAGCGCATCCCGGTCGGCTTGAGTCCAGTTGGTGGCGCCCGCGATGTCGGTGCTCGCGCGGCGCCCTGACCCCGGCCGAGATCTCAGCGATCGACGGCTTGCCGGTTCTGTGATCGGTTCGCCGCCGAAGTACGCCCCGCCCCCGGCGGCGCCCCAAGTTCGACACGCAACGTGTATACTACGTGTATGAGCATGGTCCGCACGAACATCGAGATAGAGGACGACTACGTCCGAGCGATCATGGATCGCTATGGAATCCACACCAAGACGGGCGCCGTTGATCTAGCGCTCCGCCACCTGGCTGGCTTGCCTCTCGCGCACGAGGAGGCGCTCGCGATGCGGGGAGCGGGGGCGATTTCGGATGTGCCTGCCGATCAACCGCCGCGAGCGGCGTGATCCTTGTCGACACCTCGGCGTGGGTCGAGTATGACCGCGCCACCGGCAGCCCGGCGGACGCCCGCCTCTCCGAACTGATTGATCAACAGGGCCCGATCGCGGTGACCGAGCCGATCCTGATGGAGGTCCAGGCCGGCGCGCGAGACGACCAGCGGCAGGAGCTCTTGCGCCGTCTGCTCCTCCGCTTCCATCTGCTCCCGTTCGACCCAGTTGCGGATTTCGATGGCGCCGCCGTTATCTACCGTCGTTGTCGTGCCGCCGGAATCACGCCTCGTGGCATGCTCGACTGCATGATTGCCGCGGTGGCGTGGCGAACCAAGGTGACGCTGCTCGCACAGGACGCCGACCTCGATCGCGTTGCCGCCGTGATCGGGATCCCGCTCGACGGCGCCTCGCGGCCTGGCTCCTAAAACGTGTCTCGAAATATGTCCCGAACTCCGCAATTCTGAGGTGATCTGAGAGCACCTGAGAGAACTGATGTCGGCTCAGGAAAGCCAGTATCACGGCATATCCAGTCACTCGTAATGAAGGGGCCCGGGGTTCGAGTCCCCGCGTCGGCTTCATCGTCTGAGGAGTGCTGGCTGCCCTTTGCCGCACGGCTGTTTGCCTTTCTGAAGGAGAGCCTGCGGATGCAAGAGACGAAGGCTCGGGTGCCGGCGCGGCTCGTCGAGGACGAGACCTTGGCGTTGGGCACGTGGCAGAACTACGCGCCCGCGCTGCGGAAGCGAGGTGGTGTGGTGAGCGCGTCCGCAATCTCAGGGCTGCTCAGGAGCGACACACCGATGCCTGAGAGCTCGCGTTCGCCCCGTCCGTAGAGTTCGGAGACAGCATCGGGCGCGAGCACGACGCGGAAATCGCGCTCGCTCGCCTCGTAGACCGAGGTGCGCGGGCAGTTCGGGTAGTTGCAGCCGCAGAACACCAAGGTGCTCACCTGCATCTCGCGCAGGTAGTCCTCGAGCGGCGTGTTGTAAAAGGCGCCCCAGCGTGGCTTGTATATGACAACCTCCTTCTCGCCTACGTTCTGGATACCCCCTGCAAGCAGCAGCTCGTTGTCGAGCGCTGCTGCCCCGGCGAGGGCCAGGTCGCCGGCGAGCTGCGAGCCGGGCGCGCCCGGCACCAGGTAGCGCGCACCATCCTCGACCGCGCTTCTGCGGCACAGATCGACGTTGCTGCCATCGGACTCGTACAGCCGCACGATGTGGACGATCGGTCGGTGCGCGCCACGAAAGGCGTCCACTAGCGCGCCAATCGCCGGAAGCGCCGCCGAGGTCCCTGGGACCTCAAGCGGAGCGCCATCGAGCGTGTCGCGCTGAACGTCGACTGTGATGAGCGCGGCCGATGCGAAGTCGGGTTCCGTGTAGCGGTCGCCCACTACAGCCCCCGCGCGAAGTGGTGCGAATAGATCGCAAGCCCGTTGGTGTAGTAGAGGCGGTGCGCGTCGAAGCGCTCGGCGCCCGTGCCGGAGTCGAGATGAAGCTGCGTGCAGCCAAGGCGCCGGCCCTCCTGCACGAGCCAGTCAAGGAGCGCCGAGGCGTGACGGTGGCGCCGGGCATCGGGCACGGTGCAAATGTCATCGATATAGACATGGTGGCCCCAGGCCAGGCTGTTGCCGACCCGAAAGCCCGCCACGGCCACCGCCTGCTCTCGCCCGGGTACGAAGGCACCGAGGAGCCTGTAGCCGCCGGGACGGAGCACATCTTCGACGTAGGCGACGAACGTCCCCTCGTCCTGAAAGGCGGGCCGAAGCTCCCGCATCGCGTCGTGGCCGAGGCGAGTCTCGGCGGGCGGTAGCTCGCGGATCGCGGAGGAGGCATCCCGTGCCATGGGATTCGCATCGTACGCGAGGCCGGGGGCCACCTGAGCAGCCCCACGATCTCGCTGCGCGCTTCGCTGCGGAGCGTGAGGCCCAAGGGCCGTGGCAACCGGCACAATCCTCTCCACGATGTGCGTGGAGCCCGCCAGTCGAGCCGGTGGCGCCCGATGAAATCCGGGCATAGCGGACCCTCGACCTCGCACGCTGAGGCCCTCTCGCATCTGCGCCTCGCTTGCGAGGTCGCGCGGATTCGAGCTGACGAGGTCGTCCTTCCCGCCGATGCCGACATCGTCGTCGATGGGCTGCGGCTCCACTACCTCGACTGGGGCACACAGGGCCGGTCACCGCTGCTCTTCCTGCACGGAGGGCGGCTGACGGCACACACCTTCGACCTCGTCTGTTTGGCACTGCGCAAAGACTTCCATTGCTTGGCGCTCGACCAGCGTGGCCACGGCGATAGCGATTGGTCGCCCACGCTCGACTACGGTCCCGACGCCAACGCGCGGGACATCGCCGCTTGGATCGAGCAGCTGGGCGTCAAGGCCCCGGTCCTGATCGGCCACTCGCTCGGCGGTCTCAACGCGATGACCTACGCCGCGGATGCTGCTGAGTCGCTTGCCGGGATCGTCCTGGTCGACGTCGGGCCGGGTGTTCAGGCGGCAGGCACACAGCGCATGATCAGCCATGCGATTGACGATCCGGGCCCCGGTCCGTTCGAGGATTTCGTGGCGCGCGCGGTCGAGTTCAACCCGCGACGAGATCCGCGACTGCTGCGCCGCAGCCTCCTGCACAACTTGCGCCAGCTTCCCGACGGGCGCTTCGCATGGAAGCACGACCCAGGCAGAGCCACGCCTGAGTACTACGCGAGCATCAAGGCGAGCGTCGAGCGCCTGCGAGAGCGTGTCGCGGAAGTCACCTGTCCGGTCTTCGTGGTCAGAGGCGCTGAGAGCGACGTCTACGGCGACAGCGATGCCGCGCGCTTCGCCGAGGTGCTGCCGGACGGGCGCTGGGCGAGGGTGGAGTCGGCTGGCCACAACATCCAGGGGGACAACCCACGAGGGCTTGTCTCGGTCCTCATCGAGTTTCTCGCGGAGGTTGCACGGCGTCCGGGTGGCCCGTGGGGCTCGGGTGGGTTGACTGGACGCAACGCAGACGCTATGGAGGGCCCGCGCTAGCCACGCGCTGGCAAGACGGTGCATGTGTGCACCTATCGAAGGCCCCGCGCTGGGTAGGCTGGCGAGCGCCATGCTCTACGACGTCGAGCTCGCCAACCGCCTCCGCGACCGGTTCGGCGACGAGGACGGGATCACCGAGAAGGCTATGTTCGGCGGATGCGCCTTTCTGCTGCGCGGCAACATGATCGTTTCGGCGTTCAGCCGTGGTGGATTGAGGTCCGAGTGGGATCGGACGCCGTGGACGATGCGCTCGCCAACCCGCACACTGAGCAGATCACGATGCGGGGACGGGAGATGACCGGGTGAGTCCACGTGGCCGAGGAGGGCGTGCGGACCAAGCGCCGGGTGGCCACGTGGACGCGCCGCGCCCTGCAGTTCCGCCATACGTTGCCGCCTAAGCGCTAACGGGAGGCGGCTTGGCGGACCGCCGGAGGTCGAGATGACTGGCCAACAAACCGTGTCCCGAAATATGTCCCGAACTCAGCAATTCTGAGGTGATCTGAGAGCATCTGAGAGAACTGAGATCACCTGAGCGAAGCCAATATCACGGCATATCCAGGAACTCGTAATGAAGGGGTCCGGGGTTCGAGTCCCCGCGTCGGCTTGGCAAGATCGGCGGTGCGTCAGAAGCGACCGTCGAGTGCGCACTGATCCGACCGAGCCAGGGATGTTGAACCTCTAGGTGCCAGCGGTCCTCTAAGGTCCCGTTGATCATGCCAAGCGTGAGCCTGCTCCACTTCACCGATCTCCACATCGGCATGAAGGAGCTGCCGGCCGACTGGCCGACAATTGAGCTTCGCCTCTTTGAGGACCTCGAGCGCGTGCGGGAGATGAGCGGGGCGTGGGATCTACTCCTCTTCACGGGCGACCTCGCATTTCAAGGCGGGCAGGAGGAGTTCGCGCGCGTGCAGGAGTTTCTGGAGCGCCTCTGGGCGAGGTTTCGCGAGCTCGACTGCGATCCCAAGCTCGTCGCCGTGCCAGGCAATCACGACCTCACTTGGCCATCGGCAGAGGAGGCAGCGTCCGTGCGAGACGGCTGGCGCGACGTCGGATTTCGCCGCGACTTCTGGGGGGACGACAACGCAGGCAACCGCGAGCTGGTGCGCGCCGCGTTCGCCGCATACGAGGCTTGGTGGGGCGGGCTTTGCAGCAACCAGACCAGCAAAGACACGGCGCGCATCCCCGTGCTTCCGCTAAGGACGACCGGTTTGCTGCCGGGCGACTTCTCCACGACATTTGAGAAGGATGGGGTCGAGCTGGGGCTGCTCGGCCTCAACACGGCGTTCCTCCAGCTGCGTGATGGCTTGCGCCGCGGGTCGTTGGGTGTCGACAAGTACCAGTTCTTGGCGGCCTGCGATCGCCCTCTGCCTGGGTGGGTTAAGAACCACGACGCGTGCCTGCTGGTCACACATCACCCGCCGGCGTGGCTGAGCGCGCGCACGAGACGCGACCTGCACGAGAACGTAGTCGACGTGGTGCGCCCCGCGCTTCACCTCTACGGGCACATGCATCGCCCAGAACAGCTGCAGAGCTCGCGCAACGGCGGCCCCGCTCAGCGGCGCTTGCAGGGGGCGTCGCTGTTTGGTGTCGAGCGCTGGGGCACCTCCTGGGAGAAACGCATACACGGCTACTCGGCCTGCAGGTTGGAGATCAACGGAGGCGAGACGGTGTTGCACATCTGGCCGCGGCGTATGGTGCGCCTTCCGTTCGGAGCGTTTAGGCTGCGTCCCGACCAGGACTACGACTTAGATTCAGGTAGCGAGGAGATCGAGCCACTCGTCATCCAGCGACACAGCGGCGCGCGCGGAGTCAGCCCCTCGCGGTCGCGTGCTGCCGTTGGGCTCGGTGCGATGGGGCTGGGTGCGTGGAGGCCCGGGGAGACCGACGAGCGGTCGTCGAGGCGGTTCCTGAAACTGACGCAAAGACTCGACGAGTGGCTGGCAGAGCCGCCGCGCAAGAGCGGCTCCGCCAGGATTCGCGTGCTCTGGCTCGTGGGGGAGGACGTCCCGCATCGCAGCGATGCCCTGCGTGCCTGTCTTGCACATGCGAGCACGAGGAGCCATGTCGTCGTCGACGCAGCGCGAGATCCGGCTTTGGCCGGACGCGGCGCAGAGTGGTGCCTGCGCAACTCTCCGGGATCCCCGCCACTGATCGGCGTCGAACTCGACGCCGATCAGTCGCGAGACGTTTGGATCCAGAGCCGGAACCTCCTGTTTGCGGCTGCGAACGCCGTCTCCCCGCCGGAGCGCGAGTACGCACGACTGATCGTGGCCGGCGATGAGGAGCAGGCTGCCGCTGCCGCGCGCGTCTTGGAATCGCTCGTGGAGATCCTCACGATCGATGCCAAGGGCCGCCCCTTGGCGCGTCCGATCAGCTTCACCGGCATCGTCAGATCGTCTGACCACGTCTTCAATCGTGGCCTGCCGATGACGTCGAAGAAGCTGTTCGGACGGGGCCGTGACCTGCAGAAGCTCCGCGATGCCTGGATCTCCAGGACAGCCCGCGTGGTCCCGGTCGTGGCCTTCGGCGGAACTGGCAAGTCGGCCCTTGTCAACGAGTGGCTACGTGAGATGGATTCAGCCGGGTACGACGAAGCCGCCAAGGTACTGGCGTGGTCCTTCTACAGCCAGGGCACACGTGAGAACCTCGTCTCGGCCGACGAGTTTGTCGCCTTTGCACGCCGCTGGCTCGGCGATGACGAGGAGGTGACGCTGAGCGCGTGGGCGAGGGGCGACAAGCTCGCCTCGCTGATCAAGCAGCACAGCAGGTTCTTGTTGGTGCTGGACGGAATGGAGCCACTACAGCATCCGCTCGACTCGCCAGAGGACCTAGCAGGGAGTCTCACGGATGACTCCCTTCGGGCGCTGCTGGAGGGGCTGGCGGGTGATGATTGGGACGGGCTATGCGTAGTGACCACGCGCTTGGAGCTGACCGATCTAGCTGCGTTTGAAACGACGACTCTGGGTGAGTCGGCCACCGTCACGCAACTGCCCCTCGGAAACCTCGACACTCGTTACGGCGCCGAACTGCTTCAACATCTGATCGAGCGCGAGTCCGATCCCGAGGAGCTGCGACAGGCCGCCAATGACGTTGGAGGCCACGCACTCGCTCTGACTCTGCTCGGAAATTACATCCGCGACGTGCATGGAGGCGACCTCTCCGGGCGCTACGACCTCGAGGAGCTGACCGAGGACAGGCGAGAAGGCGAACACGCTCGCCGAGTGATGACGACATATGCCGGCTGGCTCACCGGGCAGGGTCGTACGGCTGAGCTTGCGATCCTCAACCTGATCGGCCTGTTCGATCGACCAGCAGAGCCGACCGCCATGAGCGCCCTGCTTGGCGAAGACGATCTGGGCCTGCTCACGCTTGGACTCGATCACGTAGGTGGGATCGCATGGAACCATGCTGTCGCAGCCCTGCAGAGCATGGGGCTACTGAATGAGGACGCGCCGGAGTCGCCTGGCGTGCTCGACGCCCACCCACTGGTACGGGAGCATTTCCGCGATGAGCTGCGCAATCGGCCGGAGATGTGGCTGGCCGGCAACCGCGTCCTCTTCGACTACTACTGCGATCTCCCCGCGGATCGCCAGCCTTCCGATTCCAAATGGATGGGCGCGCTCTACGCAGCTGTCACCCACGGATGCCTCGCCGGGCTTCATCAACGCGTGTTCGACGAGGTGCTGTTCGATCGAGTGTGGCGCGGTCGACGGGCCAATTACTCTACGCGGGTTCTCGGTCTGACGGGCGGCGATCTGGTCGCCCTCTCGAACTACTTCGAGCTTCCCAACTGGACAGAGCTGCGGGCTGTAATGCTCACCCGCTCGGCGAAGACGCTCATCCGCACGAATGCCGGTGTGCGTCTGCGTCAGCTGGGCCGTCTCATGGACGCACGCGAATGCTTCGCGGCGACGCTTAACGCGATCGAGACCGCGACAGCTGGACCCGACGAGCTCTTGGACGCCTCGTACGCGGCCGCGCAGTCCTGCGAGCTCCTTGTGATTGCGGGCAAGCTCGCTGGTGCAGCGGGGGACGCATCTACTGCGTTTGGCGCCGGCGGACTCGCGGTTGATTACTCCGAGCGCGTCGCGGACCCGTACTTCGGCATGCATGCTCGTTCCTCGCTGGCGGAGGTGCATTTCATGCTCGGCGAGACGGAGCGCGCCGGCGAGGTGTTCGAGGCGGCTCGTGAGATCGAGCGAGCCCAGGACCGTTCACCGTGGCCGCCATTCCTGTACTCACAGGGTTTGTACCGCTTCGGTTACTATTTGATCGAGACCGGTCGCGCCGCAGAGATCCTCGACGACCCGGACGTTCTCATTGACCGAATGGATAGAGAATGGGCCAGTCACCACGAACAACCGTCGCTGCTGTCCAAGGCAATCCTGCTCCTGATTCAGGGAGCTGCGCGACGGGCGCTGATCGAAGCAGACGGCGGCCGGGCTGAGCTGCTGGAGCCCACGGCGAAGATCCTGAATGACGCAACGGTGGAGTTCCGAGCGGCGGGCTACCCGGACTACATCGTGAGAGGCTTACTGGAGCGGGCCTCCTTCTATTCGGTGCGCCAGGATGGCGACGACTATCGGTTGGCGTTGGCGGACTTGGACTCGGCCACCTTCCAGGTGCGAAGGGGCCAGATGGAGCTGCTCAGTGTTGACTTGCTGCTTGGCCGGGCAAGTTGCCAGCTCGCGTTCTGGCATATCATGACCCACCAACAGCGGGCTGCCGTTCGCGAGCAAGCGGCTGACGATCTGACCCAAGCTGCCCGCATGGTGCGTACAATCCGGTATGGGCGACGGGAGGGCATGCTCGCCGGACTGCTCGTGAAGGCTTCTGAGTACGGAGTCTGTGCTTGAGGTATGGGCATCTCCACGCAGGTACCGACGATTGTCCCGTTGCGGGACTTGGGCCCGGATGAGCGCGGCGCCAGCTTCTCGGTGCCTCTGGAACAGCTGGATTTCCTCGGCGCCGCCAAGGACGTTCATGTGGCAAGTATCGGACCGGGCCACGTGCGTGGCAATCACTTCCACGTCGTGCGGCGCGAGCTGATCATCGTACTGCCGCACGAGCATTGGTCCGTTCATTGGGACACGGGCGAGGGAACCGACGTGCTTACTCACACTTTCTGCGACTCGGGGGCGACCGCAATAGCGATTCCGCCTGGATGCGCACACGCGATCCGCAACGACGGCGGAACGCCGCTTTGGCTGATTGCGTCGACTGATGGCGTGTACGACGGAAGCCGTCCTGACGCCTATGGACGAGTCGTGACGCGCTCGTGACGCCGCCGGCCACCTTGGGTGCCCAAGCTGTGGTCGTTGCGGCTCGACACGTGGGCCAATGCGCGTGATCCCGTCGTTCGGGACGTTGCGGAAACGTGTCCCGAAATATGTCCCGAACTCAGCAATTCTGAGGTGATCGGAGAGCACCTCAGAGAACTGGGATCACCTCAGCAGAGTCAACATCACGGCATATCCAGTCACTCGTAATGAAGGGGTCCGGGGTTCGAGTCCCCGCGTCGGCTTGGCGGGCTGGGAGAGCGCTGGCCGCCCCGTCACTACTGGTGGCGTTCCGGAACGGGTCTGTCGACTGGAGCGAATCGACCGTCCCTGACTGCCGCTTTGCGACGAGGATAGGCGGACGCAGCTGCGCGGCCAGGAACCAGCGGCGCACTCCAAACTCGCCCCATGCGCTCGTCTCGGCGGTGCTCGGTTGGACGGTCGCTCGCCCCAGCACAGCGCAAGCGCGGG
>Ga0335085_10010287_pt1 | contig 14001 bp, 14 predicted proteins | sample Lox_Sample_45_FD_206712 | JGI IMG/M metagenome (GOLD analysis project Ga0335085, IMG submission 206712) | Soil microbial communities from Loxahatchee National Wildlife Refuge, Florida, United States - Lox_Sample_4.5 | ecosystem: Environmental > Terrestrial > Soil > Wetlands | place: USA...
AGCAGCTCTTTTTCAGTTACAGGCTAACAAGCGGTTTGGCCCGCCGAGCGGCCGTCCGTCCGCAAGCCATTGATACGATTGATGCGATTCTTAGTGAACTTTCGTCACCGGCCAGCGCTCAATTCGGGGCCGCAGCCACTCCCAACGGCACATCGACCCAGTGACTGGTGCCGAGCCGGCGGCGAGCCGTTTTGGCGGATCCGTCAGGATGCCGCATCAGCACTTGCCAGGAACTGGCAGAAAGGGCGTGGCGCAGAAACCTGTCCGCCGCGTCGGCACTCGTGCCGACCCTCTTTCTTGCCGAAGGTTGCTGGCGCCAGAGACGTTCCCGCCAAGGGTCATCCCCGCCTCCTGCCGAGACCTGCGGTCGCGGCTACGGACCGCGATGCAGCGCTCAATTCGCGGCCGCAGCCACGCCCAGCGACACATCGACGGCCGGCGACTGGCGCAAGGTCTGGTAGACCACGCAGTAGCGTTCGGTGAGGCGTTGCAGGGTGGCGAGTTGGTCGGGCGAGGCGTCGGTGTCGAGATCGAAGCACAGGCGGATGCGCTGGAAGCCCACCGGCACCTCCTTGTTGACGCCGAGGGTGCCGCGGAAATCCAGGTCGCCTTCGGCGCGCACCGTGCCACCGCGCAGTTCGATGCCGAGCGAAGTCGCCACCGCGCCCATGGTCACGCCCGCGCAGGCCGCCAGCGCTTCGAGCAGCATGTCGCCGGAGCAGGCGAAGGTGCCGTCGCCGCCAGTGGCGGGATGCAGGCCCGCTTCGACCAGCGCCCGGCCGGTCTCGACCCGGCAGGTGACGTGCTGGCCCAACCGTCCTTCGGCTTTGAGGGTGACCCAGGCGGCTTCGGGGTCGGATTTGTAACGCTCTTTCAGCGGCGTCTGCACGGCGCGCAGGGCTTCTTTGTCCATGATGCAATTATGGCAAAGGGCGTGAATCCGTCCGCTTCACCGGCCGCGGCCCTCACTGTTATCCTTTGTTGGCTTTCGCGCAGAAGCCGGATTCCGTACGGTGAATCCATGCGGCAAGAATCAGCGCTTTTCATGCTTGCCGTGGCTGGACTTCTGCACGCGCAAGGCGGCCAGAGCGGCGCCAGGCCGGACTGGCCCTGTGTGCCCGGACAGGCAGTGGACCCCTCTTTTCTAAATGCCAGCGAAAGCACGGGCGGCCAGTTGTTTCTGTTTCAGAAGAGAGAAGCGGCGCAGTCGGCGCTGGTCATGAACGCGTCGCATACCCATCCGGCCACCATCCTGCGCGCGGTTGGCAACTTCAATGCAACGCGCGACTTCGAATTTCCGGTTGATCCGGGCACTGCCAGCCTGCTTCTGCTGGTCTCGCTTCAGTGCCGCAACGCGATTAACGTTTACCGGCCGGACGGGAGGGAAGTGACCGACAGGAACAGCGCGCTGAGCGTCGATTTGCAAGCCGGCCGGATTCTGAGGATCGATCAACCGGAAACGGGTCCGTGGCGGATCCGCCTGGCAGGCAGAGGGCTGTTCGTGCTGTCGGTCCTCGCCAAAGCGGATACCGCGCTGACCGGAGTCGCCTTTTCCGTGAGCCGCGGCGCAGGCGCGGAGGAGGCGCGGCCGCGGGTGAAGAACCCGCTCCTGGGAGTGCGGCAGGACATGGAAGTCCGGCTCGCCGGACAGGTGTCGGACGCCAAGCTTCAACTCGTCGATGCCACCGGCGATCGGGTCTCCGAAATCGTGGCGTTGGAGCGAACCGGCGAGGGTGTTTACCTGGCAAGCCTCACCCCGCGGGTCCAATCGTTTCGGATTCTGGTTACCGGCACCGGGCCGTTGGCGTCGCCTTTCGAAAGGATGTACCCCGTGCTGTTCCAGGCTCAGCCTCCGAAATAGGTTACACGCGCAGGGTCTCAGGCCCCGGAACCAAGGTCCGGATTGCTCCGGCAACTCGACTGGGCGCACGGAGATGCCGTGTTATCCTCCCAGGGACTGATGGGAGGACTCGTGCGGTTGTGCCCCGGCATTTTCCTTTTCCTGTTGTCTTGCACCCTGCACGCAGCCGATGAAGCGGCTCTGCAGGCGGCCTTCGACGAACACCGCTGGTTCGACCTGCGGGATGCCGTCGTTTCCGGATCCGCCTCGATCATCTACCGTTTTGCGGTGCATGCGGCGTTCAACGATCTGCAGGCCGCGGCGCAGGAAATGCGCGCGGCCATTCGCGCTGGTGCCGGCACGGAGCAGATCGCCGACATGCACTACGGGCTCTACAGGGCTTATATGCGGGTCGGCCGGTACCCGGAGGCGGCCCGCGAGGAAGCGCTGGCGTGGAGCATGGCGCCCGACAAAGCGCCCACGGACGCCTCGGCGCGGGCCGACGCGGAGGCGCTGAAGCGGCTGCCTCGCCAGCAGGTGGTATCGCGCCGCCGCGCCACGGTGACCTATACGAAGTGGGCGAACTCGCCGCGCGTGGCATGTCCTGTGACGGTCAACGGGCAAACCGGCAGCTTTGCCATCGACACCGATGCTTCCATGTCGGGGGTCGGAGAAGCGCTGGCCATGCGCATGGGTTTGAAAGCCTTGGGTCAGGCGTTGTTCGAAGGGTTTACCGGCACGCACTCGACGAGCATGCGTTATGCGGTCGCGGAACGGTTGCGGATCGGAGGCGCCGAACTGCGCAATGTGGCGTTCCTGATCCTTCCGGACGAACTCGATGTGTTCGATCACGTGCCATTGGAGCAGCGGGGCTTCATCGGCTTGCTGGTTCTGATCGCGCTCGAAACGCGGAGAGAGTCTGCGCCAAAGACGAAGGCCCGGGGCTACTCTATCGAGATGGTCAGGGTGACCGAGGCGCGGATCGCGACGGCTTCGGCTTCGATGGGGGTGACGGCCTGCACGGTGACGGTTTGCATCGCGCCCGCCGTGGGACGCTCGGGAACTTCGTCCGACTGCTCGACCAGCAGCACGCGGCCTAATTTGAGTCCCAAGGCGGCTGCCATGGCGGTGGCGTTGGAGCGAGCCTCTTCGGCGGCTTTGCGCAATGCCTCGGCGCGGGCAGGCTTTTCGTCCTTGAGGCCGAATTGCAGGCGCTGGATTTCGTTGGCCCCACCTTCGGTAGCGGCGTCGATCACCTTGCCCAGGCCGGCCAAGTCGTCGCTGATGATCTCTACGGTATTGGTTGCGTTGTAGCCCAGCAGGGTGCGCTTGCCCTTGTCGTAGCGGTAATCGGGGTTCAGAGAGTAGCTGATCGTCCGAATGTCCGCTTTGGGGCCGAGGGTTTTGTGCACGCGGTCGAGGACGGACTGAGTGGCGGCGGCGTTTTGTGAACTGGCCGCCTGGGCGGTGGCAGCCTGGCTGACCACCCCGATATCGATGCGGGCCTGATCGGGCTTGGCATAAACCACTCCCGCGCCGGTAGCCCGCACGGATGCCGGATCGGTTTGCGTCCCGGCTCCGGCGAAGCCGCCCACCAGGATCATGGCGAGTCCCAGACGATTGGCCAGCATGGCGCCTCCTCTCTATCATGAACCTTTTCGGATGCCTGGCGCGTCTACCATAGTGAACCAGTGTTCCGGACCTCCTAGTACGGGTTCTGTCGTAGAAAGCGACGATCGGGGCCGATTTCCGCCAAACCGCCGGGAAATTTACAGATTGACGGGCGTTGGTGCGGCGGATAACAGAAATCGGGCAAACAACCAGCTTGAAAAGGATGTGCGGGACATTTTAAGATAACGGAGTAACGTTACTCCGATTTCCCGGGGGAGTCAGGATGATTTATTCTCGATCGGCCGAATATGCGATCCGCGCTTTCGTGCATCTCGCCCAAGTGCCGGAAGGCAAGTATGCGATGGTTAAAAACATAGCGGAACAGGAGGATATTCCGGCGCATTTCCTGGCCAAGATCCTCCAGCAGTTGGCTCGTAAGGGCCTGTTGCGCTCCAGCAAAGGACCCACCGGCGGCTTCGCGCTGCGCGTGGATCCGGCGGAAATCCGTTTACTGGATATCGTCGAGGCGCTCGACGGGCTGGCTCCCTACCAGCAATGCGCCAGTGGCCTATCGGAATGTTCCGACGACATGCCCTGCTCCATGCACGATAGCTGGGTCAACCTGCGTTCGCGTATCATGGATTATTTAGGGCGGAATACGATTGCCGATTTGGCCAAGGCGCTGGAGGTCAAAAAGAAGAACCTGGCTTTGACCAAGCAGCGCAAGTCCAAACGGCCGGTAGCCGCCAAACGGGCCTAAACGCCCGGCCGGATTCACAATTTCGATCGGAGGCACGGATGGGAAACTCGGTTCTCGTCCCCATGGTGGTCGAACAGACCTCGCGGGGCGAACGCGCATACGACATATACTCCCGGCTGTTAAAGGAAAACATCATTTTTCTGGGCACGCCGATTGACGACCAGGTCGCCAATCTGATCATCGCCCAACTCCTTTTCCTGGAGGCGGAAGATCCGGAAAAGGACATTTCGATTTACATCAACTCCCCGGGGGGTTCGATCACCGCGGGCCTGGCGATTCTGGACACCATGGCGTTCATTCGCCCTGACATCGTGACGATTTGCGTGGGACAGGCGGCGTCCATGGCGGCCGTGCTGCTGGCCAAGGGCACGCGAGGCAAGCGCTTCAGCCTGCCGAATTCGCGTATCATGATTCACCAGCCCTCGATGCAGGGTCTGGCCGGACAGGCGGCCGATATCGACATTTACGCCCGTGAGATCCTGCGCATGCGCGAGATCCTCAACACCATGCTGGCGGAAGCCACCGGGCAGCCCATCGAGCGGGTGGCCAAGGACGTGGATCGCGATTACATCATGGAACCCGATCAGGCCGTGCAGTACGGCATGATCGACCGGGTGATCGCCAGCCGCGACCTCGTGCCGGTAGCGGTGAAGGGTTAATTTACAAACCGCTCCCTTTCGTCGCGGCTCCGTTGTGAAACCGAGCCGCGACCGTGAGGGAGCGTTTTTCCTCACGTCGCATTCCCCATGAAACGTCTGCCCATTGCCGTTCTGGCCGTGGCTGCGGCCGCCTCGGGTCAAAATCCGTACGAGCTGTGGTACCGCGAGCCGGCGAAGCTCTGGGTGGAAGCGCTGCCGATCGGCAATGGCCGCATGGGCGCGATGATCTTTGGCGGCATCGCGCACGAGCGTATCCAGTTCAACGAACAGACGGTCTGGACGGGCGAGCCGCACGATTACGCACATCCGGGCGCGTACCGTTCGCTGCCCAAGATCCGCGAACTGCTGTGGGCGGGAAAACAGAAGGAAGCCGAGGATCTGGCGATGCAGGAGTTCATGAGCGTGCCGATCCGGCAGAAGGCGTACCAGTCGTTCGCGGATTTGCAACTGGATTTTCCGGGGGTGGATGAGGCGGTCACTGAGTACTTCCGCGATCTCAATATCGAAGCGGCGGTCGCCGGCGTGAGCTACATCTCGAAGGGGGTTCGCTACACGCGCGCGGTCTTTGCCAGCCATCCGGCTAATGCCATAATCGTACGCCTCACGGCCGATCCGCCCGGCCATTTAAATTTCACGGCGGCGATGCAGTCCAGCCATCCGTCTCAGGTGGCCGGCCTGTCTGACGGTAGCCTGGCGCTCGCCGGGCAAGTGAAGGATTCGGCAATCAGGTTTCAGGCGCGGCTGGTGGCCGTGGTGGACGGCGCACCGCCCGCCGCCGTGAAAGACGGCAGGCTGATCGTCACCAATGCCGATTCGGCAACTCTGATACTGGCTGGCGCCACCAATTTCGTCAGCTATCGCGATGTTTCGGGCGACCCGGCGGCGCGCAACTCGGCGACGATCGAGGCTGCGCGGACGAAGGCGTACACAAGTCTTTTGAGCGAGCACATGGTGGATTACCAGAAGCTCTTCCGCCGAGTGTCGCTCGAACTCGGCATCTCGCCCGCCGCCAAACTGCCAACGAATGAGCGTGTGGCCGCCTTCTCGAAGGGCAACGATCCGGCGCTGGTGGCGCTGCTATTTCAGTACGGCCGTTACCTGATGATCTCGTCGAGCCGTCCGGGCGGGCAGCCGGCCAACCTGCAGGGACTGTGGAACGAATCCAACAATCCGCCGTGGGACAGCAAGTACACGGACAACATCAACACCGAGATGAACTACTGGCCGGTGGAGGTGACCGATCTTCCGGAGTGCCACCTGCCGCTGTTCGACGCGCTGAAGGACTTGGCACAGACCGGCGCGGTGGTCGCGAAAGAACAGTACGGCGCGCGCGGCTGGGTGGTCCACCACAACTTCGACCTGTGGCGTGGGGCGGCGCCGATCAACGCGTCGAACCACGGCATCTGGCAGACCGGAGGGGCGTGGCTCGCGACGCACCTGTGGGAGCATTACCTGTTCACCGGCGACAGGCAGTTTCTGCGCGAGACGGCTTGGCCGCTGATGCGCGATGCCTCGCTGTTCTTCGTCGATACGCTGGTGAAGGATCCACTGTCGGGCTTGCTGTACACGGGGCCAAGCAACTCGCCCGAGCAGGGCGGGCTAGTGATGGGTCCGGCGATGGACCGCGAAATCGTGCGCAGCCTGTTCGGCGAGACCATCGCCGCGAGCCGCATCCTGAATACCGGCGCCGATCTGCGCGAGCAGTTGGCAGGACTGCGAGAGCGCATCGCGCCCAGCCGCATCGGCAAGTACGGCCAGTTGCAGGAGTGGATGGAAGACAAAGACGATCCGAAGAACCAGCATCGCCACGTATCGCACCTGTGGGCGGTTTATCCGGGCTACGAGATTACGCCTTACGGGACGCCGGAGTTGTTTCAGGCGGCGCGGCAGTCGCTGATCTATCGCGGCGACGAGGCCACCGGCTGGTCGATGGGGTGGAAGATCAACCTGTGGGCGCGCTTCCTGGACGGCAATCACGCCTACAGGATTTTGCAGAATCTGATCCAGCCCGCCAGCGATTCGAGTCCGGGGCATCCCGGCCACGCCGGCCTGTTCGCCAACCTGTTCGACGCACATCCGCCGTTTCAGATCGACGGCAACTTCGGCGCGACCGCGGGGATCGCCGAGATGCTGCTGCAGAGCAACGATCCGCATGCCACGGCGACGAGTCTTTCGCCCGTGCAGACCGGCGCCGAGGCATTCGTCACGCTGCTGCCGGCGCTTCCTTCGGCGTTTCCCAACGGCGAGGTCCGAGGCTTGCGTGCGCGCGGCGGCGTCCGGGTGGATATCGAGTGGCACGAGGGCAAGCTCGTGAGAGCCTGGCTGACGCCGAGCGAAAGCAAGCCGATCCACGTCCGCTACAACGGGCAGGAATCGACCGTGCAGGGCAAGGCGGGGCAGCCGATCGAATATCGAGGGAAGGCGTAATGGCCAATCGGACACAGCCACGGACACCGCGCGAATGGGTGCGGTACATCGTGTTCGCGCTGATCGCGCTGGCGATGGTGTGGTGGATGCTGCGGCTGTACGTATTTTAGCGGCCCCGATCTTCCGGAGAGCCTTGTGGCACCCACTGGAATTGCGTTTGAAGAACTACGATATGCGAAAAGGGTTTACGAGAAAACCTCAAGCTGACGATCGCGCGACGCGAGCGAAGAACTATATAACGCCGAGTGGCTTGCAGCGCCTCAAAGATGAGCACCAATTTCTGCTCACCAGGGAACGCCCGGCCGTGACGAAGGTGGTGGCGTGGGCCGCGAGCAACGGCGATCGCAGTGAAAACGCCGACTATCAGTATGGGAAGCGGCGGCTGCGCCAGATCGACGGGCGGATTCGCTTTCTCACGAAGCGAATCGATGCCGCGGAAGTGGTGGACCCGCAGCGCCCGAGAGCGGGGCAGGCGGCCACGCGGGCATTCTTCGGAGCGACGGTGCGTTATGCCAACGCCGCAGGTACCGAGCGAGTGGTGAGCATCGTGGGCACCGACGAGGTCGATCTCAACCGCAACCACATCAGTTGGGTGTCGCCTCTGGGGCGCGCGTTGATGAAATCGGCAGCGGGCGACCGCGTAGCTCTCCAAGCGCCGGGCGGTACAGAATACCTGATCGTCCTGGAAGTGTGTTACGAGCGCATTTCTGTGGAACCGTTCCGTGAACCGCCTGGAGCCGAGGCATCGGCAAAGGAACCCCCTGGGCGGCGCTGAGGTCTCAATGACCCGCAGAGCTGTGATGAGGAATATTTTAGAGTGATTCGGTTGTGCGTAACTCGGGGGCGGCCGAATTTAGCGGTGTAGCCCGGCAGCAGATCTACCAACGATGCTGAGCCAAACATCGCGCGGAGTTGATGGAGGATTGGAACGCTGGCGCGGCGGAGGCTCCTGAATACAAAATCGCACCTTTGGAGTAGTCGATCTTGAAAGACATTGTGTTCGCCGAGCCGTCAGACGGTTACAGCTTGCATCTCCGGTTCGAGGACCGCGTCGAGGGCGTCGTCGACCTGTGGCCGCATCCGAGTTCTCATCGAGTGTTCGAGCCACTGGGCAACCCGGCCTATTTCGCTCTCGTCCGCGTCGATGCGGGGATGGGCACGGTTGTTTGGCCGAACGGGCGCACTTCGACCCGGACGTGCTCTACGGGATCGTGACCGCAAATCGTGTGCACTGAGCGCCCGCGCCCCACGATATAATCGCATCGTAATGGATGTTTACGAGGAACTCGTGCGTCTGCGCCGGCTGGGGCAGAAATGCGCGCTGGCGACGATTGTGCAGGTGCGCGGGTCCATTCCAAGCTACGAAAGCGCCAAGCTGCTGGTACGCGAAGATGGGTCGATGACCGGGACCATCGGCGGCGGGTGCGTCGAGGGCGAGGTGTGGAATGTGGCGCGGGAAGTGATCGCCACCGAGAAGCCGCGGCATCTGACCTTCAACCTGGGGCAGGACGCGGCCTATGATAACGGCTTGATCTGCGGAGGACAATTGGACGTGTTCGTGGAGCCTGTGCTGCCGGTGCCGTACGCTTTCATTTTCGGCGCGGGACACATTTCGAAGAGCCTGTCGAAGGCTGCCACTCTGGCGGGGTTCGCCACCGTGGTGGTGGACAACCGCGACACCTTCGCCAACCGCGAGCGTTTTCCGGAAGCCGCCGAGGTGCATGCGGCCGAGTACGAGGAAGTCTTCCCGCGGCTGGCCATCAACGAAAACAGCTACCTCGTGATCGTGACGCGCGGGCATCGCGACGATATGCGCGTGCTGAAAATGGCCATCGCCACGCCCGCACGCTACATCGCCATGATCGGCAGCCGGCGCAAGGTGCTGAACGTGGTGCGCGAACTGGAGAAAGAAGGCCTGGAGCGGTCCGTTTTCGAGCGTATCCACGCGCCCATGGGCCTCGATATCGGCGCCATTTCTCCTGAGGAAATCGCGATTGCGGTAGCGGCGGAGATGATCGCGGTGCGGCGTAAGGCACCCTCCAACTGGCGCGCGCTTTCCATGTCGGTGTTTCAAGGCGAATCGCTGGGGGCCGCGTTGGCACGGTGAGCGACAGCGCCCATTGTGCGGGCCTGATATTGGCCGCCGGCGAGTCGCGCCGCATGGGTTCTCCCAAAGCGCTGCTGGAATATCGAGGTGAAACCTTCCTGGACCGCACGGTGCGGTTGCTGGGCGAATCCTGCTCGCCGGTAATCGTGGTGCTGGGCGCGGTGGCGGAAGAGGTCCGCGCGGGCACGCATCGACCGGCCACGTTCGTGTGGAACGCCAATTATCGCAGTGGGCAGACCAGTTCGTTGCAGGCGGGTCTACGGGCGATGCCGGCGGATGCCGCGGGCGTGCTCTTCACACTCGTGGACCATCCCGCGGTGGCGCCTGAGACGATTGCCGCACTGGCCGCCGAGCCTGATCCCGGAGTGCTGGTGCGGGTGCCGCGCTACCGCGGCGAGCGCGGACATCCGGTGTGGTTCGCGAGCGCGCTGATCTCCGAGTTTCTGGTGCTGCCGGAAGACGGCGCGGCCAACCTGGTGGTGCGAGCGCATCGCGCGGAGACGCGCTTCCTCGACCTGGACGATCCCGGCATCCTGGCGGACATCGACGATCGCGAGCAGTATCGTGCGCTGGTGGAGAACGCCCGATGAAGTTCCGCCTGCGCACGCTGCTGAAGTGCACTGGATGCGCCATGGCGCTGCTGCTGGTCGCGGGACTGGCCGCCCCGTACTTCACGGCCGATCAATACCGCTCGCGGCTGGAAGGGTCTATTTCGCGCGCCATCGGCCGGCGCGTGGAGTTGCAGGGGCGCGTGCGTTTCAACCTGTTCAACGGTCCGGGCTTTTCCATCGACCAGGTGGTGATCTATGAAGACCCGTCGATTGGCCTGGAGCCGATGGTGTACGTGCAGGACCCCGGCAGCATGGAGATCGTGCCGAGCATCTGGTCGCTGCTGGGCGGGCGTTTCGTGATCTCGTCGATCCGGCTGAGTGACGCGAGCATCAACTTGACGAAGACCGGTCCAGCGGATCAGCCGGGGCGCTGGAATTTCAGTTCGTTCGTCAACCGTACGGTGATGAGCCGCGCTCCCGCGATCCACGTGCGAAACGGGCGCATCAACTTCAAATTCGGCGACACGAAATCGGTGTTCTACCTCACGGATACCGACCTCGACATTTCGCCGCCCGGCTCGCTGAACCGCGGCTGGAAGGTGGAGTGTTCGTCGATGCTGGCGCGCACGGACCGTTCGGCGCAGGGCCTTGGCTTGTTCACGCTCGCCGGGCGCTGGTACGTGGCGCCGGAGCGCGTTGATCTGGACCTGGTGCTGGACCGCGCCGGCCTCGGCGAACTCAGCGCGCTGGTGCGCGGGCAAAGCGGCAGCGTGCACGGCAGCCTCAGTTCGCGACTGCACCTGGGCGGCCCGATTCAGAACATCGGCATTCAGGGGCGGCTGCACATTCAGGATGTGCATCGCTGGGACCTGCTGCCGGGCGAGGGGCAGGATTGGCCGTTGGACATTCGTGGCCGGCTGGATTTGCCCGGTCAGTTGCTGGAGGTGCAGGCGAATTCGGCGTCGAATGCCACGCCGCCGCTGGCCGTGCATTTCCGCGCGGCCGATTACCTGGCGCAACCGCATTGGGCGGTGGCGGCCAACTGGAACCGCTTCCCGGTGGGTCCGCTGATGGACCTGGCGGCGCACATGGGCGCGGAACTGCCACCCAAGTTGAAGTTGGCGGGCACGCTGGACGGAGCTATCGGCTATTCGGGGCTGGGCAGCCTGCAGGGCGAACTGGCCTTCCACGATACGGTGCTGACGATTCCCGATTCGCCGCCGCTGCGCGCCGATGAAGCGCATGTACTGTTCGACCACGGGACGGTGCGGTTGACGCCCGCAGTGGTGCGCACGGCCGATCAGGACGAGGCGCGCATGGAGGCGGCCTATTCGCTGGGTGAAGATTCGCTCGACCTGGCAATTTCGACCGATGCCATGAAGGTGGCTTCTCTGCGATCGCAGGTGGCATTAGCGGCAGTCCCGTGGCTGGAGCAGGTGCGCTCGGGCAAGTGGAGTGGGCGGCTCGAGTATCATCGCGACGAGGACGATGCGGGCTGGCGCGGCGATTTGCAGGTGGAAGATGCGCGCATCGAAATTGCCGGATTGACCGATCCGCTGGAGATTGCCTCGGCGCATGCGCAGATCGAGGGCGCACGCGTGGCGTTAGATCATTTGCAGGCGCACGCCGGACCGCTGGAATTCACCGGTGATTACCGCTACGAGCCGCACACCGCGCGTCCGCACCGGCCGCGCCTGAGGATGGCGGAGGCGGATGCGGCGGCGATCGAAGCGGAGTTGGCCCCCACGCTGGTGCGCGGCGGGCTGATTGCGCGGGCGCTGCGGCGGACGGCGTTGCCGGCCTGGCTGAAGCAGTGGAACGTGGATGGCAGTGTGCAGATCGACGATCTGACGCTGGCGGGGTCGCACCTGGAAGGCGTGCGGGCGCACGTGTTGTGGGACGCCGGCCGGGCACAGTTGGATGGTTTGCAGGCGCGCCTCGATCACGCCACTCTGGGGGGCCAACTGGCGGTGGACCTGCGCGGGTCGCATCCGAGTTATAAGTTGACCGCGCGGGTGAAGGGGCTAAGCTGGCAATCGGGTAAGGTGGATGGGGAAGGAGTCATCGAGACCAGCGGCACGGGCGCGCAGTTAGCGGCGAATCTGACTTCCGAAGGAATATTCACCGGCGCGGCATTGGACTTCGGCAGTCTGACCTGGCGGAGCGTCTCGGGGAGTTATCAGTTGGGTCCACGCCTGCGGCTGACCGGGTTGAAGGTGCGCACGGACGACGAAACTTACACCGGCCGCGGAACCACGATGGAAGATGGGCGCATGGTGATCGTGCTGAATAATGGCACGAAGGATGTGCGGATGAGCGGCACGCTGGCGCGGTTGAAGGTGGATGAGGTGCTGAAGTGAAGGGGCGCCGATTCACCGCGGAGGCACTGAGAGCACGCAGAAAGCGCGGAGAGAATCCAGAACAGGAAAGAAGCCGCTTGCTACAGTCGCGGCTCGGATAAGACGATCGGATAGGACGCTCGGATTGTAGACGTGCGCGTGGGCACAAGGGTCAATTGCAAGCCGGAGTCACTGCCGGTACACCCTCACGTAATCTACCAACATCTCCTGCGGGTAAGTGCTGGTGGCGTCTGGGTAGCCGGGCCAACTACCGCCGACGGCGACGTTCAGCAGGAGAAACATCGGCGTATCGAAAACCCAGCGTGTGCCTTGCGGAATGCCGAGGGGAGTAACTTTGTGATAACTGTGACCATCCACCAGAAACTCGATGCTGTCTTTCTGCCAAATGACCGTGAATACGTGGAAGTCATCGGCGAACTTAGTGTTGGTAAGTTCGAACGCCTTGCTGGGGCCTTTGTCGCCTGAGTAGCCGGGGCCATGGACCGTGCCATGCACGGTGGCAGGCTCGCGGCCGATGTTCTCCATGATGTCGATTTCGCCGCTTGCCGGCCATCCCGCGCGGCCGAGATTCGTACCGAGCATCCAAAACGCGGGCCAGATGCCCTGCCCGAAGGGGATGCGGATACGGGCCTCGATTTTACCGTAAGTTACAGAGTACTTACCGAGGGTCTTTAGCCTGGCGGAGGTGTAGCCGTCGGCGGTCTTGAGGACGCGGATCACCAGGTTACCTTTGCCATCGAGGAAAGAGTTCTGGCGCGAATCGGTGTAATTCTCCAGTTCTTTGTTGCCCCATCCGGTGGCGCCCAGGTCGTATGTCCACTTCGTAAGATCGGGCGCGGAGCCGGCGGGTCCGTTGAATTCATCGCTCCAGGCAAGCTGCCAGCGATCCTGCGCCAGGGCCGGCGCGGCGGCCAGCAGCAGGCAAAAGGCGGTGCGGACGATGTTCATCTAACAGGGACGTTAACACAGGTTGGGTTGCGGTAAAATCGCGGCATCACACAACAGGAGCATCCGGTGGTGCTGTTCGACGGGTTTTGCAACCTGTGCAACCGCTCGGTGCAGTTCATCATTCTGCGCGACCCGCACGCGCGCTTCCGGTTCGCCGCGCTGGATTCGGCGGCGGCGCGGCGCTTGCTGGAGGGGATCGTGATCCGCGGCGGGCTTCCCGACAGTGTGGCGCTCCTCGATGGCGGGCGGCTGTACACACGCTCCGGTGCGGTGTTGCGGATTGCCCGGCGGCTGCGCTTTCCGTGGCCGCTGTGTTACGCCGCTATCATAGTGCCGCGCGCGTTGCGCGACACGCTCTATGATTGGATCGCGAGGAGCCGCTACCGCTGGTTCGGCCGGCGCGAGGCATGTATGGTGCCGACGCCGGAACTGCGCGGGCGCTTTCTGAGGTGAACTTACTCCTCGCGCAGAACGCTGGCCGGGTCGATGCGGCCGGCGCGGCGGGCAGGCGGGATGGCGGCGGCGGCAACGGACAGAGCCAGCAGTGCGATGGCCGCGACGAGCGTCAGTGGATCGAAGGGTCGCACACCGTAGAGCAGGCGCGCAGTGAGTCGCAGTAAGTAGGACGAAACGCCGAGTCCCAACGCTGTGCCGGCGAAAACTGCCGCGGCGACCGGCGAGCAGAGCGCGCGCAGGATGTGGGCCATCCTTGCGCCCACGGCCACACGGATGCCGATT